>Ga0302123_10000170_pt1 | contig 50323 bp, 38 predicted proteins | sample CB21_321_MG_FD_203109 | JGI IMG/M metagenome (GOLD analysis project Ga0302123, IMG submission 203109) | Marine microbial communities from Western Arctic Ocean, Canada - CB21_32.1 | ecosystem: Environmental > Aquatic > Marine > Oceanic | place: Canada: Western Arctic Ocean | collected 2017-09-28 | reverse complement strand
AAGATTTCGCGGACGTCAGTGAGTGCATGGCCATCCCACCGTCCGCGAGCCACGGCCAGCGCCGTCGTGCGGCGTGAGCCCTCGGGCAACTTTCCGCCAGGAGAAAGGGGCACTTGCAATCGCCACCCCATGGGCTCCTCACCGGGAGGCAGCGGTGGGCCCTCCTTGTTATATGCGAGGTACACAAATTGATTGTTTGCGAAATCTGGATGGAGCACCACATCCATCAATCCCGCATACGGAGCGGCATAGATGTCTGGAACACCAGCGACCGGGTTTGGATCCAGCACGCCCTGTCGAATGACTCGTAGTCGTCCAACGAGCTCGGTGACCAGCATGGTCCCGTCTGGCAGGAATGCGAGGCTCCAGGGTTGCTCCAGGCCGTCTGCGATTGTCGTGACGGTGAGAGAGCCAGAGGTGCGGCTGTTCGGCGGCGCCTGTTGCGCGAGGACTCCGAGGCCGAGCATGAAGACGACGGCTATCATGGCGGCCACCAATGTGCGTGAACCTGAATACACGGCCACTGTCTCCGATTTCTGACTTCTGACTTCTCCGCGAAGGCGACCACTACCCGCCTTCGCGGATCCGATAGAGCTTCGACGCGGTACGGACGAAGAGGCTGCCCTGCGCGATCGCCGGCGTGGCCATCGTGAACTCGTCGAGCGCGTTGACACCGAGCAGCTCGTACTCCCGACCGGCCCGGATCACGTAGGTGTCACCCTCCTCGCTCAACGCGAAGATCTTACCGTTGTAGGCCCAGGGGGAGGAGGTGAACGCGGCACCGACCGCGATCCGCTGCCGAGGGTAGACTTCCTCGCCGGTACGTGCGTCGTGCGCCGTAAAAAACCCACGGTCCAGCAAGGTGTAGTAGTCGTCGCCGTAGAGGATCGGGGAGGGGTTATAGGGAGCGGCTTGCGGCTGGAACCAGGCGATGTGCTCGCTGCGGGTCTCGCCGCGCGCAAGACTGATGTCACCCGACGCTCCGGGCCGGATCGCGAACACCGGTCGGTTCCGGTCGCCGAGATAGCCCGAGCTGATGTAGAGCAGCCCGAACGCGGAGAACGGCGTCGGAATCGTGATCGACGACATCCCGGTCAGCTCCCACAGTAGGGTCCCCTGGAGATCGTAGGAGCGCACCTTATCGGTACCGGTGGTCACGAGCTCGGTCCGCCGGTCGTGCTCCCACAGGTACGGGGTCGACCAGTTGGTCCCCTCGTTACGGTCGACGCGCCACAACTCGGCGCCGGTCTCCGCGCTCAGCGCCAGCAGATACGACTGCTCGTCGTTGTCGTTGACGACGTAGAGCCGCCCGTCATGCAGGACCGGCGAGGCAGCGGTCCCCCACCCCATCCTGATCTCGGACGGCTCCACCTCGCGGGACCAGAGCACCTGCCCATCCATGTCGAGACAATAGAGCCCGACGTTGCCGAAATAGGCGTAGATCCGCCGACCGTCGGTGACCGGAGTCTCCGACGCGAAGGTGTTCTTCAGATGATGGGACCCGGTGGGCACGCCGGTGTGCACGTCGCGCTCCCACAAGAGCTCGCCCGTGGCCACGTCCACCGCATAGACCATCCAGTGGTGGACCGCCGTCGGCGTCGGCCGCTCGCCCCCGAAATAGAGCCCACTCTGCGGCGCCTCCACCTCCGCATCGCTGACCACCGAGGTGAGGAACACGCTGTCGCCCGACACGATCGGCGAGCTCCACCCGAGACCGGGAACGTCGGTCACCCAGGCCACGTTTTCGGTTGCGCTCCAGGTCTCCGGCAGATTCTGGTCCTCGACGACGCCGCGCGCCCCCGGTCCCCTGAATTGAACCCAGTCATCTTTGGCCGCCGGGGCGGCCAGCCCGACACCCAGCATCGCGCCCACCATCACCGCCGCACAGACTGCCACATGTCTCATCGTTCTCACCATGGAATTGCGGATGCGCCAGACCCTGCGCCCGTCTCCGAAAAATAGATGTCCCCGAAATACGAGACACATGCGGTCCGCCTGTTGTCCGTGTCGGTCATCACCGCGAAGCAACCCTCAGGGCCGCGTCCACGGCTCGGAAGACCTAATCCGGCTCTGTGTCGCCATTGCTTGCCCGCTAGGGTCATGGTTGCCTCCGCTCCACTACAGTCCCGCTCGTCTCTTGCCAGCAAAGAATCCCAGTCCGCCTCCGGCCAAACGGCGTGCGTCATGCGGGTCTCTCGGCTCACGATGATGTGATGTCGGACCCCATCCTACCGCTGGCTGGCAGGGGGTGCAATGCGAGCCGTAAGCTCTCGCAGTTGGCGTACCTGAGCCCGAGGTTGAACTGTGCCCCGGCGTTTCCCTGGTCAGCCGCCTAGAAGAAGCGGCCGCTGGCTTCGAGCCGGCCATAACGACCAACGGCTAAACTAATGACATGGACAGTGGCGGCGTGACGACCTGGTGGACGTCGATCGGATTGGTCGTCATGGCGGGTGTGCTCGGTGCGTCGACACAGGGCGGCCAGAGCGGCTCTATGATGACGCTGAACGTGCAAGTCGACGGATTCGAGAACGTCGCCGGCGCGGCGGGCATCGCCGTGTGGAACGGGGCGCTTGGCTTTCCGGATGAGATCGAGCATGCCGTCGCGACAACCTACGCCACGATTCAGGACGGGGTCGCGATGGCTCGGTTCGACCAACTCGAGCCAGGCACCTACGCGATCACGGTCTACCACGACAGGAACAACAACCGCAGCTTCGACAAGAACTGGTTCGGTATTCCGAGAGAGCCCTGGGGGGTGTCGAACAGTGTCCGGCCTCGGTTGCGGGCGCCGCGGTTCGACGAGGCAATGCTGGAGCTAGGGGCGGGCGAGAACGTTGTCGAGATTCGAGTTCAATGATTGTGACCCGCCTAGTGAGGATGCGGAGAACCGGGCGATCCGGTCGCCCCGCATGCTGCCCACCCAGATTTCGTCCCCGACCTGGAGCGCGGAGGTGGCGGTAAAGAAGACCTCGTTCGCGGGAAAGTTCACGATCCCTTCGATAGCCAAGGTGTCCGGATTGACCACTGCGACGTGGGACGTCATGTCGCTGCAGAACGTTCTGAGGCATTCGATGATTCTCTCCATGCTGACCGCGCCCTGACCGGCGATCAGGAGCGACCCGTCCGTCTGCCAGCGGATGTTGTCTGGATAGAAGGTGAGATCGACCACCTCGCGCTCGAACGGCGTCCGGCTACGCGACAGCCGCATCAACTGAGCGCCGGAGTGGAGGTTTACGTAGAGCCAGTTCCCATCGGCGGAGGCCTCGATGCCATTCGGCCCTCCAGGTGACTCACTTCCAGGTACGATGGTCCACCCATCCACCGGATGCCACTCCCAGACCACACCGGTCCCCACGCGCGTGCCTCCGTCGGCATCTCGCTGCAAGGACAGTCCGGTCGTCACGAAGCCGCCACTCGGAAGCGGGCTGACTGAGTTCAATAACACCGACTCGGGGGCGACGACGCATCCTACCCACATCATGCTCGGTCGCTCGGCTGTGTCGCTGTCGCGAGTCTCGATTTCGAAGAACTCGATCGACTCGCGGAACCCGTGATGAACGACGTACAGGAGGTAGCGCCCGTCCTCGATCAGCCGGAGGTTGAGACCGTGAGCGCTGAATGCCTCTCCTTCGGCTGGGTCGATCGGCCCCGGGCACGACGGGTACGTCGCGGCGTCGTGCTGCACGATCGGATCGGCCACGGGAAACACCCGACGATGTGTCCGGCTACTGGCGCTGACGAAGTGAATGGCGCCGCCCGCGTAGCCGGAGACGACGACGAGGTCTGTGTCCGGAACGGCAATGATGTCCTCCGGATTGATGAAGTCACAAATGAACTCAAGATCGCCGACGGCCTCGCAGTCTGTCTCGGCGATCGGCGGCTCGGCGGTGACTGGCAGATCCCCACCTGGTCCCGCGCACGCACCGAACATCAGGAGGGCACCCCCGAGCCCCCAAATTGTGAACCAGCTTCGCATCGATTCCATTCAGCACCTCGTTGGTGAACCTGCTCCTTCTTGCCCTCTCGCGACGCCGTACGCTCTTCCGCGCGGGCGGCCGACGCCACCTGCACTCCCACACCTCGCACGGACAACACTCCGTGCCTGGTTCACGATGGCGTGACGGCCGAGTCGGCCACCAGCGCTTCGCTGAGCGTCCAGAGCTGCGCGGCGAGGTTCGGGTCGCGGGTCTGCGTGGTTGAGGCGCGTGGCTTGCGTTTAAAGAAATAGCCGCCACTGACACCGTCCACCTCCGGTGACGTGGCGAGATACACCGACGTGTCGGCTCCCGCGACGGGCGACTTCATGAAGACCATCGCGACTTTCTGAATCAGTGCCAGCAGCGAACCGTGGTTCGCTCCCAAGCCGGTGCTTACCGCCCCCGGGTGCACCGCGTTGGTGGTGACGCCGGTGCCCTCGAGGCGTTTCGCGAGCTCGGCATTGAAGAGCAGGTTACATCCCTTGGACTGGCCATAGACGCGCATGGCGCCATAGCCGTGTTCGTTCTGGAGGTCGTCGATGTCGACGGCGCCGAACTTGTGGGCATCGGACGCCACGCTGACGATGCGCGCCGGTGCCGAGGCGATGATCCGGTCCAGCAGCAAGGTGGTGAAGAGAAAGTAGCCGAGATGGTTGACGGCGAACGTGGCCTCGAGCCCGTCCTCGGTGACCTCGCGCCTGACGTTCATGACCCCGGCGTTGTTGACCAGCACGTGGATCGCCGGAAAACGGGCGAGCACCTCTGCGGCCGCGGCGCGAATGGACCGCTGAGAGGCGAAGTCGCACAGCAGCAACTCGACGGGTCTGTCGGAGGTCGCCGCGCTGATCTCCCGAACGGTCGCGTCACCCTTCGCCCGGTTGCGGGCCACCACGACCACCCGCGCTCCACGGCTCGCCAAGCCCAGGGCCGTCTGCTTGCCGATGCCGTTGGTGGCCCCGGTCACGAGGCACAGCTTGTCGCGGACGTGCCAAGTTGAACTGGTGCTCGGTTCGACCATCAGTCGACACCGAACGCCAAGAGCACGTTGCCGGCCAGGCCGAAGCCGAGGTGGGCGTAGCCCGAATTCAGGAACAGCATGCCGCCCACGATGGTCGGGCCGGGTCCGTCGATCGCGCCGCCCTTCGCTTGCACACCGTTGACGGCGGAATACTCGACCACGGTGTTGTGTTCCCAGAGGATCTGGCCGTCATTGGTCGAGTAGGCCCGCATCGTCCCATCGACCGTCCCGGAAAACACGATGCCCGGAATGACGCTGATCGCCGCCGATTGTGCCGGGCCGCACAGAAAGGTCCCCGGGGGGCACTCGGCGGCCGGAGGGCGAGTATGCCAGACCTGTTCTCCGGTGCCCAGCCGCAGCGCGGTCAGCCCGCCGGCTTCGGCCCCGTGCAACAGGTCAGACACTGGGAAATAGCCCAGCTCGGCGTCGGCCGCCGATCCCCACTGCATGCCACCAACCGCGCTCCCCTGTCCGACCCGCTGCTCCCACACCACCTCGCCGTCACGATCCGGGTCCAATCCCCAGGCAACGCCCGACTTCTGGCCGAGGACGAGGATGTCCCGACCATCAGCCAGCGTCCGCAGAATCACGGAATTCCCGAAGTCGACGTCGGGACCCACATCGTCCGGACAGTTCTCCGGCCCACGCGGACCGCACCCCACCAGGAACGCGTCGTCCGGCGTCGCCTGCTGCGCCCACAGGAGCTCACCCGTGTCGATGTCGAATGCCACCACTGAATCGGACGTGTCCACAGCGGGTGCCGTGTAGGAGTTCCCGGTTGCCGCGTACACAGCACCGCGTTTCAGATCGACGGTCGGAGACGACCAGGTCGCAGCGCCGGCCGGCGCCCAGAGCTGGGTCCCCACCGAGTTCGTGCCACGGGGTCTGGGTTCGTCCGGGATCGTATAGCCCTTCCAGATCTGCTCGCCGGTGCTGGCGTCATAGGCCACAACGGCGCCGCGGAACGTGCAGCACTGGTAGGTGGGATCCGCGCCGGCCGCTTCCTCCAGCGACGACACTGGTACGTACAGTCGGCCCTCCACCAGGGTCGGCGCACCGGTTATGCGCGCGATCGGGTGCGGGTCGGCCACCTGGGTCCACAGCAGGCTGCCAGTGGCGGCGTCGACAGCGTAGACGTTGGCGGCCACGTCACCGAAATACGCGGCGTGGCGCGCCGTGCCGACCCCCGTCACCGAGCCGATGCTGACCGCCGTGCGCACTCCCGCCTGCGCTTGGAACGACCAGTGCACGCACCCGGTGTCGGTGTCGAGCGAGTACACGTAGCCCAGATCGGACCCAACGAACACCCGCCCTCCCACAACGGTGGGCTGTGAGTAGGCAGAGCTGCCATTGGGAAACCCGAACGCCCATTTCAGCGTCAGGTCCGGCACCTGCTCTGCAGTCAGGCCTGCTGCCTCGGCCGACTGGAACCGACCGTTGCTGCCGTCCACGCCCCAGCCGTTCCACATCGGCCCGGCAAACGGGTCCTCGAACGGATCGGCGGCGCAGGGGTTCGGCATGGTTGCTGCGTCACCCGCTCGGGCCGACCCGAGCGGCGCACCTGCGACGTACTCGGCGACCAGGCGCTTCTGCGCATCCTGCAACCCGGACGCCTGCACCTCCATCGCGCCGGTCGTGAGTGTGGCCAGTACCGCTTCCGGCGTCAATTGCCGAAGCGCTTCCGTTGCCGGGGTGCGGTCGTCGGTCGGACCGGCATGACACGACGCGCAGTGCACTTCGAACAGCGACACGCCCTGCAGCACCTGGGCGCCTGCAAGCGGCGCCGCCGACAGTACCACGAGCGTCACGGACGGGAGGATCATTCGTATCGTCATCGGGTCTCCGGCTGGCGCTGCAATGAACTCTTGAAGCCGCGATAGTAGTCTCGGGTCACGCCACAACGCAAGCCGTCGAGCGCCATCCGTGCCGACTGAAATTGGTGATTCTCGCCGGACGTTCATCAACCGCAGAGCGTGCTCACGATAGATCCGCTTCGATCGTTTCCCGTCCTGGACGCCCGCATCCTCCTGCTGGGGCCGGAACGGTCTCAGGGGATCAGGTGACCCGGGGGTTGACCAGCGCTTCGTCGATTTCGTCGATGACGCGTTGGGCGGCATCGTGTGGGCTCTTGGCGGTGCGAATGGGTCTACCGACGACGAGATAGTCAGATCCCAGGTGGATAGCTTCTGCGGGCGTCGTCAGGCGCGCGTGGTCATCACGTCCCGCCCACGCCGGCCGGATGCCCGGACTCACGAGGGTCAGATTCGGACCAAATTCGTGACGACACGTACGAATGGCTTGTCCGGATACGATCAGCCCATCGCAGCCGGCATCAACCATCACCGTGCCGCGTTTCACGATGTAGGTGTCGACATCATCCTGAATGCCGATGTCTCGCAGGTGCTGGGTGCCTAGACTGGAGAGGTAGGGCACCATCAGCAGTTCTGGAGACAGCTTGTCGTCGCGAGTTCGACGAACCGTTTGAATCGTGTCCAGTGTGATGGCGAGGGGCACCGACTCGACCACCGTCATGAACCGAATGCCGAGCGTACTACTCTGATTCACCAAGGCGGTGATGGTGTTCCCGATGTCGCCGGCAAGCTTCAGGTCGACGAACACCCCGCCGGTCGGTCGGCGGCGCTCCCGAAGGCGTGCGAGCAGGTCGAAAAGTCCCCCGGCAAACAGCAGTTCCAGACCAACCTTGAACAGAGATACGTTCTCCAACTCGTCGACCAGGGCCAACGCGGCGTCGTGGGTCGGCACATCGAGGGCAACGATGAGACGGTCCTTGCCCTGTAGCTCCGTCATAGGAACCTCCGCAAACGCGCTTTCTGATATGGAAAAAAGGTCGGTCCTCCGGTGGCCCCAAGGGCTGGCCTGACTGTAAGGCCCATCCCTTGCTGAAATCAAGGGGTAACGTCCCCGGGGCCGGTCAACGGGAGTACGTGTGGGGAGCCAGGGCAAGCCACACGAAGACATCCCGATCGGTGGTTACACTTATAGGTCGAAGAACGGGAAGAAACGCCGTAACTGTGAACGGCGGCTGAAGACCTGATTCTCCGTCGTGTGACTCATGCCGAGAATTCGCCGAATCGCACTGGGATTGTGGGTGCTGCTCGTGGTCACCCTGACGGTGCTCTATGCCGTGAACCCCGAGCTGTTACGTCCGGAGCGACTGGGCGATGCGCTGCGTCAGTCGGGTCAGTCCGTCTTACTGGGGTATGTCGTCCTCAGCGTCGTTCGGGCGTTCACGCTGATTCCGAGCACGGTGCTCATCGTCGTCGGCGCGCTCCTGTTTCCGGATCGCCCGTGGTTTGTCATGATCAGCGCGCTGGGCGGGATAGTGGCCTCGGCGGTGCTCATCTACTTCTTCTTCGAATTCCTTGGTCTCGGCGAGGTCTTCGAGCGTAGGCACGCCCGGCGCGTGCGGTGGCTCGAACGGCAGATGAACCAGAAAGGGTTCTGGCTCGTCGTGGGCTGGTCCGCGTTCCCGTTCGTCCCGACCGACGTCATCTGCTATGTGGCAGGCACCTTGCGGATGCACCTCGGGAAATTCGCCGCCGGCGTTGCGCTGGGCGAAGTGCCGATAGTGGCCTTCTATGTGTGGGCCGGTGGTATGGTGTTCGGCGGCTAGACACCATCCCCACGGCCGCCGCAGCCATCGTACGACAGCGCCCTCGCGCGCCGATTGCGGTGTGGCGTTGGGCATTCACGTCTGGGAGGGCCTCATGAGCCAGCTGTGTCGGCTTCAACGTCCGTTGCTCGCGATTACGGTCGCGCTCATACTTGCCGGCGCCTCGACGACCGCCCAGCGGCGGGACGGCGTACCGGCGCTGCCGCCGCCCGATGGACCGGTGGTGCTCCACACGGCCGAGGTGCCACGGATTCGCGTGGTGCCGATTGCCAGCGGGCTCTCTCATCCGTGGGGGCTGGCCTTCAGACAGAACGGCGACATCCTGGTGACCGAGCGGGACAGAGGCACGTTGCGGGTCATTCAAAACGGTCAGCTCCTGGACCGGGACATACCGGGGGTCCCGGAGGTGTACGCCGACGTTGACCGGGCCGGGCTCATGGACATCGCCCTCCACCCCGACGACGACCGCATCGTCTATTTGACGTACTCGAAATCGGTTGAGCGCGATGGGACGCAGGGTGTGACGGTAGCGCTGGCCCGGGGCCGCCTCGACGGGGGCGCCCTGACCGAGGTTCGCGACATCTTCGTGGCCGATGGGTCGGACCGCGGCATCGCCGCCTCCAGGGTGATTTTCGCCCCGGACGGGTCGCTGTTCATGACCGTCGGGGGCTCCTATGTGTTCGCCGAGACGGGGGAATACGCGCAGGATCCGAGCACGCACTTCGGCAAGGTCATGCGGCTGAACGACGACGGGACGGCGGTCGATGACAACCCGTTCGTCGGCAACACCGACTACCTGCCGGAGATCTACTCGATGGGGCACCGGAACCAGCTCGGCCTTGCCTTGCACCCGGAGACCGGCGCGCTATGGGCGACCGAGAACGGGCCGCAAGGTGGTGACGAGGCAAACATCATCAAGGCAGGCCAGAACTACGGCTGGCCGCTTGCCTCCTACAGTCGCGAGTATTCCGGTGTCCGGGTGACAGACACGCCCTGGCTTCCGGAGTTCGAACGGCCCGAGATCCTCTGGTGGCCGTCGATTGCGCCGTCCGGGTTGACCTTCTACACCGGCGAGCAGTTCCCTGCGTGGCAAGGCAACCTCATCGTTGGGTCGATGATGGTCGGGCGGATGCAGCGCACGGGACACATCGAACGGATTGTCTTCAACCGGAGGGGCGAGGAAATTCGCCGCGAGTGGATGCTGGGGGAGCTCAAGCAGCGCATCCGAGATGTGCGCCAAGGCCCCGATGGGTATCTCTACGTGTTGACCGAGGAGGAGGACGGGGTCCTGCTGCGCATCGAGCCGGCTCACGCCATTGTCGACTTCCCGGGCAGCAGCATCTTCGTCGGCCGCTCGAGCGAGGCCCGGGTGCCGCCGCTGCCCGAATCTGAGTGGACCGACGAGCAGCGCGCCGTCGTCGAGCGGTATGCGCCCGACGGGAAACCGGGCAACGCATTGCGGACGCTTATCCGGGTGCCTGCGCTGGCCGACCGGGTGTTTCCGTTCATGGGTTACCTCACACGCGACTCGACGCTGTCACCGCGCCATCGCGCGATGCTGATCCTGCGCACTGCCTGGCTCACTCAGAGCGCCAGCCTCTGGGCGACGCACGCGAGTCGTGCCGGCGAGGCCGGGTTGTCCGCCGCTGAAGTGCGGCGCGTGGCGGAAGGGCCCGCGGACGGTTGGAGCGCGTTCGAGGCGGTGCTGCTCGGGCTGGCCGACGAGCTGTTCCGGAATGCCTCGATTACCGATCAGACCTGGGACGCGCTGGCCGAGCAGTACGACCTGTACAACATGGTGGACGCCGTCGTGACGGTGAACGAGACCACGTCGAACGCCATCCTGTTCAACTCGCTCGGCATCCAGCCGGACGACGATACGACCGCACGCATCCCGACCGACGATGTCGCCTACCGCATCGTCGTGTCCGATCGCGAGCCGTCGCTCAGTGCGCCGCGGATCGAGCCGCTCGAGGGTGACGGGCTGCGGGTGACGCGCACGTTCCGCCGGCATCCGGACATGGCGGCGGCGCGCGGGACGAATCCGGGGTACGTGCTGACTCCCGAGCGGTCGCGGCTGACGCCGCACGATCGCGAGTTGCTCATTCTGCGCACCGGGTGGAACGCGCAGGCGGTCTACGAATGGGCGAAGCACGTCGGCAGCGTCGGCCGCGCCCGCGAGCACGGGCTCGAGCCGCTCTGGATCGCCCAGGGCAAAGATGCCTCCGGGTGGGACGCGAACGAGCGGGCGCTGATCGATGCGGCGGACGAGATGTATCGCAACACGATGATCTCGGATGCGACCTGGGCCACGCTATCGGAACGCTACGACACGCACCAGATGTTCAGCATTGCCGCCACGGCGGCCCGCTATCGCATGGTGTCGATGACGCTGAACGCATTCGGTGTGCAACCACTTCCGGACGACGAGCGGTTCCCGAAGCTCGAGGGATACTGAAGCGCGTCGCATCGCCCCGACGAACAAAAAAAGCCCCGGTCCGAAAGGACCGGGGCTCCCTACGTACAGCCTGCGTCGGTGGCGTTGGGTTTCCCCCCGCTAAGGGGTCCCCCTGGCGCCACCCGTGCGCTGGAGGTCCCTACGAGGACGCCACCTCCGCAGAGCTACTGTCAGAATCGTCCACAGGATCACCTCCCTCGCTGGGCGTTACCATGGGTGGCAGGTCCCACCCCGCCCAGCCTCAGGGCCGCCCGAGCCCAACCCAGAGGCCGCCGCGTCTCGCGCGGAACATCCCGGCGATCTTTTGCCAAGCGGCGTCGGATGTCAATCGGTCCTTGCTACCGCGTCAGGTCCGGAGGGCTAGGTCTAGTTGGCCAGTTCTATGACCGAGAGCGTCTCCGGCGTGGCTTAAATGACCGCCTGGAGGACACCGTCATCGACATCGAACCTGGTGCGCACTACGCCAGCATCTTGCACCGAGCATCGGATGTGAACTGCTTGCCGTGCTGCTGATTCGGTCGAATCGCCGGTCAGGGGAGATCGGTCGAAGCGCGATCGTGTGGTCTGACGACCCAGACCGCGGCGACCGGCTCATCATCTCTAGACAGCTCCGCTTCGAGACGCCGGTGTTCCTCGAACGCGAGCCACTGTGGGTCGGTCCACTGTCGTCGGTGGCCCCGGGGCTGCTCCGCGAGCTCGGGGCCGTCGGTGCCGGCATAGACGGGCACCACCTTTCTGGTGGCCGTGCGTTTCACGATCCGGGCGTCAACCGCCACGGCGACGGTTACCTCATGTGTTGGCAACGGAACCGGATCGTACTCCACACCACGCCTGTCGCGAAAAATCACTCACCCATTCTACGCGCCTGTTCCATCCAAGTCGTGGCAGGATTGACGCGTGAGCACCGTCGACGCGCTGATCGTCATCGCCTTCATCACCTACGCCGTCAGCGCCGGCTTCCGGAATCGACGCCAGGCCTCGAAGAACCTCGAGGAGTATTTTCTCGCCGGTCGCACACTGCCCGGCTGGAAGGCGGGGCTCAGCATGGCGGCGACCCAGTTCGCCGCCGACACACCGCTGCTGGTCACCGGCATCGTGGCGACCGCGGGGGTGTTCGGGTTGTGGCAGCTGTGGATCTTCGCTCCCACGTTCCTGCTGATGGGTTTTGTGCTGGGCGGTGCCTGGCGCCGCGCCGGGGTCCTGACCGACGCCGAGCTGACCGAGGTGCGTTACGGCGGTACGCCGGCCGCGGTGCTTCGGGGAGTCAAGGCGGTCTATCTGGGCACCATCATCAACTGCACTGTGCTGGCGTGGGTGTTGCTCGCCGCCGCCAAGATCGCCGAGCCGTTTCTGTTGTGGAACGAGTGGCTCCCTGCCGGTGCCTTGCAGCCGGTGGTGAGCTTGGTGGAGGTGGTCGGGACGCCGCTCACGATCAGCGGACTCGACGACCCCCAGGTCTGGGTCAAGACGGCCAACAACTTCGTGTCCCTCGTCGCGATCCTGGCGGTGGCTACGTTGTACTCGGCAACCGGTGGACTGCGCAGCGTTGTGGCCACCGATATCGTTCAAATCGTCATCATGCTCCTCGGCACGCTCGCGTTTACAACGATCGTCGTGCAGGAGGTCGGCGGTCTCGGCGCGATGACCGACCGGGTCTACGAGACGTTCGCTGGTGGGGGGCCTGGCGGCATCCTGCCCGACCAGATCCTGGCATTCACGCCAGGCCGCGGGAAGGACGTCACCCTGACGGTCCTCTCGCTCCTCGGGCTACTGTGGCTCATCAACTCCACCTCGGACGGCACCGGCTATCTGGCGCAGCGCACCATGGCCTGTCGCACCGACCGGGATGCGAAGACCGCGGCGGTCGTCTTCACCTTCGCGCAGGTGCTGGTGCGCAGTTTGCTCTGGCTGCCGCTCGGGGTAGGGTTGCTCCTGCTCTTCCCGCCGACACCGGGGCTGGCCACCGACCTCATGCAGGCGGACCGCGAAGCTACTTACGTGCGCGGCATGGTCGCGTTGCTGCCGCCGGGCGTGATGGGGTTGATGCTGACCGGTATGCTGGCGGCGCTGACCTCCACCGTCGACACCCACCTGAATTGGGGGTCCTCCTACTGGACGAACGACATCTACAAGCGCTTCATCTGTCAGGCGTGGCTGAAGCGGGAGCCAAGCGGCCGTGCCCTGGTCTGGGTCGCCCGCGGGGCCAACCTCCTCATCCTCGTGATCGCGCTGGCGATCATGACCCAGCTGACATCTATTAACCAGGCGTGGCAGACCACGCTGCTCTTCGGCGCCGGTCTCGGCGTCGTGCTGGTGCTCCGCTGGATCTGGTGGCGGATGAATGCCTGGGCCGAGATCGCCGCCATGGTGGTGTCGTTCGTGATGGCGCCGCTGCTGATGATCTCGTTGTCCGATGACCAGCAGGCGCTCCGGTTGTTGCTGGCGGCCACGGTGTCGACGGCGGCCGCGCTGGTGGCGATCTGGATCAAGGGACCGGAGGACCAGGCGCGGCTCACCGCGTTCTACGAGCAAGTGCGGCCGCTTGGCTTCTGGGGGCCGGTCGCGCGCGCGGCCGCTGCTGGTGCCGATGCCAGTGACAATGACGACGGGGGCGCCCGAGGGCTGTGGCGCGCCCTGGGCGCCATGGCCACCTGCTCGCTCTCGGTCTTCTGTCTTCTGGTCGGTCTTGGCACCTGGCTGGTTGGAAGCCCACCCCCGCTGTGGCTGCCGTCCCGGCCGGTCTGGATCGGCAGCCTCCTGCTGGCGGGGCTGCTGCTCTGTCCCGCGTGGTATCGGCTGGGGTATAGGGAGCGCGGGAAGTCCAGCGGCCAGATCGATCCAACCGCGGGCGTTAGGTCGAAGGCTGCGATTCCAGATAGTCCAGGAACGGTCGCCCCTCGTACTCTTGATAATCCTTGATCGGCTGGGTGACGATGTCGTCGAAGTAGTGGTCGAGGATGGTCGCGCGTTCGTGCGCCAGCGGCGGGTCACAATAGCAGCGCTCACTCCACCGCACGTCACCCGATTCGGATATTACCGCCCGATGCAGCGAGTCGACCAGCTCCTGGCCGTCCGGTTGCTGCGCGGCGATCGACCCATCGTCGAGTCTACGGCGCAGTTCCGCCGCCGTGTCGGTCTTGAATCGAGCGATGACGCGATAGATCATGATCGTTCTCCAGGCGCCGAAGCCAAGCCCGGTAGATGAGGCGCGAGCGACCTCACCGTCGCCGTCCGTAGATATCCAGCAGCAAGGGCTCACCGTAGCCCAGCTCGGCCATCCGGCCCAGCTGGGTCTCGGCATCGCCCACTACGACGTAGATCATCCGGCTCTCGTCTAGATATGCGTTGATGACCTGGCGGAAGTCGTCCCGAGTCATCCCCATCAGCGTCGCCTGATCGCGCTCCAGGAAGTCGGACGGGAGCTCGAGCCGGCTCATCCGGCGCAGCAGCCCCAGCTTCGCGTTCAGCGACTCGAACGCCCGGGTGTTGCCCTTGAGAATCTGGTTCCGAATGATATCGGCGTCGTCCTCGGTGAACGTGGCGGCATAGTTCCGGATCTGGTCGCGCAGCAGCTCGAGCGACTCGAGCGTCACATTGGCGCGCACACTGGTCTGTGCGAACCAGGGTCCGACCTCCAGCGTCTCGGCCATGCGGGACGTGGCGCCATAGGTGTAGCCTTTCTCGATGCGCAGCAGCTGGAACAGTCGGCCGCTCGAGTTGCCACCCAGCCGCTCGTTCGCGAAGTCGAGCCGGGTGAAGTCTGGGTCGGTCGCCGACAGTGCGAGCCGTCCGACCTGCAGCACCGACTGCTTGGCGTCGGGCACGTCGACGAAGTAGACGGTGCGGCCCTCGGGCTCGGCGGGCGCCGGCTGCGCCGGGAATGCGACTTGTTTGGCCGGCCAGCGTTCGGTCAGACCGTCGAGCGCAGCGATGACACGCGCCTGCGAGACGGCACCGGCGACATGGAACGTGGCGTGGGTCGGCGAGACGTTCGCGTCGAAATAGGCCTGCAGGTCGCTGAGCTCGATACCGGCCACGGTTTCCGGCGTGCCAGAGGCGGGGGTGCCGAACGCGTGCCGGCTCCCGTACAGCAGTCTCGAAAACACGTTGCTTGCAATCGACGGCGGGCTCGCTTCACGGTCACGCAGACGGGTGGCCAGCTCGCGTTCGAGCCTGGCAAACTCGGTCGTGTCCCAACGCGGTTCCAGTAGCAGCTCTTCGACCAGCGCCAGCGTCGGCTCGAACGTCCGGGCAAGCGTGCTGCCAGAGATGCGGATAGTTTCGCGTCCCGCCGCGACGGTGATCCGCGCGCCTAGAAGGTCGATCGCCTCTTCGAGCTCGGCCGACGTCTTCCTGTCCGTGCCTTCTATCAGAAGCGACGCTAGCAGTCCTGCCACGCCGGTCTTGCCGGGTGGGTCGAGTAGCTGACCGCCCGCCAGCGTCAGGTCGAAGGAGACCAATGCTCCCTCGCTGCTCTCGATGCCAAAGACCGCGAGCCCGTTGTCCTGCCGCGCCGTCCAGACCTCCGGGGAGGTCACGAGCGGCGGGTCGCCGAGCGGTGGCTCCGACCGGTCCGCTTCGGTGACGGTCCGCCTGTACACCGCTTCCTCTCCCTGCGACACCTCCGCCTCGGCCCCCAGGACGATCCTTTCTTCGACGACATCGGCCGGCTCGGCACCCTCCACCGCCAGCTCCGTTTGTCCGCGCGGTACGAAGCTCGTCATGACAAAGGTGCGGCCCTTGACGTAACGCTCGTACACATCCATGACGTCGTCGGCGGTCACCAGCTGCGTCTGTCGCGCGACGGTCTCGATGTGATTCGGATCGCCGGTGAACTCGTTGCCCTCGGCCAGGGCGAACGCCTTGTCCAGCACGCTCCCCAAACCTTCGTAGAGCGCGCGCTCGGCCTGCACCTTGACCCGTTCGAGTGCCACGGCCGACACACCGTCTGTCTCGAACCGAACGAGCGCCTCGCCGACTGCCGACTTCACGTCTTCGAGGTCGGTTCCGGCATTTGCGCGCACACGAATCACCAGCTCGCCGGCGATTTCCGCCACGCGGTGCGCGACCGAGATGTTCGGCGCCAGCTGCAGTTCGTCGACGATGACCTCATAGAGCGGGGCCCGCTTGCTGCCGGCCAGCAGCTCGGTCAGGATGTCCACGGCGTACTGGTCCTCGTGAAACTGCTCGACCGTGGGAAAGACAATTTGCAGCTCGGGCAGGGTCGCGAAGGTGTCTTCGTACATCAGCGAAAGGGACGCCTCGAGATACACCGGCCGCGCGTACGGCGCCCGCACCTCGGAGCCGCGCCGGATCTCGCCGAACCAGTAGGCGACCAGCCGCTTCGTCTCGTCGATATCGATGTCGCCGGCGATGACCAGCGTGGCATTGTTCGCGCCGTACAGGCGGGTGTAGAACTGACGGACGTCGGCGAGCGTGGCGCTTTGCAGGTCGTCGAGCGAGCCGATGACGGTCCAGTGATAGGGGTGGTCCTCCGGGTAGAGCGCCGCGCGCTGCACCGTCTGGGTGTGACCGTAGGGCGCGTTGTCGACCCGCTGGCGCTTCTCGTTCTTGACAACCTGCTTCTCTCGCTCGAGCGCTGACTCGGTCACGGTGTTGATCATGAATCCGAGCCGGTCCGAATCTATCCACAGAATCTTTTCGAAGGCGTCCTTCGGCACCACCTCGTAATAGATGGTCATGTCGGAGCTGGTGCCGCCGTTGCGGGTGCCGCCCAGCTCCGGGATCAACTTGCGGTTGGAACCGACCGGGACGTTCTCCGAGTCGTTGAACGACATGTGCTCGAAGAAGTGCGCGAACCCCGTCTTGCCCGGACGCTCGCGGCTCGACCCGACGTGCATGATGGTCGCCACGGCAACGATCGGGTCCGAGTGGTCCTCGTGCAGCACTACTTCGAGACCGTTGCTGAGTGTGTAGCGCAGGTAGGGGAGATCGATGGTGATGGGCGGGCGGGCCTCGCCGGAGGCGTTCATCGAATCAGCGGGCGCGCAGGCGGCGGCCGCAAGGACGGCGCACCCGGTCCACACACCAGACCAGGAGCTGCCGCGCACGCTGAATGGCAATGACACCTCCGATAGAACCTCTGTAGCGTCCGGACCAAGTGTATCAGCGGCCCGTCATGTTTTCGGCAGGGCGAACAACGATCCAATCTCCGTCAGATCAGATACATTTGAGGCTCATGCGTTTCACGACACCACTCCCTCTCGCACCACTCGCTGTTGCGGCCCAGCTCGTCGCGGGCTGCACCGTCCTTGGAACCGTCCCGGATGTCACCGTGCTGCGCGCACCGGCCGATGCCAAGCTCCCCCAGGTGGCGATTGACGACACGGGCACCCTGCACCTCATCTACTACATGGGGTCAATGAGCAGTGGTGACCTGTTCCATGTGTCCCGCGGGCCAGACGGCACCGACTGGTCCACGCCGCAGCAGGTCAACAGCCTGCCGCATTCGGTCACCGGCGTCGGCCCGATCGACGGTGGCCAGATGGCCATCGACCCTGCAGGCCGGCTGCACGTCGCCTGGTTCCACAACGACCCCATGCGGTTCTACTACACGCGGTCGGATGGCGCCGACGGGTTCGAGACGCAGCAATTGCTGTCGGTAAAGGATGAGGGTGCGGTCGAGGCTGGGCCCACCGTGACCGCCGATGATGACGGAAATGTCTACGTCTTCTGGCACGCCGATGCGGTCGAGGAGGCGCGACGCCGTGTCTACATGGCGGTCTCGCGCAGCGACGGTGCGCTGTTCGACCTGCCTCGCGCCGTCAGCCCCGAGGCCGAGGGTGCGTGCGGGTGCTGCGGGCTGCGGGCGGTCACCGACGGTGCGGGCGCCGTGCACGTCTCCTACCGCGGCGCCGGCGACAACATCCACCGTGGCATGCGGCTGCTCACCACCGCCGATTTGGGCCGGACGTTCAGCGACCAGCTCATCCAGCCATGGGACGTCGGCGCCTGCCCGGTTGCCACCACGACCCTTGGCACCGGGCCGAACGGCACCCTGGTGGCGTGGGAAACAGAAGGCCAGGTTCAGTTCGCCGACGTCGCCCGGCTGGACGCGCCGGTTTCCCCGCCCGGTGAGGCGAAATTTCGGCGCAAGAACCCGGCCGTCGCGGTCAACACGCGCGGCGACACGCTCCTTGCGTGGGGCGACGGCCCCGGTTGGCAATCCGGCGGCTCGCTGCACTGGCAGCTGTTCGGTCGGGGCGGCCGTCCGAGCGGAGAAGAGGGAAGCGCCGCCGCTCCGATTCCGGCCAGCAGCGTGCCTACCGTCGCCGCGCGGCCCGATGGCTCGTTTGTGATCGTGTTCTAGGTAGATCGCCGTCAGCCTCATCGGGACGCGCGGCACACGATCGAGCCGGTGGAGCAGACTCTGGACGCTGCCGTCCCTGTGAACTGCGAGGTTGAGATGCGGGTGAAATTGTGGTTCGCGACCGTCCTGCTCGCCGGCGCCGGATGTACCGGCGCGCCGGCCGCCCCTCAGACATCAGCCCAGGATCCGGCCCAGCGGATCGTCGACGCGCTAGCGCAGTTTCGGTTTGACGAGCTGGGTCATCCCCAGATCCAGAGCGATTCCATCAAGCCGGTGCTGGCTCCGAGAGAACGGCCTCACAGATTGTTGATTCTGCCGGTGCGGTTTGCCGACACGGGCTACGACCGCTTTGCCGGCGAACCTGCCCAGGACGACAAGAACAGCGCCTATTTCCAGAACCTCCTGTTCGCCGGCGGTCCGGCTGACCCGGAACCCGGAACCCTCTCGCATTACTACTGGCACCAGTCGCGCGGTCGCTACAACGTCACCGGAAGTATTTTCCCGGTGGTGGAGCTCGAGCAGCCTCTGCACCACTACGGTCGGCCGCAGCAAAACTCCGATGGGAGCTGGCGCTCTGATGAACGCGCCACAGATCTGGTGATTGACGCTCTGCATGCGGCCTACGCAGCGGAGCCGGACTTCCCCTGGCCAGACTACGACCAGTGGGACCCGCAGGACTTCGATGGCGACGGCGACCGCGACGAGCCCGATGGCTACCTGGATCACTTCATCCTCATCGTCGCGGGTAAGGGCCAGTCCTCGTGCCAGGGCCTCTACAAGCTGGATGAAAAGCTCAACGCCAACGCTGCCTCCGATGCGTTTTTCGGACTGACCCAGGCCGAGCAGGACTGTGCGGATCGGATCTGGCCGCACCGGTTTGCCCTAAGCCAGAACCTGGACAGCGGGCCGATCGTGGACGGGCAGATGAATGTGCGGGGTGGGGCCGACATCGGCACGGGCATGTGGGTGCTCGATTACAACATGCAGTCTGAGTACACCGAGCCTTCTACATTCATCCACGAATTCGGACACTCCCTGGGACTGCCGGACATCTACGCGCGAGCCACTAACAATTCCACCGCGGCCTGGGAAGCGATGTCGAGCACCGCGTCACCCGAGCCGCAGGAACTGAGTGCCTGGTCGCGCACGGTGCTGGGGTGGCTGGAGCCGTGCGTGGTACGTCCGGAGAATCTCGGTGGCCAGCGCACGGGGTCCCTGCATTTGAAGACGATGAACGACTGGAGTGGCGCGGCCGGCTACGCCACCGCCGATGGCCTGTGTGACGCCGCCATGGTGATCTTGCCACCCAAGTTCCGCGATATCGACATGGGACCCCTGGGGGCGGGGCAGGGCGGGCAGGCCGCGTACTCGGGCCAGGGCAACAACATGAATCGCACCCTGGTCCGAACGTTCGACCTGAGCGCGGTGACGGCCACTGCCCCCGTGGTGATGAGTCTGGACGCCTGGTTCGTGATCGAAGCGGAGTGGGACTATCTCTACGTCGAGGTGGCTGGCGAGGGCGAGCCGTTCCGGCGCATCATGCCGATGGACAAGAGCGCCATCGACGACACGCAGAGCGTGATGCCCTCGGAGAGGGGGCACGAGGGTGCCGGATCTTTCCCTGGTTTTACCGGACGCAGTGGCGACCTGGACGGTGACGGCAAGGTCGAGATCGCCGCCGGGTGTGATCCCAGCGCCGCGCGCACCCTGGCGGAAGACCGGGTGGGCTCCGCCGCCGCCGATCCCTGCGAGGCGGCTCAGTGGATTGAGGCGAGGTTCGACCTGAGCGAGTATCGGGGCCGAGAAGTGAGCGTGCGCTTTACCTACTTTACGGACATGGCGGCAGTTGAAGATGGCGCCCAGATCGACAACATCGCGATTGCTGCCATTGGCTTCGTCGAGGATTTCGAGGGCCCTGACCTGGCGGGTTGGCAGGCGCGGGGATTCACCCTGTCCTCGGGGCAGCATCATCTGCCAGTGCCGCACTTCTACATGCTGGAGTACCGCGACCCGTACCGCGAGTTCGCAAGCGTCACGAATTACGACCAGGCCCTGTCCCACCCAGGTTTCACGTTCTTCCCGGACCGCGACGGGGAGATGTCAGCGCTGAACGTCAACTACCGACCGGGTGTGGTGATGTGGTACTACAACGGCGAGTACCTCTGGAGCCAGAACGAACCCGCCGAAAGTGGTCCGGGCCGAGGCTTCTTGCTGGTAGTGGATGCCAACCCACAAGAGCTGGAGATCCCGGCCTTGCCTCAGCAGTACTATCAGAACGCTGACGGCTGGACCCACTGGCAGTTCGACGAGTCAGCGCAGCCGCTGCTACGTGACGGCTTCGTCGACACCATGTGCTTTCAGCGGCGCCCGGACTTTTACTCGACGGATGTGACCCAGGAGGATACGGCGCGCTGTGACGAGGTCGTCGTCGATAGAAGGCCACCAATGGAGCGTCTGAGCTGGCAAGGGCGCACCCTGATGTATGGCTACTCGATCATCAACGACTTCCTCCCCGGTCCCGAGCGGCGCGCACGCAAGTCCGGTGGGAGCTTGTTCGACCTGCGCATCCGCGACGGCCAGACCGAGTATCGCTTGTACGACCGGGCGCTGCGTGGCATGCACTCGGCAGATGCGCCCTTTACGGTGGACGAGTTTCCCGATGGCTTGGAGTTCTACCGCGCCGAGGACGGCGTCATGACCCGCCAGTCGGCGTCACCCTTTGCCGCGGTGCGCGAATTCACTGACGCTCGTCCGAATCGCTACCAGAACCCCAGGCTGCCGTTTGGCGGAGCGGACATCCCTGAAGAGGGCTTCAGCTACGTGCTCGAGCCACCCGACCCCAGCGCTCCCGAGGGCAGTGTGGTGCGTCTGGATTTCCGCTGGCGCTAGCAGCCCGTGATGAAAGCCCCGCTGCATTCGACCGGCGCTGCATCCCGCCTGGCCGCGTTGCTTCTCGGTCGAATACTGCCGGTATTCTCCCGCGTCGCGCCTTGCTCCGGTCGGACGCGGCATTGCCTACGACGGCTCTCGCTGCGACGCGGGACTTTCACCACGGACTGCCAGCGATCCATCGCCAACGCACAGGAGGAGATCATGTCGCTTCGAACGAACCTCGCCGTGTTCGCGTTCGTGCTCCTGGTGCCCAGCTCGGGCGCGGCGCAGACGCGGACGATGACCCCACTCGACCTGGTGTCGCTGGACCGGGTGTCCGGCCCGCAGGTCTCTCCCGATGGTCAAAGGGTGGCGTTCGTCGTGAGCGAGCTCGACCTGGAGGACGACCGGCGCCGCACGGATCTCTGGGTCGTGGACGTCGGGGGCGGCGAGCCGCGCCGGCTCACGACCGATCCTGCCGGTGACTTCAACCCACGCTGGTCGCTCGACGGGGCACGGCTCTACTTCCTGTCGACCCGCTCCGGGTCATCGCAGGTGTGGCAGCTCGCGGCCAGTGGCGGATCAGCGATGCAAGTGACCGACCTGCCGCTCGACGCCGCCAACCTGCTGCTGTCGCCAGACGGCACGCACCTGGCGGTCTCGATGGAGGTCTTCGTGGATTGCGACACGCTGACATGCACATCCGACCGGCTCGACGCACGCGAGGGCGAGGCGTCGACCGGCCGGCTGTACGACGGCCTCTTCGTCCGGCACTGGGACACCTGGGAGGACGGCCGCCGATCGCACGTCTTCGTCCTTCCGACGGCGGGCGGCACGCCGATCGATGTGATGGCCGGCGTGGATGGCGATTCGCCCTCGGTGCCGTTCGGCGGTGCCGAGGAATTCACCTTCACACCGGACGGCCGTGGCATCGTGCTGACCACTCGTGTGGTCGGCGCCGAGGAGCCGTGGTCCACGAATTTTGACCTCTGGGTAGCGCCGATCGACGGGTCGCGGCCCCCTCGGAATCTGACTGACGACAACAACGCCTGGGACACAGCTCCGGTCTTCTCCCCAGACGGGAGCACCCTGGCGTATCTGGCAATGGAGAGGCCCGGCTTCGAAGCCGACCGGCTTCGCATCATGCTGAAGGGCTGGCCGGATGGCCGCGTGCGACCACTCGCGGCCGACTGGGACCGCTCGCCCGGCGGGTTGCTGTGGTCGGCGGACGGCGGCACGCTCTACGCGACCGCACAGAACCTCGGACACGTGTCGTTGTTCGCGATTGACGTGGGCAGCGGCCGGGTGACGACTCTCCTCGATGACCTCGGCTACGTGGGCTCGCCGGCGCTCGCTGGTAATCGCCTCGTCTTCGGGCTCGACAGCCTGACGCTGCCGGTCGAGATCTTCACAATCCGGTCGGACGGCGGCGACCTTCGGCAGATCACGCGATTCAACGCCGAGCGGCTGGCCGGGCTCGCGCTGGGCGAGCACGAGCAGTTCAGCTTCGCCGGCGCCGGTGGCGACAGCGTCTATGCCCAGGTGGTGCGGCCGGCCACCTTCGAAACGGGACGGACGTACCCCGTCGCGTTCCTGATTCACGGGGGACCACAGGGCTCCTTTGGAAACCACTTCCACTACCGGTGGAATCCCCAGAGCTACGCCGCCGCCGGCTACGCGGTCGTCATGGTCGACTTCCACGGGTCCGTGGGGTACGGACAGGCTTTCACCGACGCGATCACCGGCGACTGGGGTGGCAGTCCGCTGGAGGATCTGCAGAAAGGGCTCGCCGCCGCGCTGGATCGCTACGCCTGGTTGGACGGCGACAACGTCTGCGCCCTCGGCGCTTCCTACGGTGGCTACATGGTCAACTGGATCGCCGGGAACTGGCCCGACCGATTCAAGTGTCTCGTGAACCACGACGGTGTGTTCGATATGCGGTCAATGTATTACTCGACCGAAGAGCTCTGGTTTCCCGAGTGGGAACATGGGGGACCGTACTACGCCAACCCCGAGGGTCACGAACGGCACAACCCGGTGCAGCACGTCGAGCAGTGGAAGACGCCGATGCTGGTCATTCACGGCCAAGAAGACCATCGGGTGCCACTTGAGCAGGGGCTGGGCACGTTCAACGCACTCCAGCGCCGCGGCGTCCCCAGCCGGTTCCTCTACTTCCCAGATGAGAACCACTGGGTCAGGAAACCGCACAACAGCATCCAGTGGCACGAGACGGTGCTCGGATGGCTGCGGACATGGCTGCCCGGAGCGGACGACGCCACACGGTGACGACCCAGGGTGTGCAGATGTTCCGGCTGACGCCCCTGTCGCCGATGGGAGGCTGCGGTCTAGTGTCGGTCTGCGCTCTGGTTCTCAGCGCGTTTGGTTTCCTTGACGGGGTCCGGCAGAACCCGACATTTCAGTGGTCGTTCCTCGGCGCCGCCGTCCTGCTGCTTGTCTGGAGCGCCGGGGTGTTCGGTCTGGCTCACCGTCGGGGCCGACGCCTGACGCTCGAGAGTGCCGTTCGGACGCCGCATCTGGTGCAAGCGACCGCGCAGGTCGCCTTCCTGCTGTACTGGGGGTGGTACTGGCGCCAGGTCTACGACTCGGCCTTTCTCATCGCCGCCCAGCTGATCTTCGCCTACGCGTTCGACATGCTGCTGTGCTGGTCACGACGGGATTCCTACACGCTGGGGTTCGGTCCGGTCCCCGTCATTCTCAGCATCAACCTGTTTCTCTGGTTCACGGACGACTGGTTCTACTTGCAGTTTCTGCTGGTGGCCGTTGGCTTCGCGGCAAAGGAGCTGATCCAATGGGACAAAGGGGGACGACGGGTCCACATCTTCAATCCGTCGTCATTTCCGCTTGCCGTCTTCTCGCTGGCCTTGATTCTCACTGGCACGAGCGACCTTACCTGGGGCCAGGACATAGCGAGTGCACAGTTTTCCCCCCCCCACGTGTATTTGGTGCTGTTTCTCGTCGCGCTGCCCGGCCAGTATCTCTTCGGCGTGGCGTCGATGACGATGTCCGCCGTGGCGGTCACCTACGTGTTCAGCCTGGTCTACTTTGCCGTCACTGGTGTCTATTACTTCTACGACTCATACGTCCCGATTGCCGTGTTCCTCGGGATGCACCTCTTGTTCACCGATCCGTCCACGGCGCCGCGGACGGAGCTGGGTCGCCTCATGTTCGGTGTGTCCTACGGCCTGAGTACCGTGGCCCTGTACGCGCTGCTCTCTCGGGCCGGCGTGCCCCCGTTTTACGACAAACTGCTCCAGGTGCCGATTTTGAACATCTCGATTCAGCTGCTGGACCGCATGGCGCACTCGAGACGTCTTCGCACGATAGATCCTGCGGCATTTGCCCGGGCACTTGTCTCGCGCCAGCGCAATCTTGCCTACATGGTGGTCTGGGCGGGTATGTTCACCCTGATGAGCACGCTGCAGGGAGTGGGCGACCGTCATCCTGGCCAATGGCTGCCGTTCTGGCAGGGGGCCTGCAATGACGAACGAGGGTCTGCCTGTCGGTATCTCGCAGACTTGCACCTGCGGTTCTGCGAGAACGGTTCGGGATGGGCCTGCAATGAAGCAGGCATTCTGCAGGTCACGCTGGTTGTCTCGGGCGAGGTTCGACGCCGGGTCGACGCCGAGGATGCGTACGGGCGGTTCGATCAAGGTTGCGACCTTGGCTTCGAGCCGGCTTGCCGGAACCTGATCTCGCTGGGCTCAGGGCCCGGTCCTTACGACTTCGACCGGGCGCAGCCGACACTCGAGGACTTTCCGATCATCCTGAGGGGCACCAAGGGACCGATCACCGACCGCTCGCCAGAGGTTCTCTATGCCCTGGCATGCCGCCAGGGCTGGGCCGACACATGCGGGCGTTCCACCTTTTGACAGTGTGCGGGAGCGGGCGTATAGTTCGGCTTACTTGCAGAGTTAACTGGCGGAACGCTCCGATTGTCAGGAGGTATGGGGATGACGCGTCGATTGCTTGAGTCGTTCGGTGTGGCAACGGTGCTCGCCACCGTCATGGTGGTGCTAGCGAACGCCGTGCCGGTCGGGGGCCAGGCTCCCGACGTGACCGCGTGGGGGCATCCGAACCTGGAGGGTATCTGGCTCGATGTGTACGCCACGCCCTTCGAACGGTCGGCCGAGGTCGGCGATCGAGAGCTCGCCACAGCCGAAGAGCGCGCCGCACGGGACCAGTCTCGCATGGCCAGCCAGGGGCGAAACCAGCGCGGTGACGATGGTCGCGTTGACGTCGCTGGGGCCTACAACGCCGTCTACACGTCAGCCAAGCCGGCGGGCCCGCGCACGTCGCTCGTCGTCGATCCTCCGAACGGAAGAATCCCCTCCCTCACGGCGGAAGCCCAGGCGCTGATCGAGACCCAGCGAGACTGGCGCCTCATGCTCTTGCGCAACACGGAAACCTGCCAGATCGGCGCGCGTGGCTGTGCTGGCGGAGAGTACGGGCCACCGTCGCCGCGCCGGTTCGATGTTGTGCCTTTCTACAACACGGGCCGCATGAACCGCCACGATGGTCCTGAGGATCAGAGCTCGGGTGACCGTTGCATGTCTGGGCGCACACCCGACTTTAGGGGGTTCCGTCGTATTGTGCAGGGCGCCGAATCTATCGCCATGGGTTACGACACCGGGCAGGGTCAGGGGTACCAGCGGGTCATCTATCTGAGCGGGAACCATCCGCCTGACCAGGTCCATCTGCGGCACGGAGACTCACGTGGCCGCTGGGAGGGCGACACCCTGGTCGTCGAGACGACGAATTTCTCGCCCAAGTGGCCGTTCCGTGGCGCGGGCGAGAACCTGCGGCTCGTCGAACGATATACCCGTGTCGACGAGGACACCCTCACGTACGACGCGACGGTCGAGGACCCGACCGTGTGGACCGAGCCGTGGACCGTCCGGCAGGAGTTGAAGCGTCAGAGCGATGAGGAGAACCGGATCTATTATGAGCCGCGGTGCCACGAAGGGAACTACGGGCTACCGGCCTTGCTCGTCGGCAGGCGTGTGGACGAGCAGGCGTTTGTGGAAGGGCGCGGTCCGAATCCGTTCTCCATGGACACTGCCACGTGCGTGGGTGGCCTATAGGATTGACGATCGACGGGGGGACATCCAATCCGCGCACATGCGCGGGGGGGTCTGGGCGTAGCCCAGTCTAGGAGTGACCATGGCAGATCGGTTCAAGTTCAGGGGCTCGACAGTTGTCATTGCGTTGTCGGCCGCTGTCGTGGGTGCCGTTATTTCGGCTGCGGTAATCGGGACCGCCGGCCCGGGTCAAGACCCGGAGTCGCGTCCGACCGAGACCCCAGACGGCAGGCCTAACTTCAATGGCGTCTGGCAGGCCAACAACGAAGCGCATTGGGACCTGGAAGCCCATGAAGCGCGTTCGGGCATGGTGATGCAGCAGGGCGTCTACCCGTACGAATTCTCCACGGTGCCTGCGGCGCCGGTGGTGGCGCTTGGCGCCGCTGCCGGGGTGCCGGGGTCGATTGGGGTCGTGGGGGGTGACGGTCGGATCCCGTATCGACCGGAGGCGCTCCTCATGAAGCAGGAAAACGCCGAGAACTGGATCGACCGCGATCCCGAGCTTAAGTGTTACCTGCCTGGCATTCCACGCGCGATGTACATGCCTTATCCCTTCCAGATCGCCCAGGGGACCGACAAGATCCATATGACGTTCGGGTTTTCGAATGCCGGGCGCGTCATCCACCTGAACGACGTCACCGGTCCCCCGGACTATACGTATATGGGGCATTCGGTCGGACGGTGGGAAGGGGACACGCTGGTTGTCGAGGTGTCGGAATTCAACGGCAAGACCTGGTTCGACAGGGCCGGCAATTTCCATAGCGAGGCCTTGCGGCTGACGGAGCGCTTCTCGCCGATGACGCCGGATGCCATCTGGTACGAAGTGACGGTCACCGATCCGGAGACGTTTACCGAACCCTGGACGATGGCCATGCCGCTCTATCGCCGCCTGGAAGACAGTGCGACGGTACTCGACTATCCCTGTATCGAGTTCGCCGAAGAGTTCATGTACGGGCACCTGCGCAGAGAGCAGCTGGTCAAGCGGTGGGAGGGTGAGACCATGATCGTGGAAATCACGCGCAAGGTGCCGCCCGGCGATCTGCTCCACGAGTGGTACCGACGGTAGCGAGCCGATCGTGTGCACCGATGCATGAGCATCGTCGAATTCGACAGAGACTACGACGCCGGAGGCAAACAGGAGGGAGGCTATACCGATGGGTGCGAGACGAGTGATTGGGGGCTTGAGTGCGGTCGCCGGGATGTGCGTATGGCTGGCTGGAACCGCCGTGCCGGTGTCGGCGCATCATGCATTTGCGGCTGAATTCGACGGCGATAAACCGGTCGATTTTAGCGGCACGGTCACGAAAGTCGAGTGGATCAATCCTCACGTCTGGATCCACCTCGACGTGAACAAGGACGATGGCACGACGGAGTCCTGGGCATTCGAAGCCGGCACCCCGAACGTGCTGTTCAGGCGGGGCTTCACGAGAAAGTCGCTCCTGCCAGGCGCGGAAGTCCTCGTCGATGGGTATCAGGCAAAGGATGGTACGAACCGGGCGAACGGCCGGGACATCACGTTGGCGGACGGGACCAAGCTGTTTCTCGGGTCGTCCGGCACTGGTGCCCCCTGGGAGCTGGCGAGACCAGGCGTAGACACTGTAGATCCTAGTCGGCGTTGATGTTGATGGCGCACCTGTTTTTCGAGAGGTGTGCCGCCGGCGCTCGACATATTTTCAAAGTTTCCTCCCGAATCAGGGATTTCGATATCATCTGGTCCTGACGCACTCGGCGTCGCCCAGCAGCACGTCAACGGCCACCGCAACGTGGCCGTCCTAGTTGCAATTAATATAAAATATCATTTGTGATAATATTATATAAGAACTTTTTATGCAAGTGTTTACAGGTGTCTTGCAGCCATTTGAAGAGCCCATCCCGTGATGGGTCACACGCACCTATTATGATAGGCAGGTCAAGGACCTAGGCGCATCTCGAGGCGACGCTGCATGGCACGACGCAGTAGAGACTGGAACATGGGCCTTGCAGCTGATCTCCAGGACCCGGCCTTTGCCCGCGGGTTTCTCACGGCGGCGGTCGATGACGGTGTGTCTGTCCAGCAGGCGCTCGGAAAGGTTATCCGTGCGATGGGGGTCAAGGAGTTCGCTGGGCAGGTGCGGATGGCGAGCCCCAACCTCTTGAGAGCGATCAATCCTCGGCACAACCCGACGCAGGACACCCTGAATCGTCTACTCAGACCGTTCGGCTTGAAGCTGAGCGTGGCACCGACCAAAGACTTTAATCAATGACCTATAATATAGGTTGGTTAGCCTAACATAAGGCGGTTCCAAAATCCTGACTTCAGGAGGTGTACCTGTGCAAGCTCGTCTGACACGATGGCGGTCGCTGGTGTTTCTCGTTGCGCTGCTCACGGTGGTTGTTGTCGGCACGACAGCGTGCCAGAGCACGTCGGCGGCCGTCGACGCGGAGCTGGCGCGCGATCTCGGCATGGTCGACCCAGCCGAGGTCGGCATGTCCGCCAGCCGGCTCGACCGGCTTGACGCCGGCATGCAGGCGATGGTCGATGACGGGAAGCTGGCCGGTGTCTCGACGATGCTGGCCCGCCATGGCAAGGTCGTGTTCACCGATGCGGCCGGTAAGCTAGATATCACCAAGGATGTCCCGGTCGAACTCGACTCGATTTTCCGCATCTTCTCGATGACCAAGCCGGTCGTTGGGGTCGCCATGATGATGCTGCACGAGGAAGGCAAGTGGCAGCTCAACGATCTGGTTTCGAAGTACATTCCGGCGTTTAGAGACCTCGAGGTCTACACCGGACAGGATACCGACGGCAATATGCAGACCGAGAAAATCGAGCCCGGCAAGCGCATCACCATGCGCGATCTGATGAAACACACGACCGGGCTTGGCTACGTGCTCAACGCGCGCCACCCGGTGAACCAGGCGGTTATCGACAACCAGGTGCTCGACACCAACGCGTCGCTGCAGACGATGATCGACAAGCTGGTGCAGATTCCGCTGCTGGCGCAGCCACAGACCATGTGGGCCTACAGCATCTCGGTCGATGTGCAGGGTTACCTTGTCGAGCAACTGTCCGGACAGCCCCTCGCTGAATTTCTACACGAGCGGATCTTCGAGCCGCTCGGCATGGTGGACACCGGCTTCTACGTGCCGCCCGATAAGGCGCACCGAGTTGGGGCGCTCCATGGTCAGGGCGCCGACGGAGTGCTGTCGACGTCCGAGGGCGTGGCCATGAGTGCAACGCTGACGTCGCCCCCAGTCGGGGCGTCGGGTGGCGGCGGGCTGTTCGGGACCGCGCCCGACTACATCCGGTTCGCGCAAATGCTGCTGAACGGGGGCGAGCTGAACGGCACGCGGCTGCTGGCGCGGCGCTCTATCGAGCTGATGCGCGCCAACCATCTGACCGACATCGAGCAGGCGACCTATCGCCGGCCTGGCCAGGGATGGGGGCTCGACTTCTCGGTGGTCACTAACGGCGCCGCGTCGGGCGAGTCCTGGTCCACCGGGTCGTATTACTGGGTCGGCATAGCCGGCACCTGGTTCTGGGTGGACCCGGAGCTTGACCTGACGTTCGTCGGGATGATTCAGCACAGCGGCGCCGCCATCAACGAGGTACAGCAGCTGTCGCGCAGCCTTGTCTATCAGGCGGTCATCGGCGAGTAGAAGATCGTCGCCGCCGTGGTCCCTGGCGAAAAGTGATCCGGCGACCCGCGCGCTGGGAGAAACAACCGACTGTGACGGCCCAGTACCCGATCGCCGGCCAGATTTCCATGTTTTCAACCTGGCATGTCTGCTGCTTTCGTCTGTACCGAAAGGACGGACACGGACATGCGACCACAAGACCTTGAGCTCCCGACACGCCGCCGATACGCTCGGGACGTGCGGACCATTCTGACTATCGACGACGACTTACTGGAAGCCGCCAGATGCATCGCGGACGATGGAGGCGTCAGCGTCGGCAGGCCGGTTCGGAGCAGCAGGCAGAGCGACAGCCCGGAGATCAACGGGCTGAGGGGGTCGAACCGCGGAAGCGCCCACCGCCGCGTGCACAGATACTGGGTCATCAGACAGGTCGCCAGCATCAGTCCGATCCGGCACACCGAGACATCGAAGTGGAGCCGGCCAACGCCGTAGATCAGCAGACAGCTGAGGACCGCAATCTGATAGAGCCGCTGGTCGCGGCCGTGTGCCGCCGGTGTCCATGGTCAAGTTCGGGTCATTCTCTGCCTGCCTCCTCTCTCTGCACGACCCGGCTCCAGATTCATGCAGCAGGCGGCGAACATGTTCCGCGTGCTGGGTGGCGCAGGTCTTTAGGCCTGCGAAGCAAGGCTGAAGCCTTGCCCCACGATGTCTGCGTGGGCGCCGCCGTAGCGCCGACAACGCGAAGGCGGATACGATCTCTTCGGCGAGAGGAGCTCTGAAGATGGCGCCGACATTCACGCGTTTTTCCATATCACAACGGCCAGAAAGCGCCTTCACCGTGCTCGCCGTTGCCAGGCAACTGATGGCCGCTGGCAAGGAGGTCATCGAGCTGGAAATCGGCGACAGCCCGTTCCCAACGCCGGACGGGGCTCTCGAGGCTGGGATTCAGGCCATCCGGGACGGCCACACCAGCTACGGTCCATCGGCCGGGTTGCCGGAGTTTCGCGAAGCGGCGGCCGCCTACCTCAACGAAGAGCACGGCCTGTCGGTGAGGGCCGACCATGTCGTCGCCGGACCGGGGGCGAAGACTTTCGAACAACTGTTCTGCGAGGCGTTTCTGGAGCCGGACGACGGCGTGCTGGTGTTCAGCCCGTACTTTCCGACCTACGCGGTGAACATCGCCCGTCGTGGCGCGCGGATGGTGCTCTCGAGTCTGCGGGCGTCACACGCGTTCAGGCCGGACCTCGACGATGTGCGTCGCTTCCTCGACGAGGATGCGCGTCCGAAGGCGGTGTTCCTGAACAGCCCGCACAACCCGACCGGCGGGGTCGCCACCGAAGACGATCTACGCGGGCTGGCCGACCTAATCCGTGGGCGGGATGTGGCAGTGTTCAGCGACGAGCCGTACGACTGCATGGTCTGGAAAGGGCGGCACCGATCACTGCTGGCCGAGCCGGGCATGCTGGATCAGACGGTGGCGGCCTACACCTTCAGCAAATCGTTCAGCATGAGTGGGTGGCGGCTTGGCTACGCGGTTGCTAGCCCCGAGACGGTCGCGATACTCGAGGTGCTGACCAACACCGCCCTGTCTTGCGTGCCGCCATTCACGCAGGTTGCTGGTATCGCGGCGATGCGACACGACCGGCGGTCTCGAGACGACCGGATGCGGGACTTTCACCACAAGGTCAAGCTGCTGGTCAGCGGGCTGCAGACGGTCGAGGGTGTTGAGTGTCTGATGCCGGGCGGCACGTTCTATGTGTTTCCGTCGGTCGCGGCGATCTGTCACCGTTACCGGATCACGTCGCACGGTCTGGCGATGTATTTGCTCGAAGGTGCGGACGACCGGCTGGGCGTCGCCTGTCTGGGTGGGGAGTGCTTCGGTGAGGCGGGTGCCGGGTTCCTGCGGCTTAGTTGTGCGCAGCCGGACGACCGGCTGAGGGACGCCGTCGCGTTTATTGCCGACGCCACGACCAGGGACGCCCGGATTGTCGCTTATCTTGCTGCGCATCCGGAGCACCGGCTCGACGCGACCTACGATGGTACGCGCTTTCATGGCCCAACCAGGTGAGGCGGCAGTCTCTGGTTCGTCATCCGTCCAAGCTGTTCGAGCAGGCGCTGCACGCTGGTCTCGGTCGGGTCGGCGCCTGATAGCGTCAGGGTAGCCCAGCGGGCGGTCGGGCGCACGTGGCGCTCGTACATCGGGTGTACGTCGCGCGCGTACTGCACCCTGACGGCGTCCGGATTGCGGCCACGGTCGAGGCGGTCCCGGGTGATACGCCGGTCGATCGCGGTCCGCGCCTCCACCTCCAGGAAGACCGTCGTATCGAGCAGCGTCCGGACGCCTGGGTGGTGGAGCACCAGCAGCCCCTCGACGATTAGAAACGGCCGTGGCTCGACCGGTTCCACCGCAGTCCGGCGGGTGTGCGTGGTGAAGTCGTAGATGGGACGCTGTATCGTCTCGCCACGCTGCAGCCCGCGCAGGTCCGCGACGAACCGCTCCCAGTCGAACGCCTCGGGCGCGTCGAAGTTCCACCGCTCACACGCGGACCGCTCCAGATGGGCAAGGTCGCGGTAGTATGCATCCATCGACAGGACGGCGGCGTCGGCAAGCGACGTGGCCAGCGCGTGCGCGAGGGTGGTCTTGCCAGAGCCGGATGCGCCGGCGATGCCGACCAGATGGGGTGTGCGCCGAGTGGTCACGCTGCGACGATACCGCAGACCTAGTGAAACCGTCCGCGATCTGCCAGGCGTGCGATGCCGGATCGCTAGATGGGTTCCAGCTGGTCGGCGGGGACCCAGCCGACCTTGCCGTCCTCGAGGACGATTTCGATCCACGCGTCGGACCGGCGGTGGGTCCGCACCTTGGTGCCCTCGTGCACCGCGAAGATCTGGAGCGCGCTGTCGTCCGACGGCGCGCTTTGAACCGCGGTTTCCTCGGCCATGATTACTGCCTCTTCGGTGGCGCCGACCTCCAGCTCCCGAATGGTCAGGTTAAGACCGAAGACGACGGCCACGGTTGCGCCGGTGATGGCGAGTCGACGGCCCCACACCGCCAGCGCCGTCGAAGGGCGGAGTATCACGAGGATCGCCGCCGCGATCGCGATCAGGTAGGCGATGGCGACCAGCCAGGCCAGCGCCCCCCGGGGCAGCAACCCCACCCACCAGCCGCCGGCGCGGAACAGCCAGAACCCGGGCAGCGTGGAAATCTCGTCCGCGGTCAGCGACCGGGCCAGCTCGAGGTTGGCCACCAGGTCGCCGTCGGCCGGCATCAGCCGTCGCGCCCGCTCGTAGTACAGGATCGCCGGTCCCAGCTCGCCTAGTTTGAAGTAAGTGTTGCCGATGTTGTAGTAGAGCTCGCCGCTCTCGAGTCCGTCATCGAGAATCTGCGCGTAACGCTCGAGCGCGCCGTCGAAGTCACCCTCCTGGTAGCGCTTGTTTCCCTCGTCGAAAAAGGCTCCCTGGCCCGCGCACACTCCGGCCGTGAGCAGCCCCAGCCAGACAGCCGCTGTCAGCGTCAGGCACGGTCGTACTGTCATCGCAACGCCTCGTCGAAGTCGGTCATGGCCTGTCCGGCACGGATCAGCATGTTCTGCATCGCCGCGGTGTCCGGTTCGGTCGGCGCGAAGCGCTGACGGTCGCAGTCCTCCAGACACCCAAGGTAGGCAGCAATCACCTCGACCGCCACGCCGCGCGAGATCAAGTGCGCGCGGATCTCATCTCGGATCAACCCGGCCTCGGCCAGATTCAGCTTGTCGCAGAGGAAGCCCTGCAACGCCCGCCCGACCTCGGCGTGGAACGCCTGGTGGCGCTCCGGCGCGCACAGTGACTCTGCCCGGGCGAGGCGCTGTTTCGCCAGCCGGGAGGCGCGGCGACGCCGCGCGTATGCCACGTCACCGGTCAACCGGTCCTGGTGACGCCGGGCGGCGACGGCGCCGGCAACCGCGATCATCGGCACCAGCACGATCGCCCAGAACCCGATGCTGCCAAAGAGCGAGCCGCCGACCGGGCTGAAGCCGGGCATCGCAATCCGGATGAACCGGATGTCCTGCCGCTCGAGATCGATTCCTGTGCGGAACCGGCCGGACGGCCCTGCCGTCGCGGTCACCGGATCGCCGGCCACGGCGAGCGTGATTGGGTCGGACGCCGCCACCGCGTAGGTGCCGGCGTCGACGTCGAAGTAGGTCAGCTCAACCGCCGGAATTGTCACTCGGCCCGGCGCACGCGGCACGATGACGTAGTTGAAGATCTTGCTGCCACGCACCCCGTCTTCGGTCGGCTCCACCCGTTCAGTGACGTCAGGCGGGTACACCTCGACGTCTGACGGAAAGCCCAGTTCCGGCTCCGGGAGGGTGCGGATGTTGCCGGTCCCGGTCACCTCGAGCCGATAGGTCAAGGCGTCGTTGGTCTCGGCCTCGGTCCGGTCGATCGAGGCCGAGACCTCGAGCCGTCCGACCAGCCCCGTGAACGAGCTGGGTTGCCCAGCCGGGAGCGGGAGCACCTCGATCCCGACCGGGTTCGACCCAACGACCACCGGCACCAGATTGTCGAAAAGGCTGCTGCCGAAGATGTCGCCGAACGGGTCGCCGAAGGGGCGGCTGCGTGACCGCCGCTGTACGCGGACCTGGGTCTCGAGCGTCAGCGGCTCCAGGGTCTTGGTGCCGGCGCTGGTGGGGAACAGGGCCACCCGCCGGACCACGGCGCTCGCGTATTGCAGCCCGTCGCGCACGACCTGCTCGACCCGCCCCTGCGGGTCCCCGAGCTCTTCGACCCAGAAGCCGGTGGTGACTGGCTGCCGCGCGATGTTGTAGCCGTCGACGTCGACACGGGTGAAGATCCGGTACTCGACGACGATGGCTTCGTCCACATAGACCCGTGGCGCGCTCGTCGTCGCGATAACGAACAGATCCTGTGGCGCGACGGTGCCGTTCGCTCCCGGTCGGCTCGACCGGGTCGCTGTCGCGGGCCCGTCGATGATCCGGACCGTCAGCGGATCGGTACGCAGATGCTTCCCGCCGGCCCGCACCGAGACCGGTCCAATCTCGAATGTGCCTTCTGTCGTCGCCTGGAACCGATGCTGAACCGTCAGCGACATCGACGTGCGACCGTTGACGACCTGCATTGCCGACGAGGTGCTCGAGCCGAGAAATGCGGCGAACGGAGACAGGTCTGGCAACACCGGGTCCTGGTCGAGGCTTTGGGCTCCCGAGACCTCGACTGACAACACGAACTCCCGGTTGAGTGCTACCTCGTTGTGGCCCAGAAAGGCCCTGGCCGTCTGCGCGAGCCCCTGGGCCGGCAGCCCGAGAACGAAGCCGAGGCCGAGCGCGAGCGCGACGATGAGGCGCAGTGCCCTCACCACGGTTTCCTCGGTGGGCGGGCCGGCACGGTGGTCTGGCGCTGACGCTGGATCTGGCTCGGGTCCTCTTTGATTGCCTGCAGCAGGCGCTCAGCCTCCTCGCGGCTCAGCTCACCCGGTTGCGGTTGCTGTTCTGCGTTCTCCTGTTGCTGCTCCTGAGGCTGATCCTGCTGTGGCTCCTGCTGTTGCTCCTGTGGGTCCTGATTCTCCGGCTGATTCTGTTGTTCTTGATCCTGGTCCTGCTCCGACTGCTGCGGGTCCTGCTGATCCTGTTGATCTTGGCCCTCGTCGTTTTCGTCCTGCTGGTCGTCCGATTGCTGCTCCTGCTGTTGTTGCTGCTGCTCGAGCTGCTCGAGCGCTACCTCGAAGTTGTGCTTGGCGTCGGTGTCGGCGGGGTTCCGCCGGAGTGCCTCCTTGTAGGCCTCGAGCGCCGGCTCGAGCTGTTGTTGTTTGTAGAGGGCGTTGCCGAGGTTGTACCAGCCCTGGGCTTCGACCGCCGGGTTGCCGCTCTCGACCGCCTGCCGGTACGACTCCATGGCACGCTCGATCTCCTCGGTTCGATACAGGGCGTTGCCGTCGTTGAACGGCACGATCGGCGAGTCGGGTGCCTCACGTAGCGCCTCCAGATACTGCTCGTGTGCCTCCTCGTAGCGACCTTCGTCGTAGAGCCGGTTGCCCGCGGCGACCGCCCCGCGGCCAGGCTGCGCCGGGGCGAGCGAAGGCAGCGCGAGACAGGCCAGCACCGCCAAGACGACGGGACGATGTGCGAAGCGGAGGTGCGCTGCCATGTCAGGTCACCCGCGTCGGTTTGAGGCGGAGCGTCGTTCGCGTCACTTGAACCTCCCGGCCCAGGCGGTTCGGACACGACGCCGGTCAGAGACCAGCATCTCGGCGACTAGCAGCGCCAGCGCAAGCCCGAGAAACAGCTGGTACTGCTCGTCGAACAGCGTCACTTGTTCCGCCTCGAACTCCTGTCCCTCACCTGCCGTGAGCTCCTCGGCCAGGAGCGTCATCTCGGTGCCGGCCGGCGAGGCGCGGTAGTAGAGGCCGCCTGTGCGTGTCGCGATGGTCTGCAGCGTCGTTTCGTCGAGCTGCGAGGTTACGACAGTGCCGTCGGTGTCTCGTGTGAACCCCTGTGGGCGACCGGCCGGATCGAACTCCGGAACCGGTACCCCCTCGGCCGACCCGATGCCGACTGTGTAGATTCGTACCCCCGCATCGCGCGCCCGCTCGACCGCACCGTCGATTTCCCCTTCGTGGTCCTCGCCGTCGGTGATGACCACCAGTACCCGATGACGCCGGTCGGTCTCGGCGAAGGCGTCCAGCGCCACCTCCATCGCCTGCCCGAGGTTGGTCCCCTGTATCGATATCGTGTTCGGGTCCATCGCGTTCAGGAACAGGGTCGCGGCCCCGTAGTCCAGCGTCAAGGGGCTCTGCACGAACGCCTCACCGGCAAAGGCGACCAGCCCGACGCGGTCGCCTTCCAGATGGTCGATCAGGTCGGCGATGGCGAATTTCGCCTTTTGCAGCCGGTTCGGCGCCATGTCTTCGGCCACCATCGAGGCCGACAGATCCAGCGCGATGACGATGTCCTGACCCTCGCGGCGGACCGTCTCGACACGGCTACCGAACTGCGGCCGTCCCAGCGCCGTGACGAGGAGCGTCACGGTGACAACGAGCAACACGGTCTTCGCCGTCTGGCCGCGACGGCTGACGGTTGCCGTCAGCCGGTCGACCAGCTGCAGATCGCCGAACCGGGCGAGGTTGCGACGCTTCTGCGCGGCGGCCCACCAGGCCAGCGTGACCAGCGCCGGCACCAGCAGATAGGCGAACAACATCTCGCTCGAACCAAACCTGAACATGGCTATCCTGGCCCTCGTCTGCCTCCCCGCCTTCGCTCACCGATAGGACGGGGTGCGGTGAGCTTCGGCGGGTCCGCCGTAGCCTCGGCAAAGGCGGACTGCCTCCTGTCTCCTCGAACGCTCACGGTATCTTCCTCAGCGCCGTCCGGCCAAGACCGACCTCGAGCAGCAGCACTCCCAGACCGAACAGGAGCGGCACATGAAACAGCTCGCCGTAGCGCGTGAACTGCTCCAGCTCGATCTCGGTCGTTTCGAGGGCGTCGATCTCCTCGTAGATCCGCGCCAGGCTCTCGCGGTTCGTCGCCCGGAAGTACCGGCCGCCGGTCAGCGCCGCCGTCTCCTGCAGCGTCGGTTCGTCGATGTCGACCTGCATCTGGGCGTAGCGCCGGCCGAAGACGGGGTCATCGACCGGCACACGCGCGGTGCCCTGGGTGCCGGCGCCGATCGCGTAGATGCGGACGTCGAGCGCCTGCGCCATCTGGGCTGCCGTGACCGGGTCGATCTCGCCACGGTTGTTCCGGCCGTCGGTCAACAGTACGATCACCTTCGACTCGGCTGCCGACGCCTGGAGCCGCTTGACCGCGGTGGCCAGGCCCATGCCGATCGCGGTGCCATCCTCGATGATTCCCACCTCGAGCTCACCGATCAAGGTGGTCACGACCCCGTAGTCGAGCGTCAGCGGCGCCTGGGTGAACGCGTCCCCGGCAAATACGACCAGTCCAATTCGGTCGTTGCGCCGGCCCTGGACGAAATCGGCCGCCACTTGCTTCGCTGCCTCGATCCGGTTCGGTTCGAGATCCTCTGCGAGCATCGAGCTCGAGAGATCGAGCGCCAGCACGATGTCGATGCCCTCAGTGGTGACGCTCTCTGCGGTCACTCCGGACTGGGGCCTGGCAAACGCCACTATCAAAGCGGTGAGCGCAAGGGCCCGCAGCCCGAACAAGATGTGACGGTAGCGCCCGCTTCGCCGCCGGTCGGCGCGCTTGATCACGGCGAGCGACGAGTATCGCAGCGACCCGGCCGGTCGCCGGCCCCGAACGACAAAGACGACATACCAGTAGGCGATCAGCGGCACGATTGCGAGCAGCAGGAAATAGGCCGGGTCGGCGAACCGGTAGATCATGCGACGTGGGCCTCCGTTGCCGCGGGCGGGACCATGGCGGCCGGTGTCGTCGCTTCTACCAGGTGGCGGCCCAGTGGGACCAGGTCACGGCTGGTGGGGACGTCCGGCCGGAATTTCGCGAACTTGACGAGGTCGCAGCGATCGAGCAGCTGCCGAAAGTCGGCGATGGCCCCGCTGACGGCGCCCGTCCGGCGCAGCCCCTCCAGCACCTCGCGGGTTGTCATCTCCATCGCCTCGACCTCGAACCGGCCCTCCGCGTAGACCCGCATAATGTCGGAGACGCGGATGTGATAGGTCTTCACCTCGCCCAGTTCAAGCAGTCCAGACGCTTCGAGCACGTCCAGCGACTCGAGGGCAACCTCGTGCGCCGGCCGTGGCGGCACGACCGGGACCTGGACGTCGGGCCGTTGGCGTCGCCGGTACCTGCGGTAGAGCCAGTATGCTGCCGCGCCCATCACCCCGAGCCCCGCCAGCCACGGCAGCAGCGTGACCACGCTGAACGGGATCGTGAGCGGTCCTTTGATGTCGCGGATGTCGCCGCCCTCGTCGCGCCCGACACTCTCCACGCCTACAACCGCGGCATCGGTCGCCAGCCTGACGGCGTTGCCGGCGGCATCGATCACTTCGACCTCGAGAGCCGGCAGGTTCAGCTCGCCGAGCTCAAACGCCGTCACGGTCAACTCGGCGCTCGACCGCACCCGGTTCCCCTCTGCCACCGGCTCGAGCAGTCGCATGTCGACCAGCTCGAACGGGTCGATATCGAACACCTCTGGCCACACCACCTGGGCGTCCTGGGCATGGCTCACCGTCACCACCAGGCGGACCGGGTCGCCGACGGTGATCACGGCCGAGTCGAGCGCGGTGACGAGCTCCGGCGGATCGGTCTGGGCTGAGGCGTACGCCACGAGTGACACGCCGAGCAACGCCGCCACCACTACCCGTCTGTTGCTCATCCTCTTCACCGGAATCGCCTCGCTCGCTGCCGGAAGAACCGCATGAGCCGGTCGGCATACGGGCGGTCGGTGCTGATCTCGATGACATCGATGCCAGTCTTGCGGAATTCCCGCTCGAGGGCGGTCCGGGTTTCTGTCGCGTCGCGGTCGAACGCTTCGCGGAACGCTGGGTCGGACACGTTCACCGTCAACTGCTCGCCGGTCTCGGCGTCTTCGAGCTCGATGTAGCCGACCGCCGGGAGCTCGCGTTCCCGTGGGTCCCCCATCCGTATGACGATCGTGTCGTGCCGCCGGCCGGCCACCGCCAGGGCTTTCTGGTATCCGGTGTCGAAGAAATCGGAGACGACGAAGACGACCGCGCGTCTCCGCACGACTCGTGCCAGATACTCCAGCGCACCCGCCACGTTGGTGCCGCGTCCCTCCGGTCGGAAGTAGAGCAGCTCGCGCAGGACCCGGAGCACGTGACGACGTCCCTTGCGTGGCGGCACGAACTTCTCGATCCGGTCGCTGAAGATGATGAGCCCGACTTTGTCGTTGTTCGTGATTGCCGAGAACGCCAGCACCGCGCAGATCTCGACCGCGACCTCCCCCTTCATTCGCGACCGCGAGCCGAACTCCCCGGAGGCGCTGACATCGACCACCAGTATGACCGTCAGTTCGCGCTCCTCGTCAAACACCTTGACGAACGGCGCGCCGGCTCGCGCGGTCACGTTCCAGTCGATGCTGCGGATGTCGTCGCCATACTGATACGCGCGCACCTCGGCGAAGTTCATCCCGCGCCCCTTGAAGACCGAGTGATACTCGCCCGAGAAGACATCGTTGACGGGCCCCCTGGTCGCGATCTCGACCCGACGCACCTGCTTGAGAATCTCGCGCGGAATCATGGTACTTCGATGCTGTTCAGCACTCTGTTCACGACGTCATCCGAGGTAACCTCCTCGGCCTCGGCTTCGTAGGTAAGCAGCACGCGATGACGGAGGACATCGAGCCCGATCGATCGGACGTCCTCGGGTGTGACGTAGCCACGCCTCCGGAGGAAGGCATGCGCGCGCGCGGCTTTCGCCAGGCTGATCGTCGCGCGCGGCGAGGCGCCGAACGCGATCAGATCGGCGAGGTCGCTCAGGTTGTAGTCCTTCGGTTGCCGGGTCGCGAACACCAGGTCGACGATGTAGGTCTCGACCTGCGGATCCATGTAGATCATCTCGACTGCCGTCCGGGCCCGCAGGACTTCCTCCGGCGCGACGACAGCGGCGACCGCCGGTTCCGGCCCGGCGGACATCCGGCGCATGATTTCCAGCTCCTCCTCCTTGTTCGGGTAGGTGACAGCCAGCTTCAGCATGAACCGGTCGACCTGCGCCTCGGGCAGCGGGTAGGTGCCTTCGTGCTCGATCGGGTTCTGCGTGGCGAGGACCAGAAACGGCGAGTCGAGCGCGTAGGTGGTGTTACCGATGGTGACGTTCCGTTCCTGCATCGCTTCGAGCAGCGCGGACTGCACCTTGGCCGGCGACCGGTTGATCTCGTCCGCAAGAATGATGTTGGCGAAGATCGGACCCTTGTGGGTCTTGAACTCCGACTGCCGCGGGTCGTAGACGAGCGTGCCGGTCAGGTCGGCCGGCAGCAAGTCTGGGGTGAACTGGATCCGGCGGAAGGTCGTGCTGACGGCGCTGGCCAGAGCTCGGACGGTCATGGTTTTGGCCAGCCCAGGTACCCCTTCCAGCAGGACGTGCCCGTCGGCCAGTAATCCGATGAGCAGCCGTTCGATCATGTATCGCTGGCCGACGATGACCCGGCCTACCTCGTCGAGCAGGCGGTCGACAAAGGCGCTCTCGGTGTGAATCCTCTCTTGAATCGCTTCGATGTCGCGGTGCATCACGTCGATATCTGTCCTTTCCGGGCGGCGACTTGGCCGGTCGCTGAAGAAGGCACTAGGGCCAGCTTCTTATTGTAAGGAGCTAGGCGGGAACAAGTGTGCCACGACTGGGCGGTGAGGCGCCGGCTCTGGGGACATATCGGACTGCGGTGTAACGAATCGCCTCGAACTTTGACTACACAGACAGCGAAGTCGGGTGGTGACCCACTGCCCGTTGACACAGGTCATGAGCGCGTAGCGCTCGCGGAGATGAGGAGAACACAATATGAACAGACGTCACGCGATCGCATCAGTCCTAGCCGCCGCCGTGGCGGTGCCAGCTCTCCTGTCGGACCAGGGACCCGTTGCAGCGCCGGACTGGCAGGCCGAGAAGTGCTACGGCATCGCCAAGCGCGGCGCCAATGACTGCGCTTCCACCGGCAGTAACTCCTGTGGTGGCAGGTCCCGGATAGACTCCGAGCCTGGAGCCTGGATTTACGTACCGGCCGGCTATTGCGAGCGGATCGTCGGTGGGAGCAAGAGGCCCAAGTCCTGATCCGGAAGGTGCTTCCAGAGTGGAACGACGTTCGACTTGAAAATGTTGGAACAGGGTGGCCACGATGACACACGCACGACAGGCGCTCGTGAACACTGGGGTGGGGCTCAGGTTGCCGCACCTGTCGGAGATCGTGGTCACCCGACCGGAGATCGCTTGGCTGGAGATCCACCCGGAGAACTTCCTGGCTAGTCCCCATGCCACTGAGTTGCTGTGCGACGTGGCGGACCGGTATCCAATGTCGGTACACACCGTGGGCGTGTCAATCGGGAGCGACGAGGGGGGCGATCGCCTGGACTTGGAGCGTGTGCGGGCACTCGTCGACCGGCTGGATCCGGCGCTGGTGTCGGGACACCTCGCCTGGTCGACCCACGAGGGCGACTACCTGAACGATTTGCTTCCCCTGCCGTACAACGACGAGACGCTGGCGGTGCTGGCGGCGCATCTCGATGTCGTACAGGACGCCCTGGGGCGGCCGTTCCTGGTCGAGAACCCATCGAGTTACGTTGGCTTCGGCAGCTCGACGATGGTCGAGGTCGAGTTCCTCGGTCAACTAGTCCAGCGCACCAGCTGCCAGCTGTTGTGCGACGTGAGCAACGTGTACGTGTCGGCCCACAACATGGGCTATGACCCGTACCAGTACATCTACGAGTTTCCGGCGTCGGCGGTGGCGGAACTGCACCTGGGCGGCTTCACACCAGAGCCAGACGGCCGGGTCGACGCCGACGTGGGCGCGCTGGTGGCGCTGCCGCCGAACCGGCAAGCCGTCGTGACCCTGCGCGACATCGAAGGCATGGGTTCGGAGGAGGTCTGCCAAGTGCTGGGCGTGAGCGACGCGAATCATCGCGTACTCCTGGCCGCGTTGCAGGAGCACTACGGTGGACGCCAGTGAGCCTGAGAGATCAGAGACCACGGATGTAGGCGAGATGAACGTACCCGTACTGACCTGCCGCGACGTGACCGAGTTGGTCACCAGCTATCTGGAGGGGCACTTGTCGTTCTGGCAACGCGTGCGTTTCCGGTTCGACATCGGGCTCTGCCGCGACTGCCGCCAGTACATCCGCCAGGTCCGGCGAACCATCCATCTGGTCGGTGCGTTGCCCGAGGAACCGGTTCCAGACAAGGTCTGCCAGGACTTGCTGGAAAGATTTCGTGGGATGAAGAAGGGTTCCTAGCCTTGCAGCCCGTGGTGAAAGTCCCGCGTTGCACCGAGAGTCGTCGCAGGCAATGCCGCGTCCGGCCGGAGTAAGGCGTGACGAGGGAGAATACCGGCAGTATTCGACCGAGAAGCGTTGTGGGGCACGGCTTGGATGCAGCGCCGCTCGAATACAGCTGGACTTTCACCACGGGCTGCTAGCAGCTTCCTGTTGCCGCGAGTCGTGGGGTTTCGTAAGACGCGGCCCGCCCGGTAGAATGTCGAGTTTGCAAGTTGGACTGTGAGTCCACCTACCAAGAGAGTCACAAACCAGACATTTCTCCCGGCAGCCCTCGGGCCTCGGCAGCCATTCGCGTCGCGCCATTGACCTTACACAGCTTCGTACGCCGTGTCCGCCGGTGGGTGATGACGGTCGCTGTCGCCGGGACCGGCATCGTGCTGCTACCGGTGACGGTGCTGGGCCAGAGCGAGGGTTCCAGTCGTGAGCTCATCGCGATCCTGGGCGGTCCGCCGCCGCCGGTGCCACCCGCCGTTCTGTCGCGGGATGCGCGCGGTCGGGTCACCGGTCGGGCCGTGCGGGTGAGCGAGCCACTGCGCGTCGACGGGCGGCTCGACGAGCCGGTCTTCGCGACAGTGCCCTCCATGTCCGGCTTCGTCCAGACGGAGCCGACTGAGGGTGCACCCGCGACGGAGCCGACCGAGGTGTGGATCCTGTTCGACGACGAGCAGGTCTACTTCGTGGCCCGATGCTGGGAGAGTCGGCCCGACCTGATGTCGGCCAACGAGATGCGTCGGGATAACACCAACATCGGGCAGCGCGACAACCTGGCATGGACGTTTGACACCCTCTACGACCAGCGGACCAGTGCGGTGTTCGAAATCAACGCGCTCGGCGGTCGCATGGACGGGCAGACGACGACCGACGGGCCGACGAATTTCGACTGGAATCCGGTCTGGGACGTCGAGGTAGGGCAGTTCGAGGGAGGCTGGACGGTCGAAGCCGCCCTCCCGTTCAAGTCGATCCGCTATCGACCCGGCCGAGATCAGATCTGGGGTTTCAACGTGCGCCGTCGGAATATTTGGAAGAATGAGCTGACCTATTTAGCTCCGATCTCGGCCGCCACTGGAGCCAGCGGCCTGCGCGGGTCCCTCGCGGCGCCGCTCGTTGGTCTGCAGGCGCCCCGGGGTTCTCGGAATCTGGAGATCAAGCCGTACGCCATTACCGATCTGAGCAGCGACGTGGTTGCGATGCCGTCCGTCGCTAACGCGCTCGCCGGCGATGCCGGGCTCGACGTCAAGTATGGCGTCACTCAGAGCGTGACCGCCGATTTCACGTTCAACACCGACTTCGCCCAGGTCGAGGCGGACGAGCAGCAGGTGAATTTGACGCGGTTCAGCCTCTTTTTTCCAGAGAAGCGTGAGTTCTTTCTCGAAAACCGCGCCACGTTCGGATTTGGCAGGGGCGGCGGTGATACGCCGATCTTGTTCCACAGCCGGCGGATCGGGGTCCAAAGCGGCGGTGAGGTCTCGGTGCGTGGCGGCGGCCGGATGACCGGGCGCGCGGGTGGTTTCGACTTCGGCCTGCTCCACATCCGAACCGGCGAGGAGGGGACAGTCGAGGCGCGTCCGACGAGTTATTCGGTGCTCCGAGTGAAGCGGGATCTCCTGCGCCAGAGCAGCGTCGGGCTGATGGTGACGGACCGTTCGATCGCGCTCGGGGGGGCCGGCCGCAACCAGGCGTACGGTGTCGACGGCTCCTTCCTATTTCTACGCAATACGCTGGAGGTCGACGGGTACTGGGCGCGGACGCAGACCGACGAGAAGGACGGCGATGACACGAGCTACCGGGCGAGTGTGGACTATGGTGGCGATCGGTACGGATTTCGATTCGAGCAGCTCGCGGTCGGCGACGCGTTCAATCCGGAGATCGGTTTTGTGCGCCGCGACGACATTCGGAAGAGCAGCGGTCGGCTCAGATTCAGTCCGCGCCTGCCGTCGGTGCCGTCGATCCGGCGGCTGTCCTGGCAGGGCAACGTCGACTACATCGAGAATTCCGACGGGCAGGTAGAAACGCGCGAGGAGAATCTAACATTCGGCGTCGAATTCGAGAAGGGCGATCGTTTCTCGCTCGGATATCGGCGCACCTACGACTTCCTGCCGCTCCCGTTCCAGATCTCGCCTGGAGTCGTGCTGCCGGTCGGGGGCTATGCGTTCGATGCCGCCCGCCTCAGCTACAACTTTGGTGCTCAGCGCCGGGCGAACGCTAACCTGTCGATAGAGCACGGCACCTTCTTTGGGGGCCACCGGACCGTCCTGAGCTTCGGCCGCGGTCGCGTGAAGGTCACGCCGCGGTTCGCGGTTGAGCCGTCCTACTCGGTCAACTGGATCGACCTGGTCCAGGGGGTGTTCACGACCCATCTGGTTCGGTCGCGCGTGATCTATTCGATGACGCCAAAGATGTTCGCGAGCGCCCTCTTGCAGTACAACTCGGCCAGCAACACGCTCGATACCAATATCCGCTTTCGGTGGGAGTACCAGCCGGGCAGCGAGCTCTTCGTGGTCTACAACGAGCACCGGGACACGCTGGCGCGGAGTTTCCCGGGTCTGGAGAATCGGGCGCTCATCGTTAAGATCAATCGCCTCTTTAGATTCTAGACCTTCCCACGTCGTTCCCGGGTGCTGCTACGAGCTGTGCGTCGAGCGCGGTCGTGTGCGGGCACTCGTTTCAAGATTGGGTACAGTTTCGCCGTCTTGAAAATCGCCGCCGCGCCGGTGATAATCAGCACTGTAGCTCACGCGTACCTGAGCAGGAACGTAGCACCGTCGCCGGCTAAGGCACGGGGCGGCGGCGCGTTCCAGAGGGAAGATCGATGACAAAGTCCTGCCACGCGGCCCGTTGTGCCACACCACGTTTCGCCGAGACCCGGGCGGGGTCAGAACACCAGGACGCGACGCGTCGACCGCGGAGCGGGTTTCATCACGTGCTGCTCCTGGCGACTGTTGCGATAGTCGCGGCGGCCGCGGTGCTACCGGCACGCGCGCAGGAGGGACAGATCGAATGGCGCTACGTCGGCGGCGAACAGTCCCACAGCAAGTATTCACCTGCGGACGAGATCACCAGAGACAACGTCGACGGATTGCAGGTCGTGTGGGAATGGCAGGTGGGTGAAGAGCCGCTGCCGGAATACAACGCGCGCCCCGGCGGCTTCGAAGGCACGCCGATCATGGTCGACAACGTGCTGTACGTGTCCACGATGTACACACGGGTCGTCGCGATCGACCCCGAGACGGGCGAGGAGCTGTGGGTCTTCGACCCCAAGTTGCCTCAGCGGGAGCCGCGCCACGGCTACAAACACCGGGGGATTGCCTTCTGGCGCGACGGCAGCGACTTTCGGATCATGCTTAATAGCAAGGACCGGCTGTACGCCATAGACGCCCTCACAGGCGAGGGGATCCCGAGCTTCGGTGAGAACGGCAGTGTCTCGCTGCTCGATGGTCACAGCCGCCCGGTCGCGCCGGAGACCTTCGACCAGACCTCGCCCCCCGTGGTTTACGACGACCTGGTGATCGTCGGCAGCCGGGTGCCGGATCATCTGCAACGCCGGTTCGATACACCCGGCTCGGTACAGGCATACGACGTGCGGACCGGTGAGCGCCGGTGGGTGTTTCACACGATCCCGCAGTCGAACGACGCCTTCGGTGCCGACACCTGGGAGGACCAGTCGTGGCGGTATACCGGCCACGCGAATGTCTGGGGCCTGATGTCGCTCGATGAAGAGCGCGGGCTGCTGTACGTGCCGACGAGCACGCCCAGCAGCGACTACTGGGGCGGCCGGCGCCTAGGCGCCAACCTGTTCGCCGAATCGCTGCTCTGTCTCGACGCGCGGACCGGCGAGCGCGTGTGGCACTTCCAGGCAGTGCACCACGGTCTGTGGGACTTCGATTTCACGTCTCCCCCCAACCTGGTGACGGTTACGGTCGACGGCCGTACCATCGACGCGGTCGCCGAGGTATCCAAGCAGGGCTTCACGTATGTCTTCGACCGGGTCACCGGGGAGCCGGTCTGGCCGATCGAGGAACGGCCGGTCGATACGACCACGGACGTGCCGGGCGAGGTGCCGTGGCCGACGCAGCCGTTTCCGACCAAGCCGCCAGCGTTCGCCCAGCAGGGTGTGTTCCTGGAGGACGCCAACGACCTGACGCCGGAGATCCACGCCCTGGCACTGGAAGAGCTGAGCCAGTTTCGGATCGGGCCGCTCTTCACGCCGCCCAGTCTGCGCGGCACCGTGCAGCGTCCGAGCATTGGCGGCGGTGCCAACTGGGGCGGCGCGTCCTTTGATCCGGAGACCGGCATGCTCTACGTGCGGACGTCGGAGTCGACGACCACCAACCAGGTCTGCGCGGCACCGGAGGAGGATGCGTTCCTGGACGTGGCCTACAGTAACAACTGCCTCCATGGCGCGGCGGCGATGATTTTCCGGGGACGACCGGGCGCCACGGAGGCCGCTCCGCGGCGCAAGCTGGGTCCCATTCCGGTCATCAAGCCACCCTACTCCCATCTCGTCGCCATCGATTTAAACGCCGGGGAAATTGCCTGGAAGGTGGTGTTCGGGGAAGGCAGCGGCGTGATGCGTAACCACCCGTTGCTCCGGGGTGTGGACCTACCAGAGCGCCTGGGCACCCCAGGCTCGCCGGGGTCGATGGTGACGAAGGGCGGCCTGCTCTTCATCGGCGGCGGAGACCCGTATCTCTACGCGTTCGACAAGGCCACCGGTGACGAGGTCTGGCGCGCACCGACCCCGAACCGCACGAGTGGGAACCCGATGACCTACACGGGACAGTCGGGACGGCAGTACATCGTCATCGCGACCGGGGCTGGCCCCGATGCGTCGCTCGTCGCGTTCGCGCGGCCGAGGTAGCGGACGGCGCGGCGTAGCCACCGGGATGCGATGCGGCCATTCGGCGGCACGCCGCCACCGGGGACGATCTCACCCTGAAGTGGGAGGGAGACATGCAGGGAATGGCCGTGCCGCTCACCCTGATGCTCACTCTTGAAGGTGAAGGTCTGAAGGCCTCGCTCGATTTCGCCGGGATGGCCCAGATGGAAGGGGCAGGCAGCCGGTAGGGATCGGTCAAGTCACGGGTGAACGCCCAAACCTGATACCCAAGATATTGCGGTCACGGTAGGTCTCGATCGCAATACCTTGCGGGGGCGTTTCGCTGAACCTGTGTCACCTTGGCAATACCGAACAGTCACATCTGCACCCGTTTTCCTTCTCACGTCTCGCCCACCTAGCAATTCCCGCTGGAATCGGTCGCGATGCTGTGCGCGGTGGCGAACTCGCCACCGCAGTTGACCTGCCGTGCCACATGTGAGGAATGAGCGAAGTTTATGTGTAGCCCGCCGACAGGCGCTCGCGTGACCGCCTCTGGCGCAGGGGGCTACACCTTCGGCACGAACGCCAGGAACCGCCGCGGGTTGTCGACCAGGATTTTCTGAATCGTGGCCTCCGGGACGCCGGCGTACCGAAGCTTCGGTACAAAAATAGCCAGGACGGATGAGTAGCCGGCACCGGCGTTCATTTTGAGCTCCTGCTCGACGGTGAAGTCCGCCGACAGCAGCACGTGGTCTTCGAAGCCGGCGTCGATGCAGGCCACGACCATCTCCACCTTCTTGGCGTCACCCTGGCCGAGCCGGTGACCGACCGTGTCGAACCCGAGAAACGCGCCGCGCCGGGCCAGCCCCTTGTGGGTCTCGGCTGTCGGGTCGTCGGTGATGTCCGAGAGGTGGCCGAGACACACGAGCCGTGGGTCGACCCCCATCGACTCGATGACGTCGAGCTGTTCGATCGGGCACGACCGGCACCCCTGGTGGGGGGTGTGCGTGAAGAGTGGGAGTCCGGTGCGCAGATGCACCGTGCAGGAGGCGCGCAGTACCTTCCGCTCGTCTGGGTGCATTGTCATCGACGAGCCGATTTCGCCGATGGCGCCCCACCCTTCCGCGACGGCGTCGCGCTCGAAGCCGTCCGCCACCTGCTCCTCGGTTTGCTCCGCGATCTCGGGCGGGTAACGGGGCTGCGTCCATAGCCCCCCGGCCATGACGACGTGCAGGTCGACCCGCTGGGCCAACGCTCGCAGCCGCGAGACGTTCTGTCCGAGATCCTTCGTCCCGCCGTTCACAATGCAGCTCACGCCATCCTGGGCGGTCGCGTTCACTTCCTCGACCATCAGGTCGAGGTTCGATGTGTAATGCTCGCTCGACTCGGCGGGTGGGGTAACCCAGGGGGGCATCGGATCATAGAGCGACAGATGCTCGTGAAACAGCGTGGCGCCGTGTGCCAGCGCCTCGGGACCGACGTCTCCGACCAGTGTGCGAATGACGGCACCGTCTGGAAACGTCAGCTGCCCGGCCTGGCTCGGTGCCGCGAGTAGCTCGGACACCAGGGTCGGCGCGGCGGCCGCCCCGACGCCGGCAGCGCCCAGTTGTCGCAGGGCGTCGCGTCTGGTGAGGGGCGCGGATCGAGTCTGGTACACGTCCATGGTCTTTCTCCTTGCGTCAGCCGATCGTCGGGTACGGCCGACTCACCACGCGTGCGTCGCGATATCTCGACGGCTCATGGGAGGCCCCCTCTACCCGCTGTCCGAATCGAGTAGCCATGATGGATCCGAATGCTGCCCGCCGCAAGCGCCAGCCTGTGCCGGAGCGACCCACCGGTTCCGCTCCATCGAGATCGAGCGGCGGGTAGTACGACCTGACGGCGTGTCGGCTCACTCCAGCTCTATTGGGACCGCGGCGCGCACGCCGTCATGCTCAAGGACGAGCATGTAGGTGCCTTTCTCCCAGGCACCGGTCGGCGCCTGGAAGAACAGATCGCCAAGAACGGCCCGCAAGCGATCGACGACGAACTGGTCGGTGACGGTTCCTTGCCCGGGTAACCTGAAGAACCGGAAGTCCTCGCCGTCTGGCCGCCGGTTGAAATAGGACCGGACGTCGTGTCTGCTCACGGCGGCGTTCTGGACGAGTCGTCGAGTCCGCGCTATGTCCCGGCCGAACGCCGACTGGGTCGCCAGGGCCAGCGTTTCGCCGTCAGGGGTGATCAACCGAATGGCATCACGATGCACCGTCATCCGCTCTTCTGTCGATACCCCGGCCTCGATGAGCAGCCAGGCCGAGTCGTGGTTGCGCTGCGAGTAGTAGTAGGCGGCGACGAACTGAATCGCATCGTCCCGGTATTCGATCGCGGCGCGGCCGTGCTCCTTCGTGTTGGGAAACAGCTCGTCCTGTGCCTGCGCGGTGCCGGCGACGACCAGGCTGGTGCCGAGCAGCAGCAACGTGAGACGATCTGGCATAGTGCAACCCCCATTCAAGGACACGCAGGCAGGCGCAAATATCCCATGATACCCCGCTCTGGGAACTGCCGACATTGGGTAGAGTGACCTTAGGCGACCATGGAACGGCGTTG
>Ga0302123_10000167_pt1 | contig 50489 bp, 50 predicted proteins | sample CB21_321_MG_FD_203109 | JGI IMG/M metagenome (GOLD analysis project Ga0302123, IMG submission 203109) | Marine microbial communities from Western Arctic Ocean, Canada - CB21_32.1 | ecosystem: Environmental > Aquatic > Marine > Oceanic | place: Canada: Western Arctic Ocean | collected 2017-09-28 | reverse complement strand
TACCCACCCCCCACCTCCCCAACCCCACCCCCCCCCCCCCAGCCCCCTCCGGCCCGGGCGGGGGGGGGGGGATTAGATTTGGGATTCAGGAGTACGAAGAGGTATTCATAGTTCAGAGCATTGCAGATGTTTGCTCTGCAACAGAGAGGTACAAGAGGAATGTTTCTTAACGACGAACAAAAAATGCTGGCGATTGAGATTGGCGACCTCCTGATTGAGCGCAACGAGACAGTAGCGGTGTCTGAATCAACAACCGGAGGGTTGCTCTCGGCGGCTTTGCTATCGGTGGGGGGCGCCTCGAAGTACTACGCTGGCGGAGGTGTCGTTTACACGCTCGCCTCCCGGACTGCGCTCGTGGGCGTGCCTGCTGAGCGGTACGTCGACTACAAAGGCACTACGCCAGAGATGCTCGCAGAGCTCGCCGAGACGATACGCCAGCACCTGCGTGCAACGTGGGGCATTGCCGAGTCCGGCCTGGCAGGGCCGACTGGAGGCCGCTTCGGCGCGCCTGCAGGGCGCACAACACTCAGCGTCGCTGGCCCCGTAGTCCGTACCGAAGTCACCGAGACCGGCCTTACCGACCGCGAAATGAATATGGTCGAATTCACCACCCTTGCGCTGCGTTTCCTGCGCCAGGCGATCAAAGATGCCAACGGCTAACTTCAGCATTCACACGACAACGCAGTCAGTCCGTGGCTGAAGCCGAGACGGGTAAGGCGCGGTTGGCAGCGCCGGGCATCAGATACCTGGCTTTTCCCCATTTGTTAGAGTTCATTGATACCAACATAAAGCCGGGGGGCTACCCCTCATTTAGCCCTGCCTAGATCTGGCTTACAGTGCTGTAAACCCAATGTCCTCGTGAAGCAGCAAGCAGTGGTAGGGCTTCGCCGCACGAGCTTCGTCGGGTAGAATGGTTTTGATTCAGACGGCGGGCGCAAACGTCCGCCAGCAGACTCGGAGGAGACAACCTTGTACAGCCGCGAATACTTAGGTTTCCTACCCTTGACCGTCCTTCCGATTGTTCTAGGAATTGGATTCATCTTGGGCGCGTTGCTCTGGCCCCACGCCGCCAGGCCGCTCTAACTCCTGTAGATAGCGAAGGCTCCCTCCGCAATGACCTCGCAGCCGACTGACGGGAAGCGGGCATTGGCGCCTCGCCCCGTTATCGTCATCGCCATCATCACGGGAGTCTGCCTCTTGGGCGACTCCTCTCTCTACGCACTCCTTCCTTCACGCCTCGAGGCCTTCTCCGTAACGCCCACAGGCGCGGGGCTGATTCTTGGTGTCAACCGATACATACGCATCCTGTCGAACTCCGGCGCAGGCTGGGTCGTGCAGCGTGCGGGGGTCGTTTGGCCGTTGACGTTCGCTGTGATCCTGGCGGCTGCGACGACGTTTGCGTACGGCGCATCCAGTGGTTTCTGGATGCTGTTCGTCGCCCACGGCCTATGGGGCATATCTTGGTCGTTCCTACGCCTGAGTGGTTACCTTGCAGCCGTGGAGACGGGGCACTCCGGCTCGGTTGGGCGCCACATGGGGGCTCTACAGAGTTTGTCCCGCGCGGGCAGCCTCGCTGCAGTCGTGACAGGCGGATTGCTAGCTGACGTCATAGGAGCTCGCGACACGTTGCTCTTGTTTGGGGCATTGACGCTAGGAGCGCTCGTGCTCATACCGCTGGCGCACATACCGGCTGGGCTTGGCAAGGCTCAGCCGCAGGGGAAACGTCAAACGCAAGCGGCGGCAGGCCCTGATGGTGCGGCTGATCGAGCACTGACCTGGCGCATCAGATCGCTGTATGCGCAGGCGGCCATTACCTGGTTGCTGGTTGCAGGACTGTTCATGGGTACGGCGGGGTACATGGTACGAACGGTTACAAGCGATGGCGCGACGGTCGCAGGAATCGCCGTTGGCGTGGGTACTCTCAGCGGGATCGTGCTCGGTATCCGATGGGCCGCCGACTTGGCGCTGGGCCCACTGTTCGGTCACCTGTCCGATCGGTTCGGCCGGCCACGAATCATTCTGAGCGCGATGGGCGCTGCGGCAGGCGCGATGGTGACTGTCGCAGTGAGCCCAACGATGGCAGTAGCGATCCCGATGTACGCAATCATTTTCACGGGAGGCACAGCCCTAACGGTGTCGTTAAACGCGGCTATCGCGGAGCTCGCGCCTGTGGATCGACGCGCAATCGTGCTGAGCCGATACGCGACGTGGGCGGACATCGGCTCGGGTTCGGGGGCCGTGATCGGGCTGCCGTTGGTTGCGAGTGCCGGTTTCGGACTGGCCTACGGTTTGGGCGCCGCGCTCATGGCGCTGGCTGCGTTGACGTACGGGGTCGTGTTCGTCAGGCGCTAGCCTGTAACTCGCTAGATGCGGCCGTACGATGGGTCGGCGGCTTCGCGAGGGCCATGGCGACGAAGGCGAGCGCAAATACGCCGGCGAAGATCACGAACGCCAGGTCGTAGTTGCCCGTGATGTCCCGGATGACGCCGGCCATCGTGGGCCCGACGGGGCCGATAAACGCAATGATGGGCGCAGTTGCTCCCCTAATCGTCCCGGTGGATCGCCGACCGAAGTAGTTGGGTATCAACAATCGGAACCCTAGCGTCCAGGCACCAGCCGCTGTGCCGAAAACCACGCCGAAAGCGACCGCGTCCAGATAGGTGGTGGCGTTCATGATGAGGAACATGGACACCATGTAGAGCGTGGCCGACGCCATCATCACGTACCGGATATGCAATCGGTCGATCAGCCAACCCCAGGGGAACGTTGAAATGGCCGAGGTCATCGCAAAGACAAAGACGATAGAGGCGGACGCCGCGAAGGAGATGCCTTTCTCCTGGAAGCTCGCTGCGGCGTGAAGGTTGGTGGCGGTCTGCGCGAAGCTGATGGTCGCCATGGTGACGACGATCAGCCAGAAGGCGCGAGTACGTAACGCCTCACGGACAGTCCACGGCACGTTGTCGACGGCCAGACGAGCCGTTTCGCGAGCGCTCGGAGATTGCTCTCCGTGACCGTCAGGCGTGGCTCCGTCCGGGAGCATGCCGTAGTCTTCGGGACGCCGCCGAAGGAAGAGGAACGCAGGTAGGGCCGCGAGCAGCAAGGTGCTGATCGACAAGGCCACGTAGGCGTATCTCCAGCTCATCCCGATAATGAACGGCAGCAGCAATAGCGGCACGACGGCTTGGCCGAAGCGCTGGCCAAAGGCACCCATGGCAGCGGCACGACCGCGCTTCTGAATGAACCAGTTAGCAACGGCCACGGTGGCACCTAGCTGGACACCGGCGATGGTCACTCCCCGTCCAAGGCCGAAGAAGATCCACATATGCCACGGCGCCTGCATCAGCGCGAGACCCAGCAGCATCGCCGCGATGAACATCGCCGCGAGCGTTGCGACCATGCGCGCGCCGTGACGGTCGAGGAAGCGGCCGACGGCCGTGGTGAACATGGAGCCAAGGAAGCTGCCGATCGTGAACGCGAATGCGATCTCTGTTCGGCTCCAGCCCATTTCGTCGCCAATGGGCTTTACGAACACGCTCAGCACCGGGCCATACATAGACACGGTCGCGAACGCCATGATCATGCTGGTGAAGGCGATGCCCCACCCGTAGTAGATCGACTTGAATGGCCATAGGAGGCCTGGGACAGTTTTTCGAGGAATAAGCATAAAACGAACGGACAGCCGGAGGGCCGCTCATTCAGCATAACGCTATTTGTTGCGGGATCCGCCTGCGGTTGGTGGCGCTTCGGGTCGATTATCAGCCACGACTGGCCTACGGCGATCCGCGAGCCTCAAGATTCCTGGGACTGAACGCTAACGGATGTCTTCACCCGGTCGTTTCTACACGTCCAGGTGGCTTCGCGAAGTAGACGAACAACCCACCGACGAACGAAGCCACAGCAAACGCCAGAAACGACGACGTGTAGCTTTGGGTCGAATCGTACGCCATGGCGGCAACGACTGGTCCGATGGCCTGCGCTATGGTCTGGAACGCCGTAATGAATCCTTGAATGCTGCCTAATCGCGTTCGTCCAAAGTAGTCGGCGAAGATAACTCGCTGAAGCGTCAGTTGCCCGCTCAGGGTCATCCCCCAGAACACGGCCCAAGTCAGAGCTAAGGACATCGAACTTGACGCGATCAGCAGGAATAGCATCCCTAGTCCAATCAGCATGCAGTCGATCGCTAAGCTGAGCCGCGCGCCAAATCTATCGGAAGCTAATCCCCAAAAGATAGCGCCTGCTGCGCCACTGGTCGAATAGACCACCAACACAAATACTGCGGAAGCATCAGAAAACCCATGATCCGTGAAATAAGGAATCATATGCAGAGTTGTGCCAGTCCGAATCGTCCACGTGGTACAGATGCTCGCAGTCAACAGGTAAAGGGCCCTGGTTTTCCTCGCCTGAGCAAACGATAACGAAACTGCCGGTTCTCGCCCCTGACCAGCCTGCGTTCGAATATCAGCTAGTTCGGGGTCGGCACCATCAGGGAGCAGTCCCATGTCCTCAGGTCTGCGTTTCAGGAATAGCATCGACGGAATCAAGGACATCGCCCAGATGACCAAGCCTGCAACGACAGCCGCAGCCCGCCAGCCACTTACCGTCACCAGGAATTGCACGTACAGGGGTGTCAGGGCCGCACCAGCTTGGGATCCTACGCTCGTCATCGCGACAGCCCGTCCTCGCTTCGCGATGAACCATTTGGGAATCACGATGCTAACTGCGACCCCAATCACTCCACTGGTCATCATGCGCCCGAGTATCTGCAGCGCGTAGAACTCCCAGAGCGTAGTCACCCAGTTCATCAAGACGAAGACGGCCCCGAGAACACCGAAGGCTATCGTCAGCGCCACCCGCGAGCCGAACCTGTCGATGAGCGGGCCAATGCCCAGCGCAATCGCTCCTCCGAGCAGCGAGCCAATCGACATCGCTCCCGCAAATGTCGTCCGATCCCAGCCGAATTCACTCGTGATTGGCTTTAGAAATACACCGAGCACGTTGAATGTTTCCGCGCTTTGAGTGAAACCTCCAAGCGCCACCACCGCAACGATGACCCAGCCATAGTAGAAGCGAGGCCGTTTGTTCTTGGGCTCGTGTTCAGAGAGTGCCAATGGCTTATCACTCACGGCTCGGTAACCGAGCGTTTAGGGGAAATCCGATTAGATACCGGGTGGTGGCAACTCGCCATCGACTGGTTGGTGGCCGATTCTTGAGCAGCAGACACAAAGAGAACGGACGGCCAAGTGGCCGCCCGTTCAGCATAAGCTATCTGCTATCGAAATCGCGTGGCTAGTTCATGCCCATCTTGAAGAAACTCTTGGCGTTGTCGCAAATCATCTTGCGGACCTCGTCCTCCGGGACATCCCGGAAGTTGAATTCGATGACGCGGTCGGAGTTCGGCCAGTCAGACTCCTGGTGAGGGAAGTCTGCCGCCCACATAAGCCGGTCAACACCCATGTGATGGCGAAGCTCAACACCGGAACGATCCTGCTGAAAGCCCCAGTGGAAGTGCTCCTTGATGATCTCACTGGGCATGGCTGGTAACGGCTTGTACCCAAGAAGCTTCTCGGACCAGTGAATGTGACGGTTGTACCGGACGTCTGCCATCTCGATGAAGAACGGCACCCATCCGAGGTAGAACTCCAAGCAGCCAATCTGTAGCGTGGGGAAGCGATCGAACAGGCGGGAAAGTACAAGCTGCACCACGTTGGTGCCGCCGACACGAGCGAAGCGCTGCACCTGGAAAGCAAGCTCCGTGTGTTTAAGCGCCTCCTCATGTTCGATGGGGTAATCCAGGAAGCGTGGATTGGGGTCGCCTGTGCGATCGAGCTCCACGTGGATCAGGATCTGGATGTCTAGATCGATCGAGGCCGCCCAGAAGCGATCGTCCTCTTCCGATGGACGGCCACTCCCGTTAGGGAATGTGGTGAGCACCGCAGAGGTCAGCCCGATCTCTTTGCAATGCGTGATTTCAGCAATCGCAGCGTCGACCCCGGTCGTCGGTATCGCGCCTACGGGATAGAGGCGGTCAGGTGCGTAGGAACGGTACTCCTCGCCAGTCCAGTCGTTCCAGCCGCGGAAGATTGCGTTCTGAACGGCCGCATCCTTGACCTTCGCCCAGTAGCGTGGGCCAACGACAACGGCGGGGAATAGCACCTCCGCGTCGTTGTGGTCTATATCCTGCTCTTGAATGCGTTGAGCTGGCTCGCCGGTACCGGGCGTCTCCGAGTACTTCTGGCCGTACGGTACCCACAGCTCTCGACCCTTGCCTCCGTAGAGGTCCATGGGGTTCTCTCGCGGAGCCATGTCGCCGATGACCGTCGCATCGCCGCCGTTCTCAAGAACTACTGACTTCGGGCCTTGGTCGCGATACTTGGGGTCAATCCGGTGGGTCCACCGCTCGTTGAGCACCTCTAGGTGTGAATCGGCGGATATGCGCTTGTAATCCCTAGCCATGGGGGCCTCCCTGGAAAAGTCATTTAAGGTGAAACTAGTGTGACAAACGTTCACGATTGTACGCGATGGGCGAGAAGCCATGGTTTTGAGTTGCTGGCCCTGTAGTCCAATCGTAAGATGACCACGAACCCTCTCACTTCACCTAGGAGACTCATGGACTTCCATTACACCTACGCGGTCAATGCTCCCGCCGATAAGCTTTGGGAGATCGTCAAAGACATTCCCACGGTGGGCACCTGTATTCCGGGAGCAACGGACATCAAAGAAGGCGATGACGGCGCCTACACGGGCACAGTGAAGGTACGGGTAGGCCCGATCGGTTTGGGCCTGAACGGCAAGCTGAGCATCGATAGCCAGGACGCCAACGCACGAACTATCTCGTTCACGGGCGAGGGTGCGGACCGGAAAGTACCGGGTAACGTGCGCGTGAAGATCAGCATGACCGTCTCAGACAAGGGTGCGACGTCGGAGTTGGTAGTGGATTCCGAAGCGAATGTCATGGGCAAGCTCGGCGAGTTTGGCCAGGGCATCATCAAGCGCAAGGCAGACGGAATCATGAAGGATTTCGGCAAGAACCTGACGGCGCTGGTCGAGGGCCGCTAGCGCTTTCGGTGTTAAGGGAAGGGGTGAGCGGACGTCTTGCGCGAGCAACGGGAACGCGGCCTAGCCTTTAGGCGAGTCCTCATCACGGTCAAGGAAGCCGTAGACCGCAGAGATCACCATGAACGACTCTCGCACCCAAGTGCCCGCTAAGCGCCCTTCTGTGGACGGGTCGCCTCCGTTGGCAACGCGGTAGAGTTCCTTTACGTCCCCCGCAATCTGCGGCAGCGTGCCTGAGCGCGCCCACCTGCTGATCTGATATCCGACCCCGAAAGCCGCACCGACCAGCGCGGCTTTCCGCACTGCGGGGCTCCGGCCCAGGGCCGCCAGGGCCGACGTGCCGAACCGCACTGCGGGGTACCTAGGCCCCGTCGGCGCAATCGACGGGGAATTCACGGGAACCAAGGCCTTGTTTTCGTCTTGTGCCATGGGCTAAATCTAACGACTGCGGCCGCGATTGTCAGCACGACGTGGCCCCGAGGGAGCCCCGCCAGGTCTGCGTGGCTCGCCACCTGGCCGCGCAGAGCGTGAATGCTCCGACTGCTGTCCGCTCCTAGATCGCTGCTGCTGCGAAGGACGTCCCGGCCTTGAGCGCTGTTGCGGTGGCCGCGAAGGGTGCCCCGGCTGCGAGCGCTGCTGCGTGGCAATGGGTTGCGCAGATGCTACAGGCGCCTTCGGGGTTTCTTTGCTCATCCCAACCATGCGGCGGATGCCCGCGAGTTCTCGATCGGTAAGCTCCCGCACGTCACCTTGCTGAAGGCCTTCAACCATGAGATTGCCTATACGCACGCGCTTGAGCCCTAGCACCTGCCGACTCACGGCGCGGAACATCAAGCGCACTTCGCGTTTCTTACCCTCATTGAGGATGATGGAATACCTGAAGCCACTCTCCTCATGAAGGCGGCGCAGGGACATCGCGCGGGCCTGACCAGTCTCGATCTCAACACCGGTTTTGAGCTTGCTGGACGCGGTTGGGGTGACGACACGATCCAGCAAGACGTGGTATTCCTTCTCGATCTCGTAACGGGGGTGTGTTACGCGGTTGACCAACTCGCCATCGGTCGTCAACAGCATGAGGCCGGTACTGTGCAGATCCAGCCTGCCAGCGGGAACGAGGCCGTTCATCCGAAGTGCGCGAGGCACGCATTCAATGATGGTTGGCCGTCCGCGATCATCGCTCACGGAAGAAAGATGGCCGTCAGGTTTGTTCGCAAGCAGGTACACGTGGCCCGTGCGAGTGGCAGCTACCTGGCGTCCATCTACATCTATGCTGTCACGATGGCTGACATCCATAATGAGACTCTCAGCAAGATCTCCGTTGACTCGGACGTAACCGCTGAGAATCAACGCCGCGCAGTGCCTCCGTGAGCCCAATCCCGCCGCGACGAGGTACTTCACCAGCGTATGACGCTGAGGTTCCGGGTGCGGCTTGGGAGCATTCGACTGGCCTGGCATACACATCAGCGTAGCACGGTGCGTTCCCGAGCAGGCGCGGCGCCTGCTAGAATCACTCGGTTGACTCCAGGGCGTGACGCCCGTTGATCCGAAGCGCACGACCACCAATCATCGAGGTTCTCATGGGCGACCTATTAGACAAGTTCGAGCGAGCATCGAAAGGGACCGTGCAGCCGCTCGGTTTCGGTGGCGCTGCGAAGCGCGAGAAGGTCGCTCCGATGCTCCTGCTCGGGGCCATCGATGCAGGCGACGACGCCCAAGCAAAACTGGCAATCGACGCTGGCGTTGACGCCGTGATTGTCGCGCAGCGAGGCGCCACCAAGAAGGCTGACGTCAAGAAATCCATCAAGGCCGCTAAGAACCTGACGGTTGGCGTCTGGGTCGACCAAGCGGCAGAGGAAGACCCCGCAGGCACTGATTTCCAGGTCTTTTCCTCAGAATCAACGCCCATCGGATCACTGGGGGGCGAAAACCGCACCAACGTGATGCAGGTCGTGCCGGAGCTCGAGGATGGCCTGCTGAAGACCATCGAGCACCTACCAGTAGATGTGTTCTTGGTGTCGCTAGCCGACGCCGAAGAGCTGACGGTCAGTCAGCTGATGCGGCTGGCCCGCGTGCGGGGCGTGACCTCTCGCTGGCTTCTCGCTCACCTCGCGAAGCTGCCCACGCAGGTTGAGTTGGAGCAATTGCGCGAAGCAGGTGTTTCGGGGATCGTGGTCGACCTCGCGAACCAGGATGCCAACGGACTAAAAGCGTGCATGGCGGCCCTCATTGAACTGCCCCACGACGTGCCGGAGCGGAACAAGCATCGCAACGTTGCGACCCTACCCTCCGCAGGGTTGCGTGCCGCAGCGCCCGCCCGCAGGACCGAGCCTGAACCTGACGACGATGACGATTGGGAAGACGACTAAGCGACCGCGCCCGTCGGAGTTCTCTCTAAATGCTGCTCTTCAACGCCGACCTTTTGTTGGACGATCCATTCGCGTTCATGGTTTTGATTGTGTCCGTGCTGGTGGCGTTGCTCATCGGGATAACGGTTCACGAATTCTCCCACGCCGCTGCCGCGACCATGCGCGGTGACTTCACCGCCCAGCGGTTGGGTCGACTAACGCTGAATCCGAAAGCCCATCTGTCACCCACCGGAACGATCATGTTGCTGGTCGTCGGGTTCGGCTGGGGCAAACCGGTTCCAGTAGATATGTTCAGACTGCGCGGAGGTCGACGAGCGCTGGCGTTCGTATCGGCAGCGGGCCCCGCATCGAACGTGGTGCTAGCCTTCCTGTTCGCTGCGCTATTCCAGCTCGGCGTGCTATCCGTCGACGAAATTTCGCGATCTGGGTTGGAGTCCTTCAATCTGCGAGCGTGGGCGTCAATCGCTGGTAGCTACGCGGTCCAGTTGAACCTGATTCTCGCCGTGTTCAACCTGCTGCCCGTGCCACCATTAGACGGTGGAGGGATCCTCGCGGGGCTCGCCCCACGGGGCGCGCTGCCTGCGGTACGCCAATTCCAGAAGATCGGCCCGATGGTACTGCTTGTCATATTGGTCTCGAGGTACGTGACGGACTTGAACATCCTCGGGATGGTCTTCAGCCCAGTGATTGATCTAACTAGCGTGCTGATTGGCGGATAAAGCCGCTGGAAGCCGCCGCCGTTCGGCTTGCGCGCCTGCTAGACCAGCCAATCATCCGGGTTACTTTTGGTCAGCGCTGGGCTTTGGCTGAGTGGAGTTCATCGATGACGAGTCGCTTCGCTGTCTCCACTACTCTAGTGAGTTGAGCGGCGGTGAGCTGGCGTCCGGGAAGCTCGCGCTCGTAGTGGGCGATGGCGTTAAATAGGGCTCGGTCGTTGGGTGTATCGAGGGCCATGGAACATTCCTTAGTGAGGGTGTACGCATGTTATCGCAGGACGCACTGATCCATGTCACCACCGAGGACGCCTGGGAAGGCGCCGCGCAATCAGGGTGGTACTTGCCACCGGGGTTCGAGGCGGAGGGCTTCATCCACTGCTGCCATCGCTCTCAGCTTGAACGTGTGCTAGGCGAGCACTTCGCCGGGCGAGACGACGTGTTGCTTCTCGTGCTTGAAGGTTCGTTGATCGCGGCCGATATCCGATACGAGCGCGCCGGAAACGGGGAGGACTACCCGCATATCTACGGGCCGATCCAGCCAGCAGCGGTCACTCAGTCATTCTCGGCGGCGCGGGTGAACGGCGAATGGCAGTTGCCCTAGGGCTTCCAGTCGGCCTCACGACCGAGGATGGACAGCAGCCGAACCTGGTCGGGCGCATCATCGCCGGGATCGGGCACGCGTCCCTGGCCAAAGGCTCCGCTTGTGCGGAAGCGTTCCTCTCGCTGCTTCGCGAGATCGACTGCAATTGCCCCCATCTCAGGATTAAGCGTCGCGTCCTACCCCGTTGCTTTCGCAAGATCCCAACCGTGGATGAACGAATCCGTGAACCTGCTCGTCAGGTAGTCGGCACTCGAAACATCACCTCGGCGCAGATGGCCGGTCTGCTCCATGGCTCCAGGCCTGGCGACGGCCGCCCTGGCGGAGGCGATGGTTGCGTCATATGACACCAGGACGTCGCCGCCGCCCAGGTCACCCTGGTACTTAGCGCCCACCTCCTCAACGGTCTTGCCCGCGAAGATATCGTCGATCCACACGGTCCCGTACAACAGGTGGTTGGGCAACTGGCGAACGTCCCTCTCGCTGCAGGGCGTGGCCGCTTCCCAATCCACGTTAGCCATGCCAGCGACGAATCGTCGAGTAGCATCCAAGGCTTTGGCGTAGGAGCCTGCGGGATCCGCGAGGCCTGCCGGTCCACTGGTTGTCATCGCAGTCCTTCAACGTAATGCATGAACCGTACATCACCTGATATCGGCCGTCCCAAGATGGTTCTGATGCTACAATTCCCCGAACCCTTCTGGAGGCGAAGATGCAAGCGGCAGTCCAACGTCCGAAGCGCCTCACGGGGACCATAACGCCTCCTGGCGACAAGTCCATCTCCCACCGCGCGGCCATCTTCAACGCGATCGCCGACGGCGAAGCGCGGATCGACAACTATGGCCCCGGCGCCGACTGCCAGTCTACGTTGCGGGTGCTGCGGGCTCTGGGCACGCAGATCGATGGCAAGGGTAGCTCCTTCACCGTTTGCGGCGGCATCCTGCAGGAGCCTGCGGACATTCTGAACACGGGCAATAGCGGGACGACGACTCGGTTGATGGCGGGAGTGCTCGCGGGGCAGTCTTTCCTATCAGTGATGACGGGCGACCGTTCCATCCGGTCGCGGCCGATGGGCCGCATCGTGGAGCCGTTGCGCCTGATGGGCGCCGAGGTGGATGGCCGCGATGGAGGCACGCTCGCACCACTAACGTTCAGGGGTGGGTCGTTGCATGGCATCGAGTATCGGTTGCCTGTGGCCAGCGCCCAACTCAAAAGCGCGTTGCTGCTCGCAGGCCTGTTCGCCGACGGCGAAACGGTGCTGGCGCAACCCGCACTGTCACGCGACCACACGGAACTGATGTTCCGTGCCATGGGCGCCAAAGTCACCGAGGATGGACTGTCGGTCTCGGTAAAGCGCGCGCGCCTGCACGCTGTCGACGTGAGCGTGCCTGCGGACATTTCGTCTGCCGCGTACTGGCTGGTGGCTGCGGTCTGCCACCCAGACGCCGAGGTGACGATTGTGGGCGTCGGGACGAACCCCACGCGCACCGGCATCCTGGACGCGCTGCAAGCGATGGGGGCTGACGTCAGCGTGATCAACGAGCGCACCGAAGGCGGTGAGCAGGTCGCGGACCTGGTGGCGCGCTCGTCGCAGCTGCATGCGACCGAGATTGCAGGGGACCTGATCCCTCGTCTGGTGGACGAGGTGCCCATACTGGCGCTGGCCGCCTGCTTCGCCAAAGGAACAACGGTCATCCACGACGCGGCTGAGTTGCGAGTCAAGGAATCGGACCGGCTCCAGGCCACGTCCAAAGAGCTCAGCAGGATGGGCGCATCAGTCGAGGAACTCGACGACGGCCTGCGCATCACGGGCGGTCGGGCGCTGACCGGCGCGGCGTGCCGCAGCTACGCAGACCATCGCATCGCGATGACGTTGGGGATCGCTGGACTGCTGGCATCGGGAGAGACGACCATCGCTGCGGCCGAGACGGCGTCCATTTCGTACCCCTCGTTCTGGGAAGAGCTAGCAGGCCTGGGAGACGGCGCGACATCGTGAGACCAGGAACCGGAGGGAACGCCCCACTGCTGGTGGTGCTGTCGGGCCCTTCGGGCGTGGGCAAGGACGCGGTGCTCGCCAAGCTCAGGGAGACACATCCCGAAATCTTCTTTGCAGTGACGGTCACCACTCGGCCGATGCGGCCGGGGGAGGTTGAAGGACACGATTACATTTTCCTCAACCCAGAACTGTTCGAGCAGTTGCTGAACCGCGGCGAATTCTTGGAGCATGCGGAGGTCTACGGCAGACACTACGGTGTGCCCAAGTGGGCACTGCGCGATGCACTATCCGATGGCCGTGATGCGGTTGTTAAGGTAGATGTCCAGGGTGCGGCTACGATCCGCAGGCTGGCACCGCAGGCACTTCTAATCTTCCTAGCGGCGCCGTCGTTCGAAGAATTAGAACGGCGTCTGACAACTCGTAAGACTGACTCGCCGGAGCAGATGGCGATACGTATCCAAACCGCCCGCTCCGAGATGGCACAGGGCGAGCTTTTTGACGCTGTGATCGTCAACGAGACGGGTGCACTGACGCAGACGGTAGAGGCCATCGTGGGCATCATCCACAATCAGCGGGCGGATGCTTCGCGCAAGCCCGTGACGCTCTGACCGAGCCGCTCTCCTCGTTCGTGTGGAGGAGAGCGGCTCGCCCATCAAAAGCAGGTCGCTCTCTTTTCAGCAAATCGTCGAATCTTTTGGTCGCTATCAGGGATAGCTTGACACGTGATCCCGCAGCCGCTGCTTGGCAGGTTGTTCGTGCTCGCAGGGTGTTGCCCGTGGGGAGCTACGGAGATGTCGCCCGTTGCGGGACCCCACGGGCCTGGGAGGCGCACAGTGTTGTGCGGCGACTTTATGATGACGCCCGATGCATGCCCCTGGAATAGCTAGATGATTTCGTTGAAGCCAGGGTCTCGGAAGACGTTGATGGGCACCAGCCCTTGTCCAACCTTGGCGGCCTCCTCAAGCAACATGCGCCTGTAGAGGAGGAGGCCATTGGCGGGACTCCCCAAGCTTCTTGAGCTGGCGAGGGAGTGGCGTGCCTAGGTTGGGCGGATGACCCGCAGCTTGTAGAGGTCAGAGGCGGCGATGGCGTCGGCCTGGGCGAGGAGTTCGTCCTCTTGTTGGCGGGACATGATGTAGCGCCCGTTGAGGAAGTCGGCGCGACCTGAGGCGAGGAACATGAGGCGCTCGGCGGAGCGTTCGAGGGGCGTGTCGCGGCCTTCGGCGAAGGCCGCTTCGAGACGCGCCCCCATACCGGGGCCGCCTTGGGCGATGAGGTCCGCGGTCATGTCGGTGCGAACCATGCCGGGGTGGTAGGCAAAAACCTTGACGCCTTGGTCCACCGTAGCGAGCGCCATGGCGTCGGTGAAGTGGATGAGGGCGGCTTTAGATGTGCTGTAGGCAGAGAGTTTCGCCTCTGGGTTGTTTCCTGATTCGCTCACGAGGTTGATGATGCGGCCGCTCTTGCGCGAGACCATCCCGGGGAGCACGGTGCGGGTGTACAGGAATGTGCCTCGGACGTTGGTTTCGAAGACGCTCCACCACTCGTCGGGGTTGGCTTCCCATGGGACGATCTCAGTCGGCGCAGCGCCCGCGTTGTTGACGAGGATGTCCACGACGCCAAGCTCAGCTTCAACCCGTGCGACGACGCCGGCGACCTCTGCCGGGTCCGCGACGTTGGTGACGAACGCCAGGGCTCGGGCACCCGCTTGCTCGACAAGGCTTGCGGTCTCGTTGACGTCGGCTGCGGTGCGGCCGGTGACGGCAACGGAGGCTCCTGCTTGCGCGAGTGCGACGGCGAAGGCTCGGCCGAGGCCGCGGCTTGCGCCGGTGACGATGGCAACTTGTCCAGTGAGGTCATCGGTGGGCATGGGACAAAGCTCCGAAGGAAAGGTCGTTAAGCGTCGGCGACGATGATCATGTGGACCTCGCCTGGGCCGTGGACGCCGATAGTGAGGGTCTGCTCGATGTCGGCGGTACGCGATGGGCCCGAGATGAAGTTGTAGTAGTTGGCCAGGCGCGTACGATTGGTGAGGAACTGGAACCGGACGATGGCGAAGAAGTCGTCGAGGGTCTCGAGGACCTGCGATTCTTGAACGATGAGCGCGAGAACGGGGGGCGCGAGGGTGGCGATGCGAGCTATGCCCTTGCGCTGAAAGACGGCGCAACTACCGGTTTCAGCGATTGCGTACTCGACGCCGCTGACGCCGAGGTCAGCTTTGAAGGCGATGGCTTTGAGGTCGGACTTGCGTCGCGAGCGGCCGGACGCAAGAACGGTGGGGCTGACGCCGTGCTTGCGAAGGGAAGCATCGATGTCCACGCGCTTGAAGAGATCCTCTGCGGTGCGCACGATGTTTTTTGCGCGGATATTGGCGGCGATGCCGACGACGGCGTTCGCGGCTTCCTCCGCGTCCGCTGCACGGTGAACGTTCCAGGCTGCGGCAGTGGCAATGGTCTCCAGACGCGCGATGTTCTGGGGGCGGCGTGCCTCGGTGCGCGCCTGAGTGGTGCGTATCTTTTCTTCGTGACGGGGCAACGTCGTCTTAAGCGTGGGGTGATCAGGCGTAACGGTGATCGGGGTCGACCGGCCAAGTGCCCCACGCACGCGAGCGAGGAAGGCCGCCTTGTTGGGGTCTTCTACGGGCGTGGGCATCAGGAGCGGTCTCCGCCGGAGAGCTCGTCACGCCAAATCTCGGCGAACGATCGAGGCGGGAGCGCGGGAAAATCGCGACTCTTGGTCCAACCGCTGACGACGGGCAACGGCAATCGCTTGATGAAACCCCTGCGGGCGATGGGGCCCTGCAGCAAGCGGCCGAGGCGGGCAGAGCCTTCGAGCTTCTTACGCGTCTTCATGGTGTTGTGCCATTGGCGTATGCCGAGGCGCTCGGGCATAGAGCCTGCCCCGCCGCTGGCGATCTTGTGACGCAGGTCGAGCAGCAGCTTGGGGAGGTCAATCTTGACGGGGCAGACATCGCGACACGACCCGCAGAGCGTTGAGGCGTACGGGAGTTCCTTGCCCTGTTTGAGTCCGGTGAGCATGGGCGAGACGATGGCGCCGATAGGGCCGGGGTACACCCATCCGTAGGCGTGCCCGCCAACCTTGCGGTAGACGGGGCAGTGATTAAGGCAGGCGCCACAGCGGATGCACCCGAGCGATTCGCGAAGGGTTTCGTCTTTCAGGAGGTTCAGACGGCCGTTGTCGACGAGGATGAGGTGGAACTCCTCGGGACCGTCCTCGTCGCCGCTGGCGCGGGGGCCGCTGATGAAGGAGTTGTAGCTAGTGATGCGCTGGCCGGTGGCTGAGCGAGCCAACAGCCGGAGGAAGAGGCCGACGTCCTCGATGGACGGCAGGAGCTTCTCCATGCCAGAGATGGCGACGTGGACACGAGGCACAGAGGTGGTCATGCGGCCGTTGCCCTCGTTGGTCACGAGAACGACGGTGCCGGTCTCAGCGACGATGAAGTTGGCGCCGCTGATGCCCATGTCGGCCTTGGCGAAACTATCGCGCAGGACGTCGCGGGCGATGAGACAAAGCTTCTCAATGTCCTCGGTAGGGGCCGAGTCGAGGAATTTTTCGAAGAGCTCAGAGACCTGGCCCTTGGTCTTGTGGACAGCAGGGGCGATGAGGTGGAACGGCGTCTCGTGGGCCAGCTGGATGATGTATTCACCCAGGTCGGTCTCCACGGGCTTGATGCCGTTCTTCTCGAGCACGTCATTGATCCCCATCTCCTCGGAGACCATGGACTTGCTCTTGATGACGGTCTTGACGTCATGCTGCCGCGCTATGTCCAACACAATCTGGTTCGCGTGAGCAGCGTCATCGGCGAAGTGGACGTGGCCTCCGTTGCGTCGCACGTTCTTGTCGAGGAGGTCGAGGTAGTAGTCGAGGCGCTCGATGGTGTGGGCCTTAGTGGCGGCGGCCCGATCGCGCATCGAATCCCAGCTCTCCTCTGTGTAGTCGGCCTCGATGGCTGACTTGCGACCGTCCACGAAATGGGCAAACGGCGCGCCAAGCGCACGCTGGATGTTTTCATTGGCGAGAGCCTTGACCGACTCGGACTTGAATCGACTCGTCTTGACCTCAGGCATCAGTCCAGTCCTTCCGCGAGAAGCTCGGCGATGTGCTTGGAACGGACGTTGGATCCCTGGCGCCGGAGGGCACCACGCATGTGCATGAGACAACCGCAATCGTTGGCGACGAGGGTAGATGCGCCCGTGTCCGCGATATTGCCAAGCTTCTCATTGAGGATGGCGGCGGAGATTTCGGGGAACTTGACAGAGAAGAGGCCGCCGAAGCCACAGCAGGCGTCGGACTCGGGCATCTCCTGGAGTTCGACTCCACGGGTGTTCTGGATGAGCGTACGAGGCTCCTCAGATATGCCTAGCTCGCGGAGGAGGTGGCAGGAGTCGTGGTAGGTGACGAGGCCCTCGGAGATGCCGCCAATCTCGGTGACGCCGAGGACGTTGACGATGAAGTCGGTCAACTCGTGGGTCTTCTCGCCGACTGCGGTGGCGCGCTCGAGCATGTCAGGGTCGCCAGCGAAGAGCTCGGGGTAGTAGACCTTAATCATCGAGGAGCAGGAACCGGACGGCGCAACGATGTGGTCGTAGGGCTCGAATGTCTCTACGAAGTGGCGTGCGACATCGGCGGCTTCCTTGCGGTAGCCGCCGTTAAAGCCAATCTGCCCACAGCAGGTCTGGGCTTCGGGGAATGCGACATCAACACCAAGGTGCCGGAGCACTTTGACGGTCGCCTCCCCTACTTCTGGAAAAAATTGGTCTACGAGACAGGTCGCACAGAGGGCCACCCGTATCCGGGGGGGCTGTCTGCGCTGTCCGCCGCCACGACCTCGATGCCTTGCCACGAGAGAAACGTAGCAGACGGCGCGTTGTGGCACAACAGGGAGAGGCAGCAAAAACCCGCACTGGAGGGGGAGAGCTTCTTACTTCGAGCCTGGTTGGGTGACCTCAGTGGTCCGTCGGGCGGGCGTTCGGGTACTGCCTAGGTGGGCGTCCCTGCCAGCGCGCCGGCCTGCCTCTATATAGGCCTCGCCCATGGCCTGGTACATGTGGCTTGCGCCGTCGAAGTCGACCTGGTATTCGGTAGCCACTGTCGTGCTCTCGTCGGCAATCTCGAAGAGATCTGCTTGGCCGTTGGGTCCTTCGACTAAGTTGAGGCACGTCTTGTTATTTATGTTTCCTCCTTGCATCGCACGACATTCTTCAGTCTGGCAATCTGAGTGCAACGTTAGAGCGCAGGCCGTGCAAGGCCTGTGAAGGCGGGGGAGACGGTCGTGAATGTTCAGTGAACGCGGGGCTAGAAAACGGCGGCGGCGGCACGGTCGAGTTGCTCCGCGGCGGAGTGCGTGGGCTGCATGATGACCTCGTCGACGCCAATGGACTCGAGACCGGCGATGGTCTCCCGCATGGCCTCAGGGGTGGTGACGATACCCTGCGCGCGACCGGTGGCGACCTTATCGCCAAGCCATGAGTAATAGTGGTGCTGGTTGACGCGCGCCTGCTCAATCACGGCGGCGCCGCCGAGGGCGTAGCTGAGGCCTGAGAGGAATCGCGGCTTGCCGGGGCGGCCATACTCAGCCCACGAAGCGAGCACGCTCTCGTACACGTCACGAGCACGTTCAAGGTTGCCGCCACCGCCAGCGATGAAGCCGTCGGCCGATCTGCCGACGCGGGCGATGGCGGCAGGTGCGGTGCCTCCGATAAGAATCTCGGGGCCTCCCGGTTGGACCGGCGCGGGGCCGGCAGGGTTAGAGTCGTCCATGAAGGTCTCGCCCGCCCAAATACGTTTCATGTGGGCGAGCATCTCATCGAACCGCTTGCCGCGATCGCGGTATGGGGCCAACGCGGCGAGGTAATCGTCCTCGCGGCCGCCGACGGCAAGGCCTAACGTCAGCCTGCCGTTGGAGAGCGAGTCGATGGTCGCGGCCTGGGTAGCGAGCACCCCGGCGTTGCGCAATGGTGCGACGATGACGCTAGTCATCAGGCGCACCCGTGTGGTGACGCCAGTGGCCATGGCGAGTAACGCCAGGGGATCGCCGGTCACATAGGCGAGCCGATCGTTGGCCGCGAGCGTAGAGAAGGGCGCAGCGTCGCAGTTTCGCGCCCAATCGATAAGGTCTTTAGATCCCACACCTGGGATATTGGCGGGCAAGGCGATACCGATCTTCATGAGGGAAACTCCAGGGGCGCTGGTGTAGCGGGGCGACTCTACGCTTGGTTGGCTGAGCCAGCGAACGTGATGTCGTTGCAACGCTGGCACAATTCTGCGGGAATCAGGCCCCAGCGCATGAGGTAGCCAAAGACGAAGCACCCCATACAGAAGCCAACGAAGGCCTCCAACCCAGCGAACAGCACCAGGACGCCGAGCACTGCGTAGGCGGCGCCGACGAGGCCGAAGCCGTAGATAAGGACGATAGCGGTAATCGAAAAGACGAGGCCCACGGCCTGAGCGAATTGCTTCGGCGGGCCGGCTACTGCGCGGGAGCGCTTGAGGATTTTCGGCGCCACAACTCTGGTTGCAAGCTGGCCCATCGGACTCAGCTTGGGGCCGGTCAGTACCCGGGCCAAGAAACCATAGGCGAGGACGAAGGTGAGCCAACGGACGTCTGCCACGATGGTGACTACCGCAAGCGTGAAGACCATCGCGGCGACGGAACGTGCGGCGTATTCGTTGACGGGGTGAGGGAAGCTGAAAAGGGTGCGTAGACCTGACGTGCCTCTGTGGGATTCTGTTGCCATGTTCTCTTATCTCTCTTCCGTGACGTCACTGGCGTTCAGCAGCTCCAGCGGAAGGCAAAAAAAGACCCCGTCCGCTTGAGCAAGCGCCCACAAGCCAACGGGGCAATCCAATATCAGGAATCGCCTTGGCTTATGGGGCCTCTGTACAGACGCAGGTCACGTAACGCATTAAGTAACGGTAGCACATCTTTGCCTAGAGGTTAAAGACGTCGAACGCTCCCAACTAGGCACACACCCTCTCTACAATTGGGCGGTGTGCCGGCAGTTCATGACCCAAGCCGGAGCGCAACTAGGGAAATCGCGGGGGTTGCTCACGTCGGCCAACAGCCACGTTGGTGGTCAATCACCCGCCGACTCGGCTTTCGATGCTGTGCCCCAGCTGGCTACAAACGCTGACCGGAAATCTGACCGACACGAGAAAGCGCCGGTCGGCCAGCGCTTTCTCGTGTAACAAACAGTCGTTTGCTGGCTAGAAGATCTCTCGACCAATCCACTCGAAAAGAGCGGCCTCTGGCCAGATGATGAACAAGAGGTTGTCTGCCATGACGAACTCGAACATGAAGACCATGAACACGGCGACGCCCGCGCCCACCCAGCGGAGACGGTTGCTCATCAACGAGATGGGCAGCCACGCTGCCAAGGCCAGCGCCCCGTAGCGAAGGCCGAGGATGCCTGTAATCAACAGGAAGCCCATCAATCCGATGGCGACCATCGCACCCGCGAACTTGAACCCAGGCCGGGTCAAGCTGATCATGCCAAGATCCATGATGTCGGTACGCTTGTGATGTCGGTCGCGCAGATGGAAGAACATCTGCAGCGCCGCCAAGAACATCACAAGGCTTGACATCAACTGGGGCATGAATGCGGCGGTGGGGGTGAAGCCGCCAGTGGAGAAGTAGAACGCCATCGCTCCACCAAACATAAGCAGGACAGGAATGTTCCTGACCTCGATAAGTGCCGCCATGAAGGAGATGCTCACCACCTCATCAGGAGCATTTATCTTACCCGCAGCCTCGTCTTCAGCGGCTTGTCGCACGGCAAAGTCCGCCGCTTGCTTCTTACCGGACCGCCAGAAGAAGTAGGCGGCGGCGACTGCGATCAACACGAGCGATATCGACAGCGGACGGGTGACCACTCCGATCCAGCCGTGGATGTTTACGGCGGACTGGAAGTTCAGTTCGATGATGGGACCCAGGATCACACCGAGCAGCAGTGGGGGCCGCGGCCACTGGAAGAGTTTCATAAGGAGGCCGATACCCATGAAAGTGAACATGATGGGTATCGCAAGCCAGTTGGTCATGTTGACCACACCGGTCAGAAAGGCGATCGGGATGATGACGCCTCCGATAATCGGGTACGGCAGTCGCGTCAGCTTCGCAAGCTGACCGGTTGCCAAGATGCCTAGGCCGGTGACCATCACGTTTCCTATGGCCAGGGTGACCACCAGCAGAATCGTAACGTCGGCGAATCGACCCAGCATCTGAGGACCGGGTGTGACGTCCATGGCGACCATCGCAATGAGCACGATGGCCCACGCCAAACCACCTGGGACGCCCAAGGCCAGCGTTGGGATCGCTTGACCGGCTTCTTTGGAGTTCTGGGCGGACTCTGCGAACAACACACCATCCAGGGAACCCTTACCGAACTGGCTCTTGTCCTTGGTGAAGAAAATGCCGAAGGCGTACGAGAGCCAGTCGATGACCGCCGCACCAACGCCGGGGATAGCGCCCATGAGGACACCGAACAGCGACTGGCGGATCATGATCTTCCACTTACTGAGGCCATACTTGGTCCCGCGCCACACCTCAGCGGTGCTAATGACGGCGCCGGGCGGTGCTACGGAGCGGCGGGCCATGGACAGATCGAGCATCTCCGGCAAAGCAAACAAGCCGAGGGTTGTGGAAATCAGCGGCAAGCCACTCCACAGGCTGGGCTGCTGGAACACGAATCGAACATCGCCGGTGATAGGGTTGATGCCGACGGTACCGAACAGGATACCCAATGCTCCTGCGGCTAGCCCCTTGACCATCGCACCGGTGCTGAGGGCCGACACCATGGCGATGCCGAAAAAGGCCATCGCGGCGATCTCAGGGAACCCGAAGGACAGAACGAATGGCTTGATGATCGGGATGAGTGCAGCGAGCACAACTGCGCCGACGATTCCACCGAACATGGAAACGGCGTAGACGGCTCCCAGCGTATGGGCAGCTTTGCCTTGTCTGGCGAGTTGGTGGCCTTCTAAAAAGGTCACCTGCGTGGCAGCGCCCGGTTGGCCCAGGAGAATCGCGGGGATCGAGTCGAGGGTGTTGTTCACACCTGTCATCGCCGCCAGCATAACCAAACCGATGGCAGGGTCATCCCGGAAGAACTCCACGATGAAGGGGATGGAAAGGGCCATGATGAGAACGCCGGATGCGCCCGGAATGATGCCGGTCACCGCCGCGACCAATACGGCGACGGTAACGGCAATCCAATAGACAGGGTTGCCTAGATTGGCTAGTGCTTCTGTTATCTCGCTCACGGCACGCTCCGCTGCCCGTTGCAGTTCCCATAGACTTTCTAGAGACGGCCGCACCCAGCAAGGCGATGCCGTTGCTGCAATGCTTAGCTACCCAACGAGAGCGGCGCCCCGCAGTGGGGCGCCTGCCTCTACCAATGCTTAGTTGACGTACTTGTCGTAAATCTGCTGTTGAACCTTGTCAATCGTAGGCTTGTTGTCCAGGAACGCCTGCGTCGTGTCAATCAACTCTTGCTGTGCCGCCTCACCAGCCGTGAAGTTGCTCTTAATACCAGTGAATGCCTCAAGGTCCGTAACGAACTCAGGCGTACTCATCGCCTTTTCGAGGGCATCACGCAGGGCGTTAAGAGCACCTGGATGCATGTTGGGCGGGCCAATGAGGTTCTTGGAAGCATAGGTTCGCGTACCAGTAACCGCGTTCCAGATCGCCCTTTGCTCGTCGGTCTTCAAGTAGGTCTCGGCGTTGGGACACGGGAAAGCATCGGCTTCCGCGTTCGCACCAAGGGTGTAACCCGGGAACGACATGTCAGCAAAACCACGGATGAATCCGCTCTCGACCCAACCAGGTCGCTGGCGCGGAAGCTGGCCCCAAACGGTGGAGGTGTACCAAGCGTTAGTGTCGCCACGCTCCATCATCAGGTACTGCTCAGCAGAACCTGCAGCGGCAACGTTCTTGATCGCGATCGGCATGTCAAACTCAAGAGCAAGCCAGGCATACGCAACCTGTGATCCAAGATCCGCTGGCGTAGGGGCCGAAGTACCGAAAATCATCTTCTCGCCGTTCGGCCTGTTGAATGCATCATGCGCACACGTGTAAGGAACAGTGCCACGGACCAGCCAGACAGCGTCTTTACCAGACGTTACGCCAATAACTGACACCTCACGCAGGTCGTACTGGGCGACTTCGTTAATCTGGTCAAAAATACCGCCAGTGGCCTCCAACGAGAAAATATATCCGCTCGGGTCAGCGTTCCAAACATAATTACGCTGAGTGATGTCAGGGGTCATGTTGCTGACGATGATCCGAGGCTTACCCGGTATGTACTTAGCCCATGCCTTCGACATGAAGCGGGCCTGAGCGTCGGTGCCACCACCAGGATTGTAGCCGACCATGAGCCGGATGTTCTTTCCCTTGAAGTAAGCTTCCGCGTCAAACTCGGGCACGGGCGTTGCCGTTGGTGCTGACGGGGTCGGCGTTGCTGGCCTCGGAGTCGGCGTGGGAACACCAGGTGCCAGTGTGGCGGTTGGCGTTGGCACTGCCGTCGGTGTGTTCGTTGGCGCAGGCGTTGCCGTGGGGTCATCCCCACCACACGCAGCCAGCAGAACCGCAAACACCGCACCAAGCAGCGTTAGAGCGACTGTCTTCTTGAGATTAAACATCATCTACATGCTCCCCATCAATTCAATGTTGCCTAGACCGAGCGCCAGAGGCATGAATAACCGGGCCAATTGCCCAAGGCGAACGACCGCAGAACGGTAACTGGCCCACCTATAGATGTCAATTCCGGTACGAGTCAAAGGCGTGCATAATCAGACAGACGGTAAGAAGCCTGATAAATGGACTTCGCCGCCGTTATACGGCACGCCACCGATCCATCAACGACCGCTCATCCAATGTCTGAGTGAGGTGTCCTATGCCCTCTGAATTGACCCTTAGCGTCGTCGATCAATCACCCATGCGCCACGGAGAAACGGGCGCCCATGCACTGAGAGATACAGTGGAATTGGCGAAGGCCACTGAAGCCCTCGGCTACTCCCGCTTCTGGGTGGCAGAGCACCACAGCGCTGGCACATTCGCAGGTACGAGTCCAGAGATCCTAATCGGTCAGGTGCTAGCCAACACCTCGCACATACGCGTGGGTAGTGGAGGGGTGATGCTCACCCATTACTCCGCGCTAAAGGTCGCCGAGCAGTTCCGGGTGCTGGAGTCGTTCTACCCTGGCCGCGTCGATCTCGGCATCGGCCGTGCGCCTGGTAGCGATCAACGCACCATGCTTGCCCTGGCCTACCCCAAGCGTCCAGTAGACGTTCAGACGTTCCCCCAGCAGGTGGTAGATGTCGTTGGGTATCTCTACGATGCGCTACAACCCGATCACCCCTTCGCGGCGTTAAAAGCGGCACCCGGTCCTAAGCCGGAATCGGCACCTGAAATCTGGCTGCTGGGGTCATCGGACTACTCGGCACGGCTAGCTGCCCAACTAGGCTTACCGTTCTCGTTCGCAGATTTCTTCGGAACGACGAGCGGGCATGGTCCGGCGGTGGCTGAGCTGTACCGACGGGAGTTCCAACCGTCGGCGTTGTGCGCGGAGCCGAGGCTCAATGTGACGGTACAGGTGATCTGCGCCCCCACCGCTGAGGAGGTCCAGCGAGTGACCGCGAGCCGGAATTTCAATCGAGCTCGGCGCGTGCTTGCCGCACAGGGCGAGGAAATACGTGAAGGTCTGCTGCCGCCAGCGGAGGCTATGGCCAGGCCTCTCACCGAGGCAGCGCGCGCGCATGTGCAGCAATACGTAGACGGGTGCATCGATGGCGACCCCGACCAGGTGAAGGAAGGGATAACGACAACGGCGCAGCGGTACGGAACCACTGACGTAGGGATAGTCTCAATCACATACGCATTGACGGACCGCATCCGCTCCTATGAGCTCGTGGCGCGGGCTTTCGGTCTGCTCTAGCGAGAGACCGGGTCAGGGAACATGGACGCTCGTAGCTCCTGACGGAAATCTGTGGTTGCCGGTATGACCCTATCGACAGCAACCACGTTGTAGTAGGTGTTGCTCGTGCCGGAGGGGTCGCCGCCGTCTGCGACGACCTTGACGCCCTGCACGAGTTGCTTGCGCATAATGATGACGGCTTTGTCCGCGGGGCCAAGGTGCTCGATGGAGCGGTCGGCGATGGGACCCATGCTCTCTTGAACGGCGTGGTCTTGCACATTGATGCCGAAGATACCTGTGAACGTAAATCGCTTCTGGGCTTCACGCTCGATGAGGTAATCATTGTTCAGGTTACGCACCTTCTTGAAGTCTGGTGTCTGCTCGCCGGGACCGGTGCCGAGGATACGGGCGACGAGCTCCTGATCCTCCATGCCGGTACCGGAGGGACTGTACTCCCAGTTGTAGACCATACAAGTATTGTCATCCATGGGCACCCACATGTGCCCGGCGACGATGTCGTTGCCCGAGAAGGGCTCCTGGCGGATCTGAGTGAACGGCATGACGAAGTGGTACCCGCGCACGTGAAGCTTGTCCTCGTCGAGCTCGCGGATGCCGTAGTAGGCGTAACCGTAGTCGGTCTCGTCTACCTCCAGCTTGGGTGCCTTGCCGCGAACGAAGGGCATGGACGGGCTGATGCCAGGTAGGTCGGTGTCGTCGGTAAGGCGACGGTGGAGGATCGGGGCGTGGGAGGTGTCGAGCCCGCCCTCCATGGCCTGGAGCCAGTTGCATTCTTCGTAGGTCTTGTTGACGTGGCGCTGGTCCTCGGGTGCCTGCGTCCACGCGAACTCCGGGAGCGGCGGTTGCTTGTCGGCAGCGCCCATGTAGGTCCAGATAAGCCCGCCCATCTCGGCTGTCGGGTAGGCCACTCCCTGGATTTTGTGGCTGAAGTCAGTGTCGTGGGGCTCGTTCATCTGGTGGACGCACTGGCCGGTGTGGTCGAATTTCCACCCGTGGTACACACAGCGGAGGCCGTCCTCCTCGTTCCGGCCGAACCAGAGCGACGCGCCTCGGTGCGGGCAGTACTCGGCCATGAGGCCGACGCGGCCAGAGGTATCGCGGAAGGCGACAAGCTTCTCGCCGAGTAGGCGAACGCGCAGTGGAGAGCCGTCGGCTTCGACTTCCCATGACATGCCAACGGGCATCCAGTAGCGCCGCATGAGTTCGCCCATGGGGGTGCCACGGCTGACTAGGGTGAGGGAATCGTTCTCTTCCAGCGTGAGCATTTTCAAGCCTCCTGCCCGAGCCTTATCTTACGCGCCTGGCGGGGTGAGTAGTGGCGGCGATGCGCTGTGCCTCGGGGTCACCTCGCACTCGGGGTACGCGCGTATCGGGTGTTCGCGGATGCCCGGCCTCCTCTCCCTCAGGAGAGGAGGCCGGGCGGGCATCGTAACGGCGTTGGGGGCGGGGTCTTACGCTACTCCCGTCATCGGTTGGTTGACCGATGACGGGAGCGCCGCTTGTAATACCGCCGGTAATGGCAGGACTCGGATAAGGACGTGAACTATGGGCAGACGGCAAAGCTTTCAGATTCCGGGAGTGCACCACGCGGCTCCGATCCCCTACGGGGCGCGGGTGGGAAATGTTATCTATTCGTCGGCGATCCAGGGCATCAACGCCGCGACGGGTGAGATCAGTGAGGATGTGGTGGATCAGGCGAAGCATTGCTTCAAGAACCTGGCCACGTTCCTGGAGGTGGCGGGGGCGACGGCGGACGATATCGTGAGGATGACGTGTTTTTTGAAGGACCTTAACGATCGTGAGATCCTGAACGACGAGTGGAACGCGCTGTTCCCGGACGAGCACGACCGTCCGGCGCGTCACACCTCTCAGTACGACCCACCCCGTGGGATGAAGATTCAAATCGAAATCGTCGCGGTGCTGGAAGGCTAGCGACACTTGGCGTCAGCGCTCTGGTCGTCGGGCGTTAACGCGCCAGCACTAGAAGACGTCGAGCGTGAAGCCCTGACCCGCTGACGTTTCCTTGAAGTCGAGGATCGAGCGAGCGAGTTGGTCGGCGACTTCACGCTCGACCAGCACCGCTGGCCTGCCCTCCCACGCCACGGATATGTCACCGGGGCCGCGAGAGTCGATTACGATGCCGAAGTCGCCATCGCCTGTCCACGTGGGTGGGATGGCTAGGCGCAGGTAGCGACCGGGGTCGAGACCCCGGTCGTTGGCAATCTCTCTCAATTGGCGCTTCGCCTCATCGGTCACCTGAAAGGTGTTTGGCTTCGGGGTGGTCATGCCGCTTTACCGTGACACTTCTTGTATTTCTTACTGCTGCCGCAGGGGCAAGTCTCGTTGCGGCCGACCTTACGACCGTCGGTCATCACGTCGAAACGGCGCTGTGATGCATTGCGCGCAGTGCAGTCTGCGCAGGTGCACGCGGGCGGGTGGTCCGCATACCAGTTAGTCCGTTCGCCGCCGATTACCACGCCTGTTCTCCTACGGGCTCCTAGGGATTCCGCTCAACTACGAACAGCTTGCCGGAGTCATCGAGGTCCAGCAATCGGCCGCTCATCTCCATGCCCACCTGGGAGGCCAAGAGGAAACGGTCGCCGGCGAACTCAGGGCCAGGCATACGGGACCGCGCCTCCTCGGGAGCGTTCTCTGTAGCGATGGCGGCACCGGGCGAGATGGCGACGACGCAGATGTTGGCGCCACGCACCTCTTCCGCGTGGTAGTCGGTGAAGTGGACAATCGCTTCCTTGGAAACCGCATACGTGAGCGCACCAGCGGGGCTCTTGCCGCCACCTCCGTAGAGATTGACGATGTGTCCTCCGCCAGCCGCCTCCATGTAGGGGGTGGCGTGCTTGCTGCAGAGGAAGGTCCCGCCAAGGTTCACGCCCATGACGTGCCAGAAGAAACTCTCTTCCATGTCGCGGATGGCGGGCCACCTAGGGCCGCCCCACATGAAGTGCGGCACGATGCCGGCGTCGTTGACCACGATGTCGATGCCGCCGAACTTCTCAGCGACCTCGGCCATGGCGAGGCGGACGGTCTCTTCCTTCTTGACGTCGGTGGGAATCGCAATGGCCTGTCCACCGAAGTCGAGCAGCTCGCTTTGGGTCTTAGCCAGTTTCTCCTCGTCAACGTCGAGGATGGCGACCTTTGCCCCCTCTTGGGCAAAGCGATGAGCGATGTAGCGACCAATGCCGTTTGCACTTCCCGTGATAGCGACCGATTTGTCCTTGAGCATGGGATTCTCCCTAGGAACGAGGTACAAGGACGCTAGGGCTTTGGGGGCGTTGGTGTCAAGCGATGCCCGTTGACACGCCTAAGCGGCAACGCTAGGGTCGGCGCGATAGCGTCGACGAGCAGCAGAGTTCGAGCCGAAGGAGGAACGCGATGGCGACTGAAGAGCGCGCGGGACACCACTGGCAGGAGCCAGAGCGTGTAGCGGAGTACATCGACCGGATGGACCGGCAGGAGACCGAGCGTTCGTTGATCTTCAATCTGATGACGAAGCTGGTGCCTGCTGAGCCCGATGCTCCAATCCCGGTGCTGGACGTCGGTAGCGGCTACGGGCCGGTGGCGGCGGCCGTGCTAGATGCGTTCCCCAACGCGCATGCGATCGGCATGGATATCTCCGACGCGATGATGGATCGTGGCCGCGAGCGCATGGCGCGCTTCGGCGTTCGCTTCGAGTACATGGTTGGGGACTTCACTGACGGTACGCTGCCCGAGCAGGCGGCCGCAGAGGGTCCGTTCGATCTGGTGGTGTCAGCCCGGGCGATCCACCACCTGCCCGCCGAGGGGATGGTGAACCTGTACGTGAGCATCGGCGCGAACATCAAGCCGGGCGGTGCGTTCTTCAACCTGGACACTGCGTCTCCGGAGAATGTTCTGCTAAACGATATCTTCCGTAAGATACGTCACGCCGAGGATCCGAACGCAACACCTGCGTATCGAAGTCCTGAGCAGCAGGCACACGACATGCGGTTGCACCACCGGGACGCGACGCTGCAGAAGCATTTCGATTGGCTCCACGCGGCAGGATTCTCGACGGTGGATTGCTTCTGGAAGCGCTTGAACCAGGCGCTCGTGGGCGGCTACAAGGCATGACAACGGGACACCAAGACGTTGTGATCGTGGGCGGAGGTATCGTTGGGATAGCAACGGCCTACTACCTGGCGAAGGCAGGCATCAAGAGCACCGTGCTCGAGCGCGACGGGCTGGCGAGTCACGCGTCGGGGTTCGCGTACGGCGGATTGTCGGGTGGCATCCCTAACGGACCGGAGCCCAACCAGCAGATCATCCGGAAAAGTATGGGGTTGTTCAGGCAGCTCGCTGAAGAACTGCCCAGCCAGACCGATGTCGATATCCAGTTCCAGCAGCGGCCAGCGCTCAAGATTGCGTTGAACGAGGCTGAAGCTGCCGAGGTGACGCAGTACCTGGCATGGCAGCAAGCTCAGCCGGGGTACAGGGTCGAGTGGATCGGCGCGGAGGGCGTGCTGAAACTCGAGCCGCGCTTGAACCCGGAGGTGGTTGGCGCGCTGCACATCGAGGGTGGGAGCGACGTTGAGCCGTACCGTTTGACGCTGGCGCTTGCCGAGGCGGCCGAGAAGATGGGAGTGATGATTCGCACGGGCGGTGTGGTCGGCCTGCATCACCACGGTACGCAGGTCCGGGGCGTGGCGCTCGACGGCGAGGAGATTCCGGCAGAGACGGTGGTGCTGGCGATGGGTCCGTGGAGCGGCGCCATCACCGAGTGGACTGGAGTCAACGTGCCGGTGCGCCCGCTGAAGGGGCAGATCATCCGCCTGCAGGCTGGAGGCGATCCGTACCGGTACAGCATCGGCCACCACAAGAACTACGCCATGACGAAGCCCGCGGACGATTTCGTGTGGTGCGGCACGACCGAGGAAGAGGCCGGATACGACGAGTCGAAGACGACTGAGTCGCGGGACGCGATCATCGAGTCGACATTGCTGATGCTGCCCGCGCTGGCGGACGCGGACCTGGCGCTCCAGACGGCGTGCCTGCGCCCGGTAACTCCGGACAATGTGCTGATGCTGGGCGGCATGCCAGGCATCGATGGCCTTTATCTCGCCACGGGCGGTGGACGCCAGGGCATCATGATGGGCCCCGGCATGGGCAAGACGATCGCCGACCTTATCGCCACGGGCGCAACGGACGTAGACATGACGCCCTACGACACGGGACGCTTTACGCGTTAGGTATCACCCGGCGACATCGTGGCCGTTGCCGGCAACCTCGCTGAAGTCGCCCGCGGTATGGATGAAGCCGATGTGGCTGAAGGCTTGTGGAAAGTTGCCGCGGGCTTGGCCGGTTGCGGAACCTCACATCTCGGCGAATGGGCCAAGATGGTCAACTTTGGCAATCAGCTGGTCGAACAAATGGATGGCTTCGTCTTGTTCGCCGATGAACGCAAGGGCGCCGATGAGCCAGAAGCTGAGGATGAAGAATACTCCCTCTCCGTCGCTGAAACCGTCGTCGGTTTCCTCGGGAATGTAGTGCCTGACGAACGGGCCGTCGGCAAGCTCGCGTTGCACGGCCAGGACGGTGGAGCGCTCGCGCGAGCCGCAGGGCGTCACCGATGGAGTAGCATGCAAGCGACCGAAAGTACAGAGGCGTGCATCCTTGCAACCCACTGGGCAACACCCGCTCACCACCACACTAAGCGCCCGCGCAGAACTGCGGGCAACGGCGCTCATCTACACAGCAACGTTCAGCTACATGATTACCCTGGGCTCGACGTTGATCCTGGTTCCACTTTACGCGCTGCACCTGGGATTCGACCTCGCTGAGCTTGGTGTCATCGTGGGCTCGCAGGCGCTATTCGGGTTGTTCCTGCGGTTGTTCGCAGGGGCGATTTGCGATCAGTTCGGCGAACGCTGGGTGCTGTGGGGTAGCTTCGGAACGATGGTGGTCGGCGCCACGATCTTCGCGGTCTCAGGCACGTTCTGGGCGCTGATCCTAGCGCAGACGTTCCTGGGCATCTCGCGAGCGACCTACTGGACATCGACGCAGTCGTACGGCAGCCGGATCAACCCTGCGAAGTCGGGGACGTTGCTCGGGCGCATGAGCAGTTCCGGCACCGCTGGCCAGATGGTAGGGGCGGCGCTGGCGGGGCTGGTCGCCGAAACGATGGGGTATGGCTGGGCGTGGACCGGAGTCATCGCATTGGGGGCGCTTGGATTGGCAGGCTCTTCAGTGCTGCCCGTGCTCCCGCGCAAGGATCTCCGGCGCGGATTCAAGCAGGCGCTGGCGCCCGTCCCAGCGCTCGCGCGCAACCCGAGCATGGCCATGGCTGGATTCACTGCGTTCACGGCCTCGACGTCGATGACGATCGCCGTCATCCTGCTGGTTCCGTACCTGAGCGAGCTTGGCAATGGAGAGACGACGATCGGGCTCATCCGGACAGTCGGATCCGTGGGCAGCGTGGTGATCGGCATCGTCTTCGGCAAGATAGTGGCGAAGACCGGTCAACAGAACCTGTACATGTCGGTACTGACGTTGATGGGTTTGACCATGTTGGCCATCCCGCTCGCAGGAAGCGGATTGCGGGCTCTCACCGCGCTGATGTTCTCCTACGGGACGCTGCATGGTGTGCTTGGCCCGCTGTATCCGCTGACAGCGTCGACGTACAGCACGCAGGAGCAACGCGGGATGGCGATTGCCTATGTCGGCTTGTACTGGGCGGCGGCGCAGGTGACGGTACCCGCAGTATTTGGCGTAGTCGCAGCGAACGTCGGTCTCGAGGCTTCGTTCTGGGTCGCAGGGGCGTTGTTCCTGGCATTCGCGATCGCCATGCCAATCCTGTTCCCACTGCTCACAAAGCGACACCAGACGGTTCACGAGCCCACTGCGTGAGTACTGCTCAAGTGTCGCTGGCCGGTATCAAGTGAGGCGCCATAGGATCAAGCGAATCGCGTATGCAGCATTTGCTCTGGCAGCGACGCTGACCACATTCGTCGGGTGCAGCAAAGTTTTAGGCGAGACACCGATCCAATCGGTGGTCGCGGCAGCGCTGGATCACTCCATCGAAACACTCATCAAGGGCGACACTGCATACCGGTCGCGCAAGCTGATCGTCGAGCGGCTGCACGGGCCGGACCTTCGCGATCCCAACCGTGGCTCCACAAAGTTCGACCTTCATCATGAAACGACGTATGAGCGAGTGCTACCGAACCGCGAACGGTCGGTGCTGGCGACCTGGCGCGAGTACGACAACGAGCCAGGCGTGCGTTATCCCGCCGACGACTGCGATCGGACCTTGCTAGTGATCGGCGCGGACTCGTTCGACCAAGCGTGCGATGGCTCGTGGTCGCGAAGCTTCGTCACGAAATCATCTGCGAACGTGGAGGCTGACCTCGGGGGGTTGGCGGACGTCGACGCCCTGACCCGCGTCGACAACGACGAGCACCGAGACGCGGTGGTCGCAGTCTACGAAGGCTTCGACAGCCAGGGCGGAGAGCTCAGGCACGTGCGCTTCATGATGGGCTTGGAAGATGGCGTAATTCGCTACGCGCAGATCAGCGCCGCAACTGTGGTCGTCGAGTGGGAGCATTTCGATCTCAATGCGACCGATATCGCGATTGAAGCGCCCGTTCTCTAGGGTCGGGCCGCTCGTTGCTCAGATGGCGCGGAACGGAATGCTACCCCACGTTCCCCGCAGGAGTTGAGCGCTCGGTTTCGGATGAGGTCATAACTTCCACGAGCACGGGCAGGCCATCTTCTTCCGTGATGCGACGTGCACGCTGGAGCGCGGGTCCAATCTCCTCCGGGTCCTCGACGCGCTCGGCGCGGCCGCCCAACGTTCGAGCGAGCTCGGCGTAGTTGCCGCCGAGATCACGCGTACTATACCGCTCGTGTGACTCAATCATGCGTGAGGTCTCGATGGCCATGGTGTAGTTGTTGGAGACGACGGTGATGATGGGAATCCGCGCCCGCACGGCGGTCTCGAAGTCCAGGCCTGTCATGCCAAAGGCGGCGTCACCCATCCAGTTGATGCAGACCTTGTCGGGCGCGGCAAGCTTGGCACCCATGGCAAAGCCCAGGCCCGTGCCGAGGGCATGGGACTTGCCCCAGCCGATGTAGCTGCGGGGACCAGCCGACCGGTAGAACGGCACCATCTGATCACGCGGGCTACCGGAGTCGTGGGTAACGATGGCCTCTGAGGCGGGGATCGCCTTCTGCATCTCCCACACCACGCGATACGGGTTGATAGGCGCGGTTTTGGAGGTGAGCTTGGGGAGCCAGTGGGCCATCCATTCGGCGCGGACCTTGTCGATGTGCACCGCGACATCTGCGTTGGTACGCTGCGGCTTGCCACCTATATCACGGACGGCGTCGATGATCTGCCGCAGCACGAGCTTGGCGTCGCCCAGCATGGGGTAGTCGATATGGTAGTTGCGGTTCAGGTCGGATTCGTCGTTGGTCACCTGCACCAGCGTCTTGCCGTCAGGGAGGTTCGCGGACATCTGGTGCTTGGCCATACTCGCGCCTGCGCCGAAGATCAGGTCTGACTCATCCATGAAATGAACGGCCGGCCACGACGCGGAGCCAGCGACCATGCCGAGGGATAGCGGGTGGGTCTCTGGAAAAGCGCTCTTGCCAAGCAGCGTAGTGAGGACGGGCGCGCTTAGCATCTCGGCTAGCTCAACGAGCTCGTCGGTCGCTTCGGCGTACATGATGCCCTGCCCTGCATGGATCACCGGGCGCTGCGCGTCCACCAGCGCTCGGGCAGCGCGCTCCACGTCGACGGGGTCAGCAGCGCTCTTCGTAGCGCGCACAGGCTGATAGTCGAAAGCGACGACCTCCTCCAGCGCCACGTCAGCGGGTACTTCGATGATGACTGGGCCAAGCCTGCCATTCTTGAGTCGCCCATAGGCGCGGCGCATAGCGTCGGTGATCTGTTCAGGGACGTTCACCTGCTCAAGCCACTTGGTGACGTTGGAGTAGCCACGGGCCGCGGTGAAGATGTGGGGCCAGCCTTCGCGGTCGCGAGCGTAGCCCGACGGCAACACAAGGACGGGAGAGGCGTCTGAGTAGGAGGTCGCTATACCCGGGTAGGCGTTCTCTGCGCCCGGTCCCGCTTGCATGGCGAACACGCCAATACGCTTGCCGTTGGAGATGCGGCTGTAGGCATCCGCCATGCCCATGCCGACGCGCTCCTGCCGACACACGATGGGCCTAATGCCGTGCTGGGCGACGGTCTCGATCAGATCGAGCGTGGGAAAGCAAAAGAGGTACTCGGTCCCCTCGCGCTTCAGGACTTCAGCCATGGCATTAAAGACGTTCATTGCATTCTCCTGGAGGCGATCAGCGTCGCGCCGCGGGCTATTCTAGCCGTCCTCGTCAACGACCTGCGCCGCAGGAACAAACGGACGGGCGCGGCACGCGAACCGGGGACTGAGGGGCGCACCTCTATTGGGCCGCTGAGCATCTCAGCGTTGGTGTACTGTGCGCATCAACTAGTTAGGAGTGAAATCCCTGCCTGACCGGTTGATACAAAGCGACAAGATGCCTGCCCCTCACGCTGAACCTCATCGACGATGGCACCTTGACACTGCCGGACGACATCGCCGGCCGCTATGCTGCTTTGCTGTTCCACCGGGGCAACTGGTGATCGTACTGCAGGCGCCAGTTGAGGTCCTACCAAGAGAAGCTTGAGGAGCTAGCCGAGCTCGGAGCAACGGTTGTGGCCGTGTCGGTTAAGTCGTTGGAGTCCACCAAAGAGATGGTGGAGAAGTACGGCCTGACGTTCCCGGTGGCATGCAGCGCCACGGACGACTAGGTCGAGGGCTACCACGCGCTGTACAACGAGGAGCACCACTGCCGCTACATCCAGCCCATGGAGGTCTTGGTGTTCCGCAACGGCAGCATCTTCGGGCCCATGTACGCTTCTGGGTCGGTGGGTCGGATAGGTGTGGGAGAGGTGCTCGATTCTGTCCGCGAGCGCGGTAGGCTCCGATGCGAGGCCGAAGAGGCCGAGACGGCGAAGAAGGGCTAGCCTCTAACGCAGGCGAGGCTCGCCAAGGCCAGGGTGCGATGCCGTACGAGGCGTCGGACCATCTGCAGAGGTGAGGATGCTGTCGGGGTACTAATCGGCGATGCCGAATAGTTTCGCGGGATTGTCCCAGAGGATCTTGCGCTTGTCAGCGTCGGAAATGCCGGGTAACGCAAGGAAGGTGTCGACCGCACTCGGGAAGAGCGAGTCGCTGTGCGGGTAGTCGGTCGAGAACAGGAGGTTGTCTGACCCGATGTAATCGATGACGTACTTGCCGACGTCCTCCTCGGGTTCGATCTCCGCGTAGCACTGACGCCTGAAGTACTCGCTGGGCGATAGCGGCAGGTCGATCCCCAACGTGGGCAGATCAGGACGGCTGGATTCCCACTTCTCGTCCATACGCCACAGAAGCCAGGTCAGCCAGGAGGCGTTGACCTCCATCATCACGGGCTTCAAGTTGGGGAAGCGGTGGAGCACGCCACCGAGAATGAGCTCCGCGAGTTCCGTCTGAGCGTGAAACGGGTTGCCCATGACCTGGCTAACCAACTGCGTCCGAGGGTGTCCGTTGTACCGGTGGGCGATGTTGTCTTTGAGGTAAAGGTTGGGCGGCGGGCCATGCAAGCCGAAGGCGACGCCCAAGTCGTTGAGCTGCGCCCAGAGCGGGTCGAAGAAATCGTCGCAAAGCAAGTTGCCATCCACCGCCCCACCGGTCATCGCCACGCCGGCAGCGCCCAATTCTTCGACGCACCGCCGCGCTTCTTCAGCAGCAATCGCGGCATCGTGGGGCGGGAGCCACGCCCAGAATCTCAGTCGCTCGGGGTACGATTTCACGAAGTCGGCGGCGAAATCGTTGTACACGCGACAGAGCGCGAGCGAGTGCTGCGGGTCGAGGCCGTCGAAACGCACGATACCCATGCCGACGGTAGGCATCATCACTCCCAGGTCGATGCCCTCAACGTCGAACCCTTCGATGAAGTTCTCCGGCGTAGGGTCGGCGGTCACCTTGGCCAGCAGCGGTTGGGCGGCGACACGGCGGAGCGCTCGCTCTCGGACGAGGCGCGGGCCCGAGCGCTGCGGGATCTCCTTGCCCTCCACGCTTGCTTCGGCACCACTCTCGCCGGTCTTGCCCTCGTCCAGCGAATTGACGGTGGTCTTGGTGCGCCATGGCTCCGGTAGGTTGCGTTTCCACAGGTCGTGGGGCTCCAGAAAATGGGGTTCCGCGTCAATGATCTTGAATCCGGCCTTGGCCATGGGTACGTGCTCCACCGATGGGGTGGGCGGATGCTAACCGGGGGTCGGAACGGGGGCAAGCGCAAGACGTGTTAGACGTGCTCCGCGACGGAGTCGAGGGCTGCTTGGCGGAGGTCCTTGAGCCGGTGCGACTGCTTGGACGGCGCGATGTACAGCACGCTGGCGGCGATCAACATGACGCCGCCCACGATGAGCGCCGCAGGGGCACTGAAGACAGCGATGGCGCTGAATTGCATCTCACCCATGGGCCTGATACTCGTGTGAACGATGCTCCAGACCCCCATAACCCTCCCGCGCAGCTCAGTGGGTACCAACATTTGGAGGTTCTGTTGGACCGCAACATTGCCAGCGGACGCGCCGGTTCCCACAAGGAAGAAGATGAACAGCGAGACCCAGTAGATGGGTATCAGCGCTAGAGCGATCATCGACCCGCCCAACAGGACCGGCGATAACACCAACGTGCGTCGCTGGTGCCGTGGGCTCGCGTAGTGGGACGCCAGGACAACGCCCGCCATGCTGCCGACACCTTGAGCAGCCCACATGATGCCGAGTGAATCGGGACCGACGTGCAGGATGTCTTTGGCGATCACGGGGAGCAGGATCGTAAACGAGATGCCAAAGAACATCGTGTACCAGGCAACGCCGATTAGGAACGCAAAGATCCTCTCACGCCAGATAAAATGCGCACCTTCGTTCATGCTCTTGAGCATGCTGCCGGCGTAGGCCCGCTTGATGGGTGGCAGGTGGATCTTCATGAGCATCGCGAGGTACACGCCGATCCCGGCGACGGTGATGAGTAGCACCGTGCCCGCCGCGATCCGGGGCGAGTCAGTGATATCCATCATCAACGCGAGGACAAACCCTCCGATGACGGGAGCACCGATACGGGTGCCGGGGTGGATAGAGGAGTTGAGCCCCACCGCATTAGGCATGGACGCCCTGCTGACCAGGTGGGGAAACATCGATTGCCGCGCGGGGTTCTCGAACGAGCCCACTGCGGAATGAACGAACGCAATGGCGAAGATGTGCCAGATCTCCAACACTTCGGTGAGGGCCAACACGGCCAGGAGGCCTAGCAATACGATGTTGCCGACCTGCACCATGATCAGCAGCTTGCGTTGGTCGAACTTATCAGCGATCACCCCGCCAACGAGCACCAGCGCGGTGGCAGGGATGGCTTGCGCGAGGGCGTTGATTCCGAGGTAAATCTTGGAACCGGTCATCTCGTAGATCAACCACGGCTCCAGCATCCAGAGCATCTGCTGCCCGGAAACGGAGATCACGTAGCCGATCCAGAAGATGCGGAAATCGCGATGGTGAAGTGCGGAGAAACGGCTCTTGAGCATGGGGTGGCCTTAGTGTAACGCCTGCGACCTACGCACCTGGCACTCAGGAGATGACCCGGTTGTGAAAACGCGATAGCCTCTCGCCACTACTGGGGCCCTAGGTGCCCACTCAGGAGACGCTTCTCAGATGACCATCCAGACGACCAAGACCAGCGACGGAATCACTCTACATGGGATGCTGCACCCCGCAGCAAACCCCCGCACCGACCTGCTCGTGGACTCAATGCTGTTCGTGCATGGTTCCAACGGCAACTTCTACTCGTCGGCAGGGGTCGAGCGCGCCAAGCATTTCTCAGATCTCGGCATCCCGATCGGTGTGTTCAACACCCGCGGACACGACGTTATAGCGGGCGCTGGCCAATCAGGCGGGAAGAAGGTCGGCAATGCGCACGAGCACTTGAGCGACACCCATCTGGATATCGAGGCCATGGTAAATTTCATGGCTGAGCAAGGCTACAGCCGCGTCGGACTGCTCGGGGCGAGCCTGGGCACAGTTCGCGTTGTGATGTCGCAAGCCAAGAACCAAGATCCTCGCGTGGCGGCAGTTATCGCCGTGGGTCCTCTGCGCTTTTCCCACAAGTATTACCTCGCGTCAGAGATGGCGAACGACCATAAGCAGTACTACAAAGAAGCCAAGGCTTTAGTGGATGCGAGTGAGGGAGGCCGGATCATTCAGACCGAGTTCCCCAACCCGGGTGGAATCTTCACCGCCGAGGTGCATCTGGATCGCCATTGCTCCGAGCACTACGACATCACCGCGCAGTACTCGGACCAGGTCAACTGCCCGCTTCTCGTCCTCACGGGCACCGAAGAGAAACACCCGCGCATGCTGGATGTGGGCAAAGATATGGCGGCGCTGGTAGGGGACAAGAACCCCGGGTTCAAGTGGGTCCACGTTGAGGGTGGCGACCACGGACTGCACAGCTTTCCGGACCGATTCAACCAAGAAGTGATGGAGTTTTTGGGCGCTGATTAGCCCTGACGAGCGAGCGATATCGGTCAAAAACAGCAGGCCCGGCGGATCGCCGGGCCTGCTTCGTCATCCTCCACGCGTTACTCCTACTCAGTCTCCCCAGGAGGCGGGCGATTCGCCCGAGCAGACCGTGCAGGACCGACAGACCGTGTCGGCCCAGAGGTAGGGGTTATCCCAGGGCAGGCCCGACTCAGCAGGGCCGTGCGGGCCTGAATAACCACCAGAGAGCGATACGCCCACCGCGCCCCAGTGACCTTGGTAGTTCATCCAGTCGAAGTTGAACTCGCAGTTCCCGGCACAGTATTGATCGTGGTCCACGTGCCCCCATAGACCCGTGGCTTCATCGGGGTCCGGTATCAGGACGATCCGCTCTGGGATCATCGGGGCTCCCTCCGATTCGTCGGGAGCGAAGTCCACGTAATCTAGGATCTCCTTCCCGAACAGGGCAGCGTCGATGGACGTTACACGAAGACCGGCGACTGCTCGTTCAGCGAGGAAGGCGCCCGCTTCGAAATAAAACGCGTGGGAGCCCGCCGCGACGTGTAGCACAGGCCGACTCTCCTGGTGTTCGACGTGCTCCCAATGACGCAGTTCGCCCGCCTCGTGCGAGGAGATCGCGACCCCTACTGGCTCCGCGCCCCGCACGAGCACCAACGCCGATTCCCAGTCGCCTTCGTGCTCGTTGGCCCAGTCGTTGTAGTAATAGCAAAACCAGTACTGGATGCCTGTAACGCCCTCAGGGTTCGGGTCCAGCACGCGGGCGTAACACGTCACGGGGTAACGGTCGCCCTCACGCGCGAGGATCCTGGAGTACGCCGACCAGTGCGCCGCGCGGTCGGCGCGATGAATTGGCTTGCCGTCGCGAGGGTGCCGGTAGAACAGCTCGCTCTCCTCGGTGTACTCATGGGCCAGCTTCACACCCTGGATCAGACCCAGCTGGAGGCCTTGACGAAGGTGCGTGCGGCGATTGAGCATCCAGAGGGCGGTACTGCGGACGAACCGCACCGGCCAAAGCACGAACGCAACAAACCCGGAAACTTCGCGAACGAGAACGCTCGTGAGCAGGACGGCCGCGGAAGGCACCGCCATGATGACGGCGATATACCAAAGTCCGCCGGTTCCGAACGTTACGAGCCATGCTGTCGCCAGGCCCCCGGTGGCCATGAGATGGTTCAGGTGGTGCCAGTAGTCAACAGGCGTTAGGACCGGTGACCTGAGGGTGGTCAAATACATCGACCCCAAGAAGATCAGTGCGCCAATCTGGATGGCGTCCCTGCCCTTGCCTTCTAGCGCTTGGCTTAACGCCAAGACGACGAGCGCGGCTACGACCATGGCGGCGATGGGCCAGAAGAAGTAGCGAGCGAAGTCTCGATAGGCTCGCGTGAACCAGAGGGATAGCACCGGCAGCGGCGGGCGCGGGTCCCACGCTTGCGCGTGATTGAGGATCAGTCGGATGTCCCGAGGATAAAAATCACGAGTGATGTGAGCACCCGAGATGGTTTTGGATGCGGATCGGGCCCGGAGCCGGGTAAAGCGGTCTCTCATGTTCGAACCAGCGGTGCGGTCGGGAGAGATCTCCGGCCACACCATGAGCACGGGAGCGAACCGCTCCGCTAGAAGCTGCCGAGGTGAACGTCGATCCTCAGAGTCATCCATGGGGGCACTTGTCTACGGAGAATATCATCGTCACCATACCCAAAGAGTACCCCCAGCGGTCCCCGTTGTCTTGTAGAAAACAAGTATCATCAGCCAGTCCAATTGCCTTTAGCCTCCCCAAGCAGGAGTTTGTGATGACGACTCAATCCGACGCCGAAGCAGATGCACCTAAGTATTACCTGAAAGCGACTGTGAACGCCCGGCGTTTGTTGGCCACGGTCAACGCCGATCAATGGGAAGCGTCGACGCCATGCACAGAGTGGAACGTGAGGCAGCTGGTGAACCACATGGTCAGCAGCGTCCGGAACGCCGTGTCCATCATGGGTGGCGACGGCCCCCAGAACTTCGGGGATCTGCTAGGCGACGATCCTCTTGGGGCGTTCGACACTGCGTGCACCGCTGCGACTGCGGCGTTCAGTGCGCCAGGTGCGATGGACGAGAAGGTGCAGACTCGGCGAGGCGAACAGGTTGCCCGGGAGTATGCGCTGGGCCAGGTGCAAGAAGTGCTTGTTCACGGCTGGGACCTGGCGGTCGCCCTCGGCGCCGACACGGCCATGGATTCCGAGCTGGTCGAGATGAGTTACGCCCGTGCGGTGCGCAACCGCGAGCGGCTCAGAACCGGCGGATCGACGGCGTGGGGCGAGTCTGAAGCGGATGCTTCAGAGGACGCCGACACGCAGACGAGGTACCTAGCGATCCTGGGCCGTTCCGCCTAGCTACATGGCGTAGAGCCGCGTCGGGTTGGCGTCGAGGATCTTCGCCAGCGTCGGCTCAGACAGGCCTCCTGACTCTTTCAACAGCCGCAACGCCTCCAGCTCACTGGAGGTGTCGTTGTGTCCGTAGTCGGAGCCGATCATCAGGTTGTCATCGCCAACCGCGTTCATGATATGAGCGAAGTCGTCGTTGGTCTGACAGGCCACGAACATGTTGTTGTCGGCTAGGACGTTCTTGGTGAGCACCCTGCCCTGCCGTTCGACCCTGCGTTCAAGGTCGGTGAGGATGTAGGGGACCCAATTTGCCGCGACCTCGACGAACCCGAAGCGTAGGTTCGGAAATTTGGAGGGGATATCGCGGAACAGCAGCGAGTGGAAAGCTGAGATCACAGGAACCTTATTGCGGGTGTACGCGTCGCCGTCCGTAAGGTCCACGAAGGCTGGATTGCCGCAGCCTGCGTGGAAGGTGATGGCGAGGTCCAACTCCTGGGCCACTTCATACATCGGGAAGAAGTAGGGATCAGCGGCCTGGCGATTGCCCTCGAAGCCGCGCATGAAGACACCGACGGCGCCATTTTCTTTGGCGAACCGGAGCTGCTCCGGAACGGCCTCCATCGTGAGCAGGGGTGGCACGGCGACCCAGCGCAGGCGTCCAGCGGATTGCGCCCACGTGTCGGCCATCCAACGGTTGTAGCTCTTAGCTAGGGCCAGATCTACGGTGGGCTTCTGGGAGATCTGCGTGAGGTAGATGGTCGGATAGAGCACTTGAACGTCGACGCCGAGCTCGTCCATGTGGGCGAGGCGGGCCTTGATATCACCGAGAGTTCGTGTGGCCATCGTGGTCCGGGCGAAACCAGATTGGTCCTCGGACTTGAGGCCCTGCGCTACGCCACCGAAGGGCCTGCGGCGCGGCGAGCCGTCGATCACCCAGAACGCCTCGCTGGGTTCGTCGGGAGACTGGTACGGCTGCGGCCGAAGCGCTTCGTCCGCAGGATCCAAGTAAGCCCACGTGTGGTCGGCTTCAATCACATGGCAATCAGCGTCGATGACAGGCATCTGTTACCTCCTCCTCTTTTCTTCCGCAGGGCTCAGCGGTATGAGCCCTTGCAGGGCCGGGTCCGGCCCGCACGGTCGATCCATCAGCGACGAATCGGCGTCGAGTCCTGCGCGTAACGCCCGGTAACACGGCACAATATGGACGATACGCCTTTGGGGTCGGGTTGGCGAGAGTCGCCGGGGCTAAGTCGGTACCAGGTTCGTGTAGCATCACGGGGATAGCTACAAGGAGGTGGATCGGGATGGCACGTGTCAACAACAATGGCGTTGAGATTCACTACGAGGTGGAGGGCTCAGGGCCGCCGGTGCTGCTCATGCATGGGATGGGCGGGAGTATCCATAATTGGATCGACGCCGGGTACGTGGAAGCGCTGAAGGGTGAACTCCAACTGGTCCTCGTGGACTCGCGAGGGTTCGGCGAGAGCAGCAAGCCGCAGGACCCGACGGACTACACCCGAGAGGCCAAGGTGTCGGACGTGGTGGCGGTCCTAGACGACCTGGGCATCGAGCAGGCGCACTACTGGGGCTATTCGATGGGGGCGAGCAACGGCTGGGCCATAGGGATGCTCCGCCCGGATCGCGTTCTGTCGCTGGTTCTGGGAGCCTACCCCGCACTGCCCTCCCCGGTGTCGGACCGCAACCGGGTGAAGTGGGAAAGCCGCGCCAAGCTGATGGCGTTGGGCATGGACGTGTACATCACGGCGGTGGAGATGACTCAGGGCAAGATGCCGGACGTGGCTCGCGAGCGATTGCTGAACAACGACACCGGGGCGTACGCCGCGCAGCAGATCGCGAACATCGACTGGGGCACGCCGGAGTCGGCAGTGCGTCAGATGAAGGTGCGCACGATGGTTTACTCGGGCACGGAGGACGAGTACCCGTTGCCCAACAATCACTTGATGAGCAAGCGCTCGGCGTCGCTCGCGCCGAACGCTACATTCGTGGCGCTGAGCGGTCACGACCACACGACGGCGTTCCAGCAGAGCGCGGTGGTGATTCCGCACGTGCGAGAGTTCCTGGGGCTTACCCCCGCTTAGGCCCATCGCCCTCGTCAGGGAGCCGTGTGATAGAACTCGTTGCGTCCGGGTCGGCGCAAACGAGCAGCGGCTCACCATTGGTGCTCTTTATACACTCGACGAGGCTTCCGCCGATGGCCACGACGCGCTCGAGGGATGCGTCTAGGTCGGTGACTTCAACGTCGAGATGGGCGCGATTCTTGCCCCCTTTGGCTTCGGGAATTTCTTGCGGGACAAGGTCGAGGCCCATAGGGTGATTCTTCTCGCGTAAATCTGCCTTGACTCAGCTCATTCTGTCTCAAATTTCGGTTGGGTTGGTCGTGTTCGATTCATGCAGAGAGCACGATAGCGTTCGCGAGCTAGACCGTTCGACGGGCGGGCAGTCTACAATCACGCCCACATTCTGATGTTGATTCCTTCGGAGGTACCTCATGGCGGACGAACGTATCGAGACTTGGAAGCTGACGCCGTTCGAGCGGTGGGTGCGGTCCGAAGACCTGCAGGTGATCACGACGCACACGGTGTTCGATATCCACAACGAGCCGCTGTCGCCGTGGGCACGCGCGGGGGTCGACGCGGCGCTGCTGGACCTGACGCACTATCCGGTGCCAGGCCGCACGATCACCAACAACAGCGGCATCCGATATCTGGCTGAAATCCCTCCGAGTGGCACGTTCAACGCTGAGAAGCATATGTACGAGGAGATCTTCTACGTGGCCAAGGGCCGGGGCGCCACAACGGTGTGGCAGGAGGGCGGCCCCAGGCAGACGTTCGAGTGGCACGAAGATAGCGTGTTCGCAATTCCTATGAACGCTTGGCACGAGCATTACAACGCGAGCGGTACTGATCCGGTGCGTTTGTATGCGGCGACGAATATGCCGACAGTGTTCAACCTGTACGACAGCGAGGATTTCGTTTTCAACTGCAATACGGTGTTCGAGGACAGGTTCAGCGCGTCGGACGATAGCTACTTCAGTGGGAACGCGAACCGTTTAGGGGACCGGCTGATGGAGGCGAATTTCATCCCGAGCGTGACGGCGATGGCCCTGGACCAGTGGAACTACCGGGGCCCCAGCACGAACATGCACATCCTGATGGCAGGTGGCCGGATCATATGTCACCTTTCGGAATTTCCGGCCGGGTCATACAAGAAGGGCCACGGTTTCGGGATCGGTGATCCGGAAACGCCCGCGTCGGGACAAGCTAACGATACAAGCTATCTGTTCCTGAGTGGGGACGGATACGACTTGCAGTGGCCTCCAGGCACGTACCCCGGCCCAGGCGTGGAACCGGAGCGTTTCGACTTCCAGCGAGGTTCGCTGATGTCAAACGGTAACGGCGGTCACCAGCACTTCAACGCGAGCAACCAGCTCGCGCGCTACCTCGTGTTCCGGCAGGGGAATCCAGCGTTCTCGGGTGGCGGAATGAAGGCTGGTAAAGGGTCCAACCAGATTGAGTACGAGGACGAGGACCCGTCAATCCGCCAGATGTTCGACGCCGTGTGCGGAGAGCGGGACGTCGAGGTTACGATCAAGTCGAGTTGATACCGTCATAGCGTTGCACATCTCTGCGTTTGCATACAATCACGGCAACGCGAGGTCGATTCGGCAGGATCCGCACGACAACAGCTCCTACGTCGTCCCGTCAGGGGCACTCGAACGACCCTGACGCCGCTCCCGGTCGCTGGACGACTCCTTGCTACGGGAGAACTCCCGCTTGATGCATCAAGTCAATCGTCCCTCGCAGGTCGTCCAGATTACTGAGGTCGATGTCGGGCGGATCCAAGCTTGCCAGAGGAGGGATTCCCTCAGCGGTCGCTACGCCATCGATCAGCGGATATTCGGTCGTCTGCTCTGCGAAATACCGTTGCGCAGGCTCACTTAGCAAGTAGTCGACGAGCTGCTGGGCCAGCTCGGTGGACTCACTGTTAATCATGATGCCGACCCCGGAAACGTTGATCAGCGCGCCAGCATCGCCCGAGGAGTAGTGATTCCGTGCCCCAAAGTCCTGCCCCTGCTCCGTCAGGAAACGGTGCAGGTAGTAATGATTGACGAAACCCGCATCGACCTCACCACGGCCGACCCCATCGACAATGCTGGTGTTGTTGGGGTAGTCCACGGGCTTATTAGCCTTGATCCCTTCGAGCCAAGCCTTGGCACCGGCATCACCTTCGACCAGGCGAAGCGCCGTGACAAAGGCCTGGAAGGAACCGTTGGTGGGCGCCCAGCCGAGGCGTCCTTTCCATTCCGGCCGGACGAAATCCAAGATGGATTTCGGCAAGTCGCGGTCGGGGTCGATAGCCTCGGTGTTGTACACAACAGTGCGCGCTCGGCCAGAGACCCCTACCCATTCACCGTCTGATGAGCGGAACTTGCGGTCGACCATGCCGAGGAGGTCATCCGGTAGCTTGGCGAATACACCCTCTTTGGCCAACGCACCCAACGCACCCGCATCCTGGAGCAACACGACATCGGCAGGAGACGCATCGCCCTCCTCCAACAACAATGCGACGGTGCCTGCTGTCGACCCGTAGCGCACTTTGAAAGCGACTCCCGTGTCCGTCGCGAATTGATCCAGCAACGGTTGTACCAGGCTCGACGTTCTGCCGGAGTAGACGGTGAGAGTGTGCTCTTCTTCTGAGGAGCACGCGCCCAGCACCAGTCCCAACAGCAACACAACGGCTATGGGTAATGATCTTCTACCGGTCCCCCTCATCTCATGTCCTACTACAACTTGCTTATTTCAGCGACTGTAATGCCCCAGGCACCGTACATTTTGGTGACCTTCAAAGCGACCGTCGATCCAGCGTTGAGGTCGAGGATTTTAGCCTGGCAGTCCGTCTATATTTATTTGTTAGTAGACACTAAGTATTAGCATCTGTATAGGGGTAGGGTCGCTGTCAATAGATACAGAGCATCAGGCGCGGCTGAGCGGAGAGAATCTGCGGTCGTAGGCTGCATCGGACCGCTACACAGTTAGGGCGCTGGCTGGCACTGCACCATGTACGCGTCGGTTGTTGGGGGGTTGGACTCGAGCCCACCCCCCAACCCGGCTAGATCTTGAAGAAGCGCGCGGCGTTGCCACCGAGCAAGGCTGCCTTGTCGCTGTCGCTGATGCCGGGGTATTGAGCGAGCTCGTCGATCTCCTCCTCGGCGCTCATGGCGTCCACCTCGTGGGGATAGTCCGAGGCATATGCGAACGGCGTTGCGCCGATGCGCTCCACCAAGTGGCCCAGCGTCGCCTCACTTCCCTCGCACCCGACCAGCACGCGGCCGCTCTGGAGCCACTCAACGACGTCGACTCTGGAGTCACGTGGTCGGTACTCATCCTCGCGGGCGATGCGGTCGAGCACGAAAGCGAGCCAACCTGCTCCGCCTTCCATGAAACCGATGCGGAGGTTCGGATAGTTGTCCGCGACCCCTTGGCGGAAGTAGGAAACGAAGTTGATGATCAGCGGCAACGGGTGATGAAGCATGTGAGACGCACCATTATCCGTAAAACCCTCCATGCCAAGGCCCATGTTGGACCCGCCGTGCAAGGCGAGCACACAATCTAGGCGCTCGGCTTCTTCGTAGATTGGCCAGTACATCTCGTGGCCTAGGTTCACTGGCAGGCCACGCGTGGGGAGCATCGCGCCTGGCAGACCCAAGTCAACGACTGCTCGACGCAACTCGCTTACGGCTGCGGAAACGCTCTGCATAGGGAGAAGCGCCATGGGATGCAGGCGATCGCTCACCTCGCGGTAGCAATGGAAGACGTAGTCGTTGTAGGCACGGCAGACGGCCGTTGCGTAATCGGGATTCTGGATAATGCCCACGGACAGGCCGGCGGTCGTGAACATGACGGTCCGCTCGATTTCAGCCTTCTTCAGGAAGGCCACCCAGTCTTCGGCCGACCCAGTCCGATGATCGCTCGCGTCAACTCTCGCGCGGCCTGTGGCACCGGCCCGGCGGGCCTGGGGCAGGTGCATGCCGTCCAGCCCCGGGAAAAGGCGTGATGAGCCCGTGTCCCGTTGAGCCTCGATGGTCGAGCGGAACCGTTCGTCCATATACTCAACGATCCCTTTAGGGTCCTCAATGATGTGCCCGTCACAATCGACGATTGGAAATGCGCGTGTCATGGGTGCCTCCTCGTTGTCACTTAATGCGAGTTCGAATGCGGTCGTTTGAGCCTAAAGATCCAGGTGGACGATGCGGACCGCACCTGGTGCTCAGCCGATGATCAGACGGAGGCACAATACTCCTGCAACGCTTGCTTTTGCACGTCCAGGCCCGTCAAATCGACGAGGCCAGCCTATCGGGTGCGCGCAATAATGCGTACCATTCGCCCATGGTCCGGGAGAAGTCGTCGCGCATCGCGATCCTCAGGCAAGCATCGAGGGAGCCCAAAATGCAGAGTAACCAGTTCTTTGACGTCATCATCATGGGCGGGGGATCGGCGGGCTGCGTGGCAGCGAGTCGTCTCTCGGAGGACCCGAAGCGAAGGGTCCTGCTGCTAGAGGCAGGACCCGACCCGAGCCCACTACCCGACATCATCGCTGACGGGACGGGAAGCAACCGCCCCATCCTCGAATCTGACTACGTGGTCATGTATCCGACAAAGCGTAAGATCGACGGGAGCGAGTACTTCCCATTGAGCGGCAGGATCCTAGGTGGGGGGTCGTCCATCAACATGATGGGGGTGTCGCGTCCAACGCAATACGACCTGGACCGATGGGAGTCACTGGGCAATGCGGGGTGGTCCTTCGAGGACTGCCTACCCGTTCTCAAGCGAATCGAAACCGATGAGGACTATGGAGACCAGCCGCATCACGGGGACAGCGGTCCCATCACCGTGAAGCGTGGGCTTCGGCTCGACGAGCCGCTTGCGCCGCCGATGCAGGCATTCCTCAACCGGGCGGTGGCACTAGGCTACCCGCTCGCACCGGACTCCAATGTCCCGACCCGTTTCGGTATTTCTCCTTCGGCCTCGAATGTCAAAGACGGCAAACGACAGTCCACGGCGGTCGCCTACGTCGGCCCCGCGCGCAATCGCCAAAATCTGACGATCATTGGCGCCGCCCACGTTGTCGGAATAGAGATTGAAGGCCGTCGCGTCACCTCGGTCCGGTACGAGCAAGGTGGCCAGGTTCACGCGGCGTCAGCCGACACCTTCGTGCTCAGCTCAGGTACATACCACAGTCCACAGGTGCTGATGCTTTCCGGTATCGGCCCAGTCGATGAGCTTGAACGGCTAGGGGTGAAAGTAGTCCATTCGCTGGAAGGGATCGGCAAGAATTACCAGGACCACGCCGCAGTCAACATGACCTTCGAGGGCGTGGGCGAATACTCGCCCGACTGGGTTGTGGCCGGTTTCCAGCTCGTCTACAAGACCGACCCGAGCCTCCCAGTGGGCAACTTCCACATCTACATGCGGGCGCCGGTCGGCGTCGAGGGCTTGACGCCCATGATGCCGGTGGCCATGAATCTCGTGGAGCAAAAGTCTAGGGGCCGCATCTACCTCAACTCAACGGATCCGCGCGAACTACCGATCGTGGACGACGGGATGCTCCAGCACCCTGACGACGTCGCCGACATGCTGAACGTGATGCACTTCGTGCGCGACTTCATGCAGGACGATCTCATGCGACCGTACTACGGCGACCTAATCCTGCCAGCAGAAGAAGACGATTGGGCAGCGTTCGCCCAGTCGACATACGACAGCCATCATCATGGGTCCGGCACATGCATGATGGGGCTCGAGTCCGACCCCATGTCGGTCGTCAACAACCGCCTGAAGATGCACGGCATGGACAATCTCTACGTCGCCGACGCATCGATCATTCCGACCGTCCCTCACGCCGCGACCAACGTAACCTGCATGATGATTGGCGAGCGCCTCTCCGACTTCGTGAAGGCGGACGGCGGCTAGCGGGCGCAAGCTCCTCCAAAACAGGAGCAGTCGTACCAGGCTACGAAGCTGGCAGGAGTGCGGCCTGCTAATAATTTGAAGAAAGAGACCTCGGCGGGGGTCGTCAACGCCGCGACCTATCCGCAAACGACATTGAGGCCGATAAGCACCCCAACGACTACGGCCAACATGAACAGGATCTTGTGAAACGTGATGTCGTTGAATCCGAACAATGTTAGCGAAAGCTTACGCCTCTAGTGCCTCCTCTTCGGTAGAAGCCACCTGGCCGAGCCGAGCTATCTTCCGCCCGTGCTGATCAATTGCCCCCACTAGCGCTGCGCTGCCAGATCAACCTTCCGCCCCGCCCAAGAGAATTGCCATGAGGACGATGTAGGGTATTCCCGCAAGAAACACTACTCCTATGGCCCTCCGGGTGGAGTTGTAGTCCAATGCCTGCCGTACGGCAATCACCATACCCACAAACTGCCAGAGCGAAACTGCGATGAAGAGGGGAAGTCCAATTACTGGGACGGCGCCGAAGATCTTCAGTACTCCCGGCGACTGTGCGAAAGCGAGCGCCCGGGCTAATTGCCCCCAATCTGCGTGGGTCTGAGGAGTCGATAGGAGCTTGGTGCCCACCAAATAGGTGGCCCATGCCCAAATGGCCCAACCGACCAGGCCAACGGCTACTCCAAAGAGCAGATTACCAATCCCGCCGGCGGTTTCCGGCCCCGCCATCGCAGTTGGAACGCCGGTTGCAATAGCCACGGCAATGACCACAACCACTGCTTGCCGTGTGGCGGAACGGTCGGCTTCCACGTCTTCGAAAGTGCTCACTCGGAGCCGCGCTGCGCCAATCATTCGATTGATGATGCTGGCTCCCTTGCTGCGTTCTCTATTGTCCAGCATTGCTCTCCCTTGTGTCCGCAGCCCAGATATCGTACCGGCGCAGACCGGCATCACGCCAAGTCTACCGTCAAAAACGCATGAACCCTCTGCCTAGTAACCGGATTTTTGAGATTATTGTTCTGCTATGGGGTACTTGATCTTCAGCCAGCGGGCATCTACCTGAAGGTCGGGGTTTAATTAGATTACGAAATTACTGATCCAAACCTAGGCAGTAGTCCCCAATATCCGGAGCATTGAGAAGTTGGGGTGTGATGGTCTACCTCGGACCGTTCATTCTCTATCAAAAGGGGTTGGTGTTGATGGCGAGATCAACGAAGTGGCTCCCGCGAGCTCGTAGGGTAAATCGGTTGCCACATCGGTTAAGGTAGACATGCAGCAAACCCTCCTCCGCAGGCTTCAGCGCCTATGGAGTTATGGTCACTGTGCCCGCAGGTAGCCTGCCCACTGGCTGCTAGTTCTTGTATTTACCCTTTGCTGAAGAAGGCCAGTTGGCTGAAGAGGCTAGTCGCTACTCCAACGTTGTCGTTGGAGGAATTGTTGAAACTGATTGAGGATGAGATTGTCTCGATTTGGGCTACATCCCAACCCTCCGTCGACGATGGCGAGCTTGAGTTCATCAATGATTTGGCTAGGTCATTGAACGAGCCAACGCCGCCCAGGCGGCGTTGGGGTTGTGCTACGAGCTCTTGCCGCACATCAATCCCAACGTTGACGAACGTCTCGATCTTGTCACCGACCGCGATTTTCGATTCAGGTAGCAAATTGCGGACCTGATCCGCGCCAAACTCTTCAACAGCCGCTGAATCCATCTCCATTACCTGGTCAGACTTGAAGCCAGCAACCGCCGCAGGATCGAAGTTCTTGACCTGGTCTCCATTGAAGCCTGCCATGGCTGTTGGGTCAAAATTGCCAAGCTGTTCCTTGTTGAAGCCTGCCACGGCAGTTGGGTCAAAATTGCCGAGCTGATCCTTGTTGAAGCCAACCATGG
>Ga0302123_10000166_pt1 | contig 50913 bp, 46 predicted proteins | sample CB21_321_MG_FD_203109 | JGI IMG/M metagenome (GOLD analysis project Ga0302123, IMG submission 203109) | Marine microbial communities from Western Arctic Ocean, Canada - CB21_32.1 | ecosystem: Environmental > Aquatic > Marine > Oceanic | place: Canada: Western Arctic Ocean | collected 2017-09-28 | reverse complement strand
GTGCCCTTCTGCAAACCGCCGGGACCCTCCGTGCAACAGCTCATCGACCGCATACGCGAGCCCGAAGGCTCCGGCCCGGGCGTAGATATCGAAATCGCACCCGGGCAGTAAGATTCCCAGGGGGGGGGCTAGCCCGCAGGCGAGCGTAAATCCTCAGCGCCGCGAGCGCCAGCATCACGGCCGTTCCCACCGCGGCCACCGGGCTGTGCGCGGCGCCCCCCGCCCAGGTAAAGGTGAACACCACCCAGAGATACGGCATGCCGGTGCGATGCAGCAGTAGCCACCGCTTCCTGCCCAACGCTGCGACCGCGGCGTCGCTACTGGTGGCAGCCATCAGGGCTATGACCACGAAACCTCCTGCGCCTGCTACCTGGGTGAGCGGGCCCACCCCCAGCTCTACCAACTGGGCCAGGGTGAGCAGTGCCAGCAGGTGAACGCCGTGCGACATGGCCATGCCCAAGCCCACGCGCCGGCGCGAAGCCAGCAGCGAGCGAGCCCAGCGTTTTCCGCTGAGATGTGCAAGAGGTGCCGCCGCCCAGGCCAACACGAACAGCACGCTCGACAGGGCCCCGGTAGACCTGATCACGATCCGCGCCGAGTCCTCGACCGAGTCAGCCCCGCCCAAGGCAGCCGCCACCAGCAGGACCAGCAACGTGACGATACCCGGCAGCAGTCGATGCGAGCTGGGTTTCGTCACCGGTAAGACCATCGTTCAACCGCGCGGCGTTGCTACCACGATCTCGTCGCCCTCTCCCACGCTACCGTCCTCGATCACGCGCACGCAGATGCCACCACGGCCGAGCAACGAACGGGTCATGCCAGGCTCGGTGAGCGCCTCGATGTAGGCGCAGGGCGGACGAGGCCGGTCGTACTCGAACAGCGCACTGCCCAGCCTGAAACGCTGCCCCGCCAACTCTTGCAGGCCAGCTCCCTCTACCGCACCACCCTCTATCATGCCGCGCACGACGATATTGCGCCGGTGCTGGCCCTCGCCCACGGACACGCCCGTGTCGCGGGTGATGGCGTCAAGATCCTCGGCGCTTATCAAGGTAACCTGGCATTCGTCAACGCCGGTCCAGTAGCCGCTGCGCTCACAGTAACGGTCGCCGTCAAGCCCGCGGCCGGCCAGGGCCGTCACGCGGTCCACGCGCAACATGGGCTCGCTTCCGCGAACCGCCACGAACAGTGCTTCAACGCGGGCAGCCACTCCTCAAGCCCCCTCGGCCGAGACCTGCGAGTCAATGATCTGGTCGAGTTCGGCGCGCAGGCGCGGCAGGATCTCTTCATAGGAATACGAGCCCAGGCTCTCGGGCCCACGCTTGAGGTTCACAAATGTCGGCGCACACCACAGCCCCAGGTCGGCGTCATCGGTCTCTCCGGGGCCGTTTACCCTGCAACCCATGATGGCAATGGTGAGCCTGTGGTCGCGGGCGTAAGCCGTGAGCTCGCGTACGTCTTCGGCCAGCTGCACGAAGGCCTCGTTCTCTACCCGCGAGCAACTCGGGCAGCTGATGATGTTGAGCCCGGGCAGGCCATAGTCGACCACGCTGCGCACGCGGCCGGCCGCCACGTCGGCGAGGATGCTGCGCGCGGCCTCGATTTCTTCGCGCTTGCGATCGTTGGGCACGGTGAGCGACACGCGCAGGGTGTCGCCCACGCCGCGGGCCAGCAACTGCTCAAAAGCGATCCGCGTCTTGATGACTCCGTCGGGTGGAAGGCCAGCCTCGGTAACGCCCAGGTGCAGGGGCACCCCGGGGCGCTGTTCACTGAAGCGCAGGTTGGCGTCGACCACCTGGGCGGGATCGGAGTCCTTGAGCGATACGCAGTAGCGGGTAAAGCCGATCGAGTCGAGAAAGTCCGAGTGCGCGGTGGCGCTTTCCACCATGGGGGTCACGGCGTCGTCGGGCCCGTAACGCTCGGCTAGCTCAGGGTCCACCGAACCGCAGTTGACGCCGACCCGCAGCGCGCAATCGTTGTCTCCGGCGACACCCGCGATCATGCGGACCTTGTCCTGCCAGGACCGCTCGCGCTCGTGGTGATAGAGATGCCCGGGGTTATAGCGCAACTTGTCCACCCAGGGCGCGACCCTTTCCGCGAGACGGTAGTTCTCCTGCAGGTCGACCACCAGGTTGGCATCTGTACCCTTGCGTATGTGGGCCAGCGCGTCGGCGTCAGCGCGACTGTCTACGGCCACCCTCACGAGATCGGCGCCAGCCGCGTGCAGCGCGTTGACCTGCTCAAGCGTGGCCGCCGCGTCGCTCGTAGGCGTGGCAGTCATGCTCTGCACGGCGATGGGATTCCCGTCGCCTATAACTACCGTGCCTACGGCGACAGCGCGGGTACTTTTTCGTTTGATGTCCATGGACTGTGTGGTCAGCATAGAGAATAGGAAAAGCCGCTTGCCATCGCCAACAGCCCCGACGCCGGACGACGGCCGGTCATGACCGCGACGGCCGCTTTCGCCATGTACGGTGGCAGGCTGCTGAAATGATCGGCCATGGGAGATGAGCCCGAAATCGCCAGGCGGCTGTTGACCAACTGCCGCAGTATTGCCGTGGTTGGACTGTCAGACAACCCAGCCCGGGCCTCGCAGCGCGTGGCGGCCTAGCTGCAAGCCGCCGCGCGCGCGCAGCAGGCGGGCACCGAAGTGGTCATGGACCGCTGCATGATGCGCGACCACGCTCTGCTGGGCCTGTAAGGCGCGCCCCAGCAGTATTGCAAGGGGCCTTTTGCACAACGGCCTCGTCCTCTGTTCGTTATACGAGAACCAGGCCTCATCGCTACAACTGCCACCAAAACCGTTGTAATGACTGCTTTTGTTCACCGCAACGGCTAGCGCCGGCTAGCGGCAAGTTTCATATTCGACACAACCCACGGCCAACCCCTACCACTTACCTGGATAAAGCGTACCTTCGAACCAGAATTACCTGGCATTTCCCGGTTACCACCCCCCCCTTGGTGGCCGGGAACGGGCCCCGGCAGTTCAGGGTTCCCCTTTCTCCTTGACCTGCCGGGGTCCTGTAGTTCTGCTGCCGAGCGGCTACTGGTAATTCTTGACCGTGGAGATCAGCTCAGCGAACTTCTCTGGGTCGGTCGTCGGAAACTTGCACACCCGGTTCTCGCAGACGTAAGCCGTCACCTTGCCGTCGATCGCCGTCTTCTCTCCTACCAGCGGCACGAGTCCCGCGAGGTCGTGCGCCTGCTCCCCCTCGGTGACGGCCGCGACGATGCAGTTGGGCAGGTAGGTGCGACTGAGCGCCGCCGTGAAGGGGCCGAGATCGTCGTCGTCAGCCGCGCGCACGAGGATGATCTCCTTGGGGCTGTCGAGATAGTAGTCCAGCGCCGACAGCATGCGGGGACTACCAGCCGGATAGCGCGCCAGGGCCGTGGCAAACGCTCCAAGGGCGCGCTCGGCGCGTTCTTTCCACTGCTCGTCGGTCGTGAACTCATACAGGCGCATGAGGTTCGAGATCATGACCGAGTTACCCGAGGGACGCGCGCCGTCGTAAGTCGGCTTCTTGCGCACCAGCAGGTTCTCTCCGCTCGCCGGCGACAGGAAATAGCCACCCGTGGTCTCGTCGAGGAACTCCTCGTCGGCGCCACCCTGCAGCTCGAGCGCCAGCTCCAACCAGCGCCGGTCGTGGTCGGTTTCGTAGAGATCGAGCAGGGCTGCCACCAGGAAGGCGTAGTCGTCGAGCACGCCGTCGTGCCGCGCCTTGCCCGATTTCCATGAACGCCGCAGGCGGTTCCCGTAGCGCAGCTGCGACACCAGGAACTCACCGGCCCTTACGGCCGCGTCGACGTAACGCGGCTCGCCCAGGGCACGCCCGGCCTTGGCCAGTGCCGAGATCATGAGTCCGTTCCAGGCCGTGAGCACCTTGTCGTCCAGGCCCGGTGGCTGCCTGTCGGCGCGCAGCTCGTACAGCCGCGTGCGTATGGCGTCGAGCCGTTCACGGTCCACGGCGGCGGCTAAGTGATCAACGTAGAGAATGCTTCGGCCTTCAAAATTGCCGCCCTCGGTAACGCTCCAGTAGTTGCGGGCAAATTCGCCTTCGTCTTTTCCCAGCGCCTCGTCGAGCTCGCCCGGTGTCCAGGTAAAATACAACCCTTCTTCTTCGTGACCACCGGGTGCCGGGCTGTCGGCGTCGGTGGCCGAGTAAAACCCGCCCGCCTCGTCGGTCATCTCGCGCAACACGTAGTCGAGTATCTCGCGGGCCACCCGGGCAAAATCATCGCGGCCACTGACCTGCCAGGCCTCCACCAGCGTCGACGCGATGAGCGCGTTGTCGTAAAGCATCTTCTCAAAGTGCGGCACCAGCCAGCGCGAATCGGTGGAGTAGCGATGAAAACCGCCACCCACCTGGTCATAGACGCCGCCCTGCAACATGCGCTCAAGGGTGATGACCACCATCTCCAGGGCACGCTCGTCGCCGCTGCGACGGTGGTAGCGCAGCAGCATGTCGAGCATCACGCTGCGCGGAAACTTGGGCGCGCGGCCAAAACCACCCCACTGTTGGTCGAAGGAAGCCTTCAGCGACTGAACTGCTTTCTGCAACAGCTCGTCACCCGGTACTGCCGCCGGGGCCGCGGCACGGGCGGCGGCCTGCAGCCGCGAGGTTATGCGGGCCGCCTGCGCTACGACAGCGTCCGGATTGTCCGCGTAGTTGTCCGAAAGTGTTTTCAGAATGCTGAGAAAGCCGCGACGAGCACCTCGGTCACCGTCGCGCGCGGGAAAATAGGTACCGGCAAAGAACGGCTCGCGACCCGGCGTCAGCATCACGGTCATCGGCCAGCCGCCGCGCCCGGCCAGCGCGTGCACCGCGTCCATGTATACCGCGTCAACGTCGGGCCGTTCTTCACGATCAACTTTTATGGCGACGAAATGCGTATTTATGAAAGCCGCGATCTCGAGATCTTCGAAGGACTCGCGCTCCATGACATGGCACCAGTGGCAGGTCGAGTAGCCAACGCTGAGCAACACCGGCCGATCCAGGCGCCGCGCAGCCTCGAACGCCTCGTCGCCCCAGGGGTACCAGTCCACCGGGTTGTGGGCGTGCTGGATCAGGTAGGGGCTGCCCTCCATGGACAGGCGATTGCTGAATTCAGGCGAGCCATCTTCCCCCAGGTGGTGGGTGCGCGGCGCGTAGTCGGCCGGCATGGCGTCGAGCGCCTCGCGTATGTCATCGAGCACAATCGCGGGACGTGCTTCGCCCCCGGGCTGGGCCGCCGGCACCTCCCACCCCCTCGACGCGGGCCCCTCGGGAGCCGTGCAGGATGCCCCCAGGGGGAGGACAGCAGACAAAACCAGCGGTAGGAGGTAGTGAACCTTGGTGCGGCAAAGCATAAGTAACTCCTTTGCGTTGGCGCTTTCGCCTCCGCGTAGCCACCATTGAAACACCGGGAGCGGTGAAACGTCGAACAGTGACATCGAGGAAGCAGAAAGGAGGACTGGCCGGCAGACTGATGGTAGGGCTGGCGGTGCTGGTACTGGTCGTCGCCCTGGCGGTGCCCCTGCTGATCAGCCAGCTGCTGCTGGACGCCGAATGGGTCAACAGCAACCTGCTGCCGGCGGTCGAGGCCAGGCTCGGGCGACGCCTGCAGGTGGACGAGCTGGATTTCAAGACCAGTTCGCTGTGGCTACGCGGGGTCAGCTTGTCCGAGGATCCCGACTGGGCTCCCAACGACAGTCCATTTCTCCAGGTCGACGAGGTTCGCCTGGGAATAAATCTCGCTGCGCTGTTCGGAGCGCGACTCGAAATCGATTCGCTCTCGCTCAGCGGACTGACAATGACCCTGCGCAGGTCTCGCTCGGGTGAACTCAACGCCGACTCGCTCAGCCGGCCGCCCAGCATACGCGCGGGCGACAACAGCGACCGGCAGCCACCGTCCGGCGGCGCTTCGGTATCATTGCAGCTCAAGCAGCTGGTTATTCGCGACAGTCGTATCCTCCTGCTGCCGCCCGACGACGCCGCAGCGGCGACGGTGTCGATAGAAAAAGCTCGCTGGAAACCGGCACACGGCGCGTGGCCGCTCGAAGCGACGGGGACACTCTTGTTTCCCGGCGGTCCCCGGCGTGACTTCGAGTTACGCAACCACGGCGAAAAACTCCTGCGCCTCTCGGGCCTCGACCTCGAGCGCATGGTGGCCTTCGCCACCGCCTGGCGCGGCGACCTGCCGCAGCAACTGCCGGCGCCGGCGCCAGGTGAAGCCAGGCTCGAGCTGGGCAAGCTCAGCTGGCGCGGGCTGGAGATGAACCGACTGTCGGCCCTGGCCGTCAGCGAAGCCGGGCGTCTGCGGATACGCGGGCTCACGGGTTCAGTAGCTGGCGGTACGCTCGACGGTGCAGCAGACCTGTTTCCCGGCGGTAAACCGGATCGTTACTCCGGCAAGCTACTGGTCCGGGACGCCGCGTGGGCCAGCGTGGCGACGACGGTTTTCGGCCCCGGCTGGGCCAGCCAATCGGGCAAGCTCACGGCCGACCTGGGCTTCGAGGGCAGCCTGGGCAACGACCTCGCGCTGGCCGTAGAACTCGACCTCGACCGCCTCGACGTGGTGAAAGTCGGCGAATGGAGCAGGGAGTGGAAGGGCGAGCTTCCCCTGCGGCGCGATGCCCACGACATCCCCATCACGGCGCGCGGCAACTTTCGTGCTGGAGCCGTCATCCTTCCAGGCCTGGAGTTTGAGCAAGCCTCCGGCAAGGTTGAGTACGGCAGAGGAGTGCTCCGCGTTTACGAAGCCGAGGCCGATCTCTACGGCGGAAGCCTGGGCGATCTAACCGCGCACGTGGACTTCTCGCCGAGGAAGACGGAGCCAACGCTCGGTGCTGGTTCATCTCCTGGGCCGGCCTGGAAAGCCGCGGGCAAACTCACCGGCGCCGATATCAAGCTGGCCGTGCAGCGCTACCTGCCGCCTTCATGGGGGACGCTTGAGGGCGTATTCAACCTCGAGGGTTCGGTGTCGGGAGCCGGCACGGGCGAGGAGTTGCTAACCGGGCTGCGCGCCGACGCGTCGCTCGCGGTACCGCGAGCCGGCTTCCGCCACTCGGCTTTCATGAAGGATATCGCCCGCAAGACCGGCATCGCCCCGCTGGCAGAGCTGGAAATGGTGGACTCCGGTGGGGACTTCCAGGTACGAGACGGGCGCGTCCACAGTCCCCTGGCGGTGTTCGGCAACAGCGCAGGCCAGCTGGCCCTGCGCGGGAGCGTGGGCTTCGACACCAGCATGGACTTTGACCTCTGGATAGGAATCGGCCCGGGCGAAAAACGTGAGCTGCTGTCGGCGGGCATACTGATGCCCTACCTCAAGGACACCGAGGGCTGGACCTACGTGCCGGTGTCAGTGTCGGGCGACTTTGAGAATCCCGGTGTTGCGGTTCACCCGAGGGCAGTCGTGTCGACCGTGCTCAACGTGATCCCCGACGCGGCCGGGCGCATACTGGCGGAGGGCAGCCAAGCAGCCGAAATCCTGCCGGGGGGAAAACTCGCGGGTAAGGTCGTAGAAAATAGTGTCGGCCTGGCGACTGGCCTTGTCGCGCACGGCACGAGCGGGCTGGTGTCGGTGGTAGAGCGCTTCGGAAAAATTATAGGCGTCGACGTCAAGGAGCCCTCGCCCCCACCCGCAGTGAAGCCCTGACCGCTACCAGTCAAACACCAGGGTGTTGCGCAGCTGGACGTCGGTCTGCTCCACGTCACCCGGAGGCCGGCTGTCGTGCTCAAGTGACAGCGAGAAATCCAGGCTGATGCGCTCGGTGACCCGCGTCTCGAGCACGAGCTCGGCCATCGCGCGCAGGTCGCCGGGATCGTCCACGCGCGGTTGCACGAAAACCGTGGCAGAAAAGTCGGCGCTCTCGCCCACTGCGCGCGATAAGGACAGGTAAGTGTTGAGTCGCAAGGCTGACACCGAAGAATCTTCACCGGAGCCGGAGTCAACGTCGAGCAACTCGCTCTCGATCATCGCGCCGAGCCCCAACCAGGCACTGCCGCCCTCTACACTCTCCAGTCGCATCCTCGCACCGCCACCCAGGAGGGCGCGCAGTTCAAGATCGGCGAACTCGTTGGTCTGCAGCTGCACAAAAACCTCGGGGTCCAGCCGCTGGTCGCTCCGAAAGTTACGGCGAACGTGAACCTGGCCTTCCTGCACGAAGGTGCTGTTGTCTTTCTCGGCCACCCGGCCGCCGGCGATCAGCAGCCAGGAACTATGCTCGTCCCACTTTTCAAGCCTCAGGCCCAGGCCGAAATCGACCAGGTCCACGTTGCCCGATCGCAGCGCAGCGCTCAGGTTCAGCCTGCGACTGAGCCCCTCACCGCCTTCGGCCCGCCGCTCCTTCTCGGTGTTGAGGATGAGCGCAGACGAGTCGGCCGGCAGTAACAGGCCCAACATGAGCGCGCAGGCAAGCGCGGCCACGAGGCCGCGAGCGAGCGGACACGGGTCGATACCTGTAAACGTAGAGAAGCTCACCGCGCGGCAGCTTCCCGCTTTCGCCTGCGGCGGTCAAGCCCGGCGTCGGCACCTCGCGCCGCCGAGCTCAGCCGGAGACGTACTCGCGCAGGTAGTTCACCTCGGCGTTGGTCTCCTCGAGCTGGACCTTCACCACGTCGCCTATCGAGGCTATGCCCACCAGCCTTCCGCCGTCCATTACCGGCAGATGCCTGATACGGTGATCGGTCATTATCCTCATAACGGAAGCCACCGAGTCGTCGGGCACACCTACCATCGGTGAGGGTGTCATGACTTCGCTGACCATGTGCGTGTCGAGACCGGCAATGCCATTCCTGCCGCAGAGCCTGAGCACGTCACGCTCTGTTATGATACCGACCAGGCGCCCGCCCGCGTCGCAGACCGGCAGCGCTCCGATGTTGTGCTGGTTGAGAAGATCAACCGCCTGCTTGACCGTACTCTGGGGATCGATGGTCTGAAGTTTTGACACACCGTGAGTCATTACATCGCCTATGGTTTTCATATCTGACCCTCCCTGCCTGCGCGCCCGCGGCCTGAAAACGAGCCCTTTGTCCGCCTCGTTTTCGACTCAGCCGGCGCAAGTCAAGGGGAAGGCTACCACAGAATGGCCAGGGGGTGTTAGCCCGGCTGCAAACTTTGCCACCCGGGCTACACCCTTTCGGGTAGGTAAAGCGGCTCAAGCGGCTCACCGATAAGCGTTGCTTTTCGCTTTTGGCTAAACGGATAAGCAGGGTTACAGTAGGGTGGTGATTTCGGCTTCCAGCGACCAGGCCGGTAAGGCCGGTAAGGACGGTGCAAACAGTTCGACCCCAGAAGGCTTTGGCGGCCTGCGGGTAGTCTACTTCGAATCCCGTCTCGCCACCGAGTGCGGAACACTGGTCGAAAAGTCGGGGGGCATCGCTATCAGCGCGCCAGCGATGCGAGAAGTCGAACTCAGCGACAACGGGCCGGCCATCAGCTTTGCAGGCCAGCTGGTCGCCGGCCACGTGGACGCGGTGGTCTTCCTGACCGGTGTCGGCACCCGGCACCTCTTTGCGGCCATGGAGACAGTGCACCAACGCGACGAGCTCGTGGCCGCGCTGAAAGAAACCACCGTGGCAGTGCGCGGCCCTAAACCACTCAGGGCGCTGGGCGAACTCGGTGTCCGGGTGGACCTTCGCGCCGAAGAACCCAACACCTGGCAGGAGGTGCTCGCGGCCTTCGACGCAAACCAGTCGACGTTTTCCCTCGAAGGCAAGACCGTTGCCGTGCAGGAGTACGGCGTCGGCAGCCCGCAGCTCGCCAGTGGACTGGCCGAGCGCGGGGCCACGCCCTTGAACGTAGCGGTGTACCGCTGGGCGACGCCGGAGAACACGAGGCCACTTCTCGACGGGCTGCGCGAAATCATCTCGGGCACGGCTGACGTGTTGCTGTTTACCAGTTCGATGCAGGCCCGTAACGTTATCAAAATCGCTTCGGCTGCCGGCATCGTTGACCATCTGCGCCAGGCGCTCAAAGAAGTAGTGGTCGCGTCGATCGGCCCAGTGTGCAGCCAGACACTCGATGAACTGGGCATACCCGTCGACGTGCAACCCGCGCGCGGCAAGCTGGGCGCCCTGGTAAAGGCGGCATCCGAGCAGGCGCTGCCGCTGCTCGAGCAACGCCGACGCCAGGCCGTACCCGGGCCACCGCCGACGGTTGGCCGCCGGGAGTTTGCGAGCGACGATCCCGAACAGAGCCTCTTCATGCGAGCCTGCAGAAGAGAACCCGTAGAGCGCGTACCGGTATGGTTGATGCGGCAGGCCGGTCGCTACATGCGCGAATACCGTGAGCTGCGCGCTAGAACCCCGTTCATGGACCTGTGCAAGAACCCCGGGCTGTCGTCCGAGGTAGCGGTCACCGCCGCAGCGAGGCTCGGAGTAGACGCAGCGATATTGTTTTCAGACATCCTGCTGATCGTCGAGCCCATGGGACTGGGCCTGACCTACAACCGGGGTGACGGCCCACGCCTGCAGCACGTGGTCCGAGATGCTTCCGACGTAGACCGGCTGCTGGAAGTCGACCCCAACGAGTCGTTGCCTTTCGTGATGGACGCGATCAAGCGCACGCGCAGTGAGTTGCCCGCGGGCTTGCCGTTGATCGGTTTCAGCGGTGCGCCGTTCACGCTTGCTTCCTACATCATCGAGGGCGGTGGCTCGCGTAACTACACGCACACAAAGCGCCTGATGCACAGCGACCGCGGCGCATGGGACGCCATGATGGAGCTTATCTCACGCTCAGTGGCGCGCTACCTCTCGGCCCAGATCGAGGCCGGCGTCCAGGCCGTGCAGTTGTTCGACAGCTGGGTGGGCTGCCTGTCGCCCGACGAGTACCGCGAATTCGTGCTGCCCCACACGCGCTCGGTGTTCGACGCACTGCCGCCGTCGACCCCCAGCTTACACTTTGGCACCGGCACCTCTGCCCTGCTCGACCTGCAGGTCGAGGCCGGCGGAAGCGTGCTGGGCATAGACCATCGCAGCGACCTCGCCGAGGCTTCGCGGCGCTTCACCAACCTCGCGCTACAGGGCAACATGGACCCTGCCATACTCTTCGCCGGACCCGAAGCAGTGCGCAGCGCCTGCCGCGCCGTGCTGACGGCAGTGGGCGACCGCGACGGCTTCATTTTCAACCTCGGGCACGGCGTACTGCCGGGCACACCGGTAGACAACGTGATCGCGCTGGTCGACGCGGTGCACGAGTTAGGACTGCGCGACTGATGCAGGCCCTTGTCGTAGGCGCCGGAATCTCGGGACTGGCGACGGCCTGGTACCTGCAGCGCGAAGCCGCACGCCGAGAGCGTGATCTCGACATAACGGTGCTCGAGGCAGACGACCGCGTCGGCGGAGTGATAAACACCGAAAACGTCGACGGCTTTACCTGCGAGCTCGGACCGGACTCCTTCCTCAGCGAAAAACCCTGGGCGCTGGCCTTGTGCCGCGAACTGGGGCTGGAGCAGCGGGTGCTGGGCACCGGCCAACGGCGGCGCAGCTTCATAGCCCGCGGCCACCGCCTGCACCCCATTCCCGACGGTTTTCAGATGCTCGCACCAACGCGCCTTGTGCCCTTTCTCACCACGCCGTTGTTCTCGCCGCTGGGCAAGCTGCGCATGGGAATGGACCTGTTGCTGCCAAGAGGCGGGCAAAGCAGCGACGACGGCGTCGATGAGACCCTGGCCGAGTTTGTCAGGCGGAGACTGGGCAACGAAGCCCTGGAGCGCGCCGCGCAGCCCCTGGTGGGCGGCATCTACACCTCCGATCCTGAAAAGTTAAGCCTGCAGGCCACCATGCCCCGCTTCACCGAAATGGAGCGCAAGCACCGCAGCCTGATACTGGGCATGTACAAGGCGCGCCGCGCGATGCCTCCGGCCAATACCACCGGGCCACGCTACGACCTCTTCGTGAGCCTGGCCGACGGGATGGGCGAGTTGCCCGCGGCGCTGGTAAAAGCCCTGCCCGACGACTGCGTTCGTACCGGGCAGCGGGTGGAGAGCCTGCAACACGACGGTGACAGCTACCTGCTGAGCGGCCCGGGGCTGCAGCTGCGGGCTGACGCACTGTGCCTGGCGCTGCCGAGCCACGCCTCGGGCCAGCTTACGGCCGGAATCGCCGCCGAGCTCACCACCGAGCTCAACGCCATTGATTACGCCTCGACAGCAACCGTCAACCTGGCCTTCGCCCGCCGCGACGTGATTCACCCGCTGGACGCCTTTGGCTTTGTCGTACCAGCGGTCGAAGGCCGCACGCTGCTGGCCTGTACCTTCAGCCACGAAAAGTTTCCCGGCCGGGCCCCCTCTGACCAGGTGCTGCTCAGGGCCTTCGCCGGTGGCGCCATGCAGCCCGGGGCAGCCCTGCTCGACGACGAACAACTGCTGGCTGCCGTTATCCATGATCTCTCCGAACTACTGGGACTCAAGGGCCCGCCGCTGCACGTACGAATTTCGCGCCATCCCCGGGCCATGGCCCAGTACGGCCGCGGCCACCTGCAACGGGTGGACCGTATAGAAAAACACGTGGAAGCCCTGCCCGGCCTGGCCCTGGCGGGCAACGGCTACCGTGGCATAGGCATACCCGATTGCGTGCGCTCGGCCGAGCTCGCGGCCGAGCGCATGGCGGCCCACCTGTTCGGGTAGGGCCAGCACCACCTTTTCGGGTATCGAATCGCTGCCACCCCCGCCCGCGCTCCTCGCAAAATTCTCTGTAAAAATAAATCCGACCCATAACGCCACTGTTTACGGCACCTGCGACACCCTGCAGAAAAAACAGTCTTGCCGACCCGTACCAAGAGGGGGTAATTATTGGGACATGGCCGCCGAACTTACTATTGCGCCGGGGATACTCGTGGCGATGCCACAGCTCAACGACCCGAACTTCCGGCGTTCCGTCATCCTCGTGGCCGAGCACAACGAGGAAGGTTCGTTCGGGTTGGTCTTGAACAAACCCACCGACGACCTGGTGTGCAATCTCATCTCCAGTCTCGAAATGGACTGGTGCGGAGACGAGCAGGCCGAGGTCTGGACGGGCGGCCCGGTGCAACCCGAAACCGGTTGGGTTCTGCACGAACCCGTACCCGGACTGGGTGAACCCGCGACGCGGGAGATCTTTGACGGCGTGCACCTCACGGCGGCGCCCGAGGCACTGTCGGTGCTCGTATCGCGACCGCCCCCACGCCTGCGCGTACTACTGGGCTACGCCGGCTGGGGACCGGGACAGCTTGAATCCGAACTCACGGGTGGATGCTGGGTAAATGCTCCCCTTTCGGCCGACCTCGTGTTCGACACCCCCTGCGAGTACCAGTGGGAAGCCTCGGTGAGACTGCTGGGCGTCGACCCCGAAGCCCTGGCCCCGGCGAGCGGCATTCACTGAGTAACTTCAGCCGGGTCGCTTTCGCTACCGCTACAATCCGTCCTGTTTTGAGAACCTGCCCGCGTACACCGCCTGGCCGTCGGTTCGCTGGAACACGATCTGGCAAAGACGCGTGCCGGCGTGGATGTTCAGCGTGCGGGCCGACACGTTGGATATCTCGAGCACCTGCCTGTTACTGACCCCGGGTGCCACGAAACCGGATGTCACGTGAACCATCAGGCCCAGCCGGGCAAAACGCGAGCGCCCCTCGAGCCAGGCGCATAGACTGGGAGCGAGAGTGATCTTTTCGAGCGTAATGCCGTGGATGGTGTTGCCGGGCTCAAGGGCGTAGGGCGCATCCAGCAGCTGACGCTCGGTATGGTCGAGATAGTCGACCTCGTCGACCACGTCCAGCGGCGCGGGATCGCGCTTCATCACGCGGATTTCGCCGGCCAGGTGCAGGTCAACCGACGCCGGCCCGACCAGGGCCTCGTCGAACGGTTCGATAATAATATCGCCGTCGCGCACGGCCTCGAGGATCTTGTCGCGCGCCAGGATCATCCGTATCGCAGGCCGGTGCTCAGCGGGCCGAGGGCCCCGAGCACGCCAGCCTCCTTGTCACTTCGAATAACAACTCGGTGCCCAGCGCGAGGTTTTCTACGCTCAGCCGCTCGTTGTGTCCGTGTATGGTCGAGAGCTCTTCACGCGACAGAAGGGCCGGCGTAAACCCGTAAGCGTGCCCGCCGGCCTTGCGAAAGGCGTGCGAGTCGGTGAAGCCCGGCGACAGCATCGGCAGCACGCACACGTCGTTGCCGTAGCGCTCTTCGAGCACCTCGCCTATCACCTGCGTCACCGGCGTGTCCATGGACGACTGTCCCGAGTCGTGTTGCAGCACCAACTCGAGTTCCACCCCCGGGTCGTCGATTACCGAGCGTAGCTCTTCTACAAAATCGTCGGGGTTGGTGCCGGGCAACAGCCGGCAGTCAAGCGTTGACTCGGAGTTGACCGGGATCACGTTGTGCTTGCTGCCCGCGTGCACCCCGGTGAGCGTAACCGTGTCGTGGGTGATCGCGTGCAGGAAGGGATCGAGTTCGCCCAGCGCCTCCAGCGTCGCGTCGTCGCGCGGGTCGAGATCGTCGGGTAGAAAGCCCTGGCCCTTGAGGGTGTTGAGCATGGCTTCCACTGGCGCCGTCAGGCGTGCGCGCTTCTCGCGTTCCTCGATGCGGGCCAGGGCCTTGACCAGCGCTACCAACGAGTTCTTCGAGTGCGGCACCGAGCCGTGACCGGGTTCGCCGTGAGTGCGCAGGCGTATCCAGCAGGGGCTCTTCTCGCTGGGGGCCACGCCGAACATACGGGTGGGCTTACCCATGAACTCCCTGAAACCGTAGGCGCCCTCGTTAAAAATCCAACTCGACCTGAGCAGCTCGGGCGCCTCACGCTCGAGGTAGTGCACGCCCATGAGGCCGCCCTCTTCTTCGTCGGCCACCGCCACGAACACCAGGTCCTGCTTCAGTGGCAAGCGGTGGCGGCGAGCCAGCACCATCACGAGCAGCTCCATTATGCCCATACACTTCATGTCCAGCGCCCCGCGTCCCCAGATGGTACCGTCCACGACGGCTCCCGACAGGGGGTCGACATCCCAGTGCTCGGCCTCGGCCGGCACTACGTCGATGTGCGACAACAGCACCAGCGGGCTGGTTTCGCTGCCGCCACTGCCCTCCAGGCGCGCGCTTATCGACACCCGCGAATCGCCGGCATCGTGCATGCGGCAGGGGATGCCCTCGGACTCGAGCAAGCCCCTGAGAAACAACGCCCCGGCTTCTTCGCCGCCGGGAGGGTTGGTGGTGTTGATGCGAATATACTCGGACAGCAGCTCCACCGCCTGGGCGTGAATCTCCTGCCAGTTGACGTCGACCGCGCTTGGCATACCTCGTTCTAAGCTCTCACGGGTGTGTTGTACAGCAACGGCGTCAGCGCCCCCGGTGATCGGCGCGCCACTTCCACGGGGGGACCATGCTCCCCCGCCATATCCCCACGCTCCCTGACTCGGCGCGGGTTTCGTCGTCAACGTAGTCGTTGCTGAAGCGACGATAGGCCAGCGCCCAACCGGCGGCGACCATGGCCGCCGAAAGATCGCGGCCGTCACCCAGCTTGCATACACAGACCTTGCGTCCCCAGCTGTCGATGTCTTTCACCTCGCAGTCAACCGCGCGGCCGCCGGCCAACCGGTCCATGGCCACGGTGGCGTGTTGACCGCAGGGCCAGCGCGAGCCATCCGAGCCCTTGCAGTACTGGCCTACTTCGGGCGCGTCGATACCGAACAGCCTGACCTTGACGGTTCCCACCAGCAGGCTGTCGCCGTCCACGACTTCCGCCCTGCCAACGACCGCCGCCTGTTCGCTGGCAAGAACCGGAGCGGGCGCCAGGACCAACGCCGGCAGCAACCACGCCGTCACCACGAACAGGCCTGGCAGCGCGTGCCGCAGCCTCGCGCTGCGCTCAGTCTTCAAGCGTAGAAGTATCACCCTCGTCCAGCCCCAGTTCACGGGCGCGCAACAGCCTGCGCATTATCTTTCCCGAACGCGTCTTTGGCAGCGTATCCACAAAGTCCAACTCCGATGGGCGGGCTATGGGGCCGAGCTCCCGGGAAACGTGCTGCCTGAGTTCATCGGAAAGATCGGCCCCCTGCTCGTAACCGTTGGCTGCCACCACGAACACCTTTATGCGCTCACCCTTGAGCTCGTCGGGCAAGCCGATGGCGGCCGACTCGGACACCGCCGGGTGGGAGATGAGCGAGCTCTCCACGTCGGCGGTTCCGATTCGGTGCCCGGCAACGTTGAGCACGTCGTCCGACCGTCCGAGCACAGCCCAGTAGCCCTCGTTGTCGCGCACCGCGATATCGCCGGTCACGTAACCGCCCAGTCGCTCGCTGAAGCAGGACTGGTAGCGCTCGTCGTCCTGCCAGATGGTCTGCATCATCCAGGGTACGGGTTGCTCCATGACCAGTGTGCCGCCTTCGCCGTCGTCCATGCACCCGCCGGCTTCGTCGACGACCTTGAGCTTGATACCCGGCATGGCGCGACCCGCCCAGCCGGGGCGGCCCTGCATGCAGGCGAAGGTTCCTATCATCGGGCTCGCGATCTCGGTCTGCCAGTAGTTGTCGACCACGTGACCCGCGGGCGCCAGGTTTTTTGCCGCCCACAGCCAGGCCTCGGGGTTGAAAGGCTCCCCGGCGCAGAACAGCAGCCGCAGCGTCGAGCGATCGCTGTCGGCCAGCACCTTCTCGCCCGCGCGCATGAACATGCGTACCGCAGTGGGCGCGGTGAACAGCGCCGTGACCGAGTACTTGTCTACCAGCTGCCAGGTGATACCCGCGTCGGGGTAGTCGGGCGCGCCTTCGCGTATGACCTGCGTGGCACCGGCCATCATGGGGCCGTAACAGATGTACGAATGCCCCACGATCCAGCCAATGTCGGACGTGGACCACCAGGTATCGCTCTCGCTCACGTCGAAGTAGTGGGTCATGAGCAGGTGTACGCCCACCGCGTAGCCGCCGTGCACGTGCACCACGCCCTTGGGGCTGCCGGTGGTACCCGAAGTGTAGAGCATGAAAGCCGGGTGCTCGGCGTCCACCGAGACCGCCGCGCAGGCAGGCTCGGCCGCGGCCAGTTCACGCTCAAAATCCAGCTCGCCGGGGGCCAGGGTGGTGGCCTCGTCGCGCCGCCAGACGAGCACGTGATCCACCTGCTCGAGGCCGGCCAGGGCGGCGTCGACAATGGGCTTGAGTGGCACGACAGCACCGCGACGGTAGGTCAGATCGGCGAACACAAGCACGCGCGCGCCCGAGTCCTCTACGCGGTGGCGCAGTGCCTGTTCGCCCATGCCGGCGTAAACAACCGAGTGAACAGCGCCCAGTCGCACGCAGGCCTGCATGGTAAACAAGCCCTCGGGACTGAGCGGCATGTAGATAACCACTCGGTCGCCCTCGCCCACGCCCAGGCCTCGCAGGACGTTGGCCGTACGGGAAACCTGCTCCAGTATTTCAGAGTAGCTGTAATCACGCGGCGGCTGGTCTTCGCACTCGGCGTGCAACGCCACCTTGTCACCCAGGCCGCGCTCGATATTACGCTCGAGACAGTTGTAAGAAAGATTGGTCCGGCCGCCCACGAACCAGCGATGGCTGCTGCCGTCTATCTGCATCGCCCGCTGCCATCGTTCGAACCAGTGTAACTCGTCGGCCGCCCTCTCCCAGAACGCCTCGGGATCCGCCTCCCACTCGCGGTACCAGGCCTGGTCATCTTTCACCCTGGCGGCCTCGAGCACGTTGCCGGGAGGATCGAGTCGCTCGTCGATATGAGAAAGGGCTTCTATGGCATCGGCGTGGTGGGTCATGTCAGCGGCCGACGCTAACCCCGCCTGCTGGTGGAGGCAATACCAACCCGAAAGCAGTCCAAAGGGGGGCAAATGTGAGCAACGCGACGTGTCAGTTGACGAATGCCCGAACAGTGATTAGCCTTTATGTATGCCCGATACCGTAGCAAGGTTCAGACTGGGAGAGGTGGTGCGCCACCGGGTTTTCCCGTTCAGGGGTGTCATTTTTGACGTCGACCCCGAGTTCGCCAACAGCGAGGAGTGGTGGCAGTCGATCCCCGAGGACATGCGCCCGCGCAAGGACCAGCCCTACTACCACCTGCTGGCCGAGAACGAAGACGGACCATACGTGGCTTACGTCTCGGAGCAGAACCTGCTCAACGACGCCGAGCACGGGCCGGTGGGGCACCCCGGCATAGACATGCTGTTCGGTGCCCTCGAGGACGGGGTCTACGAACCCCGCGCTACCCTCAACTGACGAGCTGGAGGCAAGCGGCCACCGGGCAAGCCGTCGACCAGGCCTTGCCCTCCCGCATTGCTCGACGTAGCCGGTTAAGTATCCTACGAGTTCTCGTGGTGCCCGTTACCAGCGCGCGGAGAAGAAGAGAACTTGAACCTGGGACTTTCAAACGCGACCGCGCTGGTAACCGGCGGAACGCAGGGCATGGGACGCGCGACCGCGGAGTTCTTCGCCCGCGATGGCGCGCGCGTGGCGGTGTTTGCCCGTAGCAGTGACGGGCTTGCAGAAACCGAGAAGGCGCTGCGCCGCCTCGGCAGCCCGGACGCCGTCGGTATCCAGGTCGACGTTACCAATCCAGCCTTGGTACGGGAGGGGTTCTCTACAATCTCCGAACGCTGGGGATCCCTGAACGCATTCGTGAATACCATCGGCCCGGGTGTCACTGGATCAATAGACGAACTTACTGAGGAACAGTGGAAAGAGAGTTTCGAGCTCGGCACCATGTCGGCGGTGCGCTGCGTACGCGAAGCGTTACCCCTACTTCGTAAAGCCGACTGGGCCCGCATTGTATTCGTGTCGGCACATTCGACCAGGCGCCAGACCCCCTCGCTTGTCAGCTACACCGCGGCCAAGAGCGCGCTGACCAGTATCAGCAAGAACCTGTCGCGCACGCTTGCCCCCGATGGAATCCTGGTCAACACCGTCTCGCCGGGTACCTTCCTGACCGGCGGGGTGCGTCGTTGGCTGGAGGGTATGGCCGTGGAACGCGGGGTGGATCCGAACAGCCTGGAGGATCTCAACCGCATAATCGCCGAGGATTTCGGCGAACCCTGCGACCTCGGCCGGGCGGGGCTCCCTGACGAAATTGGCGCCGTGATCGCCTTTCTCGCCTCCAGGACCAACTCGTATATGACCGGTGCCGACGTGAACGTCGACGGGGGCTCGGATTTCGCCTGATGGACGTCGCGCGGTTAATCGAGAGTTCGATCTCTCATACCGGGCTGGATGACTTCGGCGGAGACTCCTTCCGGGAAGGACTCGACGTTCTGGCAAAATCGCTGTCGGAAGAGGCGGAACTCGGCGACGTAGGTCACATGGTCGCCCTCGGCCACCTGCGCCGGTTGCTGTCCAGCCGACTCCGCGTCGAGGACTGCTACCGCCAAAATCCGGAAATAGAACTGGAGGAAACGCCGGCACCGATATTCATCCTTGGCCTGCCGCGCACCGGCACGACCGCCTTGTCAACAAGACTCGCGCGCGACCCTGACACGCGCTCCCTGCTCACATGGGAGTCGATGCACCCTACCCCGCCACCGGAGGCCGCCACGCGCGACACCGACCCGCGCATCGAACGCGCCCGCTCCGAACAGGAGCTCATGTACTCCGCGTTCCCCGAAATGAAGAAAATGTACGACGCGTCACCGACCGACCCGACCGAATGCCAGGACCTGCTAGGCATGGAATTCAAGACGTACCACTTCTCGGGACAGTACTGGGCCCCGGGCTACGCCGAGTGGGTAATAGACCAGGACATGACCAGCGCGTACCGTTACCACCAACGCACCCTGAAACTCCTGCAGTGGCATTGCCCGCCAAACCGGTGGCACCTTAAAACCCCGGTACACATGCTGTCGCTCGAAGCGCTCAACGAGGTCTACCCGGACGCTCGTTTCATAATGACGCACCGGGATCCGGCTGCAGTACTTGGCTCGGTGTGTGCGCTTATACAAGTCACGCGCAGCATAGCCAGCGACAAGCGGGATCCCAAGCGGATAGGCAACGAGCAAATCGAGTTCTGGCCGCTTGCGCTGGAACGCGCGATGGCGTTTCGCGAGCGCATAGGAGAGGACCGGTTCGCCGACGTGTTTTTCACCGAGCAGCTCGAAGATCCCGTCGGGGTGGTAGCCAGTGCGTACCAGAAACTTGGCCTTGCCTTCACCGGACGGGTCCGCGACGAAATGGCCGCGTGGGCGCAAACACACCAACGGGGACGTCACGGTAGCTACACCTACACGCTTGAAGACTACGGGCTGAACCCGGGGCACGTGCGCGAACGCTTCAGGTCTTACATTGAACGCTTCGCCGTAGACCTGGAGGACATACGATGAGCGAGGAAAAAAAGCCGCAGATGCCGAGTGGCTGGCCGGGCATGGTTCGACGGGCTGTTCGGCGAGCACCTTCAACAGACCCGGCCATAGCCAACGGAGACGCGTGGAAAGAAATGCTGGCCGAGCTTGAGCGTGCCGGGAGCTTCGTGGTGGGAGAGGGTGCACCCGAAAACCAGCTGGACCAGGCCGAGGGCTGGCTCCATCTCGCCTCGCTCCTGCGCATGGGCGCGGGTGAAATGATGGTCACCGTGGATCCGGACAGGCCGCGCTTCGAATGGAACGATGGCACGGGCAAGTGGGGGCTGGATTGCTCAGACGCGCTGTACGCGCAGACGTCTGTCCGGGCCGGTAACGTGTACCGTCTACGTGGACGACGCGGCAGTGTCCACTTCCTGGGCATTCAGTTGGTCGCCCGCATGCGCGCGGTCGTCGATGTCGACGCCGATGACCTGGAGATAGACGACGACGGAATTTTTGATATCCAGCTGGGTGGAGACAATCCCGGCGGGGGAAACTGGGTGGAACTCCCCGAAGACGCTACCGCCATTATCGTGCGCCAGTTCTTTTACGACTGGGACAACGAGGAGCCCGCAACTTTAACCATCGACAGGATCGACGGCGGCGCCTCGAAATCCCCGACCACGGTCAGCCCGGGGGCTACGGCAGCCCAGCTTCGGGCGGTCGGGCGATTCGTCCACGACAACACTCAGTGGTGGGTACAGGCAACGCTGGGCAAACAGGGCGAACACTTGAACACGTTTCCCGACGACCAGGGAGGACTGGGAAACGTGGCGGTAGCCTCCCAGAAATACCAGGCCTTCGGCATCGGGTACTTCCGCCTGGCCGATGATGAAGCCCTCCTGGTGGAGGTAACGCCACCCGCGGCGAGGTACTGGAGCCTGCACCTGGGCAACTACTGGATGGAGTCGCTGGACTTTGCCAACTACCAGTCGAGCCTGAACGGCCACCAGGCAGTTATTGACTCGGACGGGGTTTTTCGCGCCGTGATTTCCGCCAGGGACCCCGGCATTCCCAACTGGCTGGATCCGGCCGGTCACACCGAGGGCACCATGGTTTACCGTTGGAACCAGGCGGACCAGGCCCCGATACCCGCGACGCGGGTTGTGCCCTTCGAATCAGTACGCGGGTTGCTGCCTGCCGACACGCCCGAAGTAACGCCCGACCAACGCGAAGCCTCTATCGAGCGCCGAAGAGTTCACGTCAGGCGCCGTTACGCGCGACCGCTGTAACCGATCGTCAGCGCCTGGCAGCAAACCAGCCCAGGCCCGGCAGCAGCACGGCGGCCGACAGCAGCAGTGCGTGGTCGGGTGCCGAGAGCCAGTGCATCACTCCCGCGACTGCCCCCGTGGGCAAAGGGTGGGCCTGGGCGACAAATGGCAACAGCAGTGCCGCCAGGGTCAAGATTATTACCTTCCTGTTCATGCTTGTTCCTCCTCAATTACTCGCCGTGGCCTCGGCCTGGCCACTTCCCGGTTCTGCTGCCGCGACATCGAGTCCACCGGCGTGAACAATAAACTCCACCACCCGGTCGGCCCCTCCGCCTTCCTTCAAGCAGGTGAACACGAACGGACGTTCCCCTCGCATTCTCAAAGTGTCGCGCTCCATCACCCCGAGGTCGGCACCAACCATGGGCGCGAGATCGGTCTTGTTGATCACCAGCAGGTCTGACCTCGTGATACCGGGCCCGCCCTTGCGGGGAATCTTTTCGCCGGCGGCTACGTCGATCACGTAGACCGTCAGGTCTGCCAGTTCGGGGCTGAAGGTAGCCGCCAGGTTGTCGCCGCCCGACTCCACGAAGCACAACTCGGCACGGGGAAACTTTTCGTTCATCCGCGCTATGGCTGCGAGGTTGATCGACGCGTCCTCTCGTATGGCGGTGTGCGGACAGCCGCCGGTCTCCACTCCCTCAATGCGCTCGGCCGCCAACGCTCCCGAGCGGGTGAGTATGAGCTGGTCCTCGCGGGTGTAGATGTCGTTGGTGACAACAAACAGGTCGTAGTCATCACGCATGCGACGGCAGAGCTGCTCGATGAGCGCCGTCTTGCCCGAGCCCACCGGCCCGCCTACGCCCACCCTCAAGGGGCCGTTGCCACCGGGGCCACTGCCGTTGTCTCCCTTCACACTCATTGCTTATCCTCCGTTCCCGACCCGGTCTCAAGACCGGAACAGCCGGGTGTACTGCGTTTCGTGACAGGCCGAAGCCCAATCGACCACCGGGCTTGCCGACCCGAGCTCGTCAAGCGTCGAAGCCAGCGCCCGGTCCCTGGTTTCGATGACTGTCGTTTCAAGTGACTTCAACACCCGCTGTCCACCTGCCTGCCCCAGCGGCACCAATCTCACGCCCGCCGAAACGAGGTTGGCTACAAAACCGTGCAGCCAGCCCAACAGCGCCACCTTGCAGGGCATACCGGCTATCCAGCAAGCCATCGCCGAGGCCAGGGGCGAGGCCAGCTCCACCCCCCTTGCCTTCAAACCCGCCTGCCAGGCGGTCAGCCCCTCGTCCTTCCAACACTCGGCCACGGTGGAGGCAAAAGCCTCGCCCTGCTGCGACGACTCCAAGGCCAGCTCCGAGCTGCCACGCAGCACGGCCGCCAGCTCCACGATCTCGGCGAGCTCGTCGTCTTCGAGGCCACCGCGCGAGGCCGCCTGCCAGGCTGCGTTGAACAACACCGCGTCGTTCCATCCCGAACCGTGGGCCACCACCACCCGCAACCATTCACCCAGTGTGTCGGCGTCGTCCAGCAGGCCCTGCTCGATGGCAAACTCCAAGCCGTGCGAGTAGGAAAACCCGCCTGTAGGAAAGGCCGGAGAGTTCCAGGCCATGAGCCGGTACAGTATTGCGTCGTCAGTGATCATGACTGCCTTCGCCTGCGTGCGAATGATAGGCGCCCGTCTCAGCGTCGAACGGTCTGCGGCAGACCAGCAGCGTGGCGCCGAGGCCTTCGAGCATGCCCTCAATGACGTGGTCACGGCCTATGAAGAAGCGTTGTCCGTCGAGCTGGGCCGGTACGTGACGATTGCCCACGTGCCAGGCGAGCCTGAGCAAGCTGCCCTCGTCGGCAGCGCTCACTTCCACCAATTCCTCGGCAGCCGCGACAACCCTCAACCAACTCCCGTCGTCGAGTCGCAACAGGTCGCCGTCGCGCATGGCCACGGCGCGGTCGAGATCCAGCAGCAGGTCGCGCCCACCGCTGGTGACAAGTCGCAAGCGCCGACGGTGCCTGTCGTGAAAACTCAGCTCGATTTCATCGCCCACCTGCTGATCCGCCCGCTCGTGGGCCGGCAGGTGCTCTACCGCCCTGGCCGTGGCGCGATCGGAAACGTCGGCTGTTGTGCTCACTGGCATAGCGTCGGGGCTCAGTAGAGAAAGTACCTTTGCGCCATGGGCAGCTCGGTGGCGGGTTCACAGGTCAGCAGCTCGCCGTCGGCCCTGACCTCGTAAGTTTCGGGGTCGACTTCCAGCTCGGGCATGGCGTCGTTGAGCAGCATGTCCTTCTTGCCTATATCGCGCGTGTTGCTGACCGCAAGCAGTTGGCGCGCCAGCCCCAGCGACTCGCCGAGCCCGGCATCCAGCGCCGCGCGGCTGACGAAGCTCACCGAGCTTTCGGTCAGCGCCCGCCCAATCGCGCCGAACATCGGGCGGTGGTACTCCGGCTGCGGGGTCGGAATGCTCGCGTTGGGGTCGCCCATCACCGCCGACGAGATGCTGCCCGACTTGATGATCAGCGCTGGCTTCACGCCAAAGAACGCGGGATCCCACAGCACGAGGTCGGCCAGGCGCCCGACCTCGACCGAACCCACGTGATCGGAGATGCCATGCGTGATGGCCGGGTTGACCGTGTACTTGGCCACGTAGCGCCGCGCCCTCAGGTTGTCGTTGTCGCCCTTCTCGCCGGGCAGGGCACCGAACTGGCGCTTCATCTTGTCGGCAGTCTGCCAGGTGCGGGTTATGACTTCGCCCACGCGGCCCATGGCCTGGCTGTCAGAGGCTATCATCGAGAACGCGCCGCGGTCGTGCAGTATGTCCTCGGCGGCTATGGTCTCGCGGCGTATGCGACTCTCGGCAAACGCCACGTCCTCGGGGATGTTGCGATCGAGGTGATGACAGACCATGAGCATGTCGAGGTGCTCGTCGAGGGTGTTTACCGTGAACGGGCGCGTCGGGTTGGTGGACGACGGCAGCACGTTGGCGTAGCCGCACACCTTGATTATGTCGGGCGCGTGTCCGCCGCCGGCCCCCTCGGTGTGAAAAGTATGAATCGTGCGATCCTTGAACGCGGCCAGGGTGTTCTCAACGAAACCCGATTCGTTGAGCGTGTCGGTGTGTATGGCCACCTGCACGTCGCTTTCGTCGGCCACCGACAGGCAGCAGTCAATGGCCGCGGGTGTCGTGCCCCAGTCCTCGTGCAGCTTGAGCCCGCAAGCGCCGGCCAGCACCTGCTCGCGCAGCCCCTCGGGCCTGCTCGCGTTGCCCTTGGCAAAAAAACCAAGGTTGACCGCCAGTCCCTCGGCGGCCTGTAACATCCGGCCTATGTGCCAGGACCCGGGCGTGCAGGTGGTCGCGTTGGTACCCGTGGCGGGGCCCGTGCCGCCGCCCATCATGGTGGTTATGCCGCTGGCAATCGCGTCGTCCACCTGCTGCGGACAGATAAAGTGTATGTGGACGTCGAGTCCGCCGGCCGTCAGTATCTTGCCCTCGCCGGCTATGGCCTCCGTGGACGGGCCGATGATTATGTCGACGCCTGGCTGCACCTGCGGGTTGCCGGCCTTGCCTATCGCCGCGATGCGTCCGTCGCGTATGCCGATGTCGGCCTTCACAACGCCCCAGTGGTCGAGGATGAGCGCGTTGGTAATCACGGTGTCGACCGCGCCCTCGGCCCGGGTAGCCTGCGACTGCCCCATGCCGTCGCGTATGACCTTGCCACCGCCGAATTTTACTTCCTCGCCGTAGGTGGTGCGGTCTTCCTCCACCTCGATGATCAGCTCGGTATCGGCGAGCCGTACGCGGTCGCCAACCGTGGGGCCGTACATGTCGGCGTAAGCCCGTCTCGAAATCTCGCGCGCCATGTCAGTCGCCTCCCCCGTCGCCGCTGCCCCGGGTCGCCAGCGGCCCCATGACCTTGCCGTTAAAACCGTAGACCTCGCGCGAGCCGCGGTAGGGCACCAGGTCTACTTTCCGAGACTGCCCGGGCTCAAAACGCACGGCCGTGCCAGCGGGTATGTCTAGCCGTTGCCCCAGCGCCGCCTCGCGGTCGAAATCGAGGGCCTCGTTGACCTCGTAAAAATGATAATGCGAGCCCACCTGCACCGGGCGGTCGCCGGTATTGGCCACCTTCAGCGTGGTGGCCTGCAATCCCTCGTTGATAACGATGCTGCCCTCAGCAGTTATGATTTCTCCCGGCTTCACTGCTCGCCCCCCTCGTCAAATAGTTGCGCAGAACTTACCCCCGGCGCCCTCATCGCACTGGCTCGTGCACGGTCACCAGCTTGGTGCCATCGGGAAAGGTAGCCTCGACCTGTACCTCGGAAACCATTTCAGCCACGCCGTCCATGACCTGCTCTCGCGCGATCACGGTGGCACCCGCCTCCATCAACTCGGCCACGGTGCAGCCGTCGCGCGCGCCTTCGAGCACGAAGTCGGTCACCAAGGCGACGACCTCCGGGTAGTTGAGCTTGACGCCGCGCTCCAGCCGACGCCTGGCCACCATGGCAGCGGTGGCCACCAGCAGCTTGTCGCGTTCCCTCGGTGTAAGGTTCATCGCTTCAGTCTCCTCTTTCGGAACAACCCGATCAGGCCGACCACACGGTCGGCGTCAGCTCTACCAGGCCCGCGAGCCGTTGCCTCAGCGCGGCCCAGCACCTGCCCAGCGCCTCGCGCAAACGGGCCGGATCCTCATCGAGCAAGCGCAGCACGAGCAACGGTCCGGGACAGGACACCGACGCCCTCGTTCCCTGCGCGCAGTCTGCTATCACCTGCCTTGCCGTATCAAGCTGTCCGGCCGCGTCCGGGGCAAGGTAGAGCAGCGTGGCCAGCGCCCGTGCCCCGCCGAAACCTGCGCGCGCCGAGAGCAACCAGGCCTGCCCCTCGGGCAGGCGCAGGCGATCGGCCCATGCCAGTCGACCGTCAACCTTCACCGTCCAGCTCTCGTTGAAAGCCACGTCGGCCAGCTCCTCGCCCGACGACACCCTTCCCAGGACCAGCATTTCGCCGACCAGGGCACGGGCGTCACCCTGTACGCAAACGGTTGTGTTTCGCCGCAGCCGACAGCCGTCGAACAGTATGGTGCCCTGCGGCATGTACTCCAACCAGCCACCCTCGCCCACCTCCAGTCGGGTGTCGAGACTGCAGTGGCTGCCAGGCAGTGCCCGGTACACTTTCTCAGCCGCCTGCCCCAGCACCAGCGCCCGCGCGCCAGGTCCGAGCTCAACCTTGACCCCGAGGCGGTCGCCACCGACCAGGCCACCCGAGATGTTGGCGACGACGGCCTGCAGCAGGCCGCTCTCGTCGGAGCGCGGGGTGAAGACACGCAAGGGCGCGCGCTGGTAGCGCCGGGTGACCACAGTGTCCGAGCGCTTGACGGCCAGCGCCAGCGAGACTTCACCGTCGGTGGCAGCCACCGGCAGCGGCGCCGTGGTTCCAGGGGGCGCCACTACCGAGGGCACCGGCTGCGTGTTCGTCGCTGTGACTGCCGTCGTCATACCGTAAGGTGGGCGCGCACCTCGGCCTCGTCCATGTCCTCGCCACGGCCCTCAACGACCAGGCGGCCGCCTTCCATCACCGCGTAGCTGTCGGCCAGGCGGCGGGCGAAATCAAAGTACTGCTCCACGAGTAGTATGGCCATCTCGCCGCGAGAGGCGAGCATGCGTATGACTTCCTCTATCTGCTTTATGACCGAAGGCTGTATGCCTTCGGTCGGCTCGTCGAGCACGAGCAGCCCGGGCCGGGTAACCAGCGCGCGCGCGATGGCCAACTGCTGCTGCTGCCCACCCGACAGGTCACCACCCCGGCGCGAACGCATTTCATCGAGCACCGGGAACAGCGACCAGACCTCGTTGGGAACGTGCCTGTCTATCTTGTCCATGCCCGAGTAGCCGGTGTGGAGGTTTTCTTCGACGGTCAGACGCGGAAATATCTCGCGGCCCTGCGGCACCAGCGCCATGCCCAACCGCGCGCGCTCGTACACGGGCATGTTGGTCACGTCTTTGCCGCGCCAGCTGATGCTGCCGCGTGCCGTCGGCTCCAGCCCGAAGATTGCTCTCAGCAGGCTGGTCTTACCGACTCCGTTGCGCCCGAGCAGGCAGGTGACCTCGCCCGGCCGAACGTCGAGGGACACACCGCGCAGGCAATGGCTTGCCCCGTAGAACAGGTGCAGCTCTTTTACGCTCAGCATGGGGCCCGCCTTCCCGTGTTGCGATCAGCGACCAAGATAGACCTCGATTACTTCTTCGTTGGACTGCACGGTGTCGATGCTGCCCTCGGCCAGCAGGCGACCTTCGTGGAGAACACTTACCTTGCTCGCCAGTGCGCGGACAAATTCCATGTCGTGCTCCACCACGGCAACCGTGCGCTCGCCGGCTATGGATGTGAGCAGTTCGACGGTGCGCTCGCGTTCACCGGTGGTCATGCCGGCCGCAGGCTCGTCTACCAACATCAGCTTCTGATCCTGCACCAGCAGCATGCCGATCTCCAGCCACTGCTTCTGCCCGTGACTGAGGGTCGCCGCCTCGTCGAAGCGAATGCCGAGCAGGTCGATGGTCTGCAACACTTCTTCTATGCGCTCGCGTTGCTCCGTGCTGAGCACGGCAGCCAGCGTAGCGAACACCGAGCGATCGTTCCTGAGCGCCAGCTCCAGGTTCTCGAACACGCTGAGAGCCTCAAATACGGTGGGCGCCTGGAACTTGCGGCCTATGCCGAGCTCGGCTATCGCGGCCTCGTCGAGCGGCAGCAGGTCTACCCCTCCGTCAAAAAGAACCTCGCCCTTGTCCGGCTTCGTGCGCCCGGTAACCACGTCCATCATCGTGGTCTTGCCCGCTCCGTTGGGCCCGATAATGCAGCGAAGTTCGCCGGGGGCAAGCACCAGGCTCAGGTTGTCGAGCGCCTTGAAGCCGTCAAAGCTCACCGTGACCCCGTCAAGGTAGAGCATGGAGCCGGCAGCGACCGGTTTGACCCTTCCCTGGATTACGCTGCCGTCAGCCATCCTGCGTGTCCCCCTGCTCGCCGGCTACTTCGCTGGTGTCCACGCGAGAGACAGCCCGTCGTTTTTCACGACGGGAGCGCAGGCTGGCCACCACGCCGACCAGGCCGCCGGGCATGGCCAGCGTCACCACCACGAACAACGAGCCAAGAAAGAACAACCACGCGTTGGGCATCAACCCGGTGAGCACGGTCTTGAAACCGTTCACCGCCAGCGCTCCTGCTATCGCACCGTAGAGCGTGCCGCGACCACCCACGGCCACCCAGATAGCTACCTCTATGGAGTTGGCTGGCGAAAACTCGCCAGGGTTGATGATGCCGACCTGCGGCACGTAGAGAGCCCCCGCTAAGCCGGCCATCATGGCCGAGAGCACGAAGAGAAACAGCTTGAAGTTTTCCACCCGGTAGCCGAGAAAACGCAACCTGCTCTCGGCGTCGCGTATGCCGGTGGCCACCCGGCCCAGCTTGGACGACACCACCACGCGGCTCACGAGGTAGCCCCCCGCCAGCGCCAGCAACGAAGCCATGTACAGGCCGGCCCTTGTGGTGGCCAGCTGCAGGTCCATGCCTGCGAGCTCCTTGAAATCGGTCATGCCGTTGTTGCCGCCAAAGCCCATGTCGTTGCGAAAGAACGCGAGCAGCAGCGCGTAGGTCATGGCCTGGGTGATGATCGCAAAGTAAACACCCGACACCCGCGAACGAAACGCGAACCAGCCGAACACCAGCGCCAGCAGGCCCGGTACAAGCATCATCATCGGCAGGGCGAACCAGAAATGGTCAAAGCCGAGCCAGTACCAGGGCAGCTCTTTCCAGTCCAGAAAAACCATGAAGTCGGGTAGCAGCGCGTTGCCGTAGACACCGCGCGTGCCGATCTGCCGCATCAGGTACATGCCCATCGAGTAGCCACCGAGCGCAAAGAAGGCGCCGTGGCCCAGGCTCAGCGCGCCAGCGTAACCCCACACCAGGTCGAGACTCAGCGCCAGCAGGGCGTAGCAGAGATACTTGCCCAGCAGGGTCACGGTGTAACCCGACAGGTGCAGAACCGAGCCGTCTTCAAAGCCGAGGTTGAGCGCGGGCACAAGGCTGGCCAGCACAAACAGGCCGCCGAAGCGGGCCCAGCCGCGCCGATCCATAACCGATACCAACCTGTTTGCCTGCCAGTTCATCGTGTCGTTGCGTACCTCGCCATCGCTCAGTCTTCGGCTGCCCGGCCGCTCATGGCGAACAGTCCGCGCGGGCGACGCTGTATAAAGATGATGATGAACACCAGCACCAGGATCTTACCCAGCACCGCTCCTGCCACCGGTTCGAGAAACTTGTTGATCACGCCCAGGCTCATCGCCCCGGTCAGTGTTCCCCACAGGCTTCCCACCCCGCCGAAGACCACCACCATGAAGGAATCAATGATGTAGGACTGGCCCAGGTTGGGGCTCACGTTACCAACCTGGCTCAAGGCGACGCCGGCCACACCCGCGATGGCCGAGCCCAGGCCGAAAGTGAGATAATCCACGCGACCGGTTTTGATGCCCATGGCCGAAGCCATCTCGCGGTTCTGCGTCACGGCTCTCATCTGCAGGCCCAGGGCCGTGTAGCGCAGCAGCAGGCCGAGGGCGGCCAGTACCACCAGCGCAAAGGCGATCACTACCAACCGGTTCCAGGTCAGCGTTACCACCCCAGCCAGTTCGAAACCGCCGGTCATCCAGAAAGGATTTTCGACGGCACGGTTGGGCGCCCCGAACACCGTGCGAACCGCCTGCTGCAGGACCAGGCTCACGCCCCAGGTCGCCAGCAGGGTTTCGAGCGGGCGGCCGTAAAGAAATCGTATGATGCCGCGCTCGAGCGCTATGCCCACCAGGCCGGTCACGAGAAAAGCCACCGGCACCGCCACCGGTAGGTAAAGATAAAAGAGGTCGGCGGGAAGGTAGTCGCGAAACAGCTCCTGGACCACGAAGGTGCTGTAGGCACCCAGCATGATCATCTCGCCGTGGGCCATGTTGATGACGCCCATCACGCCGAAGGTGATGGCCAGCCCCACCGCGGCGATGAGCAGCACCGAGCCCAGGCTCAGACCCTGGTAGAGCTTGCCCACGTTCTCAAGCATGCGCATCCGGGTCTCCATGTCGGCCATGATGCCTGCCGCCACTTCGCGCACACGCGGGTCCAGTTCGTAGAACTCACCGTCGGCGTCGGTTTCGGTCAGGCGGGAAACCATGGTGCGGACCTCGGAGCTCGTGGTTTCCGACAACGTCTCGAGGCCGGCCAGTCTCGTAGCTGCGTCAGTGCTCAGCAGTCGCGAAGTCGCCAGCGCTATCTCCATGGCGGCCTTGAGATCGGCATCGTCTTCGTTGGCCAGCGCCTGCACCAGCGAGCCGGCCATCTCGCTGGAAGGATAACCGGTGGCCGCCTTCACCGCCGCACGACGACGCTCGATGTCCTCGCTGAACAGGTCCATGCGGCTCAAAACCGCACGGATCGCGCCGCGCAGCGAGTTGTTGACCATTATCTTGCGTATGTCGCGCGAGCCGGCCTCGCCCAGGGACTCGCCCGTGCTGGGATCGCTGAGCAGGTAGACGCTGCCCTCGCGAAGGACATCGACCAGCCGATCATCGGACAAGCGTTGGTACAGCCGGCTCTCGAGCATGGAGCCCAGCAACCCCGAGGTGCGCGGATCGCCCAGGACGCCGAGGGTCTTTATGGCCTCCATGCGATCGCTGAAGCTCGACGAAGCCAGGCCGGCGGCCGCGGCTTCAAAAGATACGGCTTCGGAAGGAGAAGCCTGCAAGGGAGCCGCCATTGCCAGCAACAGCAGGAGGAGGGCAGAAGCCGGACGCGAGAAGTAGTTGCGGAAGTGTCTCATCGTCCCAGCTTGCTCGGTGATTTCCTGAACGACGGTCGACGTACCGGCCTGAAATGTCGCCCGGGGAGACGGCGCTTGCCGCCCCCCCGGGCTTTGTTTCTGAAGCCACCCCCCCATGGGGATGGCTCATAGTTGAATCGAGCTTCTAGTTGAACTTGGGCTTCACGCAGTTGCCGCAGACCCAGGGATACGACCAGTCGGCCGTAAGCTTGGCGCTTTCAGGAAGGAAAGGGCTCCAGGCGTCAGCCTTGATCGTCTCGTCGGTCTGCCACACGATATCGAACTGCCCGTCGGGCGTGATTTCGCCTATCATCACCGGCTTGGACAAGTGGTGGTTGGTGTTCATCACCACGTCGTAGCCGCTGAGCGAACGCACTTCCTGCCCGTACATGGCCTGCCTGACGGCGTCGACATCGGTCGAGCCAGCCTGGCGAACCGCCTGCGCCCACATCTTGAAACCTATGTAGTGGGCTTCCATGGGGTCGTTGGTCACGCGCTTGTCGTTCTTGATGAACTTCTGCCAACTCTTGATGAAGGACTCGTTCTCGGCAGAATCCACCGACATGAAGTAGTTCCACGAGGCCAGGTGTCCCACGAGGTTGCTCGTGTCTATACCCGACAGCTCCTCTTCGCCCACCGAGAAGGCAATGACCGGGATGTCCTCGGCCGAGATGCCCTGGTTGGCCAGCTCCTTGTAGAAGGGAACGTTGGCGTCACCGTTGATGGTGGACACCACCGCGGTGCGCTTGCCCTCGTTGGCAAACTTTTTCACGCGGCTGACGATGGTCTGCCAGTCCGAGTGACCAAACGGCGTGTACTCCTCCAAGATGTCGGACTCCTTGACGCCCTTCTTGCGCAGGAACGCACGCAGGATCTTGTTGGTGGTGCGGGGGTACACGTAGTCGGTCCCCAGCAGTACCCAACGCTCGGCCTCGCCGCCTTCTTCGCCCATCAGGTATTCCACCGCGGGGATGGCCTGCTGGTTGGGCGCCGCGCCGGTGTAGAACACGTTGCGCGAAGACTCTTCGCCCTCGTATTGGACGGGGTAGAACAGCAGCCCGTTGAGCTCTTCGAAAACCGGCAGCACCGACTTGCGGCTCACCGATGTCCAGCAGCCGAATACAACGTCGACCTTTTTCTGCTCGACCAGCTCCCTGGCCTTCTCTGCAAACAGCGGCCAGTCCGATGCCGGGTCAACGACCACGGCCTCCACTTCGCGACCCAGTAAGCCGCCGTTGCGGTTGAGGTCGTCGATCATCATAAGGACCGTGTCCTTGAGCGTCACTTCGCTTATCGCCATCGTTCCCGACAGCGAGTGGAGCACGCCCACCTTTATCGTGTCTTTCTTTGCCTGGGCTGAACCCGCCGCCACGCCTACGCATATCAAAGCGCCCGCGGCCAGCAGCGCCACCTTCTTGTAGCTGAACATCTTTTGTATTCCTCCTTTTATCATTTAAAATTAAGTCCCGGTCATCGAGGGCCTCGGACGAAAGCCCGTCCAGCCCGGCTGTCACACATCTCCCCTCCCCCTGCAAAGCAATAAAGGGGCCAACGACAGACCTGCTTTCTGGCCCTTGTACGGGCCCACAGCGGCCCGGGCTGCTGGCCACTGCCGCCTGTACTGGCAGACCACTGCCTATTCCACGGGCAATCAGTGCCCCGTCGGCCTCCAGGTGGCCGGCAAAAGGCAGCCCGCGGGTACCGGCGGGCAGGCCGAGAGCGGTATCAAAATTGCACTGCAAACGAGTTACCACTACACGCGAGTCATCAGGAAGCACGCCGGGAGACCGGCCAAAAAAAGGAGGAAACTCAACAGTGAACTTATATAGAAAATCAGCCGGCATCGGCCTCGCCGTGGCCCTGCTGTTCGGGCTTTCGGTCGTGGCCGCCCAGGCCGGGATCAGCCAGGACGTTGGCAACGGATCTTACAGCCTCGGGGTGGGATTGAGGGCCAGCTACAACAGCGTGGAAGACGGCGCGCCCAGTGGCGCCGATCGCTCAAACGACTTCAACCTGGAGACCCTGCGCCTGTACGGCTCGGGATCGTTGAACGACTACATCAGCTTCGAGGGCAACGTGGACGCCACCGAAGACGACGTGAAGCTGCTCGACGCAGTGGTGAAGGTAAAGCTCAACGATCTGTTTGAAGTCTGGGGTGGGCGTTTTCTGCCCCCGTCGGATCGCAGCAACCTGAGCGGACCGTATTTCCTCAATGCCTGGACCTTCCCCATCGCCCAGAAGTACCCTGCCATTTTTGCCGGGCGCGACAACGGCGTAGCGGTGTGGGGACAGACCGGCGGCGGTGCCTTCAAGTACCAGGTGGGTGCCTTCGAGGGTTCGCAGGGTGCCAACAACGACGAAGACAACCCGCTGTTTGCCGGCCGTCTCACCTTGAACCTGTGGGATCCCGAGCCGGGCTACTACAACTCGAGCACCTACTACGGGTCAAAGGACGTACTCGCGATTGGCCTCGTAGCCATGAGCCAGTCCGACGGCGCCGGTGACGGCATCTCTGGCGGAACGGGTGACTTCAACGGCTGGAACATCGACGTCCTGGCCGAGAAGAACCTCGAGATGGGCGTAGCCACGCTGGAAGGCGCGTTCTACGACTACGACTCCGACGGCACCACGGGCGGCACGGCCGAGGGCGACGGTTTTTTCGTGCTCGCCAGCTGGCTCTGCCCGGAAACGAGCAGCATAGGCCCGCTTGAGGGCAAGTGGCAGCCCATGTTCCGTTGGCAGGAGTACGAGAACGAGGCCGACACAGACGCGACCGAGCTATGGGAGCTCGGGGTCAACTACATCATGGACGGCCACAACAGCCGGATGTCGTTGGTGTTCGGTGAAGAGGATCCTGCTGGCAGCGGCGACAGCTTCAACAGTGTGCGCCTGGGCATGCAGATCCAGCTCTAAGCTCTGAACTCTGAGGGGATTTCCCGATTGGAGTGGGGGAGGCGCGGCCACACGGCAGCGCCTCCCCTTTTTATTCCTACCACTGGGTCAGGGCGCCGTCGTCTATCCAGTCCTGTATGACCTGCTGGTCAGGCGCTGACAGGGCCGGCAGCGCAAAAGGCATCTGGAAACCGAAGCCGGGCACTGCCGACGAGATCTTCTCGTAGAGATAGCTGTTCAGCGAATCGCCCGGCACAACCAGCGTGCTCGCCACCTGGGTAGAAGCTACGCCCACCATCGCCAAGCCTCCGACCCCAGCAGAAAGATCGAGGCCCTGGAAGGCCGTGAAGGAATTGTGGCAGCCCGATGTGGCACAGTTGGTCTCTATAATGGCTTGCACGGCGTCGGGCAGGCGCGGGCCGCAGTCATTCGAGCAGTTAGTGAGATTCTCTCCACCGGCGGCGTCACAGGTGCCGTCACCACAGTCGGTGACAGCGTTTATCCAGTCACCTATCGTGGTGATGTCGGGAGCTGACAGGGCCCCAAATGGCGGCATGGGCAGACCCAAGGGCGGCGGGTTCTGGGTAATCTTCGTGTAAAGCCAGCTGTTCACTTGATCCCCCGGCTCGACCCGGTCTATCCCGAACTGTTCTGTGGAGGCTACGTTTATGGTTTGCGCACCCGAGACGCCCGCCGACAGCACGAGCCCCCCCCCGGGGAGAGAACTGGCCGAGCTATGGCATCCGAGCGAGGCACAGCTGTCCGTGAAAATGTCCTGCACTTCTTCGCTTACCTGGCTGCAGTCGACCGGGCAGGTAGTGGCGCCCTCGTCGGCGTTGTCGCAGGTGCCATCGGTACCGCAGGATCCGGTTATGGTGTGCGCAGAGATGACCGACCCATCCTGGTAGAGCGCCCCCATGCATGCCTGGGCCAGGGCCACTGAACTGGCCGCGCCCGCACAAGCGTCGAGGGAAGCCAGGGTGGCGTCGCTACACTTCTTGGCCACCCCGTCGGCCAACTTACCAGCGGCCTTGGTGATCTTACCCTTGGAATCGGCCTGGGCGAGGTCGCTGCAGTCGGCCGAAGACTTTCCCTTATCCACCGACTCGTAGCACTTCGCGATCGTCTTGAGTACGGTTTTTGCCATCTTGCCACCGCCCTTGGACATGGTGTTGAGACAACCCTGCTGGTCCTTGGACAGGCTCAAGTCGGCGCTGCCGAAGGTAGCCACTGTCATGGCCTCGGCCTCGGTCCTGGCAAGACAGACCTGGCAGGAAGCAAGGTCCGAAAAACTCGCTATGGCGCCCACCGAGTCACAGGGCCAGGGGCAGGATAACAGGGAGCCGGTCTCGGCCACGGTTGAGACGCACTTACCGCTTATGTCGGCCAGAGCTTTGCCCTCGGCCCCAGAAATCTTGCCCTTCAAGTCACCAGTGGCGACGCTCCCACAATCAGAAGCCACGGCGGGTATGCCCTTGCCCATGGCACTCTTGTAACAGGAGCCCAGCTCCTTGAGAGCCGTGGTCATGTACTTGCCCGCGCTCTTGTTGATGGTCTTGCGGCACTTCTGCGCGTCCTTGGACGGCTGAAAGACGTGCGCGGGGAGCGTGGTGGGTACGAGAAACGCCGCCACGGTAAAAACCGCGACGAGCCTTTGAGCTGACGTCATGATGGGAATTCCTCCTGTTAAATGATCCGGCTGGCAGTTGGCAGGCGGCCACTGATAAACATGCCATGACCCGCGCCCTAGCGTCAAGGCAAAAATAACAGCGCCCCCCCCCGATCAGGGGGGAAAGCCGGGGGAAAAACCGGGCCCCAGTCCGCGGCTGTTACTGACGAGTCTCGATCAGTTGGCGATGGGCCGTATTACCGACCGTTTGCCCTCGTTGATCTGCTTGAGATCGGCGATGCCTTCCTCGGCAATCGCCTGGCCGATGTTCCACTCGCCCTCGCCGGCGATCTCGTCCATGTCGACCCACAGGCTGTAAAACGGCATCGTACGCTCGGTGATCAAGCCCCCGGTGTAAAGCGTCTTGATCAGCGTGCGAAAGATATTGCTACTGTCACGCATGAAGCTGCGCCGGGTATCGTCGGTTATGGCCTCCGACATGGCCGCAACCGCGAAGTCAGGGTCTATGCCGCAGCGCTCGTACAGACCGCGTCGCTGGTCGGCGCCCACGAGGTTGAAGAGCAGGTCCTCGAACATGTTGCGGCTGTAGTCCTCGAGCTCGTTGCGTATCTCGTCACCCACCCCGGGCACGTTGAGGCGAGCCCAGATCTGCCCGAAGCGGTGGTGAAAGGCTTCGTCGGTCATCACCAGCTGGGCCAGTCGACGGAGCACCGGGTCGTTGGCCTCCTGGTACAGGCCGGCAAATATGCCCATGGCTATGCCCTCGATAACCATCTGCATGCCGATGAGCTTCTCGTAGATAATGTTGCTACCAACGACCTGCTTGAGCACGCGATCCAGTGTCTCGGTGGGCGGCGTGACCTCGCCGAAGCGCGAGTGGAGATAACGCGCAAAGCCCTGCACGTGGCGGGCCTCTTCGCGGGCCTGGTTGGTGGCGTACTCGGCCGCTCCCGCGTCGAGCAGCATGTCGGCCAGCCCGGTCGAGATGCTGAGCGCGCCCTGCTCGCCGTGCAGCACTCCACTTATACGCATGAGCGTGGTCTGGTTGGCAAAATTAATCTGCTGTCCCTCGTCCAGCGTGTCCCATATTGCCGAGTGGCGTTCGGGAATCTGGCTGATGGGGATAAGCGGCAGGTCGGTGGGAGCAGCGATATCAAAGTCTATGTAGTCGGGGTCGTCGGGGTTCCAGTAGTGCTCGTGGGTGCGCGCGATCAGCGTCTCGAATTCGGGCGCGCGGTCGAGATAACGATCCGAGTTGAGCATGGCCGCGAAATCATCGCGGGCCACTGAGTTGAAGGCAGGGTTAATATTGGTCTGCCGGTTACGTTCCCGGTCTTTGTCTGACATGGCCATCGGGGGATTGTGCCAGACACGCCGACCGTTGACCAGTTGACCCGCCCCCCGTCTGCGCCGGGCGATGCGCAGACGGGGGAACAGCCCGGCCTAGAGCAACCAGGTCAAGCCGGCTCTCAACCTGTAGTCGGGCACCAGCGAAAGCCCCGAATTGTTGAGCACCGTGGGCAAGTCGAGCGCAAGATGCCCCACCAGCGAAGTTTGCCAGGAGTACAGAATTCGCGGGCCCAGGTAGAGGGCGGTCAAAGCCGAACCCGACACCTTCTCACCGGCCTGCGTATCCTGCCCCTTGCTCTGCATGGTCGCCATCAACTGCATCGCCACTCGGTGCTCGGTGGGACCGTGGGTAAAGAACACGCCCGGCCCGCCCGCAATCGTCAGGTCGTCGGCGTACTGGTAGTCGTGGTCTCCTTCAGTGCGCAAGCTGTAGTCCACCGCCAGGGACGCGAACGCGCGGCCACGACTCGCAAACAGATCGGCGCCGAACAGGTAGTCGGTCGACCCCGTGCCCAGCGAGAGATCGTGCCCGTGAAGCCCTCCCTCGTGGTCGCCCTCCCGGGAGACCGATCGTTCTTCATCTCCTATCTCCAGGTCGTCATGCTCCTCAGCCAGGAAATCGCTGTTGCCGGTGGGCAGCTTGATTCCGCCTCTCAAGCTGGCGCGCAGCACGGTCTCGTTCTCGCCTATGCGATCCAGTGCTAGCCAGCGCGCGGTCAGAGCTACGTCGCCCAGGCCCCCCTCGTGGCCGGTGGTTGCGCTCGGTTCATCTGCCTGGCGAAAGCGCCGTTCTATCCACGGGACACTGGCCTGCACTCCCCAGCTGGAATTGAAGTTGTAGCCGATGAGCAACTGGGTGACCGAGCTGCGTAACATCTCTCCCGCATCGTTGTCGACCTCCTCCCCAGCCTCCTGCAAACTCTTGAAGCTGCTGAACTGGGTGGCCAGGCCTACTCGCGGGCCGGGCCGGGCCTGCTCCATGGCAACGGTGGTGTACACCGAGCACAGGTCACAGGCGTATGCTCCTGCCGCCGTGGCGAGACCAGCAACGGTCACCACCAGCGCGGTAAAAAGCGCTCTCGTTAAAATCCTGATCTTCTCTTTCTCCTTATACATTCACTGCACCCGCGGTGGCGGTGATCAGAAAACTACGTTGCCGAAAGGTGTCCACCTTCCATACATAGTTTAATCAGAAACTGGAGGGCCAACAAGGGCCCGGAAGTACCCACTGTGCTCGCCGCCGGGCAACCAGGACGGATCGAATACATCCATCCGTTGGCCAAAAACCGTGTTTTGCTTTATCTGTCAAATGCTCCCGGTATGCGACCCCGCGAAAGGCACCGTGCCAGGGGGCGCTCACATGGGGGTGAGCGAGAAGGTGACCGAAGAACTGGAACTCATGCTGTTGTTTAAGGCTCCAGGGCGGGCAGGCAACGGTGACAGCGAGGCTATCGGCCGTCGGCTCGCGCTACTGCTGCAGGAATCGCAGTGCAGCAGCGACCAGAGAGTGCTCGTGGCCACGAGCGACCAAACCCCCACGCCCGACCCCTTCGACACCCTGGTCTCGGTGGGTGTAGAAGACGAGCACCAGGCGCGCAACCTCGCGCAGCCCATCAGGGCAGAGCTGGGCGACGGCCCGGACGGTACCACTGACCTGCACGCCCTGCTCGTCCGAAGCCGATGGCCGAAACCACGCGAGCAGCGCCCTGGTAGAGGTAGTCGGGCAGGCGCGGGAGTGATGATGGTCTCGGCCATGCACAGCTCCGAGGGCGTAGACCACAACGCCTTCGACCTGCACTGGCGCGACCGCCACGCACCGCTGGCGCTCGAACACCACCCCGGCATGGCCGCCTACCAGCAGAACGTGGTCGAGCAGGTGCTGACGCCCAACAGCCCGGCCTGGGACGGGGTGGCCATGCTCTACTTTGACAGCCCTGACGATCTCGCCAACAGATTGTACAACGACGAAGAAAGCCAGCGGATAATCATGGTCGACGTCGCGCGCTTCGTCGACCTGGAGCGCAGCACCACGGTAATCATGGCCGAGGCATACGCGGTTTCTACCCAGCCCATCAAATCACGGAGGAAAGTATGAGAAGAAATCTATTAGCAGCCCTGCTGGCCTTTATATTCACGGTTGGAGCCACGCCAGGCCATGCAGTTCAGTCGAACCCTGTAGCTGAGCTTCAACCGAGCAACTTCGCTCACCAGCTTGGAGGCTACTACGGTGCAGGCTCGAAGATCATAGACGAAGATGCGACCGGCGGATTCGCGGAAAACTCCAATTTCCCCCGGAAGATTGACGATTCGATCAAGAACCAGAAAGAAGAGGTCTACCTGCTGGCGCTTGCTGACAGCGCGACCGCGTTTGGGCATACATACAAGGGCATGGAGCTACGGTTAATAAACGGTACGGAAAAACAGCAGGATTTCGGCGCGTCCGACGGCAGATTGTTTATAATCCAGGAAGCCCTGGACGAGACCGGGGAATGGAAACCGGTTGAGTATTTACCGTCAAGCTGGTGTGGCAACAGCTATCACCACGTCTTTCTCGGTCCAGGAGAGCACTGGCTGTTTCCAACCCCGAAATACGAAGGAACTTTCTCGACCACCCTTCGTTTTTCAATGTCGATCGACGATGACAAGGTTCTCCATTCAAACGAATTCAAGGGATCCGTCAATCCAGTGCAATTCGAAGAAAACGAGGATATGGCGCTCTGGAGATGAGCCGGCCTGTTTCAATGCCGACGGGATGCTGCGGGTAAAACCATCACCGCCCGCGGCTACTGCTTGCAGCTGAGCTTCGTGGCCGAGCCGTTGTAGCGGCAGTCGGCGAGCACGAAAGTACTCTCGGTGCACAGGCCGGCGGCCGCTGCGGAAGCGTCGCCGAGCACCACGGTAAGCAGCGGCGGTTCATCACCCTGCTCGAGCGGGTAAGCGCCGTCGCGGGCCTTTATGATCAGCTTGGCTACGCCGGGGGTTTTTTTCGATCGATCCACAAGCATGACCTTGTTTATACCGCCCACGGCGCTGCCGGTCTTGTCGGCGTACTTCCACTTCGTGCCCGCGCCGTTCACCCGCCAGCCGCGCGTACCCGAGCCCAGGTACGACCCGGACGGCAGTGCGACCTCGGCCAACGAGCTACCCCCCTCGGTCTGCACGGTCAGCAGCAGACCGTCGCCTCCAAGGTCGATGTCCGAAAAGTCCGCGCCCGCAGGCAGAACCAGTTCGCCCTTCACCAGCAGGCCCTCGTTGCCCGAGCTCCCGTCACCCAGCCCCGACAGTTTAAGGCGCGGACGGCCAACAAGATCACGCGAACCGTCGGAGTTGGTACAGGTGGAATCCGCCTCGCAGCTGCACTCGCCCGCCTCGCCGGCGGCTATGCACAAACCCGGGCACGCCGCGTCATCGCTACCATCACACTGCTCGCTGCCCTCGGCGGTGTCGTTGCCACAGATCGAGTTCGAGCAGGCCGAGGTATCGAACAGGCAGTCAACGCCGCAGGCCAGCGTGCCCGCAACGTAGCCCAGCCCGGCGCAGTCCTGCCCGCCGAGGTCGGCGCCATCGCACTCCTCGCCGGAATCGATTGCACCGTTGCCACAGTTGTCGGCCACCAGGGCCAGGTTCACCGACACGGGCACCGAGGAAACCGGTACGGTCTGCGTCGCGGTAGTATAGCCAGCCGCCGAGGCCTGCACGGTGTAAGTCGCGTTGGCGGGCAGCATGTAAGTCCAGCGGCCAAAGGGCAGGAAGGTGTTGCGCTCAAGCTCCCCCGTATCAAAGACGTAATCCGTCAGCGTCACCGTGGCCTCAATGGGGAGGCCGGTTGAAGAATCGGTAGTGTGAACGTCGATGCGCGCGCCGCCGAGCCGCTCGAACAGGTACTGCCAGCCCGCCCGGTTGCGGGACACTATCGCTGGCACATCGGCAAAATTCGGCTCGAACGACTGTCCCACCTCCACCAGCATGGCGTAGGTGCCATGGTAGGCGTAGTACCAGCTGGTGTCGTCACCGCTTATGGGCCCACCCGAGGCGGGCGAGTACACGTCGAAGCGCGGCGTCGAGTCCACGGCGTCGATGGCGTCGGCCATGCCATTCATCATCTCGTGGATAACGTCGTGCTCGGGCATGATATCGTTGGCCCCGCCGTTGCTGCAGGCGTAGGGGTAGTCGATGAACTGGCCGTAGGCGTGCCAGCTTATGGCCGTCGTAAAGTGCCACTGGTTGCTGAGAGCCGCCATCGCCGAGCTCTCCAGTTCGGACGAAGCCGACGGCCCGCGGTAGGTTTCCTGCGAACACGACGCGCCGCTGCCGCAACCCGCCGGCCCCCACAGGTAGGAGTAGTTGCGGTTGAGGTCCACGCCCAGGTCCACGCCCGTACACGAACCGCCGTAGGTCTGGCGGTTCTTGCGCCACAGCGAATCCACGTCAAAGACGTGCTGGGTGCCGTCGGGGTTTACCACCGGCACGACCACGGTCTTGTAGTCGTTGACCCAGGCGGTGATCGTAGCGTCCACTCCGTAGCCGGCCGTCAAGATTTCGACCACGTCCATGGCCACGTGCGGGGTGGCAACCTCGCGCGCGTGGTGCTGCGAGTTGAACAGCAGCGACGGCTCGTCCTCGTCAGTGCCCGGGTTGTCGGAAATCTCAAGGCCGTAGATGTCGCGTCCCTCCCAGCTCGTACCCACCACGAACAGCCGGGTGATGGACGGGTAGTTGGCGGCCGCCTGCGTGAGCAGCGCCTGTATCTCCGAGGGGTCGTAGTACTGCGACTGCGTGCGACCCGGCTCAAGCGGCGCGTCGTCAAACGAACGCAGCACCACGAAGCCGGCTTCCACCAGCTCTGCCAACCCGCGCGCGTCGGGCACGTCGACCACAGTGCTGCCGGTGTCGGCGTCGTAGCCGCAGCGGCCCGCGTGCATGCGGTGATCGGTAAGCCAGGCGAACCACGCGCGTCGTTCGGCAGCCGAGTGCTGTTGTCCTGCGGCGGGTAGCGCCAGCTCCAGGGTCCACGGTTGGGCCGAGGCGGGCGTTGGAAAGACTGCGACCCCGCCCAGGAACAGGACCAACAGCAAGGCCAGAATTTTAAGCCGTCTCATGAGGGGGAAGGGCGCCCCGGTCGGCGCAACTTCAACAATAGGAAACCGGCCTCGGGTTCGTCAAGGTGATTCACCCTTTTTCGCCGCGAAAAGAGCTATTTTGAGCCCGAAGTGTTGGCCGCAGCGCCCAGGAAGGCGGGTTTTTCGCCCCCACCGTGCACGAGCAGACCGGCGCCGCTTATGTAGGCCGCCATCGGAGAGGCCAGAAACACGCAGGCATCGCCAAGGTCCGAGGGCTCGGCCAGCCGCCCGAGCGGCACTGTGGCTGCGACCGAGGCTATGCCCTCTTCGTCGCCGTAGTGCAGGTGCGCCTGCTCGGTGCGCACCATGCCACCGATAACAGCATTGACCCGCACGCGCGGGGCCCACTCAACGGCCAGCGATTCGGTCAGGCTCAGCAGCCCAGCCTTGGCTGCCCCGTAAGCCGCCGTGCCCGGCGAGGGTCTGAGCGCGCTGACACTGGAAATATTTATGATCGCACCGCCGCCGTCCTGTTGCTGCATGACAACGTTGGCCTGCTGCGCGCAGTTGAGCGCGGCCAACAGGTTGAGGCGCACTATCGATTCGGAGAACCTCGGCGAGGCCGTCGCCGCCTCGGTGGCCGGGGCGCCGCCGGCGTTGTTGACGAGTACGTCGAGTCGGCCGTGGCTGTCTACCGCAGCCTCGATGACGGCCGCGCTGGCGTCGGGGTCACGGACGTCGGCCTCAACGAACACGGCCTCGCGACCGTCGACCGACGGAAGCTGGTCGGGACGGCTGCGACCGCAGATGATGAGCTCGGCGCCAGCCGCGAGAAAACACTGGCTGATACCCCGGCCCACGCCCTTGCCGCCGCCGGTCACCACGACCACCTTGCCACTGAAGTCGAGTTTATCTGCCATCGTCAAGCCTCCAGCCCTGCCCGGTCCTCACATCCTATACCCAACAGTCGGGCTATGCGCTCGCGGTGCCAGTCGGGATCGCCCAGCAGCGTAGCCCCGGCGCGCGCGCGCTTGAAGTACAGGTGGCAATCGTATTCCCAGGAAAAGCCCACCCCGCCGTGCACCTGTATCGATTCGGCCGCAGCCGTGAAAAAGGACTCGCTGCAGTAAGACAGCGCCAGCGAAGCCGATCGCGGCAAGCTGGGATCTTCTACCGACGCGGCCCAGGCTGCGTAGTAGGCCGCCGAGCGTGCGCTCTCAACCTTGACCATGACGTCGGCCAGCTTGTGCTTGATGGCCTGGAAGCCACCTATGGGCCGGCCGAACTGGCGGCGCTCTTTTGCGTAGGCCACCGTGCTGTCGAACACCCGCGACGCACCACCAAGCTGCTCGGCAGCCAGTGCCACCGCGGCGAGATCAAGCGTGCCTTCGAGCTCGGCCCAGCCACCGACCATGCGCGCGTCGGCCTCGAGCTGCACGCCCTTGAGCTCAACGCGGGCCAGGCGGCGGGTATGATCCATGCCCGGTGTCTCGACGCAGGCCAGGCCGTCGGCGCCGGCCTCGACAAGGAAAAGCGCTATGTTATCCGGGGAGCTGCCGCCGGCCTCGCAAGCGGCGACCACCAGGAGGTCGGCCGTGGCCCCGTCAACAACGAAAGATTTAACGCCGTCGAGGCGCCAACCGTCACCGTCGGCAGTAGCAGCCGCTTGTATTCCGCCAGCCTCGCGCGAGCCGTCGTTCTCGGCAAAAGCCAACGCCGCGCTTATTTCGCCCGCCGCTATGCGCGGCAGCCACTGTTGCTTCTGCTCCTCGGTGCCGGCCAGCAACAAGGCGTTGGCGGCCAGGCAGACCGTTGAAAAAAACGGCGCGCACAACAACGCAGCGCCCATCTCCTCCATCAGTACCGACAACTCGACCGCGCCCAGGCCGTAGCCGCCGTAGCGCTCGGGCAATGCAACGGCCGTCCAGCCCATCTCGCCCGCCACGCGCTGCCACACGCCCTGGTCCCAACCGCGCTCGCCCTGCATGGCCTCACGAACCTGCTCGGATGAGGACTGGTCGGCAAGAAACTCGCGCGCGCTGCGGCGCAATTCCTGCTGCTCGGCTGTCAGTGAAAAATCCAGTTGCCCTTCCCCCGCTTGTCCTTCAGTCAGGTACCGTAGACCTTCTGCGGAGGCTCGCTCTGCGCTAACAGCCCCGCCACTGCCTCGCCCAGGTCCGAGGGCTCCCAGCGTTGGCCGCAGTCGATTTCAACACCCGTGCGCCAGCCGTCGCACAGGCTAACGCGACCGCCGTCCACCTCGAACACTCGGCCCGTCACGTCACGCGACGCCGGGCTCGCCAGCCACGCCACCAACGGTGACACGTTGGCCGGGTCCATGGCATCAAATCCCTCGTCGGGGGCTTTCATCATGTCGGCAAACGCACCCTCGGTCATGCGCGTACGCGCCGATGGCGCGATCGCGTTGGCCGTGATGCCATAACGGCCCAGTTCAGCGGCCTGCACCAAGGTCATCGAGGCAATGGCACCCTTGGCAGCCGAGTACACCGACTGCGCGATGCTGCCCTGCAGGCCGGCACCCGAGCTGGTGTTCACGATGCGCGCGTCGACTTCGTCGCCGGCCTTGGCACGGTCGCGCCAGTGGGCCGCCGCGTGGCGCGCCACGCAGAAGTGACCGCGCAAGTGCACGCGCAGCACTGCGTCGAACTCCTCTACGGTGGCGTTGGCAAACATGCGGTCGCGCACGATGCCGGCGTTGTTGACCACCACGTCAAGACGGCCGAAACTCTCGAGAGCGGTGGCAAGCAGTGAGCCAGCCCCGTCCCAGTCGGCCACGTCGCCGGCGTTGGCCACCGCCTGGCCGCCCGCAGCCCGAATAGTCTCTACAACTTCGCCGGCAGGGCCGCTAGACCCGCCACTGCCGTCGAGCTCGGCGCCTATGTCGTTCACCACCACGGCCGCGCCCTGCCGTCCCAGCTCGAGCGCGTGCTCACGGCCCAGGCCACGGCCCGCGCCGGTGACAACGGCCACCCTTCCTTCGCAGATACCCATCTCGTCGTTTTCTCCCCGTCCAGCTGTCCCGTTACACGCGCTCGATTATGGTCACGTTGGCCTGGCCGCCGCCCTCGCACATGGTCTGCAGACCGTAGCGGCCGCCCGTGCGCTCGAGCTCGTGCAACAGCGTGGTCATCAACCGCGCCCCGGTGGCACCCAGCGGGTGACCCAGCGAGATGGCACCGCCGTTGACGTTGACCTTGTCCATGTCGGCCTCGAGCTCCTTGGCCCAGGCCATGACCACCGGCGCGAAGGCCTCGTTGATTTCCACAAGATCGATGTCCGCCAGCGTCATGCCGGTTTTCTCCAGTGCCCAGCGTGTGGCGGGCATGGGCGCGGTGAGCATCCACACCGGGTCGGCTCCGCGCACGCTCAAGTGATGAATGCGCGCCCGCGGCTTGAGCCCGTGTTCCTTCACGGCGCCTTCACTGGCTATGAGCAGCGCCGAGCTCGCGTCGGATATCTGGCTGGCCACCGCTGCCGTGACCCGCCCGCCCTCGCTCAGCGTCTTGAGCGTCGCCATTTTTTCGAGCGAGGTATCTCGGCGCGGTCCCTCGTCGGCGGTGACGCCTTCGAGCGGCACTATCTCTCGATCAAAACGCCCCTCGTCCTGGGCCTTTATGGCGCGCTGGTGACTCTGGTAGGCAAACTCCTCCATTTCCTCGCGCGAGCACTCCCACTTTTCGGCGATCATCTCGGCCGAGCGAAACTGTGACACTTCCTGGGTTCCGTAGCGCGCCACCCAGCCCTTCGACTGCGAAAAAGGATCCTCGTGACCGTATTCCTGGCCCGCCAGCATCGACGAGGAAATCGGGATCTGGCTCATGTTCTGCACGCCACCGGCAACCACGAGGTCGCTCGTGCCGCTCATCACCGCCTGGGCCGCAAAGTGCACCGCCTGCTGGGCGCTGCCGCACTGGCGATCGACGGTCGTTCCCGGCACCTCGTCGGGCAGGCCGGCTGCCAGCCAACAGGTGCGCGCAATGTCACCGGCCTGTGGACCGATAGTGTCAACGCAACCGAAAACCACGTCTTCGATGGCGGCGGGATCAACGTCGTTACGATCCATCAACGCGCGCAGGCTGTGCGCGCCCAGGTCGGCAGGGTGCACCTGGCTCAAGCCGCCACGGCGCCGTCCGACGGGCGTTCTCAGTGCATCTACTATGTATGCTTCGGGCATGTGGTCTCTCCTCTTTTACCCCTTGCGGATGTCAAGCCTTCAATGTTTCCCGCCCGCGGTGCCCAGTAAAGCGGGCTCCGTAACGTCGTCTTCCAATAAAAACAGCGGCAGGGCAACGTCGTCGGCTACTTTTTCAAAGACAACCTGCAGGCGGGCCCCTATAACGAGCAGGCTGGGGTCAACGGGCTCACGCGCCTCGCCACTACCGCTGGCCGCGCTGCCACCAACAACCCTGCCGAATATCCGGAGCGTGGGCGCCTCGTCGAGCTGGATGACGGCCACGTTGTAGGGCGCGTCTTTTTCAAAGACCGGCAGCAGCGGCGGGTGTGCCACGCAGTACGACCACAGCTGCCCTCTACCCGAAAGTTTCTGCCAACCCGTATCCAGCGACTGGCAGTCGGGGCACATCGGGCGCGGCGGAAACCTCAGGCGCCCGCAGTCAACGCAGGCCTGCACCACGAGTTCGCCGCGCAGAGCGGCCTCCCACATCGGCGCGTCGGCGGGGTCGTCTGTCACCGGCAATGGTCGTTCGTCTATCATCGTAACTGCAAGCCTCTAATTTCTCAGCAGCAAGGCCGAGCTCGGCACCACGTGGGCAGAAGTCACCAGGCAGAGGTCGGCGTCTTCGACCTGGGAAGTCGAGCTCCCGCGCATCTGCCGGACGCCCTCGTTGAGCAGGTTCATGCCATGCACGTAGGCCTCCGACAGGCTCCCGCCCGAGGTATTGACGGGCAGCGAGCCGCCCGGCCCCAGGGTGCCGCCTTCTACAAAACCCCCGGCCTCGCCCACGGGGCACAGGCCGTAGGTCTCAAGCGATAACAACACCAGCGGGCTGAAGGCGTCGTATAACTGAGCCACCTTCACGTCGGCCGGCACGGCATCGGCCTGCCGCCACAGGCTGCGCGCGGTTGCCCCCGAGCAGCCGGCCAGCGGATCGTCGCAGTGAAAGTTAGTCATCACCTGGTACTGCTCGCCCATGCCCTGCGAGGCCGAGTGTATGAACACCGGCCGGGTACGGCAGTCGCGCGCGCGCTCCGCCGACACGATGACCACCGCCACCGCGCCGTCGCTCTCGAGGCAGTTGTCGTAGAGGCAAAGCGGCTCACTGATCCAGCGCGCGTCGAGGTAAGTGGCCATGTCGAGTGGCTTCTCGTACATGGCCGCGCGGGGGTTGAGGTTTGCGTGTTCGCGTTGGGCCAACGCGACCTCGGCCAGTTGCTCGCGCGTGAGGCCGTACTCGTGCATGTAGCGACGCGCCATCAGCGCCACCTCGTCCACGGGTCGCAGCAGGCCTACCGGCCGCGAGTACTTCCACTGGTCGGAAATGCGCTCGTTGACCTGCGCCCACACGCGGCTGCTCTTCGCGCCTCGCTTGCGCGACCGCCACACAACTCCCACCTGCGCCATGCCGCAGGATATGGCCATGGCCACCTGGGCCACCGCCCCGCAGGCCGCTCCGCCGCCGTGCGCCACCTGTGAAAAAAAATTGAGCTCGCCCATACCCACCGCACGCGCGAGCTCGAAGTCAGACGGACCTTCCATGGTAAACGACGCGAGCGCGTCAACTTCGCTGGGATCGATACCCGCTTCGGCCAGCGCGTCGCGCACCACCCGGCATGACAGCTCCAGCTCGCTGGCCCCGAGGCTGCGCGCGTACTCGCTTTCGGCCAGACCCACGATGGCAGTGCTGTCACTCAACGAGCCCACGCCGTCAGTTGACTCCCTGCAATTGCAGTTGGCCTTCACGGGGATTGTTGTCGACGTCCGCAAGAACGGCGTCCGCCAGGCGGCCGCGGTGCCAGGCCGAGCCACCCCAGGTCATCTCCAAGGCCCAGGCGCGCTTCATCCACGCGTGCAGGTCGACCTCCCAGGTATATCCAATGCCGCCGTGAACCTGCAGCGAGGTCCTGGCCGCCAGCAGCGCCGCCTCGTCGGCCATGGCCTTGGCATGAGACACGTGCAACCCGGCGTCAGCGTGACCGGTCGCCAATGAACACGCCGCCCGGTACACGACAGGCCGGGCGAACTCGACGGCGACCTGGGCCGTGGCCAGGTGATGCTTGACCGCCTGGAAGCTACCTATGGCCCGGCCGAACTGCTCGCGCTGGCCCGCGTAGTTAACGGCCAGGTCGATAAGCTTCTGTCCGATGCCGAGTTGCTGGGCAGCGCAGCCGAAAGCCGCGCGGTCGAAGGCCGAGTCGAGCAGGCGCGTGGCCCCGGCAGCGTCGGCCAGCAGGCTGTCGTCGCCGGGCTTCCAGTCAACGGTGAACAGACGCCGCGCGGCGTCGTTACAGGGCTGGCGGGTGAGTTCAACGTGGGCGCGCTCAACGGCGTGCAGAGATCCATCGCCGGCCAGCAACAGCAGCAGCTCGGCCACGTGGGCGTCGGCAACGCAGGGGTTGGCCGGATGCTCTATGGCCAGCCGGGCCTCGCCCGCGGCCACGCGCGGCAGCCACTTGCCAGCCACGCTCGCGGCGGTGCCACCCCCGGCGGCCAGCGTCTCGAGCAGCGGCGCTGCCGCCAGCACTGTTTCTACAAGCGGCTCGGGCAGGCAGGCCCGCCCGCTCTCTTCGAGCGCCAGCACCAGGTCGACCTCGGCCATGCCAAGGCCGCCGTTCTCTTCGGCCAGCAGCAGGCCGGTGAGGCCCAGCTCGGCCAGCCCGCGCCACAGCCCGTCGCTGCGCCCGCTTTCGTCGGCCCACAGCTCGCGCAGAACATCCGCCGTACAGTCGCGCTCGAGCAGCGCGCGCACACTGTCGCGAAACATCAGCTGCTCTTCGTTGAAATGAAAATCCACGGTTCGCCCACCTAGCCCCTGGGCAGGCCCAGCAGCCGCTCAGCCGCTATGTTGCGCTGTATCTCGTTGGTGCCGGCGTAAATCGGACCCGCCAGGGCGAATTGAAAACCGTCGAGCCAGTCGCCGACGTCGCCCGCCGCCCGGGCCGTGGGCAGCAACTCGGCACGCGGCCCGAGCAAAGCCATCGCCGTCTCGTGCATGGCGAGATCCATCTCCGACCAGAAAATCTTGTTCAAACTCGACTCGGCGCCGATACTGCCGCCGGCGATGATGCGACTGGCCGTGCGGTAGGTCTGTAGGGCGTAAGCCTCGGCCTGCATCCAACCGCGTATCACGCGGTCGCCCAGCGTCGGGTCGCGTTGGGCCGCCTCGGGATTGTCGCGAAGCAGTGCCACCAGCTTGCGCGCCGTGGCCTGGTAGCGAGCCGGGCTGCGCAGCATGAGTCCGCGTTCAAAACCGGCAGTGCTCATGGCCACTTTCCAGCCGCCGCCCTCTTCGCCCAGCAACTGGTCGACGGGCACTCGCACGTTGTCGAAGAACACCTCCGCGAAACCGGTCTCGCCGTCGAGTTGTTCGATAGCGCGCACCTGCACGCCCTCGGCGTCAAGCGGTACGAGCATGAAGCTGAGCCCGCGGTGACGCTCGGAGTCGGGGTCGGTGCGAAAGATACAGAAAATCCAGTCGGCCCACACCGCACGCGAGCACCAGGTCTTCTGGCCGTTGACGACGTAATGGTCGCCGTCGCGAAAAGCAGTGGTGCGAATGGCCGCCATGTCGCTGCCCGCGTTGGGCTCGCTCCAGCCCTGGGCCCAGACGTCGATACCGGCTGCCATGGGCGGGAGAAAGCGTGCCTTCTGTTCGTCGCTGCCGAACTCCATCAGCGTGGGGCCGAGCAGGAAAATGCCGTTCTGGTTCACGCGGCCGGGCGCGCCCGCGCGGTAGTATTCCTCTTCGAAGATCAGCCACTCGATGAGATCCACGCCGCGACCACCGTACTCAACGGGCCACGACACCATCGCCCAGCCGCCCTCGTTGAGCTTGGTTTCCCACTCGCGGTGAGCGGCAAAGCCCTGCTCGGTGTCCATCGACTGCAGGGCCTGCGCGGGCACGTTGGCCTCGAGCCACTCTCTTGCCTCGACGCGGAACGCACGCTGTTGCTGGGTGTAGTCGAGATCCAAGAGGGTCAGTCCTTGTTACCCTTGCCGCCGGGCGTCTTTCCGCCGGGCGAAAAACTCGCCTCTCGTTTTTCAACGAAGGCGTCGCGCGCCTCCTGCGAATCGGACGACGCGTACATCTCGTAGGTAAAGCCCTGCTCAAAACGGTAGCTGCGCTTTATGTCCACCGGCTCTATGCCGTTCAGGGCCTCCTTTGCCACGCGCACGGCGCGTGGGCTCTTGGCAGCAATGACGGCGGCCAGCTCGCGGGCGGCGGCGGCCAGTTGATCGCGAGGATGCACGCTTTCTACCGCGCCCAGCCGGTAAGCTTCGAGGGCGTCTATGGGCTCGCCGGTAAAAAACATGCGCCGTACTTTCTGCAACGGGAACATGCGCGCCAGGTGAGTGGCCGCACCCATGGCTCCACGGTCTATCTCGGGCAGACCAAAGGTCGCGTCGTCAGAAGCCAGTATGATGTCGGCCGAGCCGACCATGCCGATGCCGCCAC
>Ga0302123_10000165_pt1 | contig 51148 bp, 39 predicted proteins | sample CB21_321_MG_FD_203109 | JGI IMG/M metagenome (GOLD analysis project Ga0302123, IMG submission 203109) | Marine microbial communities from Western Arctic Ocean, Canada - CB21_32.1 | ecosystem: Environmental > Aquatic > Marine > Oceanic | place: Canada: Western Arctic Ocean | collected 2017-09-28 | reverse complement strand
TTCGCGAGTCCTTTCTTGGGCTGGATCCGGCAGCGGAATGGCACGCATCAAAGTTTTTGTATAGGGATGCAGCGGCTGTTGAAAAAGTGTCTCGGTCGGGCCGGTTTCCATGATCCGGCCGAGATACATCACGGCGACGCGATCGGCGATATGCTGCACAACTGAAAGGTCGTGGGAGATGAAAAGCATTGCCATGTTCATGTCCCGGCAAAGGCCGGTCAGGAGATTCAGGATCTGAGCCTGAATCGACACGTCCAATGCCGACACCGGTTCGTCGGCGATTAGCAGTTTCGGCTTGACCGCCAGGGCACGCGCAATAGCGATGCGTTGGCGCTGGCCCCCGGAGAATTCGTGCGGGAACTTGCGCATCATCTGCGGCTCCAGTCCGACGCGTGTCATCAATTCGGCCACATGCTCCGGCAGATGCGATTTGTCGGCCAGTCCGTGCACCAGCAGCGGTTCTGCAAGTGCGTCGAAAACAGTCATTCGCGGATTCAGCGAAGCGTACGGGTCCTGGAAAACCATCTGGACCCCGGTCCGTGCCTTTTGCAGCTCGCCCGCCCGCAGTGCGGTCAGGTCCCGGCCGTCGAACAGGATGCTGCCGGCGCTGACTGCAGTGAGCCGCACGATTGAGCGGGCCAGTGTCGATTTACCGCAGCCGGATTCGCCGACCAGTCCGAGGATCTCACCGGCATCGACTGCCAGTGTGACGTCGTCGACTGCCTTGACTGTCGGCGTCCGGCCATGCTCACGCCGGAGTGTGTAATAGGTCTTAAGATTCTGGATTTTTAGGAGCAATTCAGGAATCGTCCTTGGCCGGGTCTGTAGCTTCCTTTATGAATTGCTGCACGATTGGGATTGCCTGCTCGACCTCATCCGTGGGAATGACAACTTCGACAGCTTGAGCGCCTTTAACCATCGTGCCCATGATTTCGTCTTTCAGGAACACGTTCAGGCCGGCTAACTCCAGTACTGTCTTGAGAATATGAGTATCGATAGGTCTGCCGGCGTACACTGTTGTGAATTCACTTTCTGGCATGATATCGTCCCCGGTTTTAGATTGGATAATGCTGCAAGACGTTGGCTTAACTTACAACGGAACACAAGGATTTTGTAATACTGTCTCGCTCCCCCCATTTACATCCGACTGAAAAGCTATTATTCCATTGGATGTTTGAACGGTAATACGAACGCCGAACGTCCAACGTCAAATGGAAAAATGCTGCCATAATGGCCATCGCTGCATGGTGGTACGCGAGTTCCTTCCGCCTTCGATGTTGTCCCGGTTCATCATTCTTGGAAATTCCGTATCCTCGGAGAATCACCGCTCGGAAGCAACGTGGCTCGGGCACCCTCGTAACGCCGATGAACCAACAAACAAAAGCCCCTTCGATGACGCCATCCCACTGGAAGGTGCAACAGGAAAATCCGACCGACGGGTCCCTCCTTCCACCGATTTCCTACACGCCGTTAATGGCCAGCGAAGGGACGCGGCGAACGATTAACGCAGCAGCGCCAACAGTTCATCGCGATTGAGGTCTGGCATGCCGTCGGCATTGTCAATGACGGCGGAGAAAAGCTCCTGCTTCTCTGCCTGCAGCGCCAACACTTTTTCCTCGATAGTGCCGTGGCAGGCGAATCGGTAGGCGATGACTGGTTTCTGCTGGCCGATGCGGTGGGTGCGGTCGATGGCCTGGCGCTCGGCGGCGGGATTCCACCACGGGTCGAAAATCACGACGTAATCGGCGCGTGTCAGATTCAGTCCGGTCCCGGCCGCTTTGAGACTGAGCAGAAAAACCGATGGCTCGGCAGCGTCGGTGAATTCCTGCACCAGTGCACCGCGCTTCTCAACGGGGGTCTTCCCAGTGAGTTTGAAGTGGGCCAGGTTTTCCGCGACAAGATGTTTCTCGATGATCTCCAGCATGCTGGTGAACTGACTGAAGACCAGTATGCAATGCCCGGCTGCCAACAGGTCCGGCAGCGTTTCCATGAGCCACGCTAATTTTGCGGACTCTGCAATCGGTGGCAAGTCGTCAGTTGATTCGGCGGCGCGCTCAGGCAGCAGGGCAGGGTGGCAGCATAGCTGGCGCAGACGGGTAATTGCAGCGAAGATATCCATGACGTTGCCGGAGGCGGCGCGTTCCCGGGCGTTGCCCAGTTCGCGGGCGTAGAGCGCGTTCTGGAATTCGTTGAGCGGCAGGGAAATGGTCTCTTCTGTACGCGACGGCAGTTCCGGGGCGACTTCTTCCTTGGTGCGCCGCAGCATCAGCGGTTCGATGCGGTGCCGCAAGGTGCTCAGATCACTGACGGCGAAGCTGTCGCGATCGCCGAGATAGTTGGGGTTGAGAAAATCGACGATAGACCACAGGTCGAGCGGCCGGTTCTCGAGGGGTGTGCCGCTGGCGGCGATGCGACGCTCCGATTGCAGGGACTTGACGCTAAGCGTGATCTCGGCGTCGGGGTTGCGGATGTTCTGTGCTTCATCGAGTATGATGGTGTGGAAGTCACGTGCCCGCAGGTGGGTAATATCATTGCGGACCACGGCGTAGGATGCAATGATTGCATCGGCATGGCCGGATTCTGCCAGCGTGCGATGGCGGCGTTCGGCGGGACCGGTCAGTTCACGGACCCGCAGGTCGGGCGCGAACTTGGCAATTTCCCCGGTCCACACGGCAATGACCGAAGCGGGGCAGACGATCAGTGAGCAGGCAGAAGGATGGGTGACCTTGCAGCAGCGCAGATACGTCAGAATCTGCAGGGTCTTGCCCAGGCCCATGTCGTCGGCCAGTAAGCAACCGAGGGTGTGTCCCGTGCGGTTGTGAAGGAAACGTACACCGTCGGTCTGATAGTCGCGCAACACATCGACGAGGTCCCCGGGGATCTCTAAGTCGGGCAGGGGGGGGCGCTCGCGGACGGCTTCAAGCATAGCCCGGGTGTCGCGCGGCATCCGCATGACGCTGAGTTGGGCAGCGGTGGTTGCGATGATCGGTGCGCGGTCAATGGTTATTCGATGTTGGCCGGGTTCGAGGTTGGTGTTGTCGAGAAATGTACGCAGGTCGTCTGTGCTGTTGGCGTCGAAAGTGAACATGACACCGGAACGCGTGCGCAACGTGGTTTGGCCGTTGTGCAGCACCGCATGAAGATCCTCGGCGTCGATTGATTCATCTCCGACGAGGCCACCGACTTCGACGTCGAGCCAGCCGTTGCCTTCGTGAACAGTCAGTGTCGGCTTGATGGGGGCAGTGTCCTTGAACAAATCCTCGATTTTGTAGTCGACCTTGAGTATGACGTCGACTGGCAGAGCAGTGCGAGCCTGGCGGATTGCTTCGACTGTTTCGGGTGTCGTCGGCAGACGATACACCCCGTCCTTCGATGCTTCTATGGGCAGTTTGTTGAGAAATTGCCGGACATCCTCCAGTACGGGAGACTCGCTCTGCACGATCGTAAAGTTGTCGCGTCCCGGGGCGAGTCGCGCCGGAGTGATTGCAGGATCGGCAAAAATCGGGGCAGTCTTGATGGTGGCGGCGACAATCAGTTCCTCGCCCTCGGATTTGATTTCGATTCGCGGCGTACCGCGATGGGTGACGGTAGTGACGGATGGCCCGGCGATCAGATCGAGGCGGTGCTGGAGAATGGTCGGTAGATGGTCAGCGATGGCGGTCGTCGCTACTTCCGGATCGTTCTTGCCGAAGACTCGGTTGAGCACGTCCCGGTCGAAGGGGACATCGAGTCGGTAGCGTTTCTCGGCGACAGTGACCTCGGAATGTTCGCCGGCGAGTTGTTCGCCGACGGTGTGAAAAGGTGCACGTGTGCCGTCGGGCGCGATCACAACGCAGGCGAGCGTTGTCCTCGTACCGCGCGGGTGCAGTTCAACGGCCAGTCGGGCGCTGATATTACTGTCGGAATAGCTTGCCTGAGTGTCGCGGTCGACGATGGCGTCGGAGAAATCGTTCCACTCGGTTTTCCAACGGGCGAAATGATCGGCGGAGACTTCCAACAGCGAGGGGTTTTTGCGGATTAAATGCGGCTTATTGATGGCCGGCCATATACGTGAGAGCACGCGGTCGGTCCAGGATGCCCAGCCGTTCTCGTTGCCGTCACGCAGGCGTCGGCTGAGATTGTAGAGATCCTGAACGTGTAGTTGGCGTTTACGGCCATCACTCAACTCGTAGAACCGCAGGACAACTGCCGGTGGTGCGTGATCGTAATCGGATTCGAGTTGCAGTTGTTTCATTGATCTCAGGGGGCGGTGCCGATTTTTCGGCGCCACGTTTTCACAGCGTCAGTGATGTCGTCGGCTTGCGTGACGGCGGTGACTACGGCAATACGTCGGGCGCCGGCGTCCAGCAATTCTTCGACATTGGTCAGTTTTATGCCACCCATGACGGTGAACGGCAGATCGATCTGTGGTGCGATCTCGGCTATCGCTTCCGGTCCGAGGAAGGTGTGGAGGCCGTCCTTCGTTCCGGTCGGATAGATCGGACCGATATTGATGTAGTCGGCGCCTTCTCGCACCGCTTCCTGTGCCTCCGCCAGCGAGTGCGTCGAGCGCCCGATGATCTTGTCAGGGATCATCTGCCGCGCCACGGGCAGAGGCAGGTCGTCCTGCCCCAGGTGTACGCCATCCGCATCGATGGCGATCGCGATATCTACGTGATCGTTGATTATCAAAAGAACCTCGTGCGCTTGCGTCAGTGCACGAAATTGCAGTGCTTTCTCATACAGGCGTCGCATCGACGATTTTTTGTCGCGCAATTGCACGATGCGGACGCCGCCGGCGATGACGGCTTCCAGGATTTCCAAATCCGAGCGGCCGGCCGACAGGTCCTCGGTCGTAACCGGGTACAGGTCGATGCCACTAAAGCGCTGGACGCGCGAGGCATGGACGCTTTCTAGATGAGAACCCACAGTGCTAATTCCGTCCGACAACGCCCTCTATAGGGCTTGATGCTGCGGCTATCTGCAAGGGCGTTGACGGCACCGACAGGTAGCCCTGGCGCCCAGCTTCCACTGCAAGCTTGAAACCGCGCGCCATCCGAACCGGATCACCGGCACGGGCGATCGCAGTATTGACCAAAACGGCATCCGCCCCCATCTCCATCGCTTCGGCGGCGTGCGATGGTTTGCCGAGTCCAGCGTCGACCACGACAGGAATGGAGGCCTGCTCAATGATAATCTCAATATTGGCGCGCATCAGAATACCGCGATTGCTGCCGATCGGCGAGCCCAGCGGCATGACAGTGGCGGTGCCGGCTTCTTCGAGCTGCAATGCCAGAATCGGGTCGGCCTGGATGTAGGGCAGCACGACAAATCCTTCTTTGACCAAGGCCCTGGCGGCCTTCAGTGTCTCCGGCCCGTCGGGCAACAGATATTTCGGGTCGGGGATGACTTCCAGCTTGACGAAGTCCTGCTCGCTGGCGGCACGGCCAAGTTTGGCCGTGCGAATGGCCTCCTCCGCGTTCCTGGCCCCGGCGGTGTTCGGCAGGAAATGATAAGCGCTAAAATCTAGGTGATTCAGCAGGTTCTTCTCGGGGTCGCTGAGGTTGACCCGGCGGATGGCGACGGTGACCATCTCGGTCCCTGCTGCCGCAATACTGGCAGCCATAGCCTCCATGCTGTCGTATTTACCCGTGCCGACGAACAGACGTGACTTGAAGTGCTTGCCGCCGATGATCAGTTTTTCATCATCCATACCAGTACACAAGGATCGTCAAATGGTCAAAGCCAGCGTGCGAGACGCGGCGAATTCGGGGGTGAGAGTGAACGCCTGTTCACACTCGGAAGATAGTAGGGATCGTTTTATTTTCAAGCCGCCGGTGTAGCCGCCGAGTCCGCCGCTGCTGGTTATCACGCGATGGCACGGAATAACTATGGGGTAGCGGTTGTGCGCCATTACCCGGCCGACAGCCCTGGCGGCGCCTGGAGAACCGGCTTCGGCGGCTATTTCGGCGTATGATCGTGTCTGTCCCGAGGGGATGATACACACGCAATCAACGACACGGCGCTGGAATGCCGTGAGACCGTTCAGCGGTAAACCTTCGAGTGTGAACGTAAGGTTTGCATCGGTGAAATACGCCTCGAGCTGTCGCTGCAGCACTGTAACAGAGGCAGGTGCTGAAGCCTTCTCCGACGTGCACCTGGTGGCGGGGGCAGCTCGGTCCCCGATGCCGATACGGTCAATCGTCGTAGTCTCCGAATCCCAGGTGATGGAGATCGGGCCGATCGGTGAACCGTGGGAGATTGTCATTTTCACTTTTCGCTCCTGTCTTTCGACGAGAAAACCAATTCCATGCCTGCCCGTATCCGCCGGAGGGGGTGATTCGGAATGAGTTGTTCGACAGTCAGGATGATGCCGCTGGCGATCAACCCGACGAGCAGTCCAACAAAGCCGCCAATCAGGGCCCCGGCAACATGGTCGTCCGATAGTTGAAAACCTCGGCGCGCAGCGACCGCGATACAAATAATCATCACCGATAGCTGAATGCTTGTGTTCATACGGCGGCGATTTTTTGACTGTGTTTCCCTGTTCACGCGATTTGCGGCTCGCGGCAGAGATTGGACAGGTGCCGGGAATGATCAGTGAGCGTGGACGCAATGCCCACGCTTTTGGGGCACACCGTCGGTGCATCGTGCACCGGCAGGTTTCGGGCCTTGGCAAAAGTATTTACCCGGATCTTCTGTCCGCTTACTTCGCCACGTGGTTCAGTCGCGTTAATCGTAACCGGTGCAGGCATGGTTTTAATGGATGGCATGGACGATTTTTTCATAAATATTGACACGGATCCACGTCGCTTTTGAAGACGCGGTCCAACAACTCAGTCTCAAGTGGGCATCAGCCGAGAACTTTTACCTGGCTTGCCCGTGAGAAAATAGTCTGTTACCGTTCCGCGCGCACGTGAGAGCCACTGCGGTATGCCGGATGCCATCAAGTCCGAACCCGGTGGGTGAGGAATGAAATAACGGCTGGATGGCAGTCAAGCCTTCCTTAACAGAGCACGGTAACGTTACCATGGGACCGGTCAAATACAATCTTCACCAAATCAACTTGAAGCAAAAATGGATGACATTGCGATTGGCTTGTAGAGCCCACGCAACCTCCTTGCGCAGGTGAGAAGCAACCGCGGATATACACTTCCGCTAAAGGTTTCCCAGTGCGGTTGTTGCTGCGGTTCGAAGAAAGATTGCACGCCGAGACGACAGCCCAGCGATTTTTCCGCTACTGGGTGCGGCGCAGACGGGCGACAAATACACCGTCGCAGTCGGCGTCGTATGGCCAAACGCGAATTGTGCCGTCGGTCGCTTCGCCGGTGAGCGGGTGGGGTGTCGGATCCAAGGTGAACGCGCTGTTGGTTTCCAGCAACTGCTGGACAACCGTTTCGTTTTCCCCGGTGCACAAGGAGCACGTTGCATATACCAGGCAGCCGCCTGGCCGAACACCGGCAGCAGCTCGCTGGAGGATGTCGATCTGCAGTTCAGCTATTTTTTTGACTTCACTGGCTGGTCTGGTCCAGCGCGCATCCGGGCTTCTCCGCCAAGTGCCGCTACATGTGCACGGTGCGTCGACCAAGACGCCGTCGAAATTGGCCGCTTGTACGGGAATGGCGCGGCCCTTCCAGGCCCGTGTCCGGATGTTGTGGAAATTTGACCGACGGCTACGTTTCTTGAGGTCCAACAATTTATATTCGCGAATATCCGTGGCGACGACGGTGCCCGTATTGGCCATCATCGAGGCGAGTTGCAGGGATTTGCCGCCGGCACCGGCACAGGCATCCCACCACCGTTGTTTCGGTTCGGCTGCGCAGGCGAGGCCAATGACCTGGGATGCCAAGTCTTGAACTTCAAATCGTCCGGCCGTGAACTCCGGAAGTTCGTTGAGGTTGGGCCGGTCGCCGCGCAGGGCCAGGGCTGCATCAACAGTCTCGGAAATCTGCGGATTGAAACCGTGGGCCTTCAGGTCTGTAACCAGCGCCTCGCGGCTGCCCCCCTGGGCTCGCAGCCAGAGCGGCGGCCGTTGCTGGCAGATTGCCAGCAGGCGGTCATGGTCGCAATTTGCCGGCAGGTTATCCCAGATCCATTCCGGCAGGAGCGATCGCGGTTGTAAAGAGTCGGGAACCATTCGAAAAAAACGGGACAGCGATTTGGCGGACTGCACAAGAGAATCTGTCCGCTGCGGGGTTACTTTTGGCAAGTCGTAGTCGTGCTTTAATTCGTCCCGCCAGATGGGCAGGATGGACGAAGCCGGCACGTCGTCAAGTAGGCAGGCGCCGTAGAGCACGGCCAATCCCGCTGGTGCATGCGGGTCGATCGGTTTGGTTGGATCGGGCAGTATATCCCGCAACCACCCCCACCAGCGGAAGAGTGCGAAATACAATGCGCTGATGAGACGCCGGTCGGTGCTGCCGAACTTGCGATTCTGCCGGAAGAAGGCGGCAAGGATACGATCGGCGGGTTTGCCGGTCTCGATCACGATCCGGAACTGTTGATGCACCACCGTGGCACATGTTCTGGCGCGGTTGGCGGCGCGTCTGCGTGATTCTGTGTGCTGCGATGCTCTCCGGCCGCCGGGCACGATCACCTAACGTTTTACCGACTTACGCGGGCGTTTGAGGTTCTGTGAGCAGATGCGATGGACGGCGTCGATCGGCACCTTGAACTTCTGGGCAACGTATCGGTAGCTCTTCTTGGAGACTTTTTTCATGTGGATGATCTGTTTCTGCACGTCGGCGGAGTACTTGGATAGATCATCCGATTTCGCCTTCTTCTTACTGTTCGCGTCTGCGGCGGGTTTGGCTTTGGGCTTGCGGCCGCGTTTCGACGGGGTTGCTTCGCCCATCGAGTTCTCGAGTTCCTTCAGTGAGGCGTTCGGGCGGTCCGTGCGCAGATGCTGCATGGTAAAGAGCCGCTTGAGATCAGCTTCCGGCATGTCGTACTTTTCTTCGAGATAGCCGTAACTTTTCTTGGAGCTCAGGCGGAATTCGATGATCATCTCGCACAGGGCTTCGTCGTACTTGCCGAAAATTAGGTCAGCCTTTTTCTTGCTTTTTTTCTTTCCCTTCGTCGGGGGGGCGGCCTTCTTGGCAGATTCTGCAGCAGCTTTCGAGCTTTCCGCTTTGGCGGCCTTCTTGCTCGCGGCTATAGCGGCAGGCGAGCCGGGTGCCGGTCGCGTCGGCGGTACGGGCGGCAGCTTGTGAGCCACCGGGGTCTTTGGCATGGCGGTGAAGCCGCTGTCGAAAAGTGGGTGATAAACCTTGTCTTTATCAAGCAGTTCGACCTGCGATGTCGAAATGACCTTGCCGATGCAGCCAATAATGGCGGTGAACTGCTTGCCGTCGAGGGTACGGATGATGCCCTCGCTGGCGGTAAAGCGGAAGGACAAGTCCTGATCGGGATATAGGAAGCTGATCATATTGTCGCGGGAGTACGCAAACTTCATGTCTGTCGTCAGATAGATATATTCAGTTTGGGGCTCGATATCGCGCGGATGGAAGGCTCGCTCCTCGATCGGCACGTTACGCATTGGAAAATTGTTGACAATCGGCCCCCAGAACTGCACCGCGGGATGGACGCCAAGATGTTCCAGTGCTTCAGCTGTCACATAAAGTAGATTAGCCATGATGGTCTCCCTGAGTCAATTTGGCAGATTTTTTTTCTAAAGACGGGTGTGGTTTTATATGCCGTAAATCGCTTAAAAGAAAAGAGTTACGGCAAAAAATCCGGCAAATCCAACTCTGATTTGGCCCCGTACATATATCAAAAAAAACTACTTTTACAATGCAGAGCAATAAATAAAAAGAAAAAAGACCGGATTTGCCACAACCGGTGTCTGTTCACGGGCGACCAATGGTCGGAATATTCAACAATGTGAGGGCGATGTATACAAGATGTCCAATTGGACATATAAGCTTTCAAGCATGTAACCTTACAGCAATGCGGCGTGCCGGGCGCCTGGTTCGCCGGCGTTACGAGGCGGGCGGCACCATCCCCCTGAGCATTTCGCCAATCACCGCATTCCGCCAGCCGCTTGTCAGACGCGAGTCTCCTGCAGGGTGGCGTATAAAACTGGTGATGGCCACCTTGGTGGCGACAACTTCGGTGGCGACACCGAGCTTTTTGGCAATCTCGTTGATGCGGTCGAGAGCATCGCGGACAAGTTGCCTCTCAGCGTGCATCGAGCCCTGTCTGCGCTTGGTCGTGGGCTGGACTGGATTTTCGCGACCGTGAGCAACGCATTCGAGCAGCTTTTTGCTCCAACGCTGGCAGGCTTTCGCATCGATGCCATTGAGTTGGAGCAGTTCGTTGCAGTTGCCCGGCTGGCGGCGTGCGACCTCGAGCAAGGTCTTGTCGTCGAGGATCCAGCGGGGCGGTTTATCGATGGATTCGGCGTGGGCGTTACGCCATTCTGCCAGGCAATTGAGGATGCCGAGTTGCCGGGCGTTTAAACGGCCGCTGCCGCGAATTCGCCACCAGGCAGGCGGCGGATCGTTAACCTGCTGACGGAAGCTGGTCAGCAGGGCGGCTGCGTCTTCGAGCGCCCAGCTGAGTCGATCCCGCTGACGTAGGCGATTGAGCAGATGGTCATAGCAGCGCTGCAGCAGGCTGACTTCCTTGGCGGCGTACTCGAGTTGTGCCACAGTGAGTGGCCGGCGGCACCAGTCGGTGAACTGCTGCGCTTTGCTGATATTTATATCGAGGCAACGATTGACCAGGTCGGCGTAGCCAATCTGGTAGCCCATGTCGAGCATAGCTCCGGCTAACTGCGTGTCGAACAGAGGCTCCGGGAGCTGTCCGCAATACTGGTAGAGTACCTCGAGGTCCTGGGAGCAGGCATGAAAGACTTTCAGGCAGCCCTGGTTGGCCAGCAGTTCGACCAGCGGTGTGGGGTCTGTTACGGCGAGCGGATCGATGGCAAACGTGATGCCGCCGGGTGCGGCGACCTGGATGAGTCCGATGCGCGGTGCATACGTCTTGCGCCAGACGAATTCCGTGTCGATCGAGCAGACCGGAAGATCCATGACTGAGCGGATACGTTCGGAAAATTCCTGTTGATCCTGGATCAGCATGCTGGGGCCTTACACTTGAGGCATTCGCGTGCCGTTTGCTCAGGCTGGATAAGGTTCCGCGGCGGCACGCCGCAGGAACGAGGGGGGGGGGAGTCAGGCCGTTTTCTCGACTTCGTAACTCAACTTTCCTTCGGCGATTTCCTGCAGGGCGACATCAAGGTGGTTTACACCCTGGCGTCGATCGACAGGGACCATGGGATAGGAACCGCGCGCCAGTTCTTTGGCGCGCTTCGAGGCGATGACAACGAGGATCATTCGATCTGGTATTTTCTCGATCGCCTGCTTGAGATAGTCGTCGTTCAAATGTGACCTCCAACCTGTGTATGGCTGTCTATGAAGACTTAAAGGCAAACCGTCAATATAGAATGATATCGGGTCCATGCAAACCATCTGCTGCCAAGATTGTCAAAATAGATCCTAAAGATCTGCTGCAGCGTCAGATTTTCTGTCTTGGCGAGATGATAAGAGCGCTAAAAAAGGAGAATGACGGAGGGGAGGCTATAGTGCCCGGCTTAGTCCGACGTTTTTGAATATGTTTACAGTTGCCGAACAAACTTTAGAAGTACCGCTCGACCGGCGCTTGGGACATCCGAAGTCGCAACTATAAGGACTCGTCGCTTCCCAAAAATAAAGTATAGTGATCACATGGCGAAAAATCCACATCCTATGCCGCCGCCGCCGGATATGTGCGAAACTGGCGCGCCGATCGAGGGCGAAATGCAGCAGCTCGACCGTCGGCTCTACATCCAGTTATTGGCTTTTACCGACACCCAGGAACCGCACGACATTGTCCATTGTCTCAGTCTGGCGAACCTCGAAGCGGTGGTATATGCCAATGCCAGCGATCCAGCCGGGATCGCCGTTTTGTTTATCGCCGAGGATCCTGCCGACTTGATCGAACCGTTGCGGCGGGTTTGCAAAGAGTATCTGTCGAAACTCACGCCCATACCTGAATTGACGATGATTGGCCGCACTTATGCGGCTGGCCGCGAGCCGGATCTGGAAGATTGGCTGCTGCGCCAACCGCGGCGGCGTCTGATCGATCCCGACCGGCCCTGGGCCATCTGGTACCCGTTGCGGCGCAAGCCTGCATTTTATCAGCTTGAGCCGCGTGAGCGTGGGATGATGTTGGCTGAACATGGCATGCTCGGTCGCAGCTATGGCGAGGCTGGTCTGGCACGGGATATCCGGTTGAAATGCTTCGGTCTCGACCGCAACGACAATGAATTTCTGATCGGCCTCGTCGGCAGTGAACTCAATGCCCTGTCGCGTTTGGTTGAGGACATGCGTGAAACGCAGCAGACAGCGCAGTATATAGACCGACTTGGACCGTTTTTCGTCGGCCACAGGATCGGTTCAGTGAACATAGAAACTTGATCGCATACCGAATAGCGAATCCCGCATCAGCATGTCAGTGGGTCCCGTAAAATGTCAGAACTGCCGGTCGCTCTGCGAGGTGACGCAGGTTGCGCCGCTCGCGAAGGAGGTGGAAACAGCGTTCAGTGTCACCTGGCGGTGCGCCGAATGCGCCGAAGAATTCATCGATATTTGCCCCGTAGGTCCGTTGGTGCCGTTGCCGGGACTCTGTCTGAATTGCGGTGTTTTGCTGGTCGATGATTGTTGTACAGATTGCGGTATGAGCGTCGGTGAGGCTGAGTTATTTTTCGGCCTTTGGGATTTGCCGGAGAACGACCCGGTTGGCTACGCGGTCAATTTGCTCAACCTCGGGCGGGCTCGGCGCGCTCTGGCGGTATTGAATACGCGCTTGCTGTCCGTACCCGAGGATGCTGATGCATGGATGGCGAAGTCCGAATTTCTGCGTCAGCTCGGATTCGCCGATGCACGCCTGCAGATGCTGCGTGGCGCGATGGAAGCAGGCGCGCCCGCTGCGCTGTTGATCTCGTGCGGCATTGCACTGTTCGAGCGAGGGCAGTTCGAAGAAGCGATCCAGGCGTACCGCGACTACCTGGATCGTGAGCCCTGCGGTGAGTGGTGTGCTGTTGCGATGGGGAACCTTGGCAATGCGGCGAAGAGTCTCGACCGTTTCGAGCTTGCCGAAATGATGTATCAACGGGCTATCGAGCTGGCACCTTCGGAGACTGCATTTTATCTGAATTATATTCGCCTCGTGCGCAAGGACGTGTTGCTGGCACTGGAACTGATCGAAGGTGCGCTGGAACAGCAACCGACGCCGGAGATGCGATCGCTTCTGCTGGAGGAGAAGTCCTTCATCTATGCCGAGCAGCAGAAAGGTCTGGAAGCATTGGCTGCGGCCGAGGCGGCATTTCTGCTTAGTTCCAGCCTCACTGCTCGCTATCTGAAGGGCAGGGCGCTATCCTTGCTCGGGCGTCTCGACGAAGCACGCCAGGAAATGAATGCAGTCCTCGTGAAAGACCCGGGCAATGTCGATGCTGCACGCGCCGTCAAGATGCTCACCGACGGCTTGGGCAAGGGACTGTTTGGAATGAACTGATTTCCTTGGGGCATGTCCATCGTCAGAGCGCCGGTGACGACGAGCACGATGGCGTCGGTGCAGCAAGCAATCTGCGTGCGGCGCTTGGCGGCCAGTTCGGGCACAGTTCCTGTCGAGCAGCGGCAAGCGTCCTACAAGGGCAAGCCCCAAGGCACCGGCCAGGACGGATGAGGTGGAAAAAAGGGTGGCGCGAAGTTTTTCGAACAAGCCGGTGTGGGTCTTTCCGGCAGCTACTCGAATAATACATCCGCAATATCATCGGTATCCGCGAGCACCATCAACAGTCGATCGATCCCCAACGCGCAGCCGGCGGTTGGCGGCATCCCGGCTTCAAGCGCTGCCAGAAATTTTTCGTCGATCGGATATACTTCGCGCCCGTCGCTCCGACGTAGATCGGCACAGGCCTCGAAGCGTCGGCGTTGTTCGACAGGATCGACCAGTTCGCTGTAGGCGTTGGCCAGTTCAAGACCGCCGATATACAGTTCCCAGCGTTCGGCGATGCTTGGATCGGCCGGGGGCGTTCGGGCCAGCGCTGCCATCGCGGCGGGATAGTCGATCATGTAAAACGGACAGTTCCGACCGAGCCGCGGCTCTACAGTTTCCACCAGCAGTCGATTGAATTCGGTGGTGCTCAGTGTTGCGGCATCCGCATCTGCGAATTTCGCAAATGTCTCACGAACGGTGCAAATCTCGCAGGTGCCAAGATCGATGGTTTTATTACGACAGGGCAGGGGGTTGGGGCGGTCGAGGCCGGCGGCGATAGCCTGGAGCAGTCCCTGTGTTTCCTGCAGGATGTCGCGGTAATCGGCATTTGCGCAGTACCACTCGAGCATAGTGAATTCAGGCCGATGCCGGGTGCCGTACTCGCCGGCGCGGAAGCACGGCCCGATCTGGAAGACCCGCGGGTGCCCGGCCTGGATCAGCCTTTTCATGTGGAGCTCGGGCGAGGTCCGCAGCCATTGATCATCGGCGGGGATGGCGTCGATATAATCTTCGAGAGTCGGGGTTTCAACGCTGACCGGCGTCTGAACCTCGAGATAGTCGCGCTCGTCGAAGAAGGTCCGAATCAGGCGCAGGACGTCGCTGCGCAGCTGCAAGGTGCTCAAACTCTGCATCTCTCGGGATGATGGTGTGCCGGGGGCGTGGAGTAGCTCAGTGATGGGGAATGCCGAGTTCCCAAACTCCCGCACTCCTTGCTGTGCCAAGTGTCAGCTCTTTCTGACACGTTCCGAATATTCGCCGGTGCGCGTGTCGATCTTGATGGTATCGCCTTCGTTGATGAAAAGCGGCACCTGTATTTCATAACCGTTATCGATCTTGGCGCCCTTGGTCACATTGGTGGCGGTGTCTCCGCGGACGCCAGGTTCGGTATCGGCGATTTTCTTCTCGACAAAATTCGGCAGGGTCACGCCGATAGCCTGCCCGTTGAAGTTGAGAATCTTGCAGTCCATGTTCTCGATCAGAAACCATTTTTGCTTGCTGAGCAGCTCGCCGTCCAGTCGGACTTCATCGTACGTTTCGTTGTCACTGAAGATGTACGTGTTGCCTTCGGCGTACGAAAAGATGAAATCGCGTTCCTCCAGAGAAGGCTTGTCGATCTTGTCATTGGCGCGGTAGGTCTTGTCCATAGTGCTGCCGCTGATTATGTTTTTCATCTTGCAGCGGTATAGGGCCTGGCCCTTTCCCGGCTTGCAGAAATCAAAGTCGGTGATTTGCCAGGGGGCACCGTCGATTTCGATTTTTAACCCTTTTCGCAGATCCGATGCGCTATACATAATTGCCTCATGAGGCTAAGTGTTCAGTTTTTGTGCGCGGCAGTACAATAGCGTGTATGTCGGAGAGAGTCGAACAGTTCAACGCCCGTCGAGAAATCGTCCGACCAGTTCCAGAATCTCGTCGCCGGCGTCCTCGACGACATAATGACCGGCATCACGGAACTCGTGCACGTGCGCTTCCGGAAAACGCTGTCGCAGGTCTTTCAGGAAAAGGTCGGTGAAACAGAAGTCCTTGGTGCCCCAGCAGATCATGACGGGTTTATCAGCCAGTTTGTGGATATTGTCTTCGACCGTTTTTCCGGCCTGCCACGACGGGTGCTTGTCGTTCAGCGGAATATCACGGACGAAGGCGAGTGTTGCTACCCGATTGGCGTAACTGTCGTAGGGCTTGAGAAAGCCGGCAGCGACATCCTTCGTCATCTTCTCCGGGTTGCAACTGGCGAACCACACGGCGCACTTGGCGAACAGATTCAAGCCGCGCACGGCGATGCTGCCGAGCAAGGGAACTTTGCAGGCCAGAATGCCGATCGGGTACCTGCGCGTCAGGCAGGCAGTCGTGTTGAAGATGATCAGACGCTCGACTCGCTCCGGTTTGCCTACCCCGACGCCGAAACCGATCGGCCCGCCCCAGTCGTGGACGGCGAGGCTATACTGTTCAATGCCGAGGTGTTCGAGCAGCGCCTCGACGTTGTTGATGTGGGTCTGCAGTCGATAGGGATAGCGCTGCGGCTTATCGGAGAATCCGCAGCCGATATGATCCGGGACGATCACGCGAAAGCGGTTGCGGAGCCCGCAAACGAGTTCTCGGTAGTAGAACGACCACGTCGGGTTGCCGTGCAGCATCAGGAGCACGGGGCCGCTGCCCTCGTCGAGGTAGTGATGACGCAGTCCGTCGTGCTTAAAGAAGTTGGATTCGAACGGGTAGAGTTCCGAGAAGATATCTTTTGACATAGGGTGTACAGGATAGCCGCGGGCGCCGGAACCGCAACCCGTGCGACCCTCTTTTGCGGCACGGTGCCGAAGTGCCCTCGGCAAAATTCGGTGTCTGTGTTGGGTCGCGGCGAGAAATGCCCGAGGCACGGCGTGGCACCATCGCCGATGGCGCAAAGAAATCCTGGCCATCAAACTCCCGAATTTTAAAAATAGAAAAAAGCGGGGGCTGGACCGCCGTGCTTTGGTTCCAGTGCCCGGCTTGCATGGTGCATCTGGCGATGCACCGGAACGAGTTTAACGGCGGCAGTCCGTCGGCGGTCGTTTGTCGGACGGGGCGACACGGACGGGAAGTGTTACCGGCTTGTCGCCTGCCTTGCCTATCAACTTGCGGGCTCCATCGATTGCTGCATCGAAGACGCGATCGTGAAGGGCCTTGATTTTTTCCAGAATGTTCATAGCTGATTCAATTCCCGTGGGCGTTGGCAAGCGCTGATATTGTTCAGTCTGCCATGTTCGCCACATCTCATCTATGATACAGGCAAATAGCCCAGAAAGTCAAGGAACAGGTGATTCTTTTTTTCCGTTCGTCGGTATTCATTTACAGTTACTGCAAAGCGGAGTGGAAACTCTTGACAAATTTCTGTTTTTTCTGCAATGTTTTTGGATATGCCGAGAAAGTAGGCTACAGCACAGTCCCGGCTAGATCAGTAATTTTCCTGACGCCCTGGTACGTCTTCTTGACCATTCCCGGCGTTTTTTCCGTGAATACGCTGTGGTCGTTGAAGTCCGTATTGATGACGGTTTCGCCGACGGCGATCTTGTCGAGCAGGATGTCGACGCCGGAGTGGTACTGGGCATAGTCCTCCTCCGGTTGATAGCGACCGTAAATTGTCACCTCGCCGCCTTTGCGTCGGCTTTCGGAACAAATCTGGAAGCAGCGACGCAGGATTTCCCGGTTGTAGCCGTCCTCGGCAACGCGCACCTTGGCTTCAATCTTTGGGAAGATGAGCTGCCCGGCGATCGAATCGTCGAGCTGCGGCTCCAGGCCGAGCACCATGATCCACTGATCGGCGTCGTCGGTATTGGTGCCGTACTCCATGCCGAGGATGTATGCTTCGAGCACGACACGCTGGTCACGGAATGCTTCGGTGTCGCTGCGCAGTTGCTCGATGGACGTCGGCACGTACCCGTCTGCTCTCGTCGTTGTCGTCGCTCTTTTGGTAGACGTGCATCCGACCAGGACCAAAGCCATGAGCGCTGGAAGTGCCAGCATGCTGTTTGATTTTCGTGCCGGTAGTTTCATGTCATTCCTCAATGGTTTTGGTCCAGTCATAGAAGGCTGCCATGTTGTGTATCGAATTCGTACCGTCGTCGTATGCGAGATTGATCGTCAGTCCATCGAGAGTGACCGACTCCATCTTGACCCACAGCAGGTTCATTTCCTCGAGCAGGTTGCCATGTATGAGGCGACCATGGACCGTGATCGGTTCGTTCCCGTCGAGCTGTGCGAGTTTCGCTCGGCAGTCTTCGAGAACCGCCTTGTTGTAGCCGACATAGGCGCAGCGCAGCATGGTGAGGCCCCGACTGTCGAAGACGATGCGCGGGAACTGAATGTCGAGTTGTTCGCCGAGGGCCCGGAACCCACCGTTTATCGACGCGATTCCTTCGCCAAGATTGACAAATACCTGGCTCATCTCCCGAAAGTCGCGTTCGAGGCCCGGCTCGTGAAGTTTTCGGTACTGCCAGGCTTCGGCTTCGAGTACATACCCCACGGAGTGCAGCGCCAAGCCGATCTGGCTGGTCAGTTTGCCGTGATCGAATCGAAAGCTGCTGCGGTCGATCCCGTCACGATTCGCGATGAGAAAATCCACTGCTTTCAATAGTTCCTGGGCAGCCATCAGGATGTACGTTTGAAATCTTTCCGCCGGCTGTACATCGACGACCACCCGGGCATTGTCGCCGACGTCTCGGCCGCCATCCGTGGCGGTGGGGTCAGCAATGTAGCGGGCGACCATTGCGATCGTCCCATAGGCTTCGCCGACTTGCCTGTAGCCTACGGCGATCTGATCGATGGCGGCGGCGATTTCAGGCATGCCCTCGGCCTGGTAAAACAGCGACAGCGCCTTCGTTTGACTGGCCGCTGTCCGCAGGTCATAGGAGATCTGCTCGATCGGGTCGGCTTCAAGGTCTTGGAAGGGGACGTCGCGGACGTTCTCGGAAGCCTGACGAAGGAGTGTAGCGCCTTGTCCGAGGGGATCAGTTACGGCAGCCTGGCCAGGATACGGTGAGGCAGAAATCTCTGGTGTGTTGGTATCGGTATCTTTTACATGCAGGGACAGCAGCGTCCGATCGTGTGACACGGGTTTGATCTGAGCGTCACGGACGAGACCCGAGATAGCTATCTGTCGATTAACATGCGGCTGTGGATCAGCCAATACGTTGCCGATACTGCGGTCGGGGAGTTGCGGCGAGCGTCGGGTGCGTCTGGTCATGCGAGCCGTGACAGCGTTTTTCTTCCTCGGCTTTTCGATCAGTGTGAGCCGTGCCTGCTCGGTGGTGCTGCAGCCGGACATCAGGATCAGACCGAAACCCAGCACACAGGCCTGCCCCACTGCCATTAATCGGTGTCGAGCGCCGTCTTTCATTATCCCACCTCGCGTCGGGTTATCTTATACCCCGTCCCCCATCACATCTTTTGTGTGCTAACATCTGGCACAAGCAATCCACAAGCTAAGCATTTCTTTCGATGCGATGGGTGCGGAGAAGGTTTCATAAATTTTAGGATAAGACTCATGGTTCAACCGAAGTTTTGATGTGTAAATAATTTAATTACAGGATATTGTGAATATTATATGTTGATAAAAAAAACCTTCATACACCGCAAAAAAAGTGTAGTTGTCGATTGTTCATCCCCTGCACTATTTGACTTCGGTTGGATGAAATACGATCTTCCCGTCCGTGTGTAATCAGTAGGAAATCTCTACGGCGCTATGTCGGCAGCCGAATGAGGAGTTGCATGGGCAAAAGCAAATGTTACGCCGCCGTCGATTTGGGCGCTGAGAGCGGTCGTGTTGTGGTTGGTAGATATGACGGTTCCCGAATGACTTTGGAGGAGATCCATCGGTTTCCGAACGGCGGCACGAATATCCTCGGCAGCATTTACTGGGACCCTGTTCGTTTGTTCAGTGAAATCAAGACCGGTCTGGCCCAGGCGGTGGCGCAGTTCGGTGATGCGTTGTGCAGCGTCGGGGTCGATACCTGGGGGGTCGATTATGGACTCCTTGACCGCACTGGGCAACTCATTAGTATGCCCCATTGCTACCGCGACCCACGTGTTGACCGGGTCATGGAAGCATGTGGCGAGCGCCTGTCGATGGACGAACTCTATGCCGGGACCGGGATACAGATCATGTTTCTCAATACCGTCTTCCAGCTCTTTGCCGAGACCCAGGAAACGCCGCAACGACTGGAGATCGCCGACCAGTTGCTGTTCATGCCCGACCTGATGAACTACTGGCTCAGCGGCGTGACCGCGAACGAGTTCACGATCGCCAGCACCAGCGGTTGCATGGACATGCGTACTGGCCAATGGAATGATGAGATTCTCACACGGCTGGGCATACCACCGGATATTTTTCTGGAGCCGACGGCGCCCGGCACGACGCTGGGCCCGCTCACCGCGGCCATTGAAACGGAGATCCAGGCGAAGTTGAATGTCGTCACCGTGGGCAGCCATGACACCGCTTCTGCGGTTGCCGGTGTACCGGCGGTGGGCAACGAGTATGCCTATGTGAGTTCTGGAACTTGGGCGCTGCTCGGTATCGAGACGGCGGTGCCGATCATCAATGACCAGAGCCAACGTTACAACCTCACGAACGAAGGCGGCATCTGCAACACCATTCGCGTGCTCGGTAATATCACCGGCATGTGGATCGTGCAGGAGTGTCGCCGCACCTTTGCCGGTGAAGGTGACAACTACGACTACGCAGAAATAACCGGGATGGCGAAAGCCGCGGATCCGCATGTCGCTGTCATTGATCCAGACTATCCGGCCTTCAGCACGCCTGGCAACATGCCGGGAAAAATTCAGGACTACTGCCGCGATACCGGGCAGCAGGTGCCGGAGACGCGTGGCGAAATCCTGCGTACCGCCTTCGAAAGTATGGCGTTGAAATACCGGCTGGTTCTCGAGCGCCTCGAAGATCTGCGCGGCGGCCCGGTCGAAGTCCTCCACATTGTCGGTGGCGGCACCCGGAACAAACTTTTGAATCAGATGGTCGCCGATGCTATCAACCGGCCCGTGATTGCCGGTCCCGTGGAAGCGACATCCGTCGGCAACTTTCTGATGCAGATGATTGCCGGCGGTGACCTGAACTCGTTGGACGAGGGCAAGGCGCTAGTTGGCAATTCCTTCGAAACCGCCGAATTCGAACCGAAGAATCCGGCACCCTGGGAGGCACCGTTCGAGGTGCTCAAAAAAAATATCGGGTGAGTCTGCGTCTCACTCATAATCGCTTCTGCTGACCGACAACCTTGGCCTCACACTTTATTGCTCTTCTCAATAGATTTTCACTGCGGGGTGATGCACGATGAAAAGGCGCGATGAAGCGTGAGATGACGACGATATCACCTGAAACCTGAAACCCGACCGGGGTCTGACATGCCTTCGAAAAATCGTTACATCGGTGAACTTCCAAAGATTGGGATCCGCCCGACGATCGACGGTCGTCTCGGTGGTGTGCGTGAGTCGCTCGAGAAGCAAACCATGGGCATGGCCAGGACCGTTGCCAAGTTTCTCTCCAGTCACCTCAAGTATTACAATGGCACCCGAGTTCAATGCGTCATCGCCGACACCTGTATTGGCAGTGTTGCGGAGACTGCGAACTGTGCCGAGAAGTTTGCTAGGGAAGGTGTCGGGGTATCGCTTACCGTGACGCCTTGCTGGTGCTATGGCTCCGAGACCATGGACATGGATCCTTTGATCCCGAAAGCGATCTGGGGATTCAATGGGACGGAACGCCCGGGCGCCGTCTATCTTGCAGCCGTGCAGGCGGCGCATAACCAGAAGGGGGTGCCGGCGTTCACAATATACGGGCGCGACGTGCAGGATGCCGATGACAAGTCGATCCCCGATGACGTCCAGGTCAAGCTGCTGCGCTTTGCGCGTGCCGGTATCGCTGTCGCCACGATGCGCGGCAAGTCTTATCTCGGCATGGGTAACATCTCGATGGGGATCATGGGGTCGTACGCCGATCACGAGTTGTTCGAGTCCTATCTCGGTATGCGGGTCGAAGCCATTGACATGATCGAGTTCATTCGCCGTATCGAGCGAGGTATTTACGACCCGGCAGAGTACCGAAAAGCGATGCGATGGGTCAAGGCCAACTGCCCTGAAGGCAGCGATTACAACACGGAAGAAAAGAAACGCAGCCGTAAGCATCTCGATCGAGAATGGGAAGTTTCCGTCAAGTGCGCGCTGATTGCCCGTGACCTCATGGTTGGCAACCGGAAGTTGGCCGGCCTCGGATTCGGCGAGGAAGCCCACGGTCACAACGCCATCGCTGGCGGCTTCCAGGGACAACGGCAATGGACCGATCACATGCCGAACGGCGATTTCCTCGAGGCCATGTTGACGACCTCGTTCGATTGGAATGGCAAGCGCCCACCTTTCATGATCGCGACCGAGAACGACACGCTCAACGGCATTGCCATGCTTTTCGGTCACCTGATCACCAACGCCGCCCAGATCTTTGCGGACGTTCGCACGTACTGGAGCCCGGATGCTGTCAAACGTGTCACCGGCTACACGCTTGATGGCGATGCTGCCGGCGGCGTCCTGCATCTGATCAATTCTGGACCGGCTGCATTGGACGGCACGGGTGCACAAACAATCGACGGCCAACCCGCGATGAAGCCGTTCTGGGAAATCACCGACAATGAAGTCACGAAATGTCTCGAGGCCACAACCTGGCATCCGTCGATGACCGAGTATTTCCCGGGTGGCGGCTGGTCGACACGCTTCCGGACACGCGGCGGTATGCCGGTGACCCTATGCCGGATCAACCTGGTGCGTGGCCAGGGGCCGGTTCTGCAGATCGCCGAAGGCGTCACCGTGTCATTAGCGGATGACGTGCACGATGCCCTTGATCAGCGTACCAATCCGACTTGGCCGACCACTTGGTTTGTGCCGCGCACCACGGGCAACGGTGTTTTTCGCGATGTTTACTCCGTCATGAATGCCTGGGGCTCGAATCACGGTGCCTTCAGCTACGGCCATGTCGGCGCCGAGCTCATCAGTCTCGCGTCGATTCTACGCATCCCGGTCTACATGCACAACGTCGCGGAGGAAGAAGTCTTTCGCCCGTCCGCCTGGAACTGCTTTGGGACGGCCGATCTCGAAGGCGCTGATTTCCGCGCCTGCGCCAACTTCGGTCCGCTGTACGGTTGAACTGTTTGTGATCCGAAGCTGACGAATTGAACGGGTGCAGAATTCCGTTTTTCCTTGGCTGCTCAGGCGCATACAACTTTGATTTCCTGGGCTGTTTCCCGTGTCGGATATGGTCTATCCATCGGGACAGCCCGGAAGTCACGGCGATGCGTTCCAGTGCAGTTCGACCGTATCAGCATTCGCGCGGCTGTGCAGCTCCCGATCTATCGCCTCGCGCAGCTCGGTACTGCCGAAAACGCTGAGCAGAAGCAGCTGCTCGCTGCCGCAGAGTTGCAGGAGGCCGGTATGTGTTGTTTTTTTCATTTTCCTCTCTCTCCGAATGGGCCGTGGGCCCAGTTGCTGAATTGACCATGCCTCCAATCAATCTCAGGTTTCTTTAACATCCTTGCAGTTAATGAGTTGTAGATTCCAGGACATCGCAATCTCATTATGTTAGAGACCTAATCCATGCAAAAGTTGACAAATAATGGGTGATTTTTTCAGAATTCCGCCTATTATGAGCAACGGAGGCAATTCATTTTCCGTCTTGAATCCGCCTGCCAGATGTTTTCTCTTTCAACCCACACTCCAAAATCCATAATTCCACATGTCACTTTCTGATCAGATCAATGAAGACATCAAAGATGCCATGCGTGCTCGGGACGTACAGGCGCTGAATGCCCTGCGTGCGGTGCGCGGTGAAATCATAAAATTCGAGAAGAGCGGCGACAACAAGTCTCCGTCCGACGACGATGTCATCGCCATGGTCAAGCGCCTGGTCAAACAGCGCCAGGACTCTATTGAAATGTTCCGCAAAGGTGAGCGCGAAGATCTCGTTGAGGCGGAGGAGACGCAGATCAAAATCCTCCAAGTACTACTGCCCGAGTCACTGACCCCGGATGAACTCGCAGCTTTGGTCGCCCAGGCGGTTGAATCCGCTGGTGCCTCGTCAATGAAAGAGATGGGCAAGGTAATGAAGGCCGTCCGTGACCTCGTTGCCGCCACCGGGAAGGATGCAGACAATCGGGCTCTGGCGGATCTCGTCAAGCAGTCACTCGGTTAATCGCCGCGATGAACGATGATACGACCATCCGTGTTGCGACCGATGCCGACATTGAGGGTATTGAGGCTTTGCTTGCCCCCTTTGTAATGGAGTTGCAACTGCTCGACCGCACCGACAAGCAACTATTGCACCTGGCGGAGCACGGGTTCGTTGCGGTAAATGGGGAACGTGTTATTGGCTTTGCCGCGATCGAGGTGTACTCACGCAAACTGGCGGAAATTCAGGCGTTGGGTGTGGCGGCAGAGTTTCAGGGGCAGGGTATCGGGCAAGCCTTGGTCGAGCATTGTGTCGAGCGGGCAAAGGAGTTGGAGGTCGCCGAACTGATGGCGATCACAGCCTCCGAATCGGTCTTTCGCAGTTGCGGCTTCGATTTTGCCCTTCCCGGTCAGAAGCGCGCGGTGTTTTTGAAGTTCGAATAGTCCGTCGAGGCGCCAAGTTGGGCATTTGTCGCATCTCCCCGGTTACTTGTCGCCCAGCACCTGACCGTTGAACGAATGTTTCAAGATTTCATTAAGCAGTATTTTATTTTCTGATTTCATCATAGATTTTTATGCTCTAATTACACCTAACGTCTACGATGAGGGACGGAGTGAAGCGGCAGCGGAACTCCGTCCCTCTCCATCGTCATGTTGTGGTTCTTTGAATTCACCAAACAGCGCACGATCAACACGGACCGCCAGCCAAGGCAATAGGATACCGGGAATGAGTACAATTGTAGCAAGCAGTAGCCAACCCGGAAAACTCTCGACCAATTTGTCCCAAGTCATATCGAGTCCAACACGATACCCAAGGAGGGTCAGTCCGCCAAGGGCAACAGGATACGTACTCCCGACAATCAGCGCCGAACAAAAACCGAGTGAGCGAAGCCGGCCGGCCTTAGTGAGAAAAATGTAGTACGGGATAAGCATCCCGGGTAGTGCACCGGCATAGCAGAGACTGTTGACAATGAATGTCCAGCCGTCCCCCGGATGGTAGGTGGCATAAATTGCGTTGCAAATCACGCCCAATATCAGGATGATAATGGTCGTAAAAATGTATGACACGGCCTTCATCACCAGCATACGTTTCTGTGCGTTACGGTCTTGGCTGCACGCCGCAGGCTCTGGTGCGTGGTACGGATTGTCAGTCATCTGTGTCAATTGCTATCAGTTTATCAGTAACAATCTTCGCCCGGACCCGCAATGCCGGAGCCCCGGACTACACCAGGTACGCCGCGTACCTGGCAGGATTCACCGGCCTGGACCAAAACGAGATCTGCCGCTGGACGCGCCAGCCTGCCCGGCGCTCCCACATCGGGCCGCGCGGCATGTACAAAACCGGCCTCACCCGCCTGGCCAACGGCGATCTGCTAGCCTGCCCCTGCACCGAGACGACGAACCGGCATTTGTTGTTGAAGAGGTCAAGCGGAAAATGGGCACGGGAGAAACTATCGAGGTGGGGGATCGAACGTTCTCACCAGCAGAGATCTCCTCCTTCATCCTGAGAAAGCGCCTCGAGCCAATCGGTTCCGGATGCGCAGATCCGATCTCCGCGCCCGTTCATTGCATGGGCTGTCCCAGCCCAATGTCCGCCTCGACCTCACGCAGCCCCAGGATCACGACTGATGCGAAATGCATTTTCACGTCGCTACCATACACGTTCGCTGCCGGAAAATGCAATCATGCGGCGGGCCCAGCGGCGATCACTCGTCTATCAAGCTGTAATCGCTGTTGACGTACTGGTTCGGCGGCTCGAAGACCCGCGTCTTGGCCACGTGCCCGTCGACGAAGGTGACGTTCATGGTGTAATTTCCTTCGGGTATGCCATGACCGCGCGTATCGTCTAAGTAGTTGACATCGGGCCAGTTGAAGAATTCAGCATACATCCGGGCGTAGTCGGACAACATGACTAATCTTGACGGATTACCGATACTCGAAAAACGCCGTTCGGCCAGAACCCTGTAGCCCTGCCAACCGCCGCCCCAAAAATCCGGCCCGGTCGGATCCAGGACCATGACATTATACAGATAGCTGGAGCCGTACACCCACCAGAACGGACCGTCCATGTATCTCCAGCCCCCGGCCAGCTCACAACCCGGATTGTATCCTTCATCGAACGGACACTTGGTGACGCCGGACCAGCGGCTCGAATCCGGCCCAGGTGTACTTGGCCCGCTCGGTGACGGTCCGGGAGTGCCGCTGACGCCGAGGTAGGAATTCATTTTGCGCGGATCGTTTTCCTGCCAGACGGTGTCCTCCTGCCCCCACATCAGGTTTTTATTGAGATATTGCTGCGTGCCGCCGAAAATTTCGCCCTCGGCATAAAGCGCAAAAAAGCCATCGTTATCGCTGGCGTAGAGGGCCAGGGCCCGGCCGATCTGGTGCTGGTTATTCAGGCACAGCACGGCCTTCGCCGTGCGCTTTGCCTTCCCGAGCGCCGGCAAAAGCATCGATGCGAGGATGGCAATGATAGCGATTACGACGAGAAGTTCGATAAGGGTGAATCTCGAGAGGCTATTTTTCATGCCGTTTAGATTACCACAAACAGTACTTCGTTGCAACAGGGATTGTCAGTGGGCTGTCCCGAATGGCCTGTCTCCAGCATCTCGACGATTGTCAGAGCTTATTTCACATTCATATGCACAACAGTAGGGTCACCGAGGCGGGCGCGCGTCAGCACGTTCCGCATTCGGTGGACCGTCCTGGTTGTCGACGCGTTGCAGCAGTTGGGGTGTTTGTTAAAAATGATAGATCATGCCGAATATGACCGCATCTTCAAAATCGGTATCACCCACGACTGGAAACTGATAGGCGCCGCGAAGTTCCCAACTCGGACTCAACAAAATACTCGATCCGAAAAGAAGGTCCACACTGCTTTCACCGTCTTCTTCGCCATGCAACCCAGTTCGCCCGGAAAATTCCAAGATCAGATTCACCATACCCGCCGGAAAATGTTGGCAATCATGTTTCGTGCTTCTCGTGCCTGCTCGTAGTGAATGTGTGACCGCAGCAGAATAGAATATCTCGGAATCTCCGGATTCTGTTCCGGCCTCATAACCGATCTGTGTCATGAGCGCTGTCCGATGGCTCAGATCGAGCCAGGTTGAGATTGAAGGAGCCAGTCCCACTTCTTCGCCGCCAAAGCCGCGGCTTTCGTCACCGGTTGGCAGACTGATCTCGAAATTCGCGGAAAGCAGAAACTTTTCACCTTCATACAGCAACGCGCGGGGAGCGATAGCCATATCTCCGAATCCGGAATCCGTGTCTCCGACATCAGGATTGCTTTGAATGAATGGCGCTTCAACGACGACTCCCAGCCTCCGCGTCAGTGCCCATTCGAGCTCGATTTCTGTTTCGAACTCCACTTCATCCTTCTCCCGGTGGAATGCGAAATGCAAAAACAGATCACGATCCAGATAGGCAGGCTCCAGTCCAAATCCGTGAACAAAGGGTGTACCTTGCCGGCTGAAATGGGTATGTGGCCATGGGGCCAGCCAACTGTCTGTAAGTGATAACCCGAGAGGCTGTGGGTCATTCCAAATATCGTGGTGGTGGTGGTGGTGGTCGTCGTCGTCTCCTGTGATTCGCCAATGGGAGTCCCCCTGATCAACTCTCAAGGGATCTCCAAGTGCGGGGTGAATAACAACGCAAAGATTCAATACGACTGCAACTGCTTGTCTCATCAGAGATTTCATGGACAGACTCCTTCATAGGTGGGAACTTACCGGAATGCGTTCGTGCCGAAAGTCGGACGACGACTTTTACGAAGACCACATCAACGGCCGTCAGGTCGTGGGCGGCCTTGTGATATCGTGTGGTTTAGCAGGGAAGAGGAAGCCAGGTGGGTGGGCCGCGCGCCTGGGGCTGGCGCGAGTTCCCAGACCTCCAGGTCTGGCGAAATCGGGAGGAAGGTGCAACCTCAACCGCTTCGGCCAGGACCGTCCCCCCGTCGGCACTCAACGCCGCGCCGAAGAAGTTGCAGGTCGGACATTCGTCCGCGGCATGAGGCGAATGATGATGCCCCGGCAGTTCGACTGATGGACCGACGGGACACGCGCCGCACGGGTGTTCTTGCTCATGCCCGTGGCTGTGACCATTGCCGTGAATGACGCCATGTGCGGCAGGAAGAATGGCGGCAACGATCAGCAGCGACACGCCCACCGAGGCGCTGAACTGTTGAGACTACTCTGGTTGCAGCTGCCGGCTTAGGGGGATGTAACAGATTGCAAAGACAGTCGGTGTGGGAGTAGTGTGTGATCAACGATCCGGCGTAGGCACCTGGGAGACGCAACTTCACGCATGCGCCAAATGCCCGTCAGCACTCGACATATTCCGTTGTGGGCGTAGTTTAGAATTTGCCCGACGTATAACTCAAGTTGAGATTCTCAAATGAAAGAGAAGCTGGCACCCTGGATAACTTTCCGTTCGGATATAAAAGTGCTGGATTGCACCGTGCGCGACGGCGGCCTGATCAACGATCATTTCTTCGATGATTCGTTTGTCAAAGGCGTTTATCAGACCTGCATCGATGCAGGCATCGATTACATGGAAGTCGGGTACAAGGGATCGAAGGGCCTCTTTTCCCGCGATGCTTTCGGCGATTGGAAGTTCAGTGACGAGGACGATATCCGCCGGATTGTCGGCGATAACGATTCGCCGCTCAAACTGTCCGCCATGGCTGATGCGGAAAAAACCGACTATAAGGTCGACATTCTCCCGAAAGACGACAGTGTGCTGGATGTCATCCGTGTCGCGACCTACGCACACCAGCTTCCGACGGCGGTCGATATGATCAAGGACGCGCATGACAAGGGCTACGAGACTGCCTGCAACATCATGGCGATTTCGACAGTCTCAGAAGCCGAGATCGACCAGTGTCTGGAAACGCTGACAGAAACGCCGGTTGACACCGTCGTTGTCGTCGACAGTTATGGTGCCTTGTACCATGAGCAGATCCGCTACCTGGTGGAGAAGTACCAGAATGCCATGAAAGACGTCGGCAAGGAAGTGGGTATCCACGCCCACAACAATCAACAACTGGCCTTCGCCAACACGATCGAGGCACTTGTCACGGGAGCCAACCGGTTGGACTCAACGATGATGGGGCTCGGCCGCGGTGCCGGCAACTGCCCGACCGAGTTGCTCATCGGCTTCCTGCGTAACCCGAAATTCCACATTCGACCGATCTACGATTTCCTGGCGGAACATGTCAATCCGTTGCAGGACACTCTTGACTGGGGCGCACTGGTGCCGTACAACATCACCGGCCAGCTCAACGAACACCCGCGAACTGCCATCGCTGTGTTGAAGACGGATGACCGCGACGACTACGCGAAGTACTACGACAGTCTGGTCGCCGAGGTTTAGGCCGAGTTGTTCACTGGCTTCGCTATCCTCATCGTCCAGCGATTCTTGGCGCCATTATACCGTTGCCGCTGCGAGTCAGCAGGTGTTTTCATACGGAGCATGTGCTGGTTGCCGGCTCGGCTTCGACTTCGCGACTCTGGTTTTCGCGATGCTGTTCATTGAATCATAGTCGCATGCATTGCAGCAGGTGGGCCTCGATCATGTCCGGACGGTCGTTGGCGCGCTCGTACCGATGGCGCGTCAGTGGCGTGCGATCCCCGGATTGGCAAGGGGCTGGATTCTTGTTGACATCGCTGTTTGTCTGGCTGCCGATCTGGTGGGGCGGTGCTGTCGCAATAGTGCTATGGTCGCTGCTCAAAATTGGCGCCCATTACTTGGGTGACACACCCTGGGCCGGACTGTTGGCTGGGCCTTTTCGCCGGAGGCGCATCAGAGTGTCAAGATGACGGCATTGAAACATGGCTGCCCTGTCCCTGGAGAGAAGCCGCTGGCCGACACCATGACGCACGCACGCGCCATGGTTATGGAAAATAAACTAGTGATTTAAGAGAGTGATGAAGCAACATTCAGATGTAATAATTGTAGGTGGCGGAGTAACCGGATTGAGCACGGCTTTGCATCTCAAAGAAATAGGGGTCAAAGATGTTTTAATATTGGAACGACACTATATCGGATCGGGTCAATCCGGCCGTGCAGCAGGCGTTATCCGAGGGACAGTAAGTGACCCAACAGTTTCGGAAACACAACTAGAAGGGCAAGCATTCTTTCAGGCCTTTGAAGAACGTTTTTCTATTCCCATTGATGTTAATCACATCGGATATATCCTGGTGGGTAAAGCCTCTCTTCTGGGACATATTGAAGATACGATAAAGGTAGCGAGAAGCGCGGGCTGTGATTTGAAGCAGATTGATGCTGAAGAGGCAGAAGAGCTACAACCTGGATTGGGTACGGAAGACGATGCAGTATTTGTTTATGAACCCGGTGGCCTTTATGTAGATCCGATGTCAGCAACCTATGCCTTGTCCCTCGCCGCCAAAAAATCGGGTGTGAGAATTGTTGAAGGCTGTGAAGTTGGAGATATACGGGTAAATGAAGATAAAGTATCGGGTGTTAAAACTGCATCGGGAGACTTTAATGCCCCTAAAATTCTTATTGCGACCTCGGTTTGGGGGCAACCGCAGCTCGCAAAGCTTGGGATAAATGTTCCCGTACGCCCCCATATCGCGGAAATGGGTTTTTTCCAAGTCGGACCGGGTTCAAAAGACAAGTTCCGTCGAATCATCTTCGATTCAAGAGCAAATCTATACATGCGTCCGGAAGGAGATCGCCAATTATTTGTCGGTCGTAGAGAGGATCTTTATTACCAGAAATACGGGAATCCGATCGATCCTGACAGTTATAAACAGACGGCGAACTTTCATTCAATCGACGAAATGCACAAGAATTTACTGATTACGCTGCCTTTCATGAAAGAAGGATTCGTCCACCGAACCTATGCCTGTACCTATGACGTCACACCCGACCAAATGCCCATACTCGATAAGGCGGAGACCATAGAGGGCCTTTACTATGCGATCGGTTTTAGCGGTGGAGGATTTTCTACTTCTCCCTGGGTCGGGAAACGTATGGCTGCTTTCATTGCCAAGGACACTTATCCACAGGATTTAGAAGTTTTCAGATTCAAAAGGTTTGCGCAGGGGAAAACTATCAAATGGGCCAATACTCCGATCGATTACAATTAGGGTAGGCGGTGGATATAAAGAAAAACTATTCACTCCTGACGAAGAAGACATAGCTCCTTATTGGGATGGCGGCTATTGGATTAGTCCGAAGCTAATCAGCGAAGCAACAGATAAAGGCACTGCGAGAAGCAGTGTTCCGTATTATTGAAGATGGTATAGATGGTGACGGTTTTTACTATTCAGCCTCATGGAAAAAACCGGAGGATGTGACAGCGATTTGTTAAATACAAAATGGCTGGTGGATAAATAATAAAGTTAGGGCAATCGTACTTCCCCTGTTATCGGTGCATAGCGGTGCAATTTCATAAAAAGTGATGAAGCGCGCCTTTGGCATGACCAGGTGATATAAAACCGGGATCAGGTGGTGAAACGACAGATGCAGGGAATGTTGGTTGGCATCAGGATTAGGTTGCTGGCAGTGCGCGAACACAGATAATTTGATAATCGTATGGATTGCATTGCAAGATATAGAGTTAAATAATGGGGCGCTGCCGCAAGGAAACGGGTGCGCGTTGACTGACAACGACAGGGAAGAGGTATCACGGGATCTCGCCTGGCAGATTGAAATGCGGAATTCTGTTCGTAATTTCTGCTCGTAACAATACCACTCTATTCCACACGGTGACGTATGAGAATGCGAAAGACGACGTACATGTGTTTTGGCATGATCGGGCTCAGCCTGCTGCTGACAAGTTGTGTCACGCGACGCAATCTTGAGAAATCAGGAGATCTCAAGATGCGGCTTAGCCAGAATCGCGAGGTCAAACTCTGGGGATCCGCCTGGGAAGAAAACGGCGCTTTGACGGTGGCGGGGTCGGTTCGTCCGAGGCGCCCGGGGGAAGGTGTGGATGCGGGCCATCTCCATATCACGATCCGCGAGCGGAGTGGCAACGAGTTTGCTGCAAAGTTGGTCAAGCTCCGCCGTATCGAGGCGCGAAAACGCGTGCCGGACTTCATCAAATTCTCCACGCCCTTTGCTTCGATACCTCCGAAGCATTCCACCATTCGCCTCAAATGGCACGCCGGCTCCGATTGCAGCCAGTGAACAGTTGAGCGCGCTCGCGAGCAGCATTGCGGCCTCGACCTGGCATCTGCAGCAATTCATGTGATTGCAGAAGTTGAATAATCTCCGTTTCCCGGAGGGATTACGTGGTGATGGTCCGAATGTTGCGCCATCAATGGCAATGGCAGACGGGTAATCGAAGGTTTCCCGGGGCGTTGTCTGGAGGGGCCTGTATTCTTGACATCGGAAAGTTCATGCACCACTTTAAGAGAATGAAGTACATACATTCAGCATCGATGATCCTCATCCTGATGGCGGTCTGCATACTCCCGCAAGGCGTAGGCTGGGTCATTTGCCCGTATCAGGGGACCTTCAGCGTTCAATCCTGCGGGGTATGCTCACTTGCGCCCGCCGCGGCTGTCGAAGAGGGTGGCGACCAGGAAAGTTGTTGTGCCGCTTCCGCATCGACTGCTGTCACGGTTGTGACGCCGGACATTCTGACGACGTCCTGTTGCCGCCGCTTGGGCGAGATGTCAGGCTACACCGCGCAGCAGACGGCCCCCTGCCGCGTCTGCGGGTATAGAGCTGCGGCCATCGACACTTTTTTCCATGTTGAAGATCCGCCTCTCTTCCAGTCGACTGCCGGGGCCTACCATTCGGCCTTGATCCGGCAGTTCCCATCCCGGCACTTGTTCCAGGACAACTGTGCCCTGCTGATCTGACCTCGCTGCGGCGCCCTGCCGCATTTTAGTTCCAGTTGCAACGCCAGAATTGCAACTGGCGATTCCAGTTGTGCCATCGGCGCAACCGCTCACGGACCTGAAAGCGAGATCACTGATCAAGATGAATGCTCACACCCGAATCCGGGGATGCATACTGTGCATCTTTCTCCTGCTGCTGAATGCTATCGGCCAAGCACAAGATGTGCCTGGCCAGCCGTGGTGTCCTGTCACCACGGATGAGGCTGCTTCGAAGAAATTCTCAGTAGTCTACGAGGCACAGGAAATCTATTTCTGCTGCCGTGGCTGCCGCAAGGATTTCCTTGCCGATCCGGAACAGTACCTGGGCAACCTTGGCGGAGCAGTCGCGACCGTTGATTCTGGGCAAACTGCCACTGCGTCCGTTACCTCCGAACAGGCGCTCCCGGTTCCGGATGATCACGACGGTCGCCAGCCAAACAGCTTTCTGCAACTCATCGGCAAACTGCATCCGCTGGTGGTGCATTTTCCGATCGCTTTCATCCCCTTGGTGCTGTTCCTGGAGCTGTATACGACCTGCAAACGTCTCGAATCCTTTGCCAGTACCCGCGTCATACTGCCGCTGGGCGCATTGAGTGCCCTTGCAGCCGCCAGCCTGGGCTGGGTCGATGCGATGCATGCGAATTATCCCGAGGATCTCCAGACGACTCTGTTTCGTCATCGCTGGGCCGGTGTGACGACAGCCGTGATTGCGATCGCGGCGGCGGTCATGCAGCACCTCGCGCGGTTCGGCGACAAGCGACGCGATATCACCTACGGAATCTTGTTGGGACTTGCCTGTGTCCTGGTCGCGGTGACCGGGCATCTGGGCGCAACCCTGATTTACGGAGCGGACTATTTTGAATTCTGATCCGACAAAACCTGACATTGACACGACAGTCTCTGGCGACACCTTGTTTGCCAGGTACGCGGAGGTGCCATGCATCGTTGCAGACATTACTTGATCGCCATTGTCGCGATTGCCGCAGGCCCGGGTATTTTTGCGGCCAATTCGGATTCTATTGCCAAGGTTGACCTGCCGGGCCTGATTCGTCAGGGGCCGGAGCGGAATCCGTCGATCAAAGCGGCATTGATCGAATGGCAGGCGACGGTGGCGAAACTGCCGCAGACGCTTGCCTTGCCGGATCCGCAATTGCGCCTGGATTATTTCGTTGACAGCGTCGAAACGCGAGTCGGCCCGCAGCAATACCGCATAGGGCTCTCACAACGGTTTCCGTTTCCCGGGACTCTCGCCCAGGCTGGCGAGGTTGTCGAGCGTGACATCCGTATCCGGCACGCTGAATATGATCGGGCTATTCGTGACTTTATCGTTGATCTGACGGTCAGTTATAACGAGCTCGTTTACCTTCGTGGCGCTGCGGAAATTACTCGACAGAACCAGGGGTTGCTCAACCACGTCCTCAAAGTCGCCAGCACGCGATATGCCGAGGGAACGGCAAAACTGAACGACGTGCTCAAGGCCCAGAGTCAGCTCGCACAGCTGTCGTACGACCTGATTCTTTTGCGCGAACTCGAACAGGTCGAGACAGTACAGATCAATGCCTTGCTGGATCGCCCATCCGACGCGCCGCTCGGCGAGCTGGTGACGCCACAATTGCCACTGTTGCAGACGTCGCTGCCGGAGATCGAAGCAGTGGCGCTCGGGCAGCGGCAGGAAATCGAGATTGCTGCCGGCCAGGTCGACAAGGCAGCCGAGTCCGTGCGTCTCGCTGAGCTGCAAAATCGGCCGTCATTGACCCTGGACTCTACGCATGTGCTTACTGGTGACGCCACTGGAAACGTCGCCGACAGCGGCAAGGACGCCTGGATGGTCGGTATCGGCATCTCGCTGCCTATCTGGCGCAGTCGTAATCGCAGCCGTGTTGACGAGGCGGAATTACGGCATGCCTCCGCCGTCCAGCAGCAGCGGAAGATTGAGAATGAGACACGCGCTGCTTTGCGTGCGGTGTATTTTCGGCTCAAAAATGCCCGGCGACTGATCGAGCTCTACGAGAAAAGTCTGATTCCACAAGCTGCGCAAGCCATGGAAGTCGCCGAGCAGTGGCACGGCACCGGGGTCAATGATATTGCCGGTTTTCTGGAGACTCAGGGGGTGTGGTTCAATTTTAATCTTGCCCGACTGCGTGCCGTCACCGACTATCAGCAATACCTCGTCCGTCTGGAACAGTTGACGGGCGGCCTTGTTCCCGAATCATCTGTCACACCGGAGGCCCAGCTATGAGTCGTCCATACGGCATTTTCCTGAACTTATGTTTGGTGTTCGTGATGTCCGGATGTGCCAGCCGAAGTCGCCAATGCGTGCTCGCGGATGTCCTCGAACAGCCACAGCCCGACGCCTATTATGCTGCGAAATCGGCCTTGACTGAGGTCGCTGTTGGAGATTCTCCCGAAACGGATTTTCTCGATGATATGCAGCGGCAGCTCATGCACTCGAAAGCTCGCTGGGAAGCCGCACTGACGAATGATGCGCCCGCCGCCACTCTGTCGGGGTTGGGCCCGGAAGACTATGCCGCATTCCGCAAGCTTGCGGCCGACCCGAATCTCGATGCGCGGCTGGCGACGGGCATCGATCTGGCGATGCTGACAGGGGTGGCGCTTATTTTGAATCCGACGATCAAGGCAGCGGCAGCGCAGCTGCAGGCAACGTTGGAACAGTACCCGCAGGCTACCCAGCTCGACAATATCCTGCAGCAATACAACGCCTTTACCAAGCAACTGGAAACAGGTGTTGGCCCGACCGGTCATAAGCAGATGGCGGCCATGTCCTTTCCGTTTCCCGATGCACTGGCTCTGAAGGGGAAACTCATAGATGAAGCCGTCGAGATAGCTCGACGGCGGCATGAAATTGCAATCCGTGATGTTGTCACAGAGTTGAGCCAGACCTACTACCGCCTCCTGTTCGCCGATGCAGGGGTCGCCGTCAACAAAGAAAGCCAGGCACTGCTCGAACGGGTGACAAATGTCGCATTGCAGGCGATTCGCAGCGGAGTTTCCAGTTCGAACGCGGTGATCATGGCACAGGTGGAACTGGCGACTTTGAGTGACGCGATCATTACACTCGAAGAGGAGCGGGAGACATTTATCGCTCACCTCAATTCCCTGTTGAGTCGCTTGCCAGACGCCGTGCTCGGCCCGCCAACATCGCTTGCCGATGCCGACCTGAACACCGATCTGAAAACACTCTATGACCTTGCCATCGATGGTTCCCAGGAATTACAGGAGCAGCGCCTGCGTATCGCGCGAATGCGCACGACGGTTACGTTGGCCAGGCGCATGACTTATCCGGATCCAACCATGGGGCCGGGCTACTTCGAGAACCGTATGAGACTGAGCAGCGGCACTGGTGAGGAAGCCCCTGCCTTCATGCCGCAGCGCGACCTCGATCATAGAGAGACACCCTGGTTCGGACAGCGCAACGCCTACATTCGCGAAGTCGAGGTTCGAATAGGGGGCATGCAAAACTTGCTTGCCGCGATGGAAGACCAGACGAGATTCGCAGTTAAACAGGCGCATTTCGATCTCGAAACCGCCCGCCGCAGTATTGCCTTGTACCACACATCGCTGCTGCCGCAGGCACAGCACTCGCTGGAGATTCTGGCATCTGCCTATCGCTCCGGAAAAACGGACTTTCTCAATTTCCTGGATGCCCAGCGGACGCTGCTGGAGTTCCGTCTCGAAGAGCAGCGGGCGTTACTCGAGTTCCGTCTGCATCTGACACGACTGGATCAACTCGCGGGCCGGGCGCTCCCCAGGAAGTCATTCACAATTGACCAGGAGACGGACCAATGACAAACGAATCAAAAAGTCAGAATAGCAAAAAGATCGCCGTCGTTATCCCGGTGATCGGGGCAATCATTCTGTTCGGTTCCATTTGGTTGATGGGGCGGCTCGACCTTGCTGCGGCTCGACATGACACCAGCGCCGCCGTTGCGCCGCGTCCCAAAGCTGATGTGGCAATAGTCTGGACATGCTCCATGCACCTGCAGATCCGATCACGCGGAGAGGGAGAGTGTCCCGTCTGCGGCATGATGCTGATCTCGGCCTCCACGGATTTTAGACTCTCTGCAGAGGCTCGGGCACTGGCACAGGTCGAGGTGGTGCCCGTCGAGCGACGCTGGGTTGCAAGGCAGGTTCGACTGGTGGGGTCGATCGAATACGACGAAACACAATTGCGTACGATCACCGCCAGAGTCGGGGGCCGCCTGGATCGGCTCTATGTCGATTACACCGGCGTATCGGTGAATAAGGGCGATCACATGGTATGGATGTACAGTCCCGACATTCTCGCTGCAGAAGCCGAACTGATCGAGTCGATCAAGGCGGTCGCGGCCGTGAAGGACAGTACTTTACAACTGGTGCGAAAGAGTGCAGAGGCAACCCTGGCCGCGACCAGGGACAAGCTGCGGCTGTGGGGATTGACGCCGGAACAGATTGCCGAAATCGAAGCGCGTGGCGAACCCTCTGATCATATCCAGATCAATGCGCCGATCGGCGGCGTTGTCATTCAGAAGAGCGCCGAAGAAGGCATGTACGTGCAGACCGGAACACCGATTTATCGGATCGCCGACCTCTCGAAGGTGTGGGTCAAGCTCGACGCTTATGAGTCCGACCTGCCGTGGTTGCGCTATGGGCAGGAAGTGACGTTCACCACCGAGTCACTGCCCGGCGAGACGATCATTGGCCGGATCTCCTTCATCGATCCGGTGCTCACGCTCAAAACGCGCACCGTCAAGATTCGTGTCAATGTGCCTAATGACGATGGTAAACTCAAGCCCGGCATGTTCGTCCGCGCGGTCGTGGAATCCGGCCTGTCCGCCGCCGGCAGAACACTCGACGCGAATCTGGCGGGTAAATGGGTAAGCCCCATGCATCCGGAAATCGTCCGGGATGAACCGGGGCCATGTCCGGTGTGCGGCATGGCACTGGTCAAGGCCGAAGACCTCGGATTCGTCAGTGCGGACTCCGCACTCGATCTGGCACCGCTGGTTATCCCCGTCACCGCCGCGTTGCGCACAGGCAGGCGGGCCGTCGTCTACGTGCAGAACCCCGATGATCCGAGCCGCTATGCGGGACGCGAAGTCGTCCTGGGACCGCGAGCTGGTGATTTCTTCCTGGTTCAGTCCGGAGTAGAAGAAGGCGAGCTGGTCGTAACCAACGGCAACTTCAAGATCGACAGTGCCCGGCAGATCCTGGCAGAGCCCAGCATGATGAACCCTAAATGGTCGCCTGCCGGGGAGGGCAGAGCAGCCCCACCGCCCGCAGGAAATCACCACGAAGGCAGCCATCACGAAGGAAGTCATCACGAAGGAAGTCATAAGGATGAATGAGCCGACGCTGCCAATCAATCCCCGTGAGCTTGGGTTGCTGGACAGGTTGATCTACTGCTGCCTGCACAACCGGCTGGTCGTTGTTTTGACGGTCGCCTTCACCGTTGTCTGGGGCGTCATCGTCGCGCCGTTCGACTGGGAGATCGACTGGCTGCCGCGCCAGCCGGTAGCGGTGGATGCGATTCCCGATATCGGCGAGAATCAGCAGATCGTTTTTACCGAGTGGCAGGGGCGTTCGCCGCAGGACGTCGAAGCCCAGGTGACCCAGCCGCTGACCGGCGCTATGCTGGGCATGCCGGGCGTCAAGACGGTGCGCAGCTATTCGATGTTCGGGTTCTCCTCGATCTATGTCATTTTCAAGGAGGACATCGACTTCTATTGGTCCAGATCCCGAATCCTCGAGAAACTGAACAGCCTGCCGAGAGACACCTTGCCGCCGGACGTGCAGCCGACTCTTGGTCCGGACGCGACGGCACTCGGCCAGGTTTTCTGGTACACGATCGAAGGTCGCGATGAGGATGGCAACGTTACCGGCGGTTGGGATCCGCATGAATTGCGATCGATCCAGGACTGGGATATCCGCTATAGCCTCCTGTCGGCCGACGGTATCGCCGAGGTCGCATCAGTCGGCGGTTACGTGCAGGAATACCAGATCGACGTCGACCCCGACGCCATGCGCGCCCACGGCGTCACCCTCGATCAGGTCTTTGCCGCGGTCAAGATGTCGAACGTCGATGTCGGCGCCCGGACGATCGAAGTCAACAAGGTTGAGTATGTCATCCGTGGCCTCGGGTTCATCAACGACATCGATGACCTCGAAAACACGATGATCAAGGCGAACGACAACGTCCCGATCTATATCCGCAATGTCGCCAACGTGACATTAGGGCCGGCATGGCGCCGTGGTGCCCTAGACAAGGGCGGCGCCGAAGTTGTCGGCGGCGTTGCGGTCGTACGCTATGGCGGCAATCCCCTGGCGGCGATCAAGGCCTTGAAAGAGAAGATCACGGAAATCTCGCCCGGGTTGCCGGCCAAGGTCATCATCGACTACAGCAAAGTCAGTGCGCAGGCAGTTCGACAGTTTGCCGCCGACCGGCAATTCCGCGCCTTCGACAGGGGCCACCTCGACCACCCGGCATGGCTCGACTGGGTCGCATCGACGTCACGCGCGGAGCGTCCGGAATGGTTGACCGTCAGCAAAATAGAGATCGTACCGTTCTATGACCGCACCGGTCTGATATACGAAACCCTGGGCACGCTCAAGACGGCACTGAGCCAGCAGATTCTGGTGACGATTATTGTCATCATCATCATGGTGATGCACCTGCGAAGCTCGGCGGTGATCGCCGGCACATTGCCATTGGCGGTGCTGATGTGTTTCATCGCGATGAAATCTTTCGGCGTCGATGCCAATGTCGTGGCGCTGTCCGGCATCGCGATTGCCATCGGTACAATTGTCGATATGGGCGTGATCATGTGCGAGAACATCCTGCGCCACCTCGATTCAGCACCGTCCGATGAGGATCGCCTGCAGGTCGTGTTCCGCGCCAGTAGCGAAGTGGCGGGAGCGGTGCTGACCGCGATTGCCACGACGATCATCGGGTTCCTGCCGGTGTTCACGATGATCGGTGCAGAGGGCAAGCTGTTCCGACCGCTGGCCTTCACCAAGACTTTCGCACTGTTTGCCTCGGTCATCTTGGCGCTGGCCGTCGTACCGGTGCTGGCTCACTGGTTTTTTACGTTCCGCATCAGTTCACGCCAGCTGCGCGGTGTGGTACTTTGGAGCCTCGTCGCGGCGGGGGCTGCATGTTGGATTTTCTGGGTTTGGTGGCTCGGCGCCATCGTCGTCGGCATCGCCGCGTGGCATCTGCTGGCACCAACGCTGCCGGATACTTTGGTGGTGTGGTTGCCCAAACTGTCCAACCTGCTGCTGGCCGTGCTCTTTGGCATCCTGTTGACGCAGCACTGGCTGCCGCTGGGGCCGGCCGCCGGGTTCGTCGCCAATGCTGTCGTCGTGATGGGGCCGATTGCCGGGCTTTTGACTTTCTTTCTGCTGTTCGCCAGATACTACGAACGCCTGTTGGAATTCCTGCTGCGTTTCAAGACGGTGTTTTTGATTGTGCCGCTGCTTATGCTTTTGGTTGGCGTTCTGATCTGTCTCGGAATGCGGCGGGAGTTTATGCCCGATCTCGATGAGGGCTCCTATCTGTACATGCCAAGCACAATGCAGCATGCCTCCATCGGCGAGGCACTGGATGTCCTCCAGAAGCAGGACAAAGCCTTTGCTGCGATTCCCGAGATTACTTCGGCGGTCGGCAAAATCGGCCGCGCCGAATCAGCGCTCGACCCGGCGCCTATTTCGATGATCGAAACGATCATCAACTACAAACCCCAGTACCTCGTCGATCGTGACGGCAAACGGTTGCGTTTCAAGTTTGACGCCCGGGCGACAGACTTTTTTCGTAATGAACTCAACGAACCGGTTATCGCGCTGGACGGCTTGCCGTACAAGGTGCGTGGCGTTTTCGAACGTGATCAAGACGGCCGGCTGATCAGGGATCCCGGGGGCATGCCGTTTCGAGTCTGGCGACCGGCACTCGATCCGGAGCTGAACGGTGGGCGCCCTGCCTGGCCCGGCATTCGCAGCGCCGACGATATCTGGGAGGCGATCACCGTGGCCGGCAAAATTTCCGGCACAACATCGGCACCGAAGCTGCAGCCGATTGCCGCCCGCCTTGTGATGCTGCAGACCGGCATGCGGGCACCGATGGGGGTGAAGGTCAAGGGGCCGGACCTGGCAACCATCGAGGGCGTCGGCCTCGAACTGGAGCGCCTGCTCAAGGAGGTCCCGGGGGTGGAACCCGATGCGGTCATCGCCGACCGCATCGTTGGCAAACCTTATATCGAGATCGACATCGATCGCGATGCAATCGCGCGATACGGCATTCAGGTCGGCGCGGTGCAGGATGTTATCGAGATCGCCGTCGGCGGGCGCCATATTACGACGACTGTCGAAGGGCGTCAGCGCTATCCGGTCCGCGTGCGTTACCAGCGCGAGCTCCGCGACTCGATCGAAGACCTGGGACAGGTGCTCGTCCCCGGAGTTGACGGACAGCAGATTCCCTTGATGCAATTGTCAGAGATCCGCTATGTGCGCGGGCTGCAGACGATCAAGAGCGAAGGGATGTTCCTCATCGGACACGTGCTGCTTGACAAGCGGCCCGGTTTTGCCGAGGTCGATGTGGTCGAGAACTGCAAAGCGTATCTGCAAAGTAAAATCGACAGCGGCGAACTGAAGATTCCCCAAGGGGTTTCGTACACTTTCGCGGGGACCTACGAAAACCAGTTGCGGGCCAGTAAAACCTTGCGGATCGTGTTGCCGCTGGCGCTGTTCATCATCTTCATGATCCTCTATGTGAAATTCAAATCTGTACCGGTGACGCTGGTGGTGTTCAGCAGTATCCTTGTCGCCTGGGCTGGCGGTTTTATCCTGCTATGGCTCTACGGACAACCGGGTTTCATGGACTTTGAACTGTTCGGCACCAACGCCCGCGACTTTTTTCAGGTGTCGCCGGTGAACATGAGTGTCGCTGTGTGGGTTGGTTTCCTGGCGTTGTTCGGCATTGCCTCGGATGATGGCGTTGTCATGACGACTTACCTCGAGCAACGCTTCGCCGGCGGCACTGCGGACTCGATCACCGATATTCGATCGGCAGTCGTCGAAGGTGCCATGCGTCGCATTCGCCCGTGCCTGATGACCACAGCCACGACCATTCTTGCCCTGTTGCCCGTGCTTACCTCGACCGGACGCGGCGCCGAGATCATGGTCCCCATGGCGATTCCGTGTTTCGGCGGCATGCTCATTGCATTGATGACAATGTTCGTTGTGCCGGTGCTTTACTGCCTGATTAAGGAGACCCGTTTTCGTTTCGCCCGGCTTGCCGCCGAATGAATGCCGTGCAAATTATTGAAAATTCAAACAAGGAGGTTGCTCCGCAAATTCAGTTGCAATTGTTCCGAGAAACCCGGGAGGCAGATTGCCGTCCCAAAAACCCTGGAGACAAAATAATGAAGACTCGAATCAACACAAAACTCGCCGTTACTGTGCTCACGGCTATGATGATCACCGGTTGCAGCGGCAGCAAAGACACGGCCGCTCCGATTGCTCCGACCGCTCCGATCGCTCCGACCGCCTCTGGGAACAATGATACGGCGGTTGCCGAGGCGATGACTTATGAAGTGGGTTGCGGTGGTTGCATCTTCGAAATGGCAGATGCCGAGGGCTGTGAGGCTGCGGTCAAGGTCGATGGCAAAGCCTACTGGATTGAAGGCGTGGAAATCTCAGCCCACAAAATTGGTCTTTGTTCGGGCAGCGCCGAGGCTGACATGGCTGGTGAAGTCCAGGACGGCATATTCGTCGCGACGTCGTTCGCCTTGACGGGAGCTGTCGATGATGCTGGTGACGAACCGGGAGCTGTCGATGATGCTGGTGGCCACGACCATGGTGGCCACGACCATGGTGGCCACGGCCATGAAGGCCACGGCCACTGATCCAGCCGGATCCCTGGTCAATGGCATATTTTTTTCTGCTGAGGTACTAAGAAATATCAGTGTTCGGACGTCTTCATTGTTGAATGGCTCGCCAGTTGCCTGATGCAAGCCCACAATGGAGGCGTCATGAACACTCGATTTTTGTCACTCGCTGTATTCTTCCTGGCCCTGGCCGGCCGGCCGGCATACCTGGAATCCGACCACGGCACAGTCGCCGAACCCCAGCCCGATCCGCCGATCCACATCCCGCGCCCCATGCCGGAGCCGGTCGACCAGCCGCCCCTGGCCCGCCTCGTTGACCGGCTCGATATCGGTGTGGCCCAGCAGTATGGGCAATTGACTGTATATCCGCTGCAACTGCGCTGGCGGCACCCGACACACCAGCGTCTCCAGACGCTGGATGCAGCCCTCGGCAGCGGTTGGCTGGAAATCCGCGAACGCGAGGCGGCCTCTGTCAATCGCCTGCAGGTGCGCAACGTCTCCGATCACCACCTTTTCCTGATGGCCGGCGAAATGATCCTCGGCGGCAAACAAAACCGCACAATCGCTGTCGATGTGATTTTGCCGCCGCGTTCGGGGTTTGTCGACATTGACGTATACTGTGTCGAACAAGGACGTTGGGACGCCGGTGTCGGCTTCAAATCCTCCAGCGCCGTCGCCGCCGTCAGCGTCCGTAAGCTAGCGGCTGCGGCTGCTGATCAGCGCAGCGTGTGGAACGACATCGACCGGCAATTGTCCGCTGCCAAGGTCGAGGCGAGGAACAGCGATTACGATGAGTTCTACAAGGCGCCGGACGTTGAACGGCGGATGCGCGAAGCGATCGATCGTCTGCGTATGCCGCTGCAGCGTACAGTCGGCGTGGTTGTCGTGGTGCATGGCCGGATTGTCGGGGGCGATATTTTCTCGAGTGCAAATCTGTTTGAAGCGCTGTGGCCGAAGCTTTGCCGGTCGTATGTCTCCGACGTCATTGTGCCGTTCCCGCAAGCGCGGCGCGAACACTTGCAAGGTCACCCGGACATCCGCGGTTATCTGAATCAGTTGCGGAATTCACAGTTCCGTGATCGGGGGACCCCGGGTCTCGGGCGCAGTTGGCAGATGGTCCGTGGCATGGGCGGCGGCGTGCTCGAGTGGCAGGGGAGCATCGTGCACACCTCTTCGTTCGGTCGTTGATCCGGAAAAAACCGGGAAGTGTCCCGGCAACGGATGGGAAAGCTTCCAGTTTCAATCTTCAACCCTCAACCCCTTCATCCTTCACCTATTCACCGCTTCACCCCATGAGTAATCCAATGAAACTGAATCAGAGACTGTTCCTGCTGTCGACCATTCTCGTCACCGTTTTCGGTTCCGGGCTCGCGATCAAAGTATGGGCGAAAAATCCACCGGCCCACGCCATCGTAAAATCACTTGGCGGCGATACCCGCTACCTGGGACACGTGAGCACGGACAAGCCGATCTATCGTGCCGGTGAGAAGGTCTATGTGCGCACGGTTGTACTCGATGCGCATACGCACAAGCCGATGACCGCTGCGGCTTCCTGCGCCTTTGTGATTGCCGGCCCCAAGGGCGATCAGATCACCAGCGGCTACTCCAAAATTATTGACAGCGTCGCGGCCTATACATGGCTGGTCCCGGACGGTCAACCCGGTGGACGGTACACGGTTGAGGTGCAGGGCAACGGTGTGGCGATGCCGGCCGGCAAACGTGGATTTGAGATTCGTGCCTATCGGGCGCCGCGGCTCAATACCCAGATCGAGTTTGTCCGCGAGGGCTACGGTCCGGGCGACGACGTCGTTGCCATCCTCGAAGCCGGCCGCGCCGAAGGCGGCGTACCCGCCGGCGCCGCCGTCGACATTGTCGCCACGATCGACGGCATCGATGTGTATCAGGGCGCCACCGAGATCGACGCCAAAGGATATTGCGAAGCCAGATTCGAATTGCCGAACCGTATTGAGACCGGCGACGGCACATTGACCTTTGTCGTACGGGACGGGGGTGTTGTTGAGACTGCGGCCAAGACGATTCCAATTTTGCTGCAGACCCTGGATATAAGTATGTACCCGGAAGGCGGCGACCTGGTGGCCGGGCTCGCCAACTATGTCTATATAGAAGCACGCACACCGGCACGGAAGCCAGCGGACATCGCCGGCGTCGTACTCGATTCCGACGACAATGAAGTGACGACGTTTCGAACGGTACACGAGGGCAGGGGGAGCTTCGCCTTCATGCCGCGAGCCGGCGAATCGTATCGGCTGCGCATCGACGAACCCGCCGGCATTGAGCGGACCTTTGACTTGCCGAAGCCGGTGTCCCGCGGCGTCGCACTGCATGCGGTTCATGAGAGCTTCGACTATCGCTGGCCGGTTGTCCTGGAACTCGCATCGACGATGGAGCAGGAACTGGATGTCCGGTTGTACAAGCGCGAAAAAGAATTGACAGGGACAACAATGACAGCGGGCACAACGCCGGCGGAGATACGTCTGGATGTACCGCCTGGGATCGATGGGGTGTTGACCGCGACTGTTTTTAATGCCGCGGGCAGGCCGATAGCCGAGCGCCTGGTCTTTCGACAGCCGGAGAAGATGGTCAATGTCTCGATCGAAGCAGACCGCAAACGCTATGTGCCCGGCGACAAGGTCGAGTTGACCGTGCGTACCACAGGTGCCGACGGCAAACCGGTGAGCGCCGTTGTCGGCATGACCGTCACCGATGAGACCGTGCTGGAAATGATCGACAAGCGGGAACAGGCGCCCCGCCTGCCGGTCATGGTTTTTCTGGATAATGACGTGCGTGACCTGGCAGATGCGCATGTCTATCTCGACAGCAGCAATCCGGATTCGCCGCGCGCTGTCGATCTACTGCTCGGCACGCAGGGGTGGCGCCGTTTTGCTGTGACTGATTTGAAGTCATTTGTCAGCAAGTATGGCAATGACGCCCGTCGTGTTCTGCCGCAGGCACCGCCAATCGCCAAGATGAACCGCATGCCTATGCGGTTCAAGGCCGAGAGGCTCGACGATTTTCATGTTGAAGCCGATGTCGCGTTCAACATGGCGATGCCGATTGATGATGATGTTTTGGTCGGACGGGCAATGGAAGGGCCTGCTGCGGTTCCGGTGCCGCAGATGAATCAAGCAGCACCACCAGCGCCGTTTGCCGTGGCGGGGATCGCGATGGACGCCAAAAGGGTTCGTAAGCAGGAGAACCAAAGAGGGCGGGACAGGCTGCCCGCGGCATTAAAGTTTGCAGATGAAGATTTCGATCAGGCCTCCGGCATTAGTTCGTTTCGCGGCAACTACGTCACGATCCGCCAGTACGCCCACTCGCACCGGCCGCAACGCCGGCCGGATGAACGTACTGACTTCACGGAAACACTCTACTGGCACGCCGGCATCCGCACCGATGCAACGACCGGCGAGGTAAAAGTGCAATTCGCGCTTAGCGATTCAGTCACCAGTTTTACGGTTGCGGCCGATGCGTTCGACGGCGACGGCGTGATCGGCTCAGGCACCATCTACATCGAGTCGGTACGCCCGTTCTACATCGAGCCGAAACTACCGCTCGAGGTCACTGCTGGTGACCGTATCCGCCTGCCGGTTGCTGTTGTCAACGGCACCAGCACGACGCTGGGCGACGTCCGTCTAACGGCGAATGTCGTCCCGAAGATTCGTATCAACGATCTCACCATTGTCGATCTCCAGGCCGGGGACCGCGGTCGTGGCATCATTGAATTGCCGGTTGACGGGCGTGACGACATCAGCCTTACACTCACAGGGACGGCCGACGCCTACAGCGACCAGGTGACACGTCATATCCAGGTGGTGCCGCGCGGGTTTCCGATGCAGATTGCCCAGGGCGGCAAGCTCGAGCCGGACTCGTCCTGCGTCGTCACAGTCACGATTCCCGAGAGCGTGGTGCCGGGCAGCATCAGCACCGCGATCGTCGTGTACCCGGCGCCGTTGGCGAATCTGACCGATGCGGTGTCCGCATTGTTACGTGAACCGCATGGTTGTTTCGAGCAGACCAGTTCGACGAATTACCCGGTAGTCATGGCTCAGCAGTACTTCGAGACCCATGCCGGCATCGACCCGAAACTGGTGAGCAGGGGGCGTGCGTTGCTAGACAAGGGCTATAAACGGCTGACCAGTTTCGAATGCAGCTCAAACGGTTACGAATGGTTCGGCCAGGCGCCGGCGCACGAAGCGCTCAGCGCGTACGGGTTGCTGCAGTTCACCGACATGGCCGAGGTCTATGCGGTGGATGCCTCCATGGTTGGCCGCACGAAAGACTGGGTGATGGCCGCGCGCGATGGCGCCGGCGGTTTCAAGCGGGAGCGCCGGGCCCTGCACACCTGGATTCAGGACCGCGATTGTTCGGATGCCTACATCACGTGGTCACTCCTGCAGAGCGGTACGCCGCCGGCTAAGTTGCTGGCCGAGATCGCCAGCATACTGAAGCGCGCTCATGCCGGCAGCAACAGCTATGTAACTGCGCTCGGTGCGAACGTCGCACTGGCGAGCGGCAACAGTGCCGTCAAATTGCTGGACAAGTTGGGGCAGGCGCAGGCCGAATCAGGCGTTGTCGATGGCGCCACCACATCGATCGTCGGCAGCAGTGGCATATCGCTGCAGGTCGAGACGACAGCGCTCGCCGTGCTGGCGTGGCTGCAGAACGATCGCTACACCGGCAACGTCGAGAGCGCTATTCGCTGGATTGCGGAGAGCTGCAAAGCTGGGCGTTACGGGTCTACCCAGTCGACTGTTCTGGCGCTGCGGGCGATCATGGCCTATGACAAGGCCCGCGCCAGCGACCGCAAGCCGGGTTCCGTTTCGCTCTATGTCGACGGCCGGCGCTGCGGCACGCCCGTGCAGTTCGACAGTGACACGCAGACGACGATTGAATTGACTGATGTCAGCGAGTTAATGTCGCCCGGCAAACACACCATTGAACTCCGGTTGACGGGGGGGGCGAGCATGCCGTGTAGCGTTGCGGTGCAGATGAACGCCGCGCAACCGGACTCCAGCGACGCGTGCCTGATCGAACTGACAGCGACACTCAATCATCAGAAAGTCCGTGAAGGTGAACTGGTGAATGCGCAGATTTCGGTAAGAAACCGCAGTGAGGAGGCGGTGCCGAATCCTGTCGCCATAATCGGCATTCCGGGGGGGCTGGAGGTGCGCCATGATCAACTCAAGGAACTGGTCGACGCGAAGCGCATCGCGGCGTACGAAGTCATCGGCCGTGACGTGGTGTTGTATTGGCGATCACTGCAGGCGCAGCAGATCGTCGAGCTGCCGCTGGACCTGATTGCTGCGGTGCCCGGCACTTACACTGGCCCGGCAAGCCGTGCTTATCTCTACTATGGCGACGAGCACAAACGCTGGATCGATCCGCTGACGATCGAGATCGAGCCGCGGTAGGAGTCGCCGGAACGGGAGTGCAGGTGCGGGGAGCCTGGATGCGTTTTGTGTTCTTTCGTTCAGCTTTTCAGCAAAAAGGGGAGAGCCCCCATGTAGAAATACAGACTGCCTGCAGCTAACTTGTGTGGATTGGTTCCAAGAACCAACCCGGATCCGGAAGGCTTGATGTACGAACTCAATGATCTTATTCACGGCTTTCGTCTGCAGCGAAAGGAGTGGATCGATGAAATCGCCAACGAGGCTTTTACATTCAGCCACGAGAGAACCGGCGCCAACCTGATCCTGCTCAAGTGCGACGACGACAACAAAGTCTTCATGGCCAGTTTCCGGACGCCGCCGGGGAACCACACGGGCGTGGCGCACATCCTCGAGCACTCGGTACTCAACGGTTCGGAGCGCTATCCGGTTAAGGAACCGTTCTCCGAGCTTCTCAAGGGCAGCCTCAATACGTTCCTCAACGCGATGACCTACCCGGACCGCACGGTTTATCCCGTTGCCAGCCGGAACCTGCAGGACTTCACCAATCTTACGAACGTTTATCTCGACGCTATTTTTCGCCCGAAACTGACCGCAGCTACGTTCAAACAGGAGGGTTGGCATTACGAGCTGGAAAACGTCGACGCGCCGCTGATCTACTCCGGCGTCGTTTACAACGAGATGCTCGGGGCTTACTCGGATCCGGAGCAGTTGTTCTCCGATAAGCTCGATCGCCTGTTGTTTCCCGATACCGTCTACGGCCAGGCATCTGGGGGTGATCCGGAGTTCATTCCGGATCTGACGTTCGAAGAGTTCCGGGCTTTTTACGATACCTGTTATCATCCGTCGAACTGTCTGTTCGTGCTTTACGGTGATCTCGAGATCGAACCGCAACTGGAACAGATCCAGGACTACCTGCAGGACGCCGACCGTTGCGAACCGACACCGCCGGTGATGCCGCAACGCCGCTTCGAACCGCAACAGCACACGACCTCCTACCCGATCACCAGCGGCGTGAGCACCGCTGGCAAGACGTATGCGGCGCATGCCATTTTGGTCGGTAAGCCGACGGCGGCTGAAGAACACATGGCGATGGGGATCCTGGCACACATCCTGTCCGGGACCCCAGCATCGCCGCTGTTCAAGGCACTGGTCGACTCGCGCCTGGGAGAGGATGTTTTCTGCGCGGGGTACGAGGGCGACATTTTGGATACCTACTATTCGATCGGCCTGAAGGGGACTGACGCCGAGCGCGTACCCGAGATGGTGGATCTGATCGAGACCACCTTGCAGAAATTGGCCGATGACGGCCTCGATCCGAAGATGATCGAGGCGGCAGTTAACTCCATCGAGTTCGACCTGCGCGAAGCTAATTTCGGGGGATACCCGAAGGGCCTGGTGTACGGACTGACGCTGGTGACGCCATGGCTGTACGATGCCGACCCGTTCACGCACCTGTACTACCGCAAGACGCTGGACGCCATCAAACGAAAGATCGCGACGGGACGATATTTCGAGGACATGATCGCCGACCTGCTTTTGCGAAACCCGCACAGCGTTACCCTGGCAATGACGCCAGATCCAAAACTTGAACCGCAGCGGTTGGAGGCGCTTGGCGCGAAACTGGCAGCACACAAATCGAGCCTGTCGCCGGCCGAGCTCGAACTGTTGGTCGAGGAGACCAGGGCGTTGTTGGCTGCTCAAATGCAACCCGATCCGCCCGAAGCGCTGGCGACCATCCCAAAGCTGCCGCTGTCATGCGTTGACCGCCAGGAAGAAGAGCTGAGTTTCGAGTTGATCGATGACGGTGCTACCAAGCTGTCATTTGCCGAGCAGCCCACCAACGGCATCGCTTACCTGCAGCTTGCTTTCGATGTCGGTGGGCTGCCACAGCGGCTTCTGCCGTACCTGCCAATTTTTGCACGTATCCTGCTGCAAGCCGGCACGACGAAGCGTGATTACGTTGAGCTGACTCAGGACATCGGCATTCACACCGGAGGCATCGCCTGCAGCTATTCAGCGGGGTTGCGCCGGGGGGATCGCGAAACGGTGTTTTCACGCGTTTCGGTCGGTGGCAAGGCATTGACCTCGAACGTGCCGGAATTCGGTCGTCTTGTGGCGGAAATTAACGGCGATTGCGATCTCTGTAATTTGGAGCGAATAAAAGAGCTGGTGACGATTTCGCGCTCGAAGATGCAGGCGCAGGTCATCCCCGGCGGCCACCGTTTCGCGGCTCTACGACTGGCAGCTTATCATTCACAGGTGGGACATTACCGTGAGGTCACCAGCGGACTGACACAATACTATTTCCTCGAGCAACTCGAAAAGGATCTGGCCTCGTCGCCGGATGAGGTGCTGGCGGATCTTCAGACCATCCGTCGCCATATTTTTTCGCGTCAGGGCATGCATATCCATGTAATCGGCGGCGGTGACGAACTGGCCGCGGTGCAGGCTGCAATGCCCACTATGCTGGATGTGCTGAGCGACACGCACTATGAACCGGAGATCTACACCTTCGAGCCATTGCCAGAGAACGAAGGGTTGATTATCCCCAGCAAAATCCAATACGTCGGCAAAGGTGCCAATCTGTATGATGCCGGCTACCAATACCATGGCAGCTTCGAAGTGCTTGAGACGTTGTTGGGCCGCGAGTATCTCTGGAATACCGTACGGGTGCAAGGCAATGCGTATGGCGCCTTCGTCAGTTTTGCCGTTTTGTCCGGCAACTTCTGCTGTCTGTCCTACCGTGATCCGAAAATGTCGGAGACGCTCGAGGCCTACGACCGGATGGGCGACTACATCGCCGGACTCGACCTCAGTCAAGCTGATTTTGAGCGGTTCGTCATCGGGACTATGGGCGGTCTGGATAGTCCGCGGACGCCGGATGCCAAAGGTGCAATCGCTTTGCACAATTACTTGAGCAACGTCACGGCGTCGGAACTGCAGCAACGCCGCGAGCAAGTTCTGGACTGTACGCTCCAGCAGGTTAAGGACCATGCAGATCTGCTTCGCCAGTTTGCGACGAACGGGGCCGTGTGCGTTGTTGGCAGCGAAGAGGTTCTGCGGCAGGCGAGCGACTGCTTCGATGTTGTGCGGCCGGTGTTTTCCGATTGACTGAAATTGCTTTGAGTTGAATTGGTTCGAGGCTATTTTAGGCGTGTGCCCTTCATAATCCTTTTTTGAACTGGAGAAGCCCGGACATGCGATTGATCTTCAGACTGTTCTTATTCTTCTGCCTGGCATGCGTGGTGCCGGCACAGGACGAGCTGGATGACCTGCTCGGGGACGAGGACGTGTTCGG
>Ga0302123_10000164_pt1 | contig 51208 bp, 45 predicted proteins | sample CB21_321_MG_FD_203109 | JGI IMG/M metagenome (GOLD analysis project Ga0302123, IMG submission 203109) | Marine microbial communities from Western Arctic Ocean, Canada - CB21_32.1 | ecosystem: Environmental > Aquatic > Marine > Oceanic | place: Canada: Western Arctic Ocean | collected 2017-09-28 | reverse complement strand
AGGAGCCTCCATGTGCATCTGGAAGCCCTCGCCCGGGGCGGGCGGTGCGGGCGGGTCAACAGGGGCCCAGATGTCCTCGGGCTCCCCGCAGGTGGCGCCTGCCACCCAGCCGTCAAAGGGCGCGCCGGCCTCTATCCAGATCTTGAGCAGGTCGAGCTTGCCGGTCGGGTAGGTGTCTGAGCCCGGCGGCATGTTCTGTCCCAGGCAGCCGGCCGCTTGCCCGCTGGTCGTGCACAACGCGTCGAGCTGGCTGTTGGTCAGCAGCAGTTTTTCGTAGAGCAGGCTTTGTGAACCCGCCGTGCCCAGCCCGGGGTCGCCCGGCAGTATGCGGGCCATTCCCAGCGCGGTCGCGCCCGGCAGCAGCGGTGCCTCGTTGACGAGCTCGTCGTAGAGCGCCGCGGCGCCTATCTCGTCAATGTTGAGGTTCATGCCGCCCGCTGGCGCGCCACCGCTGTGACACACAGTGGCCGCGGCGCAGCCGGTCTTGAAGACGATGTCGGCTATGTGTTCAAAGGTACTGGGCGACGGGCAGTCGGTGCACCTGAACTTGAGCTTGTCGCTGTCTTTTATGGGCTTGTTCTTTGGCGGCGCGGGCTCGGTTGTGACCTTGAGCTTGAGTTTCTTTTTGCCCTTCTTGACCGAGGTGTCTACCACTACGGTGGCCTGGCTGGAGGTGCATTGCAGGCAGTTGCCACCACCGGCGCCCGGGTTTGTGCATGGCACGCCCGTGCTGCCCAGCAAGGCGTCGGCTGCCACCTGTAGCTCGGCCGCACCGGCGTCGTACTTGGGGTGCCCCAGGGGTTTGTTCTTTACCGCGACTCCACCTACCGGTACGCCCGCGGGCGTGCACAAGCCCATGTCCTCGTCGTCGGCCAGGCAGAGTCCCACGTTGAAGCTACACAAACCGTTGACGAGGCCGTCGCTGTCGCAGGCCAGGTCGCCGTCGGTGCAGGCCAGGTCTTTCTGTTTCTTCTTGGGCGGTGGCGGGTAGTTCAGCTCAAGCCCGGTCTGGAAGAGGCTCACGCAGTCAGTCTTGGAACTGCCGCCTCCCTCGATGAGCCCGTCCTGGCTGGGGTCGTCGTGCGCGATGGCGGCGATGGGGCCCTGCAGGAGGACGGCTGCAGTCAGAAGGGCAGCGGCAAATAGAAGCACCGCTGCAGCCCGCGGGCGTACGATCGCATTAGTTGGCATGGAACTCCTCCGCGGTCCTCAGCCGCAACGGCAGGGGCGAGGGACCAATGATCATTCAACTGCACTTGGTAGGGGTAACGCAAGGGACTTTTTCATTTTCCCCGATGCCGGGGGGCACAGGATTGCATGCGGTTGGGATGCTGCGTAGTTGTCGTCGGTAGGCCACGGCCGGGCCGGGCCGGCCAGGCTGGCCGGGAAAGACGGGGAAAGCAGGTGCCAGGGACTGATTTTAACGCACAGCAGCTGCTCGACGAGGCGGCCGGGGACACCGGTCTCGAGGATTTCGGTGGGCCGTGGCCGGGTCGGCAGGCCGACGGCAGCCTGCGCGAGGCTCTCGAAGTGCTGTGCGAAACGTACAAGTCCAACCCCTTCACCGAGCGCGGTCGTCGGCGCAACCGCCGCCGCCTCGTACAACTGCTCTCCACCCGCTTGCGCGTGGAGAAGGCCTTCGTCGATCACCCCGAGATACTCGAGCAACCGTTGGCCGCGCCAATGGTACTGACCGGCTTGCCGAGGTCGGGTACCTCGGCCTTGTTCAACCTGCTGGCCTGCGATCCGTCGGCGCGAGCTTTGCTCCTGTGGGAGACGCAGTTCCCCGACCCCGCCGAGGGGCTGGCCCCGGGCGATCCTGGCTCGGGCGAACACGACCCGCGTCGGCAGATGATAAAGGACTACTACGAGCAGGCTCGGCAGAAGAACCCCGAGTTCACGAAGATCCACTTTGCCGATGCCGACACGCCCGAGGAGTGCGTGCTGCTGCACGCTTACTCGCTCAACGGCGTGCACCTGGGCGTGGAGCCCATGCTCGAGCCCTACGCGTCCTGGTACAGGCGACAGGACCTGCTGCCGATGTACCGATATTACCGCGCCCAGTTGCAACTGCTCCACTGGCAACGGCCTGGTGAGCGATGGTTACTCAAGGCGCCGGCGCATATGTGGGCCATCGACTCCCTGCTCGAGGTGTTCCCGGGTGCGAGCGTACTGTGGAGTCATCGCGACCCCCTGGCCTGCACGGCGTCTATATGCAGCATGACTGACGCCATCCCGGCGGGAACGCTGGAGTGGGACAAGGGCAAGCTCGGCCCCCTGGTGATGGACTTCTATGCCAGCTCACTGGAGCGCGGGCTCGCCGTTCGCGACAAGAGTCCGGCCGGCCGGTTTTACGACGTGGGCCATGATGATTTTGTCGCCGATCCCAAGGTGCTGGTCGAGGGTGCGTATAAATACTTCGGCCTTGAGTTGGGCCAACAGGCGACCGACTCCATGCGGCAGCACACGGCGGCCAATCCCAGGGGTCGCCATGGCAGCCACGATTACCGGTTGGAGGAGTGGGGGCTTTCGACAGGCGAGGTTCGCGAGCGTTTTGCTCCCTACATCGATCGCTTCGGTATAAGCTGCTGAGCTGTGGCGCGGTTTGATGGCAATGGCACAAGGAAAGATTGAACATGGACGATAGAGAAACGGCACTTGCCAAGGTAGACAGCGGCCAGGCCTGGACCGAGTTCTGCCAACTGCTCGAGAAGGCTGGAGAGGTCATACTGCGTCCTGACCTTGCTCGCTCCACTTTCGACCGCGCCGAGGGCCTGCGTTACCTCAACCGCCTGCTCAGGGCCGGCTCGCAGACCTTCGCCGAGCAGACCGGGCCGAAATACCCCGCCTTCCGGGCCATGCCCGAGCTCGTGAAGATGGGCCTGGACAATCCGGACAACTACTATTTGGGCGCTTCGATCCACGGCGACCTTGACTACAGGATAAGCGGCAAGCGCGGGAGCATTCACTACATGAGTTTTGCCGCGCAGAACCAGAACTTTGCCGCCAGCGATCGCATCACCGGCGGCGCCGGTCACCTCAACGACTCTGACCTCGTGCTCGAAGACGACGGCAGCTTCGAAATAATCGTGAGCGCCCGTGAGCAGCCGGGCAACTGGTTGCAGATGAACAAGGACACGTCGCAGGTGTTGCTGCGGCAGACCTTCCTCGACCGCTCGCGCGAGACCCCCGTGGAGGTGGCCATTGAGTGCCTGCAGGTCGATGGCCCCGCGCCGCCGTTGGATCCAGCGCGCGTGCCCGGGCAACTGGCGGGCACGGCCATGTACGCGCTGGGCTGTGCCGGCTGGTTTGCCGACTGGGTGACGGGCATGAGAGAGAAGGCGGCGGTCAACAGCTTTCACCTGCCCGACGCTGAGCATCATCGCCTCGTGGGCGGCGACCCCAACGTGCGCATCTGGCTGGGCCTGTGGGAACTCGGCGACGACGAGGCGCTGGTCATAGACCTCGAGCCGCCGGCCTGTCGCTACTGGAACTTTCAACTGGCCAACGTCTGGGCCGAGTCGCTCGACTACGCCACCCGCCGCGTCCACATCAACAACGGTTCGGCCGTGGCCGAAGCCGACGGCAGCGTGCGCCTGGTGGTGGCCCACCGCGACCCGGGCCATCCCAACTGGATAGACACCGCCGGCCACGAGCATGGCTGCATGTGCGTGAGGTGGGTGCTTGCCCGTGAGCACCCGCAGCCGACGACCAGTGTCGTGCCGCTGAGCGAGCTTGCCTGAAGCGCGGCCGGCGGTGAGGCTGGTCTTACGGAGCTCAAGAGGCTAAGCAATGTCAGCCGTTCCGCGGGTGCCTGACCACGGGGGTGACCACCGTGACAGCGCAAGGAGAATTCATGAAAATTACTGCAGTTTTATCCACCGCGATGATGGCGCTCGCGCTGCTGCCGGCCCCGGCCATGGCCGGGGACCAGCGCCCCTACGAGATCACCGAGCAACGCGAGGCCTGCGCCGACTACGACCCGCTCAGGCGGCCTTTTTTCGGCGACCTGCACGTGCACACCGGTTACTCCATGGACGCGGCTACGCAGTTTACCCGCAACACGCCGCGCGACGCCTACCGCTTTGCCCGCGGAGAGCAGGTGGGCCTGCAGCCCTTCGACCGCGAGGGCCGCTCACTGCGCCACGCGCGACTGCGTCGCCCGCTGGATTTTACCTCGGTGACCGATCACTCCGAGATGCTGGGCGAGGTCAGGATCTGCAACAGCAACGACTTGCCCGGCAGCGACTCGGACATGTGCTGGCTCTACAAGCGCCTGGGTCCCCTGGCCACGTTGCCCATGCTCGCGCGCACCATGGTCGGGCGCGAGCGTATGAAGTTTTGCGGCGAGGGGGGCAAGCTCTGCCTCGACGTGGCCGCCGACGTCTGGCAGGACATCCGCGATGCCGCCGAGGAGGCCTACGATCGCAGCCCGGAGTGCAGCTTCACGAGCTTCGTTGGCTATGAGTGGACATCGATACTGGGCTTGGGCATCAACATGCACCGCAACGTAATCTTCCGTAACGAAAACGTTCCGAGCTTGCCGGTGAGCTGGGTCGACACACCGTCGGCCCACAACCTGTGGGAGCAGTTGCAGGACAAGTGCATCGATGGAGTAAAGGGCTGCGACGCGCTCACCATTCCCCACAACTCCAACCTGAGCGGGCCGGGCCTGATGTTCGAGTCGGCAAAGCTGGAGGGTCCGCGGCAGGCCGGCATCGAGGTGGATGCGGCCGAGGCCACGGCGCGCAGGCGCTGGGAGCCGCTGGTCGAGATCATGCAACACAAGGGCGATTCGGAGTGCATGATGGGCGGTGACACCACCGACGAGGCCTGCGGGTTTGAAAAACTTCCCTACGATAACTTCGCCGGCGTGGGACGCTTTCGCGGCGTGGGTGCCGTGGCGGGAGGACACAAGTCGTCGATGGTGCGCGAGGCGCTCAAGAAGGGCCTGCTGCAGGACGAAAACGGCGTCGGCAACTCACTGAAGTACGGCATAATTGCGAGCACCGACACCCACCTCGGCACGCCCGGCCTCACGGCCGAAGACGAGTCGAAGGGGCACGGTGGCGCGGGCAATTCGGCGAGCACAGGGGTGCCCATCGGCCTGCCCGACAACTTCGAGTTCAACCCCGGTGGCCTGGCCGTGGTGTGGGCAGAAGAGAACGCCCGCGACTCGTTGTATGCGGCCATGACCCGCCGTGAGACTTACGGCACCAGCGGCACGCGCCCGGTGCTCAGGTTCTTCGGCGGCTGGGGCTATGGCGAGCAGATGTGCGATGACGATGGCTTCGCCTCTGCGGGCTACGAGGGCGGGGTACCCATGGGGTCGGACCTTGCCTCGCGCCCCGACTCGGCGGGCAGTCCCTTGTTCGCGGTGCAGGCAATGCAGGATCCGGGCACGAGCGAGCACCCGGGCACGGCGCTCGATCGCGTGCAGATAGTAAAGGGCTGGGTCGAAGATGGCAGCACGCGCGAGAAAGTATACGACGTGGCTGGCGGCAATCTCAGGGCGTCGGTAAACGCCCGCACCTGTCGCACCAGCGGCAGGGGGCACTCGTCGCTGTGCACGGTGTGGAGCGATCCTGACTTTGATGCCGAGCAGCGCGCTTTTTATTACGCGCGCGTGCTTGAGAACCCTGTCTGTCGCTGGAGTCAGAAACTCTGCGTCGAGGCCAAGGTCAACTGCCTGTGGCCCGACAAGGTGCACCCCGGTTTTGCTGACTGCTGCAGCAAGACCCACCGCAAGGTCGTGCAGGAGCGCGCCTGGTCTTCGCCGATCTGGTACACGCCTTGACGTTGACCCATAGAAATAATGGCCGCAGCGTGAGCGGGCGGGCGGCGCTCGTCACCGGTGCTGGCAGCGGCATAGGCCGCGCCACGGCGCTGTTGCTGGCGGCCGAGGGTGCGCGCGTAGCGGCGGCTGATTGCAACCTCGAGGCGGTCGAAAGCGTGGCGGTCGAAATAACGGCGGCCGGCGGCGAGGTCCTGGCCTGCCAACTCGATGTCTGCGACGACTCACAGGTGCGCTCTGTAGTGGCGCAGACAGTGGAGGCTTACGGCGCACTAGACATACTGGTCAACTGCGCGGGGATAGCCCTGCCCGCGGCCTTCGGCGACGAAGAGGCCTGGGAGCGTACGCTCGACGTCAACCTCAAGGGCAGCATGCGCATGATTCGCGCCGCGCTGCCCCAGCTGCGTGCGAGCGACGCCGGGCGCGTGGTCAACATCGCTTCGACCGACGCCCAGGTGGCCACGCCGATGATGAGCGCCTACACGGTCAGCAAGCACGGCGTGGTGGGGCTCACCCGCGCACTGGCCGTTGAACTGGCCGACAGCGGCGTGACCGTGAACGCGGTGATGCCGGGTCCGATCAATACCGGCATGACCGCGGCTATTGGAGAAGACGACAGGCGGCGCTTTGCCCGGAGGCGGGTGGCCCTGCGGCGTTACGGCGAACCCGTCGAAGTGGCCCAGGCCATACTCAACCTCGTGCTGCCGGCATCCAGCTATACCCAGGGCGCCTGCCTGCGCGTGGACGGCGGCATGTTGACGGTGGCCTGACTGCTGCCATGCGGGTCGAGAGCAGTCGAGCGCTCTCGCTGGGTGCGTACGATACGGTGTTGTTGGCCACCAACGGATTGTGGGAGAACTCCTACCTGGCCGAGCTGGGCGACGTTATAAAAAGCTGCGACTTGCTGGGGGCAGCCGTGGGTCTCGTAGATGAGCTTGCCGGTCGCATGCGCTCACCGGGGCGCGGCCAGCCGGGCAAGGCTGACGACGTGGCTTTCGTGCTATGCCGGCCGGGAGCAAGGGGGAGCTGACCATGAATGGGCTGGTGACAAGAGAGTTTTTTGACTGCTTCCTCGTGGCCATGACGGCCTTGGCCGTGGGCGTGTTCGTGTACCTGCAGCGCGCACCGGCGGGCTACGGAGTGCATCGCAGCCGGGCCTGGGGCGCAACGGTAGACAACCGCCTGGGCTGGGTACTGATGGAGTCGCCGGTGGTGCTGGGCATGGCGTGGCTGTGGCTGGCCTCGGATCGTAGCTGGCTCGTGACACCGTTGGTGTTCATGGCGCTGTTCAACCTGCACTACTGCCAGCGCAGTTTTGTCTTTCCGCTGCTCATCCGGGGCCGCGGCGAGATGCCCTGGTCGATAGTCGCCAGCGGTGCGCTGTTCAACTCGGCTAACGCCTTCATGCAGGGAACCTGGATCTTCTTTTTGTCGGCCGACGATCGCTACACGGCTGCCTGGCTTGCGACGCCGCAGTTCGTGCTGGGCACGGCCGTGTTCCTGGCGGGCTGGGTCATCAACCTGCACTCGGACAACATTATCCGACACCTGAGGCAGCCGGGTGACAGCGGCCACTACATTCCACGTGGCGGCATGTTTCGATACGTGACGTCGGCCAACTACCTGGGCGAGCTGGTGGAGTGGCTGGGCTGGGCGCTGCTCACCTGGTCCTGGGCCGGGGCCGTGTTCGCCTTGTGGACCCTTGCCAACCTGGCCCCGAGAGCCGCCACCCACCACCGCTGGTACCAGGAAAAATTCGGCGAGGACTACCCGGCCCGGCGAAAACGGCTTATACCCTTTATTTACTAAGCCTGTTCACCCGGCGCGGCGGTTTTTCCGGCAGCCTTTCTGGCGGGCGTTTTTCTGATAATGACACTTCCGAAAGCCCGGTGCGCTTGCTAGACTGCTGGTTTGGCTATTGCCGCAGCCCCGATCGTGGCTGTAATTGAGTAGTAAAGAGGGGACCATATCGCGATATGAAAACAATTAAATGGATTTTGACTGCTCGACTGCCGGTCGTTGCACTGCTGGTCTGCCTGCTGCCTACGGCTTCGTCGGCCAATGACCTCAAGCCGGGTGAGACCATCAGCCGTCTGAACGTAGAGCGCATAAAGGACCTCGTGTCACCCGGTATCTACTGGACGGTAGAAAACGGCATGGACATGAAGATCGTGCCCTACCAGAAGATTTCCCCACCCCAGTTTTTTCTCGACGCCACCGAGAAGTACGCGGCCCAGGTCAGTCTTGAAGACGGCAAGTACATTCGCAACTGGGTCGCCGGCTTTGCGTTTCCTGACATCGACCCCAACGACCCGGAAGCAGCGGTCAAGGTCATGTACAACCAGGAGCGCGGCAACTACTACATTACCGACGACATGCACGTGCACTCGGCCGACGCCGACACGGGTGGCCTGACGATTGATTCCAAGGGTGATCGTCACTACAGCGTGGAGCGGCACTTCATCGCCGACTGGATTCGCATGCTCAAGTACGAGGGCCGCCTGGTGCACGAGCCCATGCCGGCCATCACCGATAACCACGACGAGGTGTTGACCAAGCGCGGCATGTACCCACTCATCGAGCCCTTCGACCTCAGGGGCGTGGGCACGGTGTTGTTTCGCTACAAGGACACCGCGCGTATGGACGACACCTGGCTGTACATACCCATGATTCGACGGGTACGTCGCATGTCGAGCGCGCAGCGTAGCGACGCTCTTTTCGGACAGGACATCGACCAGGACAGCTACGGTGGATTTCGCGGTAACGTGGGCGAATTTGACTGGAAGCTGCTGGGCGTCAAGCCGGCGCTGGCTTCGTTCCACGGCGAAAACCTCCCGCCCAAGGTCTGTGAGCGCGACGGCGGCCTGACCTACTGCGAGAACTGGGAAGTCAGGCCCGAGGTCTACATCATCGAGGGCAAGCCGCTGATTCCCAGCTACGCGTACTCCAAGCGCATCATCTACGTGGACAAGGAAATCTTCATGGTTCCCTACGCCGACATGTACGACCGCGGCGAGCAGTTGTGGAAGAGCGTGTTGCTGAGCACCCGCTACTCGAAAAAACCCAACCCCAACACCGACTACGAGTACGATCGCGAGCGTCTGTTCGTGTACGCCTTTACGGTGATAGACATGCAGCTGATGCACGGCACGCGCGCGGCCATACCGGGAATGCAGTTTCCCGACGAGACCGGTTGGTATCTCGACATAGGGCCGGACGCTCCCCAGTCGGTGACCGAGGACTGGTGGACCATAGCCGGCCTGCTCACGGGTACCCGATGAAAAGCCCGCGAGGGCTTAAGCAGGCAGGCCGATAACAACCGGGCGGCAGAGAACGGGCAGCAGACCGTTGCCCGCCGGGTAAAAGACGGCTAACTTTCTAAGGGTGAGCGCTGCTTCAGCCAATCAACGATTGCACTGGGCCGACTACGGCCGAGGCGTAGCAATATTGCTCGTCGTCAACGTGCACAGCGCTGCCGGCGTACAGGGTAGTACCCTGCCGATGCCCGAACCGTTCGGCACCTACTACTACGTGGGCATCACTTCTTTCATCATGCCCATGTTTTTCCTGTTATCGGGCCTGTTCGCCCGGCGGTCTCTTGACCGGGGGCTGTGGTCCTACACGCGCGGCAAGTTGTGGGCAATCCTGTATCCCTACCTGCTGTGGTCTGTCGTGCTGGCGGGTGCCCGCTCGGTACTGGGGGCTTACGCGAATCAGCCCATGACCCTGGAGAGGGTGGCAAGCATCGCCTGGGATCCCATACAGCAGCTGTGGTTTCTCTACGTGTTGATGTTTTGTTTTTTGCTTTACGTGCTGCTTGCCCGGCTCCCTACCTGGTTGCACCTGGCCGTTGCGCTGGCGTTACAGGTAGCGCAGACAGGATTTCACCTGGGCATTCTCGACAAGTGTTTTGGCCACTACATTTATTTTGCCGTGGGTGTGGCCCTTGCCGGGAAGGCATCGGCGATACTTGAGCGCATGCCCCCCCGGCAGGCGCTCGCCCTGGTGGGACTGTTTGCCGTGGCCTGCGCCCACTACATGTGGATGATGGTCACGCCCCTGCGCATCGAGACTCACCCGGTGATCGGCGTCTACCCGCAGTGGACCCACGTAGCCCTGCTCGGAATTTTTGCCACCATGGCCGTCGGCGAGATGCTCGATCGCTGGAAGCCCCAAGCCTGGCTGATTTATATCGGGCGCTTATCAATGCCCATTTACCTGGCCCACCTCATAGCCACCGCCGGCACGCGGGTGGTGCTACTGAAGTTTTTCGGCCTGCAGGATGTTACCCTGCATATTATTCTGGGTACGACCGCCGGCTTGATATTCCCCATATTGCTCTTCAGGTTTTCAAAGAGGCTCGGGGTAGAGCGCTGGGTCGGTTTTGGCACTGCCTGACCTTCTCCCGGGTCCAATCCCTTCCCCAGAGCCCTCGATTCAAGGTTTTATCGTACCCACACGTTTTTGTGCAGCACGGCAGGCACTCGTCGGCTTACCATAATAGTGCGAGCTGGTCCTGGGGCTCGCCTGGGGGTTTTCAGCTGATTTCAACAGAAAACAATAATTCCACGCGCCTGGGCTGGGTGGACTACGCCCGTGGGGTCGCGATCCTGCTGGTGGTCAATGTTCACTGCGCGGCCGGTGTACAAGGAAGTACGCTGGCCATGCCCGAGCCGTTCGGGTCGTTCTACTACGCGGGCATGCTCGGATTCGCGATGGCGCTCTTTTTTTTCCTGTCGGGTGTGGTTGCCTCCGGGGCCACGGAGCGCAGCCCGGGTGTTTACCTGCGCGGCAAGTGGTGGGGAGTAGTGTACCCCTACCTGTTGTGGTCAACGGTACTGGTTGTGGCCCGCTCGGCCATGAAGGACCACGTGAACAACCCCATGGAGCTCGACCGTCTCGCTACCATAGCCTGGGATCCCGTCCAGCAGATGTGGTTCCTCTACGCCTTATTCTTCTGCTTTGCCGCATACGCGGCATTGCGGTGTCTCCCGTGGTGGCTGCACCTGGGCGTGGCGTTGGCCATGAATTTGGGCCAGTCGACATTCGACGCGGGGGTACTCAACGAGTGCCTGGCCCACTACCTGTTCTTTTGCCTCGGATCCCTGTCCGCGGTCTGGCTCAAGAGAGCCGCCGGGACGGTAAGAATGGGCCATGCCGTCGGGTTGCTGCTGGTCTACGGAGTGGCCGTGACCCACTACACTTTTAGTATAGTGATGCCAGACATGTGGGGGGCGCACCCGGTGGTGGTTACCATGCCGCGGTGGATACACGTAGCGCTGCTCGGTATAGCTGCAGCGGTCGCTGTGTGTGCCGTGGTTGCTCGAGGCAGAACAGCCCCGTGGCTTGCCACGCTGGGGCGTTACTCGTTGGCCATTTACATGACGCATCTTTTTGCTACCGCGGGTACTCGTATTGTAATGCAGCAGGTGCTCGGCGTTGACAGCGTGGCGATGCACGTCTTAGCGGGGACGATAGCTGGCATCGTATTTCCCCTGACTATTTGCTTCCTGTCCCGCTCGCTGGGCGTGGGGCACTTGATGGGTTTCGGTTCTGCGGCTGCTTCACCCACGCCCCCCGGCGTGTTGCCGTCTAGTCCTCTCAGCCCGGTCGTCAGTCTGGGGGAGCTTGTTCAACGAGCTCGACGAGCTGTTGCTCACCGGACAGCAGGAATACAATCCTCCTCCCGTTAAACGCTACAGCAGGGGTAGGGCGGGTCACCGGAAAGGCACCCGCCGCGCGCAGGTTGTTGACCGCCGCCTCAAGGTCTTCTACCTCGTAGCAGGTATGGTAGGTTCCTCCGTTTTCCGAACCCACGTAGCGTAGTACTGGCGAGTCGTCGGCCGCCGCCTCTACGAGCTCCACCCGAAAACCGTCGGCCTTGACGAAAAACTGTACGCGGACTTTTTGCAGAGGGTCGTGGATGACTTCGCTCTCGGTAGTGAAACCCATTACGTCGGTCCACCAACCGGCGCTGTCGGCTATGCTCTTGACGGCGACTCCTACGTGGTGAAAACGCATGGCGCCGTTACTCCTGGCGGTCGACCCACACGTCGACGCGGTCGGGGCCGGTCTTCTCCACGTTCCAGCCCAGCCGCTTGTAGAGTATCAGGCTGCCGAGGTTGCGCGGCTTGACGCTGCCGCCGAGCCTACCCGCTCCGGCGCGGAATACTTCGCCAGCAAAAAACTCGACCAGCCGTTCGGCATGGCGTCCACCGCGGCAGTCGGGGTGCACTGCCACGTCGAGGAAGCGCGCCTCGGGAAGCTCGCTTGGAGTGATGCCTGATTTTTTGAGGGTGTCGTCGGCGCGGGCCACGAAAATCTTCGAAACAAAGCCGAGGCGCTCGCCAATGCCTTTGCGCACGGTGGCCTCGGTGAACAGCCCGCGCACTACGCCGCCGGCAAAGGCCGCAAAACTACGGCGCAGCAGTCCGGTGTGAAAGGCCGGGTTCAGCGTGCCGACGGCCAGGCCCTGTATGTGCCCGTCGTCGTCCTGCAGTACGCAGGCTACGCTCTTCGGGTCATCAACCGCGCGCGAGTAGAGGGCACCTATGGCCGCGTCGCCTAAGGCGGTCAGAAAATATCCTTCGAAACAGGCCTTGTGTAGCTCCACCACCCCGGCAAGATCGGTAGAGGTCATGAGCCGGGGCTCGGTACGAAACCCGTTGTTTTCCGCGTTGCTCATGTTGCGCCCGCGGCTACCCGGCGTTGCTATAGCGCAGCATGGTGGCAACGACCTCTGGGAAGGACACCATTTCAAGCGCGTCGTCCACGTCGATCTGTAGGCCGAAGTCCTCTTCAAGCGCCATGATGAGGTTTACGTGTTGCAGGCTGTCCCAGTTCTCGACGGTTTCCAGTGACGAGTTCTTGTTTATGTCTGACTCGTCGATGGCAAATATGCCGGACATTATTTCTCGGACCTTCTGTTCGATTTCCTGCTGTGACATGGGTTAGCCAGGGCTGGCGCGGCGGCGGGCAGATCCTGTCTATCCAGTATAGCGGGCGCTGTGATGTTGTCGAGATGGTTTGGTGAGGTATGCGCCCTCGGGGCTCGCCCCGGGTGGGGGAGCTGCATCAGCGCCGCGCGTACAGCCGCGCCACCGAGCACGCGGGAAGCTCAACTTCCTCGTACTTTATCTCTTCGAGCGCCGAGTACAGTTGCCTGAGCTCGCCCGGCGCCAGCGCATAAGATCGGCTGCGCAGGTGGTTGTCTTCGCGGTCGCACTGAAGGTGGCTGAAGGTTTCGTAGACCAGGTGGCCACCGGGGACCAGTGCTTCGAGCACGATGCCGGGTAGCTGTTCGCGGTCGAGGAAGCGTACTACCACCACCAGGTCGTAGGCCTTCTGTTGCGGTCGCCAGCTGTCTAGGTCGGCGGCCATCCAGTTTACTGACAGCCCGAGTTGATTGGCCCTCGCTTCGGCCAGGGCCAGCCCGGTGGGCGATATGTCCAGCGCGTCTACCGCCCAGCCCTGCGCGGCCAACCAGGTCGCGTTGTGGCCGGTGCCGCAGGCCAGCTCCAGGGCGCGCCCCGGGGCGAGGCCGGCCACGCTGTCGGCCAACCAGGGGTCGGGCTGCGCCGTGTCCGCAAGGCTGCGGCCCTCGTATTTTTTGTCCCATCGTCTGCGATCTGAATCGGCCATACTCGGTGTTGTCGCGGCAGTGTTTTTTGCCGCGCATGGTCATGTTGCAGGCAGCCGTCGCAAAGGCAATGGTCGTCGCCATCGTGGCTGGCGAGAAAAAAACAGTGAAGAGCAAGCGATGCTGAAGCAGATCACCGATGAGCTCGTGGCTGACCTCGATGGGCTCACCTTCGGCCCACCGGTCACTCACGTCTACAACCCCCTCGTTTACGCCCGGGAGGCGTGGGACTTGTACTGCGAAAAGTACGGCCAGGGGCGGCGAGAGATACTGCTCGTCGGGATGAATCCCGGGCCTTTCGGCATGGCGCAGGTCGGTGTGCCCTTCGGAGATATCGCCCTTGTACGCGAATGGCTGGGTATCGAGACGCCCATCGGCAAGCCAGCCCGCGAACACCCTGCGCGCCCTGTCCAGGGCTTCGACTGCCCCAGGAGTGAGGTCAGTGGGCGGCGGCTGTGGAGTTGGGCCAAGGACAGCTTCGATACACCCGAGGCGTTTTTTTCTCGCTTCTTTGTGACCAACTACTGCCCGTTGGTCTTCATGGAGGAAGGGGGGCGCAACCGCGTCCCCGAGAAATTGCCGAAAGCGGAACGCGCGTTGATGTACACGGCCTGCGACCGAGCATTGCGACGGACCGTAGAGAGTTTTGAGCCGGAGTTTGTCGTGGGCGTTGGCAAATTCGCCGAGAAGAAGGCCCGGGAGGTCGTCGGTGACCTCGACGTGATCATAGGCAGCCTGCCGCACCCGAGCCCGGCAAGCCCGTTGGCAAACAGGGGCTGGGCGTCGCTCGTCCGCCCCGCGCTGGAAGCAGTCGGAGTCCGCTTGTAGATCCGGTCCGGGCCTCAGTCGCCGGGGGGGGGTATTCGCCGTGGGTCGCCGGACCTGGCCATTCCCGTGCCGCGCATGCGCATGTTGAGCATCTCGACGAAGAAGGAGAACGACATCGCAAAGTAAATGTAGCCGCGAGGAATGTGTACGTGCATTCCGTCGGCAATAAGCGCCACGCCCACCAGCAACAGGAAGCTGAGCGCGAGCATCTTGACGCTGGGGTGGCGGTTGACGAAGTCTCCCACGGAGGCGGCAAAGAACATCATGAAGCCTATGGCGATTATCACCGCCGCCATCATCACCTCCAGTTGCTCGACCATGCCCACCGCGGTGATTACCGAGTCGATAGAGAACACCAGGTCGAGTATCAGTATCTGCGTCAATACCGCAGCCATCGTGGCCCTGGACGACTGCCCGGCTTCTTCTACCTCGCTTTCCATGGTCGCGTGAATTTCTCGCGTGGCCTTGGCCAGCAGGAACAGGCCTCCTACGGCCAGTATCAGGTCCCTCGGAGATATCTCGCGGCCCAGGACCACGAACAAGGGTTCGGACAAGCGGATAATCCACACCACCGTAGTCAATAGCAGCAGGCGGCCGACCACCGCCCCGCCCAGGCCGGTGATCCTCGCCCGCTGCCTCTGCTCCTCGGGAAGGCGGTCACAGAGAATGGTAATGAAAATAATGTTGTCTATGCCCAGCACTATTTCGAGCACTGTAAGGGTGGCGAGTGCCAACCAGGCTTGGGGGTCGGTGAGTAGTTCCACGATTGTGGGCGCCGAGGGGCGTCACTGACAAGCAGTTTAGCACGTGCGGGCAACTGCGTGGCAGCCCGGCCTGTGTGTGGACCAGCGCCCGCGATCAGTCGCGGGCGAGCAGGAGGCACCCTGCCAGGGGGCCTCCACCAGCCGCCGCAACGGCCACGGCGGGGTCGCCGGCTACCTGGCGGTCTTCGCCACGGCCCCATAGCTGTAAGCAGGCTTCGTGCAGTAGTCCGTAGCCGTGCAGTCGGCCGCCAGACAACTGGCCGCCGCCGGTGTTAAGCGGCAGCTTGCCGTCCAGCGCAATGCGTTGGCCGCCGTCGATGAAGGCACCGCCCTGGCCGCGTGGGCAGAAGCCCAGTGCTTCGAGCCAGGCGAGGGCTATGAAACTGAAGCCGTCATAGAGCTCGGCCACCTGGACGTCGGCGGGTGCGAGGTCACTGCGTTTCCACATCATCGTGGCCGCGTCGCGCAGCGCCATGGTGGTGAGGTCGTCCCACTGGTCCCAGCTCGGGCGCCCGTGGATGGCCGAGCCTACGCCTTGTACCATCAGCGGTGGGTTACGCGTGTCCGCTGCCGGTTCGACCGCCGACACGATCACGGCCGTTGCCCCGTCCACCGGCACGTCGCAGTCGTACAGGCAGAACGGCGTAGAGATCATGCGCACAGACATGTAGTCGTCCAGGGTCATGGGGTCTCGGTAAACGGCTGCCGGGTTGAGGGCTGCGTTACGCCTGTCGTTGAGCGCGATCCACGCGAGCTGTTCCCGCGTGGTGCCGAACTCTATGAAGTGGCGCTGCGCGTACATGGCTATCCAGCAGGCGGCCGACGCCGCACCGAAGGGCAGGCTCCACTGCATGTCGCCCGTGGCTCGAAAGTCTGCGCCCTGCGATGTGCCCAGGCCTGCGCGGTGCCCTTCGCCCTGCGCGGTTGATTCCCACACCGTGCGAAAGCAGAGCACGTGGCGGGCCAGCCCCGTGGCTACCGCCATGCACGCGTTGATCACCGAGCCGAACTGGCCGGGCTGTTCGAGGCCCCCGCAGTACCAGTCAAGATCAAGGCGCAGCGCTTCCTGCACCTGGCTCACGCCCGCGCCGCTGAATCCCGGCGCGCCGGGAACCATGGCCCCGGGGTAGGTAGACAACCCGTCTATGTCGCTGCGCTCGAGGCCGGCATCTTCGAGGGCCTGCATGCAGGCATCGACGGTGAGCGCCAGCGGGTCACGGCCCAGGCGGCGGCCAACCTCGGACTGGCCTATGCCGGTGATCGCGGCGTTGCCTTCCAGCGCGGTCGTCACGCGGGGCCGTCCACGGGTTTGAACAAGGGCAGGAAGACACCTTCACCCGCGTTTTCAAACACGACCTCCAGTTGCAGTCCGTCAACAAGGTTTTCTATTTTGCAGTCGACGATATTGGTCATCAGTCGCAGGGTCGGCTGTTCTTCGATCGCCACCAGGGCGATGACGTAGGGAGGGTCAAAGCCCGGTATCCAGGGCTGGTGGTTGACCGTCCAGCTCAACAGCGAGGCGCGCCCCGACACGGAGCGGACCTCCAGGTCGCGTTGCATACACAGCGGGCAGTTCGGAAGCGGGGGGTGAACGTAGTGGCTGCAGGCGGCGCAGTGGAGAAAGTTGAGATTGTCCTCGCTGCCGCCTTCCCAGAAGTGACGGTTGGAATCGGTCAGCAGCGGCAGCAGCCGGGTGACGCTGCCGTTGCCGGCTTCAGGCACGGATTATTTGTCCGCCGTCTACGGCCAGTATCTGCGCGGTGACCCAGGACGCGTCGTCCGACAGCAGGAACAGGCAGGTGCCTACCATGTCGGTGGGCTGGCCCACCCGCTTGAGATGCAGGCCGTTGACGATGTCGTCGATGATCCCGTCGGGCACTACCCCGCGGGTGGCCGCGGTGTCCACGGGCCCGGGAGCGATCGCGTTTACGCGTATGTTGCGCCAGCCCATCTCGGCCGCCAGCGAGTGGGTTATGCCGTGCAGGGCCAGTTTGGCGATGCCGTAGTAACCCGCCGCCATCCACGCCGCGGTGGATGACTGGTTGACGATGGCTCCGCCACCGCGCTCGGTCATCGACTCGTAGACGGCCCGTGTTGCCAGCAGTGCGCCGTTTACGTTCACACGCATGAAGCGATCCCAGTAGTCCATGGGCATGTCGAGCATGGAGTGCATTTCCATGCCGGCGTAGATGGCCGCGTTGTTGACCAGGTAGTCGACGCCGCCAAAGGCTTCGACGGCCGCCTTGCCCATGGCAACGGTAGACTCTTCGTTGGACACGTCGGTTTCAACGAACAGCGCCCGCCCCCCTGCCGCTTCGATTTCGCCGGCCACGCGTTGGCCCTGCTCGGCGTTGAGTTCGGCCACCACGAGGGCGGCGCCCTCGGCCGCCAGTCCCTTGGCGTAGGCTTCGCCTATGCCTTGTCCCGCACCGGTAACCACGGCCACCTTGTCCTTGAAACGCATGTTCTATTCTCCTCGTGTAGTGGGTTGGGGTCAGGTCTGTTCGAAGGGCGACGCGAAGGCCGTCGAAAGCTGGTCAATGATGTGCTGCGAAGTGACCGCAGCGTTGGGGTCATCCACGGGTGGGTTGCCGCCCTGGCTGCGGGGTTCGAGGTCCACGTGCCCGGCCTTGGCCCTCAGCGCCGCCACCGTGCATTCCTCGCGCGACAGGGTGGCGAACGGGTCGAGACGAAAAACCCTGAGCGCGTTCTCAAACGAAATCTTGTTGACCTCGTCGTCGGGGACTCCTTCCACGCAACGGGCGAGGCTCTCCGGAGAGTGCGGCCAGGTGCTGTCGGAGTGCGGGTAGTCACACTCCCAGGTAATGTTGTCCACGCCGATGTGGTGGCGCAGCTCCACGCCGGCCTTATCGTCGATGAAGCAGGTGGTTATGTGCTCGCGAAATACCTGGCTGGGGGTTTTGCCGGCAAAGTCCTGGTGGGTCCACAGGTGGTGCTGCTCGTACACGTAGTCCATGCGTTCGAGAAGGTAGGGAATCCATCCTATGCCGCCCTCGGACAGCACTATGCTCAGGTCGGGGTAATCCCTCAGGACTCTCGACCAGACCAGGTCGGCAGCGCAGCCGAACACGTTGATCGGCGACACGGTTATCATCACGTCCACCGGTGAGTCCATGGAAGTAAACACCATGCCTTCTCCCGAGCCGATGTGTATGCACACCGAGGTGCCTTCGTCCGAGCAGGCCTGCCACAGGGGGTCCCAGTAGTGATCGTGGAGGCTGGGGAAGCCCAGCTTGGTCGGGTTCTCAGAGAAACTGATGGCGTGGCATCCCTTTTTGGCCAGTCGGCGGATTTCGTTGCCCATCTCGTTGGGGTCCCACAAGATGGGAGCTGCCAGTGGGATGAACCTGCCGGGGTGGGAACCACACCACTGGTCAATGTGCCAGTCGTTGTAGGCGCGCAGCATGACCAGCGCGAGTTCTTTGTCTTCGCAGTTGGCCCACAGCTGGCCGGCGAAGGAAGGGAAGGAAGGAAAACACATGGAGGCGAGCACTCCGTTGGCATTCATGTCGTCGATGCGCGCGTCGACGTCCCAGGTCGCGCGCCTGAGCTGGTCATAGGAAGTCGGCTCGACACCGTACTCTTCGGGCGGGCGGCCGGCTACCGCGTTCAGCCCGATGTTGGGGATCTGTGCTCCCTCGAACAGCCACACGTCGCAGCCGTCCTTTTTGCGCACCACTCGCGGCGCGCGTGATTTCCACTTGTCGGCAAGGTGTTGCTCGAACATGTCGGGGGGCTCCACGACGTGGTCGTCCACGCTTACCAGAATCATGTCGTCAACTTGCATAGAGCTATTCTCCTAGGGTACGGCAACGGGTACTTAAATCTGCTGCCGTCGCCAAGTAAAGGGCCTGGTCGTCTCGCGCCCACCCGGCGCAGTGATAATGGCGGGACACCTGCTCGTGAGGCTGCGCGGAGGGCTGCCCATGGATGGAACACTCGGTTGCTGTCCTCCAGTGCTAAAACCGTGATACGGTCGAGCGGCCTTGATGGCAGCATTAGGTGGAGGGCTTCGCAGTTGGTGAAATTATTGTTCTTCTGTTCTCGTTTGCCGCAACTCACCCGGGCCGATTACGCCCGTATGTTGCTCGGCGACCACGTGCCGTTGGCCCTCAAGCATCACCCGACCATGCGGCGCTACACCGTTAACATTGTCCGGGACGAAGGGGGGGGGACGTCGCCCGGGCCCGTGGACAGTATAGGGCAACTGTGTTTCGACTCCCTGCAGGACTATCAACAGCGCCTTTACGACTCGGCCGAGGGCGCCCGCCTGGTTCACGAAGACGTTGCCCGGTTCATGTCAGCGGCAACTTCCTGGGTCACCGGTGAGCGTGTCGTAAGGGCCGCGCCCGCAGGCGAACTGGGAACCGAAACGGAAAACGATAAGTTGGTCGTGGCCCTTCGCCGAGTCGGTGGGTTGTCGGCCGAGAGCTTCGTTGACAGACTGGTCAACGATCACCTGCCGGCGTTGATGACCGCTTGTCCGGGACTGGTGGGTTGCGTGGTCAACGAGGTTGAGTGCCGGTTGTCGGAGGATGGTGAACGGTGGGATACTTTTATCGAGTTCTGGCTGGCCCCGGGGGTCCGAGGCCTGGAGCAGGAATTGTCCGCGGCGCCTGGCCGCGATGTACTGCGTGTCGACTACGATAGCCTTGTCGCCGATAGTTGCCAGTGGAGCATGCGTGAGTACGTTCAAAAACGCTGAACGATCTGGTTCTTCACTTCGCGCTGGCGGGTGGATAGGGTGAACGCGATGGGGGAGTCGGTGAAAGGGACGCTGGACGGCAAAACAGCGATTGTGACTGGTGCTGCGCGCGGCCTGGGCCGCGCCATGGCCCTGGCGTTTGCCGACGCGGGAGCGTTGCTGGCCCTTTGTGACCGCGAGGGCGACGAGCTTGTCCTGCTGGCCGAGGAGCTGCGCTCGCGTGGCAGCAGGGTGGTCGACGTCTGCCTTGACCTTCGTGACCCCGACGCTGTGCGCGCCTTCGTGCAGGCCGCCGTCGAGGGGCTGGGCTGTCTCGACGTGGTGATCAACAATGCCGGAGGCACCTTCGCATGCGAATTTAGTGGGCTGAGCGACAAGGGCGTGGCCTCCCTGGTCGACGAAAACTTCGGCAGCGTTGTCAACGTGATCCGCGCCGTCTCCGCACACCTGGGCGAGGGCGCTTCGATAATCAACATCACGTCGGTAGAAGCCCATCGCGCGGCGCCCGGGTTTGCCGTGTACGCGGCGATGAAAGCCGCGGTAGAAAGTCTCACCCGCTCGCTGGCCCTCGAACTGGGCGCCCGCGGCATAAGGGTCAACTGCATAGCCCCCGACGCCATCGTTACCGAGGGCATGCCGGTGGTCCCGGGCGGGTTGCCGCTTGCGCGTGAGGGCAGGGCCGAGGACGTGGCTGCCGCCGCTCTCTTCCTGGCCGGTGACGGGTCGGCTTTCATCACGGGAGACACTCTGCACGTTGACGGCGGCGAACACTGCGCGGGCGGATGGAGCAGGGGCGAGGACGGTTCGTTCCATCTTCCCACTTCGGTCGAGGACGACGAGCAGTGAAACTGGGGGTCGCCCTCGGGGTGCTCAACCCGGCCTTTCATCTCGAGGTGGCGGTGGAAGCCGACCGGCTCGGTTTCGAGTCACTGTGGTTGCCCGAGCACCTGGTTTTCCCCGTGGCGATGTCGGGGTCTCCTCTCGCCGGAGATCATCCGCCTGTCCCCCCCGACACGCCGGTGTTCGACTGTTTTGCGTACCTGTCCTTTCTGGCTGCACGCACCGAGCAGATAAAACTGGGCAGCCACGTTTACCTGCTGGGCCTGAGGCATCCGCTGGTCGGCGCGAGGGCCGTGCAGACGCTGGACCTGCTGTCGGGTGGCCGGGCGCTGTTCGGCGTCGGCGCTGGTTGGCTTGAGAGCGAGTGCCGGGTGGCTGGCGTGGAGTTTTCTTCTCGTGGCCGGCGCCTCGAAGAGGCCATAGGCGTGTGCCGTCGGCTGTGGAGCGAGCGCGAGATCGAGCACCACGGCGAGTTTTTTGACTTCGAACCCGTGATGTTCGAGCCCAAGCCGCCGACCGTCGGCGGACCCCCGGTGCACGTGGGGGGGCAATCCAACGCGGCCTTGCGGCGAGCCGCCCGCGTGGGCGACGGTTGGATAGGGGTGGGTAACAACCCCGCGCAGTCGGCCGAACTGGTAGAGCGCCTGGATGGTTACCGCCGCGACGCGGGCAGTGACGATAGGCCGTTTGAAAACTCGGTGGGCGCCGGAGTGGTCAGCCGCGACGACCTGCGCCGTTACGAGGACGCTGGCGTTGACCGGCTCGTGGTCGCGCCGTGGAGCAGGTCTCCGGAAGCGATCGACTCGCTGCGCCGCCTGGCCGAGGAACTGCTGTGACCGTACCCGCCGACTCCCGTGTCATCACACCCGGTGGCTCGGCCCTGGTCACGGGGGCGTCGAGTGGTATAGGCCGCGAGTTGGCCCTGGCGCTGGGACGGCGCGGGATGAAGCTGGCGCTGGTCGCCCGCCGCCTGCCCGAGCTCGAACTTCTGGCCACCGAGTTGATCGAGGCGGGCGCGCCGCGGCCACTGTTGCTCGACTGCGACGTGGCCGACCGCGCGCGCGTGGAAGATTGCGCGGCCGTGCTGGAGCGCGAGCTGGGCGCGGTCGACCTGTTGGTCAACAACGCGGGCTACGGACATCACCGGTCCTTCCTGGACTGGGACCTTGACGACATGGAGAGAATGATCAGGGTCAACTACCTTGGCTCGTTGTACTGGACCCGCTTGTTGCTGCCGGCCATGGTTGCCAGGGGCCGCGGTCGCCTGGTCTTCGTGTCGTCGGTGGCCGGGCGCCTGGCTGTGCCCGGGGAGAGCGCCTACGCGGCGAGCAAGTTCGCGCTGACCGGGCTGGCCGAGGCCCTGTCGTTGGAGCTGGAAGGCAGCGGCGTGAGCGTGCTGACGGTCTATCCCGGCACCGTGCGAACAGCGTTTTTTGACGATGAGGCGCTGGCCGCCATGCCCGCGGTGGCCAAGCGCAGCATGGTCGATACCTCCGAGCTGGTGGAACAGGTGCTGGCCGCCATCGAAAGCGGCCGCCGCGAGCTGACCTGGCCGCGCTTCATCGCGGCGGGCTACGTGCTGCGCGCGCTGCTGCCAGCGTTATTCAGGCGCAGCGTATTGCGCAGTACTTCGTGACCCGGCACCTTCACCGGGTCACGAAACGGATCAGGGAATTATGACTCCCGAGGCGCCCACCATCAGGCCTGTCTTGCAGGGGTTGTTGGGGTCGTCTACCACCGTGCCACCACCGTCGACTACAAGTTTGCAGGCGGCAAAGTCAGCCGGTAGGGGAGGTTCGTAGATCTCGAGCTTGTCGAACACCGAGGCCCGGTGAACCCCCGCGGGTATCAGCGCGAACTGGGCCGACTGGTCAATAGTGGCGGATCCCTTGCCCAACTTCAGTTCAACTGGAATGTTGAATTCAAAAACAGTTCCCATGCCGGGGAAGTTGCCGCCGAGCACCACGATGTATTCGTCGCCGGTCATCTCGCCGGTGAGCTTCATCGAGTTGTCGGTAGTAACCGGGATGCCAAATTCGTCGGTGACACCGGACAGTTTGCTCTTGCACTTGCCGTTGCCCTTCATCTGGACCTTGCCTGCCGCCATGGTCGGGAAGGCCGTGGCACCGGCCATGTCGGCGATGACAGGCACTACGCTTGATTGGTACTTGGTGCTTTTGGCCTGCGCGGAAACGGCGGCAAGAACTATTACTGTGATAGCGACTGCGAAGATACTTAGACGGCGTGTCATGTGTGGCCTCCTTCGGCTTTCTTCGCCAACTGTAGTTCCACGGGGTGGCTCACGTCAAGGGGAGAGAGCACTTAACCCCCCCGACCGGGTGGGTGGGGAGGCTGCACCGGCTAAAAAAAGAGCCGGTTCAGGGGCAGACGGCGGGCCGGGCGCTATTGATGGCCAGAAATTTCCCTTTTCCGTTGACGCCGGTGCCCTGATCAACCCTGAGGGTTCCTCCCCACAGGGCACAAACGAAGGGGTCGCTGCCACCGCCAGTGGTGAGGGCCACGGCCAGCGAGCCCTGCCCCGCTTCGTTGAGGGTGAAGTTTATAGTGGCACCTTTGCACAGGGCCTTGAACACTTTGCCCACCACCAGCTTCACCGACTTGCAGGCGCCGTTGACCTGTTGCGAGTCCTTGTAGCGGTAGCCCTTGGAGCCGGCCGGCTTACCGAGGCCTTTCCAACCGGAAGCGGGCAGTGAGAAGACCTGCTGCTCGGCCGTCGAAGGGTTGTAGAGTCTCAGCTCGGCACCGCCGGTCAGCGGGTCCTGCAGTTGTCCGGCCACCGGCACCACCAGTTCCTCGTCCTTGCTCAGCACCAGGAGCTTTCGCTTGTCGGGGCGCGAATCGAAATCCTTGAGCGACAACTTTCGTCCGCTCCACAAGCCCGCGCAGCCGGGGCTCCCGGCCGCGCAGAACGCGAAGACCTTCGAGGGTATGTTGGCCACGATGGTCGAAGCGCTCGAAGTGTTGGCCGATCGTTCCCCCAGCCCGTGTCCGATCACGAGTGTTCCGCCAGAAACTACTGCCGACGATGCCACCGAAGACCCCAGGTAGCGAGTCGCCAGCCGCTCGCCGCTGTCGGCGTCATAAAAACGCAACACGTTGGTGAACACCGTGCCCACCATGACCAGTCCGGGCACTGCGCTTACCGGCCCGAAGTTGGCGTCGGCGTGGCCGCCCCTCTCGCCGGTGTTCTGCCAGGTGACGCTGCCGTCGTCCATGTTGATGGCGTGTACCGTGGGCTGCTGCGGGTTGATGATGTCGAGTCCCGGCGCAGTGGCCGCGTAGACGAGGCGGCGGTCTTCGTCGATGGCCGGCGATGCGGTCATGCCACCGGCGTAGCCACCGGGCACCAGGTTGGTAGCCCAGTAGGGAAGCGCCGAGGGGTCGACGTCGTCCCAGGCAACGCCCGTTGACTCGTTGACGCCGTCGCGGTCGATGACGTAGTAAGTGCCGTCCTTGCCCCCGATGCCGACCACCTCGCGGTCGCCGCCGTCGAAGTTTATCGTGAACAGGTTGGGGCTGGCGCCGAAGGCGAGGTCGAGGTTGTCGACCTCGCGCGGTCGCCACGTCCACGCCGGGGTGCCATCAAGATTGAGAGCCACCAGGGCTTCGTCGTACAGCGGCATGGTTGGGCCGGGTCTCGGCGTGGCCGGGTCGCTGTCGGTGTCGCAGTTGCTGCTGCCGAAGTAGACCAGTCCACGTCCTTCGTCGACCGCGGCAGTCGACCACACGTTGCCGCAGCCGGTGACCGAACGGTCGAAGTCGCAGCCGGCTCGTGTTGACAGGAATCCTGCGGGCAGGCCCAGTTCTTCCTCGGTGTGGTAACCGTCAAAGCTGCGTATGTTGTCGGCCGGATCCGGCGTACAGGTGGCGCCGGTCTCGAGGTCAAAGTACCAGGCCAGGCGCCCGTCGGCAGCGTCGACGGCGAAGAATCCGCCTTTGCCGGTTTCCTGGTCGTTGACGTCCATGCCGAACATCACCATGCCGTTGGCTAGCACTACGGCGGTTTCAATCTCGTTGCGTTCTCCGTCAAAAGAACACAAGCCCGGCGGGTCGGCACAGCCGGTGCCTGCCTCGAAGTACCAGTTCTCTATGCCCGTTGCGGCGTCGAGCGAGTACATGGTCTCGCCTCCCGACACGAATACCGTGGTCGTGCCGCCCACGTCCTCGACGTGGGCAGTGGCGGTATTGGGATAGGAGGCGCCCGGCTGGTCTGCCGTGACAAATCTCCACAACTCGCTACCGTCGGCGAGGCGAAGCGCGTAGACGTTGCCGTCCCACGAGGAGATGAACACCAACGGCACGCTGCCCTCGCCGGCGACTTCTACGGTGGCCACCGCAGGGGTGGCCGAGATTATCTTGCCGGTCTGGAAGGACCACTTCTCGACCAGCTGCGGGAGGTTCTCACGGGTGAGCGTGGTCTCGGCGGGGTTGTAGTACGTGCGCAGAGGGCCACCTCCGAGCGCTGGCCAGTCGGCGGCGGCACATGGAATCGCTGGAAGGAGCAGGGCAACGGCGAGCAGGGCCAGCCCGGGAATGTGGGGTTTCACGTCAGGGTGCCTCCAGGTCGCCGGGGAAGACCGCCACGCCGTCGGGAAACGAGAGTCCCGACTTTATGATTTCGGGGGGTCTCCCGTTGCCAGCCAGGTCGAGGCGTACTCGGCGGATCTTGCCGTCGGGACCGGGACCGAGGCTGCCGCCATTCACTACAAGGTTCATGTCGGCGTAGTAGATGTTCCCGCTGCAGTCGACAGCCACTTGCTGAGGGTGCCCCACGGACAACGGAACCCCGGTTTCGTCCGGGTCGGGTTCGACTATGCGCCTCAGGAAGTCGCCGTCACTGTTGTACTCCGAGATCATGCCGGTGAGGACGCTTGATATGTACCAGTTGCCGCCGGGAGCCGCGGTTATGCCAGTGGGCGTGCCGACGTTATCGGGGTTGGCCACGAACACATCCACGTTGACAGTGTCGGCCATAGGAGCACCGGTGGAGTCCAGCGCCCCACAGCCGCCGGCAGCGTCGGGGCCGGTTGGGAAGGGCGGCGAGTATCGCCGTACGTGCAGGCCCCGCGCCGAAGTAACGTAGATGCGGCCCAGTGCATCGATGGCCACGTTGCCGGCTGTGCCGATATCAGTGGCAATTTTGCAGGAGTTGTTGCTGAGTTCGTTGTTGGGGTAAGTCCCGGGCGCACCGGGGTAGTGGTCAAAGGGGGCAAACCACATGATGAGCTGCCCGTTGAAAACCCCGCCGGCCTGGTTGCCCACCGAGGTGGTGAAGAGGTTGCCCGACACGGGGTCGACCGCGCAGCCGTAGGGTTCCGGCCCGGCGTCGGGATAGCTGGGAGTGAGCTTGCCCACCTGTGTGCCGTCGGCCTCGAATACGCCCCAGCCCGCCGGAGGGGTGGGCTGTCCAGTGTCTTCGCCGGCCAGGAACCTGTCGCTGCCGTCGGCCAGTGAGCAGATCATGCCGTTGATGTCTCGGTTGTCGGCAAGCGACAGTCGACGTTCGTCGCCCGCGCCGGCAATGAGAATGTCTTCGAGCAAGGGGCCGTTGTCAATGGTGTCGAGATCGTAGCGGTGCAGGCGGTTACCCTCGGCACCGTAGAGTAACTCCGGGTCGCAGGCAGGCTCAGCGGAGGGCACCAGCGCCTCTAATAAATTGTGGATGTCGTCCTCGATATCGTTTCCGTTCTCGGTGGTTATGCACCCGCCCTTGGAATCCGCCTTGCCGAAGATCTTCTGCAGCTTGCTTCTCGCCTTCTGAAAAGACTTACCGAACTTCACCGCGTCGTTCTTTATCGTTTCTTTTGCTATCCCCTTGAGCATGCCCGAGGCGGCCTTGCCTGCCACCTTCAGCTTGTCCGATCGGCACTTGTCGTTGCCGCTACCCGCGTCAAGCGCCGCTTCGATCAGCGCGTGCCAGCCGTCTATGGCAGCACCGACCGTGGCTTCGTCCCCGGGTTCGGCGCAGGTGACTTTCTTTTCGGCCTTGGCAAACAGTTTAGAAAACTTCGAATCGGCGGTGGCAAGGCAGCCTGCGTCGGTAGCCGCGCCGTCGCCTGCGGCCTTCGAACTGCACTTGGTCAGGCCGAGGGTCTTGACGGCAGCCGCCTTGTACTTGCCGGCCTGGCACTTGAGATCCGGGTCAACGCCCGCCGGCGAGTTCGTGGCAACCGCCAATGCCAATCCGACCAGGCCCAGTACCGCGATAGGCTTCATCATCAGTTCTTCCTCCGAGGGGGCAGGGCTTCAAGCGAGATAGTGGTCTGCAGCCCGACATGATCCGAGGTCCACAGCGTGGTTGCGCAGGTATCGGGGGCAAGGTCGCCCGGACAGTCGCCGTCGGTGAGGCATGATACGGGCGTGTCCCTTCGGCAAAGCGGCGAAGGGTCGTAGTCTTCGCAGTGGCTTCCGCTCGGGCAGTCGCCGTCAACAGCGCAGAACAGCGCCGGTTCGAAGCTGCACCGGGCGTTGCCGTCTACGCCCGGTGTATCGGCAAAGCGAGTCGTCGGCCCGGTCTCGCTCGCGTCCGAAACAGTTCCCGACAGGGGGTGCAGCGCCGCCGGTACCAGCATGATGTTGTCGATGCGGCTGTCGGTCGTATCGGCGGGGTCGGTGAGGTTGTCTATGCCCGAGGTGCAACCGCTGCGGTCGGTTGGAGCGTTACAGGGAGCGTCGCTTCCGTCGAACAGGGTTGTCCAACCGAGGGCCTCGAGCGTGAGTATGGCGGGCTCGCTGCTCGCCTGCTGGTCGCCCGCGCTACCCTTGTGGGCGTTGAAGTCAGCGCCCACCACGGCCGGGTGTCCGCTGGTGTGCGTGCGCGCCACGAAGTCGGCGAAGGAGGCTGCGTGCACATCGCGCTCGCTGTCATTGCAGAAGGCGCAGAGGTGGGCGGGGTATACGTCGAGTTGTCCCGCGGGCGACGAGACCACTACGCGGCCGAACACGCGGCGGTCGGGAAACGAGGTCACCAGGTCAATGTTGGGGAGTATCTCCCACTCCTCGGCCGACGCCGGCCAGCGACTGACCACCGCTTGCCCCGAACCGAAACCGTGTTCGGCGTAGAAGTAGGTGAGCCCGTGCGTTGCCGCGAGTTCAGCGACCAGGTCGGCGGCTGAACCGTTGGGTCCCAGTACCACCTCTTGCAGGGTCATCACGTCCGGATCCGCGGCCACGACCTGGGCTGCCAACAGGGTAATACGGTCGTCGATGTCATCGTAGCCCACAACACCCGAGCTTATGTCCTGCAGCATGTTCAGGTTGACCAGCCTGATCGCGAAGGGGAGCTCGGCCGTGCAGTCGGCTGCGCAGCCGTCGCCGTTATCGTTGTTGCCGTCGTCGCACTGCTCACCGGGTTCATTGATGAGCCCGTCGCCGCAGCCCTGTACCGACACGGTGGGCACGCAGAGCAGGCTCTCCTTTATTGCGTCGAGCTTTTCGTCGCCGAACTGGTTGGCGGTAAAGGTGTCGATTACCTTGGCGAACTTGGCCTGTCCTTTTACCCTCTTGGCCTGGTAGCAAAGCAGGTGCGCGTCGGAGTCCTTTATGCCCTCTCCGTTCTTGTCCACGGGCAGGCACAGTCGCTTGGGTTTCTTCAACTCGAGGTCGACCGGTTGATTGAAAGAGCTATCCACCTGCACGGCGGCCGGCACGGTGTAGCCGCGTGGCTTCTTAACCTTGTAGCACTTGAAGTGATCGACGTCATGGCTGAGGGGGTCGGGTGCCACGGGCGGTGCGGCACTGCTGGCGGTGGTGGGTACCATGAGCGACTCGGCCTTGACCGTGTCCATGAAGTACTCGGCAAACTGGTCGACCACCCGGTAGCTGCTCCTGCGTTCGTGTTTTGGCGAAGTCTTGGGAGCCTTGCCCTTGTAGCTTTCAAGGTGGGTGCTGTCGTCGGCGGGCGGGACCCCGCTCAGCGTCGCGGGCAAACAAAGCGACGCAGCTTTCTTGAGGTCGAGGGGATTAGTTTCAAAGTGGTCGTTGAGGGCCACCCCGGTAGCGCCGCCGAAGCTCGTGGACCCTTTTGACTTTTTCGCCTTGTAGCAGACAAAGGCGTCGGTGGCCGCCAGCGCATCGGTGGCGGACCACGGCTGCAGCTCGCTGCCGGGCAACGCTGCGAGCGCTGCCATACTAAGGGCCGCTGCCACGAGTGGCCGGCGGCCGGGGATGCTCGCTATCGTCTTCATGGGACGCTCCGGCCGGGGGGCACGAGCCCGCTCGGCCTTATAACCACGCGCAGCAAATCTACATTCTGTCAAGGGCAAAACCATGAGTCGTGGCACTGGTCCCAATTTCCCCGGGGCTGTGTCCTGCTGCGGCTAGCCCTTCCAATGGCCGCCACTGTTGACTAAAAAAGGGATTTAGGACCGTTTTCCCCCAGAGAAGGAGTATTGGACGCCAGATTTACAGATGAACAGCAGCTTCTGCGCGACAGCGCGCGCGGCTGGCTGGAGCGCGAATGTTCGATGGAGCTTGTGCGCTCGGTCCTGCTCGACGGCGAGGATGTTCCGGCCTCCTTTGGCCGGGGGCTCGCCGACATGGGCTGGAGCGGGTTGCTGGTTCCCCCCGAAAACGGGGGTGCCGGCCTGGGTGCGGTCGAGCTGGCGTTGCTGGCAGAAGAGATGGGGCGCGTGCTGGCGCCCGGGCCTCTAGTGGCCTCGAGTGTAGTCGGTGTGAGCGCACTGCTTGCGGCCGCGCAGCCTGGTGCCGACAACAGCAGCGCGGCATACGAACTTGCTGCCGCGGTGGCCGACGGTAGTCGCACCGTGGCCTTGCTGGGGCAGGGCGCGGCCGGGAGCCCAGATAGCCTGCGCTGCTCGCCGGACGGTGGCGGCTTCGTGCTCGACGGCGTGATCGAAGCCGTGCCGGGCGTTGGCGACGTTGGCAACTTGCTAGTACCCGTGTCGGTTGAAGACGCGCCAGCGTTGTTGCTTGTCGACGCAGGGATCAAGGGCCTGGAGATCACGCGGCACGACTACATAGACCGTGGTCGGCGGCTGTGTACGGTAGCGTTCGCCTCTGTGAAGGTCGACGCCGGCAGCCTCCTCGCTTCGGGCGAAAAAGCACTGGCCGCGGTCGCTCGCGCTTCTGATCTCGGTCGCGTCGCACTGGCGGCCGAAGCCTGTGGACTTGCGTCGCGCGTGCTCGAAATCACGGTCGACTACGCGAAGATGCGCGAGCAGTTTGGTCGCCCGATAGGCAGCTTCCAGGCCATACAGCACAAGTGCGCCGACATGCTGGTGGCCGTCGAATGCGCGCGTTCGGCGGCTCTTTACGCTGCCTGGGCTTGCGATGCGGGTGAGCCTCACGCCCACGTGTCTGCCTGTATGGCCAAGGCAGCGGCGTCGCAGGCAGCCGTCGAGGTGGCCGAGCAAGGCATACAGGTGCACGGCGGCATGGGTTTTACCTGGGCGAGTGACATTCACCTTTTTTTCCGCCGGGCAAGGGCGCTGTACCACGAGCTCGGCGACCCTTCCTGGTGCCGCGAGCAGGTGGCCCGCGCGATGCTCGACGTCGGTGCCTACAGCTGCGCGTCGCACGGCTGACACGCCCGGCGGGGTTCCATCAACCACCGCGCGCTGATAGCTATCAAAATGCGTCACGGCATGGTGGCGCAGGCCTGAACGAGGAGCCCGGAGAGCAGATGAGTGAAAAAGTAGAATCGAGTGGCCCGCTGCCGGCGGTGCCTTACATCAAGTTGCCAGAGGGCGCCGACCCCTACCTGGAAGGGCAGAAGTGCTCGTCCTGCGGGGCCGTGTACCTGGGCCAGCGCATGGCCTGCGGAAAGTGCTTTTCGCGCGACAAGTTCGAAGCTGTAAAACTTTCGGATCGCGGTACCCTGCACGTGTTTTCCATCGTGCACCGGTCGTTTCCAGGCGTGGAGGTTCCTTTTGTGTCGGCCATAGTCGACCTCGAGGGTGGCGGTACAGTGAAGGGCAACCTCGTTGGTGTTGAGCCCGATCCTGACTCTGTGGAGCTGGGCATGCCTGTAGATGTGTTTTTTGACGACGCCGGTCGCAAGGACGGCGACGGTAACAGTTACGTTTCGTATTTTTTCAGGCCGGCGGCCTGAAGGCAGCGCCGTTAACAAGGCGGCCGGCGCGAGCCGGGTAGAACAGGACAGACGAGGAACAAGATGGGTGACGTATATATTCAGGGCGTAGACATGATCCGCTTCGGGCGATTCCCCGATCGCAGCTTGCCCTCACTGGGAGCCGAGGCGGCGCTGCTGGCGCTCGACGACGCGGGCCTGAACATGGGCGACATACAGGCCGCGTGGTGCGGCAACCTCGGGCAGGCAGGCGGCATGGTAGGCCAGCGCGTTCTGCAGGAGATCGGTCAGACCGGCATACCGGTGGTCAACGTGGCCAACGCCTGCGCGACCGGTGCCACCGCCTTTCGCGAGGCCTGGATGGGGGTGAAGGCTGGCGTCTACGACGTCGTGCTGGCGGTTGGTGTTGAGCAGATGGGCCGTGGCCTGCTGGGCGGCGCGGGTGGCTCCAAGGGAATCTCGAAAGAGGGCCTGCTGGGGTCGGGCATCATGCCCTGCGTTTTTGCCGAGGCCGGCGTGGAGCACACGCGTAATTACGGCACCACCTTTGAGCAGTTTGCCAAGGTGTCGGTCAAAAATCACCATCACTCCACGATGAACTCCAAGGCCATGTACCAGAAGGAGACCCCGCTCGAAGACGTGATGGGCGCGGAGATGATCTCGTACCCCAACACCAAGCTCATGTGCTCGGTCAACGTTGACGGCGCGGCCGCGGCGGTACTGGTGTCGGAAAAGAAGGCGCGCGAGCTGGGCTCGGGGCGCGCCGTCAAGGTAAGGGCGTCGGCTCTTACCAGCGACCCTTACAGCGACCGCGATCTTGTGATGCCAGATATCAACACCTGCACCCGAAACGCGGCCGCGGTGGCCTACGAGATGGCGGGCGTCGGAGCGGACGACCTCGACCTCGTCGAGTTGCACGATTGTTTCGCTACCGCCGAGATTCTTCACTACGAAAACCTGGGACTGTGCAAGGACGGTGACGCCGGCCGCTTGATAGACGAGGGCGAAACGGCGCTGGGCGGACGCATACCGGTCAACGTTTCCGGAGGCCTGCTTTCCAAGGGACACCCCCTGGGGGCCACTGGCATAGCCAACATCTACGAGGTTTCTACCCACCTGCGCGGCGAGGCCGGCGCACGGCAGGTCGAGGGTGCCCGCCTGGGCCTGACCCACGTCATAGGGCTGGGCAGTGCCTGCGCGATTCACGTGCTGGAAAAACCTGCCTGAGAGACAAAACCGGCGCCCGGCGGATGTCCCGGGTCATAAAAACCGACTTTGCCCCCCGACCGGGGGGGCGTTGCTCTGGACAAGTGGCTGACGGCTGGGTTAACACTAGTGGGCCGCCCATATGCTGGTTTTTCTCTACAGGTTTCTTGCCGTTGTCTCGATCGGCTTCTTCGCAATCGCGCAGCCCTGGGCAGGCCCTCAGCTGGCTCGTGCGCACAGCGACAAACCAGAGGCTATCGTTCGCCTGGGCGAGCGCGTGGCTGACCATGACCTCCCCGCTCGCTACCGCGCAAGACAGTTGCTGAAGCGTGCGCGTTTTCATCGCGCCCGGGGCGAAGCCCGACAGGCACTGGCCGATCTCGAACTCGCGCGTGAGCTGGGATTGAAAGCACGCTCGGCCCGGGGTGAGCGTGGGCTCGTGTATGAAATACTCGGCGAGAACACAAAGGCGCTCAGTCGTCTCGACAGGTTCCTGGCGAAGGGCACACCCACCGTGGCCACTCTCAACGCCCGGGCTCGGCTGCTGGCCGCGGCCGGGCGCAAGCGGGACGCGCTGCGCGACTACGCGTCGTCGTTGCAGCTGGTACCCGATATCGTGGTTTTCGTCGCCCGCGGTAAATTGTTTGAAGAACTGGGCGACTACGACGCCGCCGTGACTTGTTATCGCGAAGGCATAGGCCGCTTGGGCAGGGCGGTACTGCTCGAGATGGCGCTGGTTCGCTCGGAGCTCGAGCGTGGAGAGGGCGTGGCGGCACTCAGGATCATTGACGATCCGCGGGCACCGGATCGCAAGGGTGCCGCGTGGAGCATACTGCGCTCGCGCGCACTTCAAATGGGCAAACGGACGGACGACGCATCTGCCGAGCTCGACCGCGCGCTGACCGAGGCGGGCCGGCGGGTAGCTATCCGCGACACTGCCATAAGCAGGCTGGATCGCGCGCGCGTGCACGAGGCAATGGGTAACGCCGTGGCCGCGAGGGCCGATGTCGAGGCGGCGCTGAAACTGGCGCCCGCGCTGCAACGCGCGCTGGAGATGAAATCGAGACTGGCCACCGTGGGTAAAAATACCGGCGGTGAAGAAGAGGGATGAGCACTATGAACATGAAGAACACGACAGGGTCTTTGCGCAGAAACATCAGCCGGGCCGCGGGGGCTATGTTGCCGGTACTGCTGGCAGTGGGGGTCGCGGCACTCGGCCTGCTTGCGGCGGCTGCGCCGGCGCAGGCGCAGCTCAACCGCGCCCCTTACCTGCAGGCCCTGTCGGGCACCTCGGCCACTATCTCCTGGCGCACCAGCACGCCGGAGGACAGCCGGGTACAGTACGGTTCGGCCCCGGGCCTGCTCAACAGCGAATCCACGCGCTCGGCGTCGGTCAAAACCCACGACATTTCGCTCACCGACCTCGTACCCGCCACGCGCTACTACTACAGCGTGGGCAGCAGCAGCACCGTACTCGCGGGCGACGACGCCGACCACTGGTTCGACACAGCCCCGGCCGCGGGCAGCGCGGCCCCGTTCACGGCCTGGCTCATCGGTGACTCGGGCAGCCTCAATATTTCGGGAGCGGGCATCAACCAGTTGATCATACGCAACCAGGCGTTGGCCTTCATGGGCGGTAACCCGGACCTGGTCCTTCACGCCGGAGACATCGCTTACCCCTGGGGTACGCTGACGGCCTTTACCAACAACTACTTCGGGGTCTACGCCGATATCCTGCGCAACCACGTGGGCTGGCCCACGCCTGGTAACCACGATGAGGTTTCGGTCACCGGATCGGACCCGGTGACCGAAACCGGCCCTTACTTCGAGGCTTTTTCGCCGCCTTCCGCCGGCCAGTCGGGGGGCGTGGCGTCTGGTACCGAGCTTTACTACTCGTTTGACTACGGCAACGCTCACTTCATCTCGCTGGATTCTCATTTCTCGGATGCCACGGCCAGCTCGGCGATGATGCAGTGGCTGTTCGAGGATCTTGCGGCGACCACGCAGTCCTGGTTGATCGCCTTCTGGCATCACCCGCCCTACACCAAGGGTACCCACGACTCGGACCTGTTCAGCGACGGTCAGGGCCGCCACCAGAACATGCGCGAGAATGCGTTGAGCCTGCTCGAAGCCGGTGGCGTTGACCTCGTGCTCACGGGTCACTCGCACGCCTACGAAAGATCCTTTCTCGTTAACGGCGTCTACTGTCCTTCCTGTGGCGCGGCGCCTGATCTCGCCACGCCCGACTTCGCTACTATCCTGGCTGCCGGCCACGTGCTCGACGCGGGCGACGGCAGTCCGGCCGGTGACGGCGCCTACTCCAAGTCACCGGGCTTGAACTCCAACGAGGGGGCGGTGCACATCGTAGCCGGTCACTCGGGCGGCTATCGCCTGGGCCTGGACTCCCTGCACCCGGTGATGTATTTCGCCGAGGACGTTGGCGGATCGGTGGTGCTGGATTTCAACGGCAGCTCGGTGACCGTGAGCAACATCCAGCAGGGCGGCGCGGTGAGCGACAGCTTCACGATCGTCAAGCACGTGGAGGCTTGCGCCCAGGATTCCGATTGCGATGACGCCAACACCTGCACCGACGACAGCTGCACGCTGCCGGCCGGCGACTGCGCGTACACGCCCAACAGCGCGAGTTGTTCGGACGGTGACGTGTGCAACGGCGTTGAGATCTGCGACGGGGCGGGTGGCTGCACCATAGACGTGGCGCCGTTGGTCTGTGGTGACGGCGACTCCTGCACGGTGGACCTCTGCGACGAGGTCACCGGTTGCGACAACGTACCGGTGGCGGAGTACAGCTGCCTGGATGCTGGTAAGCTCCAGTTCGCCGTGAGCGACAAGGATGACGACAGCAAGGACAAGCTCAAGTGGGCCTGGATAAAGGGCGAGGCCCTCACGGTGTCTGACTTCGGTGACCTCGACGAGGAAACGACGTATTCACTCTGCGTTTATGACTACCAGGGTGGCGCCGCTGTTTACTCCACGCAGCTCGACGTGGGTCCCGGGGCACCCTTTGCCAAGGCCGGCAAAAAGGGCTGGAAGTACAAGGACAAGCTGGGAGTGGCCGATGGCTTGTCTAAGATAAAGATGGGATCGGGTGCCGCCGGCAAGTCGAAGATCATAATGCTGGCCAAGGGCGCAAACGTGCCGCTGGCGGCTTCATTTTCTGCCGAGGCCATGTTCGCGGCTGACACCCAGCTCGGGGTGGGGCTGATCAACAGCGACGGCCAGTGCTGGGGATCCGTGTTCACCGCTGCCGACGTAAAGAAAAACACCGCCTCGACGTTCAAGGCCAAGCAGTAGACGGGTTCAGCCGTCTAGGCCGAAGAACAGGCGCGCGGCGTTACCGTGCAGGTAGGCGGCGAGTGTACTGTCGTCCAGCTGCAGGCGGCGGGCTTCTTCCACGCATCGGCCGATCGGGATCGCCGGGTGGTCGCTGGCAAACATGACTTTGCCCGGCGCGCGCTTTTCCATGAAGACCAGCAGTTCGGTGGGCAGGTATTTCGGCAGGTAAGCCGAGGTCATCATGTACAGGTTCGGGTACTTGAGCATCAGCCGGCAGGCAACACCCCACCAGGGGTCGGCGCCGTGCGCCATCACCAGCTTGAGATCAGGAAAATCCAGGCACACCCGGTCAAGGTGCAGTGGGTCCTGGCAGGCCGCGGGTGCGGGCGGGCCGGGTATGCCGGTGTTGATGGTAAGCGGCAGGCCGAGCTCGACGCACTTGCTGTACACCGGGTAGTAAACCGGGTCGGTGGGCGGCAGGTCAAAGTAGAACGGCGTGATGCGGGCCAGTACCAGCGGCTGCGACGCGGCCATCGCCGCCAGCTCGTTCACCGTTTTCATCAGCCGGCGGGGGTCCAGGTGCACACCCAGGGCGAAGCGGTCGGGCTGTTTTTCGACGAAGGACAGAACGTGGGCCGAGGGTTTGCTGACGTCGGTGGTCAGGATGGCCCGCTCCACACCCAGCTCGTCCATGGTGGCCGTCATCTCTTCTATGCTGTAGTCGCGGAAGAAATCGTCGCCCTGCTTGAAGTATTTTTCGGCGACCTCGAGCAGGTAGTCGGGCGTCCCCAGCTCCGACATGTTTACGTTGACCCAGGCGTCTATTACCCGCTTCATCACGTCACGGCTCCCTCGCTGAAAAACTGGGCCATCCACTGCCTGTAAACCGACAGCGGGCCGTCGGCTTCGCAGAGCAACGGCCGGCGGTGGTAGCGCTTGTGTTCCCAGATGACGATGTCCTGGGCCATCTGTTTTTCAAGATCGCGGATTATGGAGGCGCCGATTCCCTCGATGATCTTGTCGTCGCCACCGGCCTTTATGCTGTAGGCGAAGCTCACGTCGGTGAGTTCATCGTCTATGGGGGTGGCGGTGTTGATCATCAGGGTTTCGAGTTCTCCGTGCACGCGCACGACCTGGAAGCCGGGGCCGTGGTCGTCGGTGTCGATGCCGCCGTCTATCTGGCCGCGGGGAGTCGACATCTTCATGCGCGAGCGGCACTTGAGAAGGTGGCCCTCGACCTCGGCAGTGGTGGCCGGTTGCGTAGCGGTGCCGTGCACGTATTCGAAGTGCACCTGGTCGACAGAGTTTTCGTTCATGTCGAGCCAGTGGCTCTTGATGGTCCACCTGCGTACCACCAGCGGAGTCCAGTCTGCTGACTCCAACTCGGGCAGGGTCGGGATTTCAAAAGAAGGCGGGAGCCCGGCGTCGTGGTGCCAAACCATGATGATGCCGTTGCTCTCGGCCAGTGGCCAGCAGTGGATGCGGGCCCGTGGCGGAATGTGATCGCTGTAAGGAATATTGCCGCAGCTGCCGTCGGCCATCCACAGCCAGTTGTGAAAAGGGCAGCGTATGCCCGAACCCTCGACCTTGCCGCCGTGGCCAAGGTGAGCACCCAGGTGGGGGCAGTAAGCGTCCACCGCGTGCGCGCCGCCCTCCTCGTCGCGGTAGAGCACCAGCTCACGGTCGAGCAGCGACAACGGCAGCACCTGGCCGGCAGCGAGTTCGTCGGAGTAGGCCAGGCGAAACCAGCCGTTCGCTACAGCGGGAAAGGGGAAGCGACTATCGTCGGAGGTCAATTTTGTGGTGGTCATCGTCTTGGCAGCCCCAGTACTCGGTTTGCAATTATGTTGCGCTGGACTTCAGACGTGCCAGCGTAAATGGTCGCGGCGCGCGACCACAGCAGTTCGTAGGCCCAGTAGCCCTCGTCCACCGCGTCGGGGTCGCCTGCGGGAATCATCGCCCGCGGCCCCAGCAGGTCGATGGCGGCTGACTTGACCTCCTGGTCGAGCTCGCTCCAGAGGATCTTGAGCGTGGAGCCTTCGGCGCCCGGCACGCCACCGGCGTCGAGCGTGCTCGCGTGTCGCCAGGCCGACATGCGCAGTATCATCATGCGCCCGGCGAAATCGGCCAGCCGCTGTCTCACCAGCGGATCGTCGGCCGCGCGGCTGCCGTCTGCGCGCGGCTCGCGGGCCGTCTGCGCCAGCCTGTCCAGCTGCAGGGCCAGTCGAGCGTGTTGCGAAGAGCTGCCGCGTTCGTGGGCAAGGGTAGTCATGACCACGTTCCACCCCTGGTGAAGCTCGCCGACCAGGTTCTCCCTGGGCACGCTCACCTGGTCAAAAAAAACTTCGTTGAACCACTCGTGGCCGGTCATCTCCTTGAGCGGTCGCACCGTGATGCCGGGGCTGTTCATATCGACCAGCAGGAAACTCAGCCCGCGGTGCCGTTTGGATTCGGGATCAGTGCGTACCACGAGGATGCACCACTGCGAGTGGTGGGCGAAACTGGTCCAGGTTTTCTGGCCGTTGACGACGAAGTGGTCGCCCTCGAGATCGGCGCGCGTTCTCAGCGACGCGAGGTCGCTGCCGGCGCCGGGCTCCGAGAATCCCTGGCACCATATATCTTCGCCCTTGAGCACGGGCTCGAGGAAGCGGCGCTTCTGCTCGTCGCTGCCGCAGGCGATCAGTGTTGGGCCAACCAGTGCCGCACCCACCGACATGTTGATCATGTTGGGAGCGTCGGCCAGCGCGTACTCTTCACCGAAGATCATGCTCTCGGCCACGCTCGCGCCGCGGCCGCCGTATTCGCTGGGCCAGTCGAGCCCGGCCCAGCCGCCCTCGTAGAGCTTGAGCTGCCACTGCTTGAGAAAGGTCACAAGTGCCTCGGGATCGTCGGGTTCGCGCACGGTCTTGCCCCAGCCAGCGGGCAGGTTGTCGGCCAGCCACTGCCTTAGTTCGGCTCGGAAGGCCGCCTGTTCGGGGTTGTCGTGCAGGTCCATCGTTTTACTGCGCTTTTTTACAGCGTGCGGGCTGGCCTGAGGCGGGTGAGGGTGGCCAGCGCCAACCCATTCAAGGTGGCAAACAGGGCAAAGGCAAGGGTGTAGCTCCCGGAGAGGTCAAAAATCGAGCCCGCCAGCCACGAACCGAGCACGCCGGCCGGAAAAAGCGTGAACATCAGCGCGCCGTATATACGCGCGAGGTGCTGCTGGCCGAAACAGTCGATAAGTGCCATCGGCATCACCACGTTCTCGGCGGCCGTGGCCACGCCGTGGGTAAGAAGGAAGGCGAGCAGCATTGCGGGGTGGGCCGCGCCGAGCAGCAGCAGCGAGGCCAGCGTTATGAGTGCGAAGTTGGCCAGCAGTACGCTGCGCGCTGGCAGGCGGTCGGCGAGCAGGCCGACGGCGAGCTTGCTTCCCACGCCCAGCGCCACTGCCAGTCCAAGGCCGGCGGCGGCGCGGGCGTCGTCGTAGCCGATGTCTCCCAGGTAGGCGACCAGGTGCTGGTTGACGGCCAGGTAGTAAAAATAAAAACTGAACAGCGCCCAGGCGAATATCCAGAACGCGGGCGTTCGAAGCGCTTCGGGAAGGTCGACTCCACCTGTAGCGTCGGCTCTTGTTGTGCTGCCCGCTGTTGCGTCGCCGCCAGTCGGGTTGATGTCGGTGTGGGTCTCGGGCGAATCAACCGGCCGGTCGCGGACGGCGAAAAGCGCAAAGGGGAGGATAATCGCGGTGGCGCCGACGCCTATCCACCACACCGCCTCTCGCCAGGAGTACGCGGCTGCCAGATGGTCGGCCAGGATAGGAACCAGTGCGCCGCCAGCGTTGGAGCCAACGTATACGAAGGCCAGCGCCAGTCCGCGATTGCTGCTCACCCAGCGCGAGGTGACGGCACCAACGGCGACATCGCCGCAGCCGGCCAGCGCCAGCCCGAACATCGCCGTGTAGAGGTAGAACTGCCACAGGTTCTGTACCGTGCTGAACAGCATCAACGACCCGCCCAGGAGCAGGACGGCCGACGACAAGACCGCCCGGGCACCGGCGCGTTCGACCATCTGGCCAACCAGTACCTGTCCACCGCCCATGGCGAGCAGCAACGGCGCCGCCGACAGGGAGAAAGCCGCTCGCGACCATTCGAACTCGGCCACGATGTGCTTGAGCAGGGCGCCAAAAATATATCCGCAGCCCAGGCCTGCCTGGCACATGAAGCAGCCCAGCAGCACCGCCGCCAGTGTCGCCCTGTTATTAGTCCTGTTCACTGTGGGTAACGGCTGGTCAGCAGGGACGCTTACGCGAGCACACCCTGTTCGGCCAGCTCGTCGATTTCGTCCTGGCCAAGGCCCAGCACCTCGCGCAGCACTTCGCTGCTGTGCTGTCCGAGATCGGGGCCCGGCTGCTCAATCTTCGCGGGCATGTCGCTCACGGTGAAGCCCACGCGTTCGAGCGCGAGCTCTCCCAGGCTCTCGTGCTCAACTCGCGTAAAATAACGGCGGGCGGCCAGTTGCGGGTCGTCGTCAAGCCGGGCCAGGTCCATGACCACTGCCGCCTCGATACCGGCTTCCTGGAGCTCGCGCGAGAGCTCGTCGGCGTCGCGCGTTGCCGTGTACTCCTGCAGGCAACGATCTAGTACGTCGGCCTGCTCGAGGCGCAGCTCAAGCTTGTCGAGGCCTTCTTCCATCATCCAGGCGGGGCGGCCCAGTAACTCGCGCAACATTTTCCAGCGCACGTCGTCGAGCACGGCCACGGCAATCCAACGGTCGTCGCCCTTGCAGCGGTAGACACCGTGCGGCGCCATGCGCTGGTCACTATTGGCTCGACGCTCGAGGTTTTCGTTGTTCGCACTCTGGCGCACTACCAACTCGGAGAGGCTGTATACCGCCGTTTCTATTTGCGAGAGGTCAATGCTGCAGCCTTCGCCCGTGCGCCGGCGCCGTAGCAGGGCGGCTGACAACGCCACGGCCAGGTAACGCGGTGACAGCGAGTCGGTTATCGTGGCCCAGGGGCCGTGCGGTTCCATTCCCGGTTGGCCGGTGAGCTGGTTGAAACCGGCGATGGCCGAGCCCTGGCCTCCAAAACCGGGGTAGTTGCGCTCGGGACCGGTGGCGCCGAAGAGGCTGCTGCTGGCCACGACGACCGCCGGGTTGCGCGCGCGTATGGCGGTCGCGTCCATGCCCCATTTTTCCATAACGCCAGGGGCAAAGTTGTTTATGACCACGTCGGTACGCTCGATGAGTCGCCAGGCCAGCTCGCGACCTGCCTGCTCGGCCATGTTGAGGGCGAGGCTCTTCTTGTCGGCGTTGAGCAGCACGAACATCGGCGAGTTGTCCAGGGCTTGCTCGCCGCCGCGGTTAAGGTAGCGCAGGAAGTCGGGTCGCGCGCGCGATTCGATCTTGACCACGGTGGCGCCCTGTTGCAGGAAGTAGCGGCTGGCCATGGGGCCGGCGGCGCCCGAACCGAACTCGAGAAAGAGCAGGTCCTTGAACACGCCGCCCGCCGTCGTGTTGTTGTTCACGCTACGCCCTCGTCCATGAGTAGTTGGCGCTGTTCGTCGGACAGATTGAGTTCGTCGAGAATGGCCGGGTTGTGTTCGCCCGGCAGGGGCGCGCGTCGCAATCCCGCACGGCTACCACCGAGCATGGCAAACAGGGCGGGGTGCTCGACTGACGCCCCGAGCCGGGGGTAGTCGATGGTCACGAACATCTCGCGGCTGCGAAGCTGTGGCTGGGCGAGTATCTCGCTGGCCCCGTTGCAGGGGGCCAGCAGCACGCGGCGCTTGAGCGCCTGCTGGTACAACTCGGTCATGGTCATGGTCGAGAAAAACTTTTCGAAGGCGGCTTCCACGCCTCGAAGCTCCTCGCCATCCACGGCGCCCGGGTCCCAGCTGTCCCAGTCCTGATCGCGCAGGGTGGATGCGAGCTTGCCGCACTCTTCCATCCAGCTGCAGACCGCGCGCAGGTTGGCGGCGCGGGCAGGCCCGCCGCGCAGGCCGAATGATATCCAGCCGTCCGCGGCGCGCCATATCTCGCGACTGGCACCGGTGCGCGCTCCACTGCGCTGACCGCGGCCACGTCCCAGCGCTTGTTGACCGGCCGCGGTAATGAGGGTGGCCAGCTGGCATTCCTGCATCGACAGGTCCACGAGTCGTCCGAGGCCGTCGGATTCGCGCGCGTGCAATGCCTGCAGTGTCCCCACCACGGCCTCGGGCGCGGCGTGGTAGTAGGACGAGGGCATGCTGCAGCGCAGGGGCGGCCCCTCGGCGTCGCCGGTCATCCAGGCGTTACCACCCGAGGCGACTACCACGAGGTCGTGGCCGTCGTCACCGGCGCGCGGCCCTTCGAGTCCGAACGGTGTTATCGAGCAGCACACCAGCCGGGGAAAGTCGGCGTGCAGGCGCGGCCAGTCGAGGCCCATGCCCTCGGCCCACGCGACGCCCAGGGAGAGCAGCAGCACGTCGGTTTTTTCGAGCAAGGCATTGAGCACCTGCATGCCCGCCGGGTGACGCAGGTCGAGGGCGAGCGAACGCTTGCCGGTGTTCATGGCCAGCCAGGGAAGCGAGGCTTCGGGCTTCTCGACGCCGCCCAGCCAGGGGCCGTACGCGCGCTCAGGGTCGCCAGCGGGCGGCTCTATCTTGGTGACCTCGGCGCCGAGGTCGGCCATTATCTTGCCGGCCAGGAATCCGCGTTCGTCGGTGAGCTCTGTAACGCGCAGGCCAGCCAGCAGCTGCGCTTCCTCGGCCGCGGGGTTTTCCCGGGGCCTTGTCACGCCACGCTTCCCTGCCCGCGCAGCACGGTAATTTCATCTTCGTTGAGTCCGAGTTCGCCCAGCAGCTGGTCGCTGTGCTCTCCCAGCAAGGGAGAGGGCGAGTGCAGCTCGGCGGGGGTGCCTTCAAAGCGGGCCACTGGCCCCGGCACGCGCATGGGCCCGCAGTGGGGGTGCTCGATTTCCTGCAGCAGGCCATTGGCAAGGATCTGCGGGTCGTCGATGAGCTGCTCGCTGGTGTTGATCGGCGCGCAGGGCACGCCCTCGGCCTCCAGCCGGGCCAGGAAATCAACGCTGGGCTGGGTCCTGGATACCTCCCTGATGGCCGCAGACATTTCGGCGCCGTGCTCCATGCGCGACTGCAATTCGGCGAAGCGTGGGTCGTTGACCAGTTGGGGTTTGTCCAGGGCGCGGGCGAGCCCGGCGAATTCTTCGTCGGAGATGGCCAGTACGGCAACCCAACCGTCGGCAGTGGGCTGGGCGTCGAGCAGGTCGGCCAGCGGTGCGGGTGCCGACACTCCGTCTCCCAACCAGCTGCGGTCCTGCATGACGTCGGGCCACAGGAAGGCGACGCTGGCATCGAGCATGCAGAGTTCGAGTTGCTGTCCACCGGCGCCGCGTTCGCGCGCAAACAAGGCGGCCGAGATGGCCTGGGCCGCGTAGATGGCCGAGGTCTTGTCGCAGACTATGTTGTGCACGAACTCGGGGCGGCCGTCGCGGCCCTGGCTCGCCGCCATGCCCGACAGGGCCTGGATCACGAGATCGTACACGCGCTGGTCGGCGCGCGGTCCGCTGCTGCCAAAGCCGCGTATCGACGCGTAGACCAGTTCCGGGTTGACGGCCAGCAGCGCTTTGTAGCCCAGGCCCATGCGTTCGGCCACGCCGGGGCGAAAGTTTTCTACGACGACGTCGGCGGTCTTTACCAACTCGAGCGCGAGCTCCAGTCCGCGCTCGGAGGAAAGATCAATCGCTATCGAACGCTTGTTGCGGTTGATGGTGTTGAAGATGGCCGACATGCCGGCGCGCGAGCAGCCGATGTAGCGAATGAGGTCTCCGGAGCCGGGCTGTTCGACCTTGATCACGTCTGCGCCCTGGTCGGCCAACAGGCTGGTGGCCATGGGCCCCGACACCATGGCCGAGAAGTCCAGAACGCGAACCCCTTGCAGGGGACCACCGGGGGTTTTGTGTTTTCCAGCCACGTCGGGCGTGATACTAACACGCGTCGCGCCAGTGGCCACCCCGGCCGGTGGGGCGCGGGAGCCTGAAGATGGAAACAAGTCCGCTATTTGATCTGCAGGGTAAGACGGCGCTGGTCACCGGCGGTGGCCGTGGCATAGGTGCGTGGGCGGCCGCGGGGCTGGCAGAGGCCGGGGCCGACGTATTCGTGGCCTCGCGCAAGCTCGACAACTGTAGTGCCGTTGCCGAGGAGCTGGCCGGCCGAACCGGCCGCAGGGTAGAGGCACTGGAGTGCAACCTGGTGGAAGAGGGCGCGCCGGCGGCCCTGGTCGACGAGGTGATAGCCCGCTCGGGCCGCCTGGACGTGCTGGTCAACAGCGCGGGCATGGTGTGGTCGGCTCCCACGCTGGACTACCCCGAGCAGGGCTGGGACCGTGTCTTCGCACTGAACGTAAAAGCACTGTGGCTGGTGTCGCAGGCGGCAGCCCGCCACATGGTCGGTGCGGGCGTGGGCTCTATCATTAACATCAGCTCGATTTCGGCCATGCGCGGTTCGCGCGAGGTCATACAACCGGTGTTGGCCTACAACGCCAGCAAGGGCGCGGTCGAGTCGCTCACCCGCGACCTCGCCGTCAAGCTGGCCGACAAGGGCGTGCGCGTAAACTCGATAGCGCCGGGGCCGTTTGCGACCGACATGATGCGCTACCTCGACGACTCTCCCGAACTCAAGCAGCAGTTCACCGACACGATTCCGCTGGGCCGCCTGGGGGGCGAAGCGGACATCAAGGGCGTGGTGGTGTTCCTGGCATCCGAGGCGGCCGCGTTTGTGACCGGTTCAACGCTGGTGGTTGACGGTGGTATGCTCGCCGTCGACGCGTTTCCCGCCCCGCGCGCTTAGCGGCGAGTGTAACGGTGGCCGGCGATGTCGGTGCCGCCGTCGGCCGACAGCCGCGACAGCGCGAGTTCCTTGAGCGGTTCCACCTTGAGCTTGCTGCTGCCTGTGTACTCGGCTTCGTGAGGGGCCAGTACCACCACGGCGCGCGGCACCTTGTAAGCCGATAGTCGCTCGCGCAGCCAGGCGCGCAACTGTTCGCCGTCCAGCTCGGAGCCGTCGACCGGCACCGCGACCAGCACCAGGGCTTCACCCAGAGAGGGGTGGGGCAGGCCCAGCGCGGCGCTGGTCTTGAGCCCAGCGAAACCCGCCGCGACTTCTTCCACCTCGGCCGGAGACACATTGGCGCCCCCGGTTTTGACCAGGCCCGTCAAGCGGCCCGTCCAGCGCAGCAGCCCGTCGTCGTCGATCCAGCCACCGTCGCCGGTGTGAAACCAGCCGTCACGGTCAAACACCAACTCGCGTTCTACCTTGTAATAGCCTCGCATCATGGTGGCTGCGCGCAGGATTATTTCGCCGCGTTCACCATCCGCCAGCGCGGCACCACTGTCGGGGTCCACAATCTTCAGCTGGTTGCCCGGCAGCACGGCGCCACTGCTGGCGCTGCGCAGCTCGGCCGGGGCCGACGCGGGCAGCGAGGTCGCCACGGTAAAGGTTTCGCTCAGTCCATAGGCCCCGTAGGTTCCCCAACGGTCTTCGTTGAGCCCGGCCAGGGGGGCGAGCGGCGAGCTGAATTCTATGTAGCGCAAGCTCGAAAGATCGTGGCCGGCCGCGGAGTCGTGCTCGGCCATGGATTTTTCCTGGTGCGGCCAGGCGTGCAGCGTCGTGATCTTTTCACGTTCTATGGTCGCCAGGGCGGCGGCCGGGTCGAAGACCTCGGACGTGTACAGCCGTGCGCCGGCTGCGAGCGAGGCGCCCAGCGACATGGCAATACCGGCTGTCCAGAAAAACGGCTGCGCAGTGAGCACCCTGTCGCTGTCGTCAAGGGCCATGTACTCGGCAAAGCGCCACGACTGCACGACCGGAGCTCGATGTTCGTGCAGTACGCCCTTGGGCCGGGCCGTGGTGCCCGAGGTATAGATGATCATTGCTTCGTCGGCCGGGGTGACCTCGGCCGACAGCTGGTCGAGCAGCCCGTCGTTTACGATGCTGCCTGCCGTGAGCAGTGCGTCCATGGACGCTGTAGCGTGGCAGTACACCGACCTGAGCAGGGGCAGGTCGGGGATGCGCAGCGAGCCGTTCTGGCTCTCTCGCAGCTGGTCGTAACGGGCCAGCATTTCATCGAGGTAGTGGTTGCCCGCGAGCGATTCCTGCATGAGCAACACCGCCGAGTCGGAGTGGGCAAGGATGTACTCGCGCTCGTCGGGGGTGGCGAAGGTGTTCACGGGTACCAGCACGCCACCCGTCATGGCCACCGCGAACATGGCTTCAACCCAGGCCGGGCCGTTGCCCATGAGCAGCGCTACGCGGGTGCCCTTGCCGACTCCCGCGGCTACCAGGCCTCGGGCCAGGGCGCGGCTGCCCGCACGCAGTTCGTCGAAATTCAGCGCGGCGTTTTCGCCCACCAGGGCCACGCGCTCTCCGTGCAACGAGCAGACGTCCTCGAGAAAGCACGGCAGCGTGTAGCGTCCGGCGTCCGCTTGCAGGGCGAGTTGGAGATCAGCGACGTCGGCCAAGACAGTCGTCCCGCTCAGGCGGCCGGAAGTTTGTCGGTGGGCAGGCGGAGCTCGGCCGTGCCGTTGGCCATGATGCTTCCGTCCTGGTTGGTCATGGTCACCTGCACCGTTGCGAGCGGTTGACCGCTGGATTCTTCTTCTTCGACCTCCAGAACTTCGCCTTCCAGGTAGGTGACGTCGCCTACCAGCGCGGGCGAGCGGAACTGCATGCGACTGTGCACGATGTCGCTCCACTCGCCGGCCCAGTTGGCCAGGTAGTCGAGTATCCACGCTCCCATCGAAGCGCCGTAACCATAGCTGCGCGGCATGCCTATGAGCTGCGCGTAGCGGTCCTGCACGTGGCCGCGGGAGGGCCCGTGGTAGAGCCCATCGGCAAGCGTTGGGTCGGTCTTGGCCGTTTCGCGGTCACGGGTCATTTCGGGTAGCCAGCCGGCGTCCCACAGGCCGGTGGGGCCGCTGTCGTAACCGAACGCTCCCCAGACCGTCATCAGGTACGACCTCCATTCGGTGGTGAAGCTGGCCACGCTGTGTGGGCCCAGTGGTCGCTGGGGCAGGCGGTCGCCCTTTTTTACCCCCAGGCGCCGGTCGTGGCCGAGCTCGAGGAAGCTCTGGTAGTACTCGATTTTCTTGTCCTGCAGCTCGTCGAGTTCCTCGTCGCTCCAACTCCGTTCCTTGCCGCCCATGAACTCGCCGCGCTCGCGGGCCACATCGGCCCGGTAGCGTATCGAGGTAGACCGTTGCTTGCAGATTAACGTGCCGTCTTCGGCGAGGTACTCGGTGTCGCCGCGTGAAAACATCGTGGGCCCGGCAAACTTTGTTTCGGTTACGCGGTAGTCGTGCAGCTTGCGCTTCTGCCGGACACGGTCGCCCAAGCCGATGCGTGGCCCTTCGAACCACCACTCGTCACCGCCAAAGAGCATGTGCGTGCCGGCGATCGCTCCCTGTATTGCCGGGGCAGCGCCGTGGCTGTCGTCGGTGCACACGGCGAAAGACTGGGGAGCCATGATGCGGCCGAAGCGGCTGGCGGCCGCGTATTCTTCGTCGAGGTAGAGCGGGTTGGGATTCTGCATGGCCTGCTCCCAACGCCTGAAATCGTTGATGCCCAGCGGGTCCTTGAGCACCCCGCAGCCCAGGTCGACACCCACCCAGCGGTCTACGTCGCTGGTATCAAACTCGATTTCTTTTATCGCTTCTTTGTCTTTGTCGCTCAACTGGCCAGGGCTCCTTGTGGCACCCCCCGGGAGGGGGGCCGAACGTTCAACGCTTACGGGTATATCGTCGGGCAGACTGTGGCCAGCCCGCAGCCCCCGAGTGTTTTTCCCTTGACACCGGTGGGGCTGTCTGAGACTGTCTCAGACTGTTCCCGGGGAGGCTGTTATGGTCAAAATACCGAGTTGTTTTAAAGGTCTGTTTGTCGCGGCATTGTTCCTTCTCGCGCCGCTTGCTTCGGCGTCAGCAGCCAACGCCGATAGCCTGACAGCGGCGCTGGCTCGCGCGGCAGCTGACGACAGGGTAGGGCAGGGCGTGATAAGCGGGTTGACGCGCGCGTCTTCGCTTCGCGTGATGGTAGCGTTCTCTCTTCCCGGTGGAGCCGTTGCTTCGCGCATGGCAGCGGACGTGCGCAATCGCGAGGTCGGCACCGCGCGCGAGAGAATGCTGGCGCGTATTCCCGTGGCCGAATTCCAGTTGCTGCGAAGTTTCGAATCGGTCAACGCGGTGGCTGGGCAGGTCTCGGCCGCTGGCGTTGCCCGCCTGCTCGACGATCCCAACGTACTGCGCATAGACCTCGACGAAGGCGGAAGCGGCCACCTGCTGCAGGCCCTGCCCTTGATGGACATCGATCTTGTGAAGGCCAGCGGCTGGACGGGAGCCGGCGTGACGGTCGCGGTACTCGACAGTGGATATGACACCGACCACGCCGACCTGTCCGACGACCTCGTAGACGAAGTCTGCCGTTGCAGCGGTGGTGGCGGTTGCTGTCCTGGCGGAGGCAGCACCCAGTCGGGCAGCGGCTCAGCCGAGGACGACAATGGCCACGGCACCAACGTGTCGGGTATCATAACTTCCAAGGGTGCCCTGACACCCGCCGGGGGTGCCCCGGACGCCGATATTGTCGCGATAAAAGTGATCGATAGTTCGAACTCGTTCTGCTGTACTTCGGACGTGATCGCAGGCCTAGACTACATCATCAACAATCGTCCCGAAGTTGACATAGTGAACATGAGCCTGGGGACGAACGCGAAGTTCAGTGGTTCCTGCGACACGGCCGCCGCCTCCACGATCGCCTTTGCAACGGCGATAGACACACTTCGAAGCGCCGGTGTCATAACCTTCGTGTCGGCGGGCAACGAGGGTTTGGGCACACAGATGTCAGCGCCGGCCTGCGTGACCAATTCGGTGGCGGTGGGCGCGGTATACGATTCGAGCATGAGTTCGGCGGTCTTCAGTGACTGCAGCGACGTCCCGGCGGTGGCTGACCAGGTTGCCTGTTTCAGCAACAGCAACTCCACCACCGACCTGTTTGCCGCCGGTGCGTTTACGACCTCTACCGGGATGGGCGGTGGCTCGTCGACCTACGCCGGGACCTCGATGGCCTCGCCGGCCGCAGCGGCCTGCGCGGCCAACCTGCTGGAGGCCGTGCCCGCTGCGACCCCCGCCCAGCTGGAAGTCGCGCTCGAGTCTTCGCCGGTGTCTGTCACCGACTCGACCAACGGCTTGTCGTTTCCCCGCGTTGATTGCGACCACGCGCTCGCGGTCATGACCCTGACCCTGGATCACTACCTTTGCTACAAGGGAGCGGCCAAGTGGTCAGGCACGGTCAGCCTGGTCGACATACTGGACGGACCCGCGTCGTTTGACGTCAAGAAGTCCAAAGGCCTTTGCACTCCAGCCAACAAGAACGGCGAGGGTGTGCTCGACGCTGACACCCACCTGCAGGTGTTCAATCTCAAGGGCCCGCACCTGCGACGGGCAGGCGTGAGAGTGAGCAACCAGTTCGGCAGCTATCTCTACGATACCGTCAAGACCAAGTTGCTTATGCTGCCCGCGGGCAAGAGCCTGGATTCGGCGGTCGTGCCCTCGTTTCCCGGCCCCCTGGACGTGGTCACCGACCACTACCGTTGCATGAAGGTCAAGGCCAGCAAGGGGGCAGTGAAGTTTCCCAAGGGCGTCACCGCTTCGGTGGTCGACCAGTTCGGCAGCAGGGCGGTCGCGATAAAAAAACCGTCGCTGCTCTGCGTGGCCACTGACAAGAATTCAGAGGGCATGAGCAGCCCCGACGAGCACCAGCTCTGCTACAAGATCAAGCCCGACATCGCGCACCAGGCAGAAGGAGTGTTGGCGGCGAACCAGTTCGGCGAGTTCCTGTTCAAGAAGCTGGCCAAAGAAAACGTGCTGTGCGTACCGTCGATCGTCGTGCTGCCCGAGCAGTGACGTCGCCCGGCCTGTGGCCAATGCTGAACTGAAGGCCTATGCTGGTGCCATGAGATTTTCGCACCTGGGTATATGCGTGAGCGATCTGTCGGCGGCGCTGGCGTTCTACGGAGATTTGCTCGGATTCGAGCAGGTGTCGGTTTTTGAGACTTCGGGTGACCCGCCCTCACAGCTACTGGGCCTGCCTGAGTGCAGTCTCGAGGCGGTCTACCTTCGGCGCGACGGCGTCACGATAGAGCTGCTCAAGTTCGAGGAGACCGAGAAATCAGCAGATCCCTTGGGCCGTCCTATGAACCGGCCTGGCTTGACCCACTTGTCGCTCAGGGTTGGCGACCTGCACGCTACGCTGGACGATTGTCGCCGGCGCGGTGTGACCGTACTCGAGGAAACCCTTGTTTTCTTTGAGGAATTTTCTGCCGGGGCGGTTTTTATACTTGACCCTGATGGTGGCCGGGTAGAGCTCGTACAGTCGCCGGGCCCCGAGGATCTGCTACCGGGGCAGGGTGGCTGATGGCGGGGCCGGATCCCCGCGGTTTGACGTGAGCTGTGTCCGGTGCCACTCTTGAGCCTGGCAATTCAAACAGGTACCCCGCAATTCATACCTTCAGACCGCGACGGTCCGAGCGGGGCCGATCGTCACAATCACTGTTCGGAGATCATTCATTCTAATGGCAAAGAAGCTTTACGTAGGGAACCTTTCTTATAACACCGACGACGCGAGCCTCGAGGCGGCCTTCAGCGCCGACGGACGCTCGTGCCTCAGCGCGCGCGTCATAACTGATCGCGACACCGGCCGCTCACGCGGTTTCGGCTTCGTTGAGTTCGACGACGATGGCGACGCCCAGGCGGCGATGGAGGCCATGGACGGCCAGGACCTCGATGGCCGCACCTTGCGCGTCAACGAAGCCAACGACAGACGCTGATATCTCGGTAGCGGTCCGGCGTGGTGTCAGTACTACGCCGGACCGCTACCTTTTTCACTTTCGCTTACGCCCGCGCTCTAGAGACCGAGTCCCAGGCCCTGCCTGGCGACGATACCCCTCATTATCTCTGAGCTACCTCCACCTATGCTTTCCCAGGTAGATACCAGGTAGAGCAATTCCGGACGGCTGCCGTGCAACAGGGCTTCGGGACCTCCCAGTTCGACCAGGGCTCGGGCTATGGCCTGGCAGGCATCGGTGTGTGCCACCTTGTTGGCCGCCGCTTCGACGCCAGCAGGCTGCCCCTTTTCCATCAGCGCCAGCACGCGTAGTGCGTGCACGCGTGCTTCTTCTACCAGCAGAGAAAGCTCGGCCACGCGGTGTCTGACCAGGGGGTCGTCGGCCAGTCCGCGGGAACTGAACCAATCAATTGCCTCGGCCAGGTCGCGCTGCAGGCGGCCGGGGGGAAACTGTATGTGGCGTTCGTCTGCCAGGGCTTCGCCCATTATGGCCCAGGCCCCGTTTTCGGGGCCGACCCGGCGATCGGCAGTGACGTGGACGTCCTCAAGAAAAATCTCGTTGAGAGAGTCGCCGTCTATTATGGGGATGGGCTTCACGCTTACACCCGGCGCGTCGAGGTCGACGATGAACAGGCTCAGCCCGCGGGCCCGGTCATCCTGCTCACCGGTGCGCGCGAGCAGCCACAGGCAGTCCATGTCGTCGGCGTAGGACTGCCAGCACTTCTGCCCTTCGATCACGTACCCGTCTTTTCGGGGTGTGGCCTTGCACCGGAGGCCGGCAAGATCGCTGCCGGCTTCGGGTTCTGAATAGCCGAGCGCAAAATGCAGCTCGCTGCTGCGGATGGCCGGCAGCCAGTGGTTTTTCTGTTCTTCGCTGCCGTGGCGTATCAGCGTACGCGCGACGATACCCGCAGACAGGGGATTGCGCGCCGCCCGCGCCCGCGCCATCTCGTCCCAGAGCAGGTACTCCCAGGCTGGCCCGCGCTCCAGGCCGCCGTATTGCCGCGGCCAGGACATTGACAGCCAACCCCGGCCGGCCATTGCCTTGAATAACTGGCTGACCTGCTTCCACTTGGTTCCCTGCAGCAGGAAACCTTCGAGCTCGCTCCAGTCGGCAAGAAACTCACGAAGTTCGGCGCGGAAGTTTTCCTGCTCAGCGGTGAAAGAGAGCTCCATCA
>Ga0302123_10000162_pt1 | contig 51380 bp, 42 predicted proteins | sample CB21_321_MG_FD_203109 | JGI IMG/M metagenome (GOLD analysis project Ga0302123, IMG submission 203109) | Marine microbial communities from Western Arctic Ocean, Canada - CB21_32.1 | ecosystem: Environmental > Aquatic > Marine > Oceanic | place: Canada: Western Arctic Ocean | collected 2017-09-28 | reverse complement strand
AGTCACCGAGAATGGTCGGTGTACCTGTGTAGGAAAGATAGGAGAGATGGAACAATGACACGTCGTCAACTACTTCAGGCCTCGGGAATGGCCGCGATGGCTTCGGCTGCTCGACCGCTGTGGGCGGGACCGGATTCGCGCTTTGACATCCTGATTAAGGGCGGCGAGGTGCGTGATCCGGGCCGGGGATTTCGGCAGAAGGCGGACGTCGGGATCAAGGACGGCAAGGTGGCGGCGATCGAGGCGAGCATTCCGTCCGAACGCGGTATCGATGTGGTCGAGGCCGATGGGATGTACGTTGTGCCGGGGCTGGTTGACCTGCATGCGCACGTTTATCACAGCCTCGGGTTTGGGATTGAACCCGATCCCCTGGCGGCCACATCGGGCGTGACGACTTGGGTGGATGCTGGGTCGTTTGCGCACAATCAGGCGGGCGCGTTTCGTAAGTTCATTGTCAACGGATCGCAGTCGCGGATTTTCGGATACGTTTATCTCTATCCGACGACGCGCAACCCGGAAGAGGACGCAGTGCAGCACGTCCGCCGCAATATGCGCCAAACGGGTGAGACGGCCGTCGCGAACCGCGACTTCATCATCGGCGTGAAGTTCCAGGTGGGGTCGAACATGAACGGCCGCTGGAGTCTCGACTTTCTGAAGATTGCGCGCGAGTTGTGTGACAAGTATGAGCTGCCGCTGATGGCGCACGTTAGCTTCGCTCCGCCCGAGATGGATCAGGTGATGGAATACATGAAGCCGGGCGACGTGATGACGCACTGCTTCAATACGCATTCGATTGGGATTCTCGATGAGGCGGGCAAGATCAAGAGCAGCGTCAAGGATGCGCGGGCGCGGGGTGTGCTGTTTGACGTGGGCCATGGCGCGGGCAGCTTCAATTTCGACATTGCGAGTAAGGCTCTCGATCAGGGTTTTCTGCCGGACACGATTTCGACCGACGTGTATACGGCGAGCATCAATGGTCCGGTTTACGACATGCCGACCACCATGATGAAGATGCAGCATCTCGGGATGAGCCTGGACGATGTCCTTGTGCGGACGACATTGAATCCGGCGAAGATTGTCGATCGGGTTCCCGGTATGGGAACGCTGGCGGTGGGTGGTCCGGCGGACATGGCACTGCTGGAGATGGAAGAAGACGACTTCCGACTTGTGGATTCGCAGCGGAATGCCGTGCGTGTCGACAAGCGGATCGCGAGCCGGCTGACGATTTGCCGGGGCCGGCGGGTAGTGGCTCCGGTTTAGCCTGATACTGTTCTCAGGTTCTCCGCGATAGCAGTCCGGAGCACGGCGTAATTCTTACCTGTCCCCTGCAAGGTTTACGGCCTTGTGCCCAAGCGGACTGATGCCTTCTAGTAGCGCTAAAAGTAACGTATTCAATGACATGTGCCATGTGCCGGTCAATGGCACTCGTATTGCTGTTTCGATGGTGGGGCGGGCGGAATAAGCATCGTCACAAAAGGAGGCAGTTATGTCATTGAGAAAATATGGACCGGGCCGCATCGCAGGTTTGGCGATCGTGATTTTGACGTTGGTGGGCGCGGGATGCGCCACGAAGGGATACGTGGCCAAGCAGGTCGATCCGCTGGATGCGCGGGTTGCGACGGCCGAGGCAGAGATCGGCGAGAACTCGTCGGGAATCGCCAAGCTTGACGAGAAAGATGGCGAACTGGAAAGAGATATTTCGCGCGTTGACGAGCGAGCGCTTGGCGCTCAAGGTTCAGCCGATGAAGCCGCCGGGCGTGCCGGTCAGGCCAGGGATCGCGCCGACAGCGGTTATGAGTTGGCGGAGGAAGGCAACCGCAAAGCGGAGCATGTCGAGAAGGGTTTGGCGAACGTTCACAACTATCGCATGGTGGCGCAGGAAAGCATGCCGTTCGGGTTCGACAAGAGTGAGTTGACCGCCGAAGCAAAAGCGCAACTCGAGAGGGTAGTGAAAGCCGCCGGCGACACGAAGGACTACGTCATCGAACTCAAAGGCTTCACGGACACGACAGGAAACGCGAAGTACAACCTGGCGCTGAGTGAGCGACGCGCGCAGAGTGTTGTGCGGCATCTGACGCTGGAGCACAAGATTCCGCTTCATCGAGTTCATGTGATGGGCTTCGGTAGCGAATCACCCGTGGCGGACAACAAGTCGCGCGACGGACGCCAGCAGAATCGGCGCGTTGAGGTTTCGCTGTACAAGGCAGGGGTGCGGGAAGTGTATGACATCCCGGCGCGGACGACGTCGCAGAGTTTCTAGTTTTCTCGGGGCACGGTATGGCGTGACGGTCTTTGCGGACCGCCGGCACGGCATGCCGTGCCCCTACTTCTTCCTGGCGGTGAATTGAACTAGAATCGAGAGTCATGCGCTCCTTATTGCTTTCCCTGTTTCTTATCGCTACCGCAACGATCCACGCTGAGGACGGCACGCGGGCCGGCCGCTTCACAGTCGAGCACCCGACGCTTCACAACCTGGGCTTTGAGTGGGCCATTAGCGGGGATGCCAATCGCAATGCGTTCGTCAAGGTAGATTTTCGGAAGGTGGGCGCGTCGACATGGCGCGAGGCCTTGCCGCTGGTGCGGCTGGGCGGCGAGCGGATCTTCCGGACTCGCGAAAACCTTGACTACACGGTCCCTGATGGATTCGCGGGGAGCATTCTCAACGTCGAGGCGGGTACGGAATACGAGTGTCGTTTTGTGCTGACCGACCCGGACGGCGCAACGGGCGAGACGACGCATACCATTCGGGTGACGACGCGCACCGAGCCGCAGCCCTACGAGGGTGGGCGGACGCTGCACGTCTATCCGCCGTATCACGAGGGCGACAAGCTGGAGCCAAACTTTAGCAGCCTGTTGGAGGCCTACTACGGCGCCGGGCTGGGTGACTGGAACGTCGTGTGGGAAAAACGCGTCGAGCCGGGCGATACGATCCTCGTCCACGCGGGGCTTTATCGGAACGAGCGCTTGAACTATGTCGACCCGATGATGACGCCGTTTGATGGGACGAATTGGCTGACGGTGAAGGGCACGGCGGAGAAGCCAATCACGATCAAGGCGGCGAGCGACGGCGAGGTTGTGTTTGACGGCGCGGGCAATCACAAGCTGTTCGATGTGTCGGCGTCGGCTCATCACATCTTCGATGGGATTACGTTTCGCAATACGGATGTGGCGATCTTCGCTGGGTTCAAGGAAGTGATTGGCGCGGTCGGGCTGACGGTGAAGAATTGCCGCTTTGAAGATATCGGCTTTGGTGTGTGGACTGAGTATGCGGGTTCGAGTGACTTCTACATTGCCGACAACATCTTCATCGGGCGGATGGAGCAGCGCAATTTGCTGGTCGGCTGGACGGGCCGCTATTGGCGCAGTGTAGGGCCTTATGGGTCGCACGAGGTTCGCAGCTATTACGCGGTGAAGGTGTATGGGCCGGGGCATGTGATCGCGCACAATGCGGTGGCGTATTTTCACGACGGCATCGGGATCTCAACGTACGGGACGCCATCGCAGAACCCGGATCGGCGGGCGTCATCGATTGACATCTATGGCAACGATGTCCATATGTCGGGCGATGACTTTGTTGAGACAGACGGCGGGGTTCACAACATTCGTGTGTACAACAACCGGGGTGTGAATGCGGCGCATGGCGGCTATAGTTCACAACCGGTATTTGGCGGGCCGGCGTACTTCATTCGCAACTTGCTGTACCACGTGCCGAGCGGCGTGGCGTTCAAGTTTTCGGCCAAGGCGGCAGGGTTGTTCGCTTGGCACAACACGATCATCGGCGAGCAGGTGGCGGGGGACCCTTCGTCGAACATGCACTACCGCAACAACTTGTTCATGGGACGCGATACGCCCGAGCGCGGCGTGATGACGTGGTCGAATGCGGGTCAGGCGTATAGCACGGACTACAACGGATTCCGCCCGAACAAGGGAGTGGCTGAACAGTATCGTTGGCTGGCTCCGCGTGACGGCGGGACGGCGTATGAGAGGCGTCCTGAAGACTGGCGCACGTTCTCGACGCTGGCCGAGTTTCGCGCGGCAACCGGGCAGGAGCGGCATGGGATTGAAGTTGACTTCGATATCTTTGAGGATATGACGCCGCCCGATCCGGCTAAGCGGCACGCGGTTTATCCTGCTCAGGATTTGAATTTTCGGTTGAAACCTGGGGGTAAGGCGGTTGATGCGGGGGTTGTGATTCCTACGGTGAATGAGGACTTTGCCGGGGATGCGCCGGATCTGGGGGCGTTGGAGGTGGGGCGGCCCGCACCTCGGTATGGTCCGCGTTGGCTGAAGACTCAGCCGTTCTATCAGTAGCCGATCTTCGCCCCAATCGACTACAGCAGCTTCTTGAACTGCTCGACGGTGAGGCCGGCATCCCGCACGATACCGCCCATAGTGACGGCGTGAACGGGATTGTTTCGCGGGATGGTAGCAAAGCGAACCCCGTCCGACATTACGATGTGCTTTCCCTCCCGAACGACCTTGAATCCGGCTTTCTCAAGGGCTCGCACGGCCCGGAGGTGAGGCACTCCGGGAATCTTCGGCAAGCTAAACCGCCACGTCGACTTCGCGCGTTTCAGAGCCTACGAATGACTCGCGGACTGCCGCTAGATACTCGCTGATGGCGGACTGGACATTGTCGAGTGCCTCGTCTTCGGTGGCGCCCTGGGACCAGCACCCGGGTAGTCCCGGACAGGAAACACTGAAGCCCTCGTCGGTCTGCTCCAGCACGACGGTGTATTTCATCACGTGACCTCTGCATCCAGTATAGGCGCGCAGCGCGGACTCGACGGTGAGGCGAAGCCGGGTTCGCTGGAGGTGTATACTGTGGCTGCTTCCAAGCCCATGAACCTTCTGTCGCAGCGTTTCCTCACCACCACTTGCCTATTGTTGATTGCGGTTCTGCTGCCCATCGGCGCCGGGGCGCAGACTTACGATCTGTTGCTCAAGGGCGGGCATGTTGTTGATCCGGGGAACAAAATTGACGCTTCGATGGACGTGGCGGTCACCGGGACTCGGATCGCTCGTGTGGCTCGGGATATCCCTGCGGATCAGGCGAAGAAGACGGTGGATGTGTCGGGGCTGTTGGTTGTCCCCGGCCTGATCGATCTGCACGGACATACTTTTGGCCCGGACGCGAGCCTGTTTCCGGACGACACGGCGCTGGTCACCGGTACGACCACGCTGGTCGACTGCGGCGGTCCGGGTTGGAAGAACTTTGAAGAGTATAAGGCGAAGATCGTCGACAAGGCGAAGACGCGCGTCCTGACATTTCTCAACATCGTCGGTGGCGGTATGCGTGACGAGAACGATGTCGATGACATGGACCCGGAGAAAACGGCGGCGAAGATCCTCGAATACCCGAACCTGATCGTCGGCATCAAGAACGCGCATTTCGGTGGAATGGGTTGGGTCTCGGTGCAGCGTGCCGTGGAAGCCGGACGGCTGTCGAATACGCCTGTCATTCTCGACAACCACATCCTCACAAAGTTCGACCGCGACACGCGGACGAAGCTTCTCGACATCCTGCGGCCGGGCGATATGCATACGCACTTCTACAACGACCGGCAGGTGGAGGTGCTCGATCGCTTCACGAAAAAAGTGCAGCCCTACATGCACGAAGCACGGCGGCGCGGCGTTCTATTCGACATGGGCCACGGTAATGGGAGTTTCATGTGGCCGGTCGCGACCGAAGCGATGAAGCAAGGTTTCCCGCCGGATACGATTAGCACCGACCTACATGCCCAGAGTATTTTCTCGACGCAGTCGGACATGCCGAATTGCATCACGAAGTTGATGAACCTGGGCATGGAGTTACAGGACGCGATCATGCGGTCGACGGTGAATCCGGCGAAGGCGATTAAGCGTTTTCCGGAACTCGGCACGCTTGGGGATGGCAAAGGCGCAGACATCACGGTCTTGCAATACGAAGAGGGTATCTTCGCCCTCAAGGACGCTTGGCGGAAGAAGCTGATGGGGACGAAGCGGGTGCGTTGTGTGCTGACGGTTCGCGATGGGGAGATTGTGTTCGACGAGGACGGGCTTGGTTTTCCGTTGTGGACGGACGCGGGGGAGGACGAGATGATCCAGTAGGTTTTCCGCGTGCTTCGCCCGCAGGCGCGCGGATTTTCCCTCCGCACCTCTGTCCCTGTTGTGGACGGATTAAAGAAGAAAAAGCCTTTCCTGCTATGGAGCGGCTCGGACCGCGATGGTAACGTTTTCTCGGCTGCGGAGTCTTGTGCCGTCGGGGCATTCGACCTCTATGACGATGGATACCGCTTCGCCGGGCGTTACATCTTCGGGAATGATGATATTGATCTGATTGAGGCCGACGCTCTGCGACTGGAGAACCGCGCCTAGGACTTGTGCCTCAAAACCGCCGACGAATACGCGCACGACCTTGTCCGTGACGGGAGATGTCCCCGGGGGCTGCGGTAGATCGCCGGTCTCTGGGACGGGGCTAACTGGGCCCAGGCCGTTGGCCCAGATCGTCGCGACGCCGCCGATGGCGGCGGGTTGGGTCACGACGCCTGTAATCGAACCTATCGGTTGTGCCCAAGAGCCCGAGATGACATCATCACCCTCCTGCATGAAGTTGGTGACGATCGCCTGCCTTGTGCCTGGCGGGTGCATATAGATCCCCGGCGAGGCCAAAGCGGCATTGGCTTCAAAAGGTTCGCTCCACACCTCGCTTGTGTCGTCTTTCCAGTGGACTTTGACTTCTACTTTGCCGCTGCTGACGTCGACGTCCCAGGGCACCTGCACGTTGGATTGGTCGAAAGCGCCGTCGAAGACACCGAAGAGTGCTCCGGGAATGCCGTTGAAGGTCACGGAGAAACCAGATAGGTTCTCGGTAAGAGGGATGGAGCTTGCGGTGGCGGTGATGTGTACGAAGTCACCGAACACAGAGACGATCGATCCCGGCGAGATCAGCGCCTGACCACCGGCCGCGTCGAGGACACCGGTGATCAGATGATCGCCGGCGGCGACGACCGGTAGGTCGACCCGCGGGCTTGTGAATACGTCTTCGCCGTCCTCGATGACCAGCTCGACACGGTAGACGAAATCCGGGTCGATCGGCAATGGCAGGTCCGCGGGGAGTCTAAACCCTACCCTATAGCCCCCGGCCCGCCCGAACGCCGCGGCGGAGAGCAGCTCGGCCTCCCTTACCGCTTTGTCCGCCCCGAGAACCATGACCTTCACAGCTGCGACGACCGCCTCGTTGTCTCCGCGGAATCCAGTCGGAACAGGGGGGTTCGTCAGTCCCAAGCCTGTTGTGAACGCTGTGAGCGTTTCGCCAGGCACGGCGCGGTTCTCGGCGGTGACGTCAAAGCCGCCATCCTTTCGAAGACTACTAATGGCAGGGGCAAAGCGCCGTAATTCCACGGTGACGGGTTGGGAGCGCGCGCCGGCAACTTCGACGACGACCTCTACGGATGAAGAAGCGGTCCCTTTGCCGACCAATGCCTCAAAGGGGATCTGAAAACTGGTGTCGGTCTCCGCGCTAAAGATCAGTGGAGCCGGTACGTTGTCGACCAGCACCATCGCGTTGCATGGCGGAATAACGGTGGGTAGAGGGTCGCCACTGGCGTTACAATTCTCCCCCGGGTTTGGTGACGCAGAGAGGTTCTGTCCGCCTAGGTTCGCCACCGCTCCTGGTGAAAGTTCGTCACCCAGTGAAAAGCCATTATTCACCCTCGTAATGAGGGGCAAGTTGCTGGGAGGAGGTGTCATCCCCGTTTCAACCGCTAGATTTTGCAGCGGGCTCGTGAAGACCTCTCCCTGATCCTCAATCACCAGCTCAACACCAAGGAGGGAATCCGGGCCAAGCGGCATCGGCAGGTCTTCGGGGAGAATGAACTCGACTCCAAAAAGACCGGGGTCAAACCCAGTAAGAGCTACAGCGGAGAGCACTTCGGCCTCCCTCACCTCGCCTGCGGCCCCATGGATCCAAACCTTGGGCTGGGCTACCAGGGCCTCTCCACTTCCCCTGAATCCAGCCACCACGGGGGGATCGGTCGGACCCAGACCGGCCGCGACGACTGTGAGCCTGTCGCCAGCAGCGGTGCGGTTCTCCAACAAAATAGGCTCACCGGATCGCACAAATTGTCCGAGCACAATTGTTGCGTCGCGGTAGCCCTCAAGGATCGTTGGGGCAAACCGCTGCGGTTCCAGCATGACGGGCTCGGATCGCACACCGGCGACGTCGACGACAATTTCAATCGGCGCGGGTGCCCCCTTGCTGAACACATCGAATGGGATCTGAAACTGAATCCTCGTCGCGCTATTGTTTCGTACGGGAGCCGGTTCGCCGTTGATCAGGACCATTACATTGCAGGGTGAAATGCTCGTTATCCATGGAATAGGGCCACTACAAAATTCTCCCGGCGTGGCGGAGAGGTTCTGCCCTTCCACCCTCGCCTGCACTCCAAGAGAGAGTCTTCCGTCAAACGAGTGGTTGTTGCGCACCGAATCAATAGCGGGCGCCTGCGCCGATAGCGTCGGGATGGCAACGAGGAAGAGAGCAATGGCTAGATATCGATGTTTCATGGGAACTGTCTCCTCATTTGAGCGGGGACAAGAGTCCGCAATCCTGGTAGCTGACGGAGAGCTTGCGGACAGGGGATTCCGGAAACCGAGCGAGGGACTTGGGACAGGCGAAAGCCTGATACTCAACGCGGCTTAGCCTAGCATTGGGGCATTCGAGACACAACCGCCCGTTGACGAACGGAATCGGGCGGCTGTGAGATCGGCCCGTCGAGGCGCACCACCGGCGAGGCGAGTTGCCCTGGCGGAGGAAAAGCCGCGGCCCTCAAAACCGAGATCCGTGTTACGGATTCTCCTTGAGAGGCGTCAACCGGTTCAACACGCTGACCGGGGTGGACAGGTACTTGGTCGAACAATGGAAGGGTTTGGAGGTACAGATTCCGGGAGCGTTGGAACCAATTTGTCACTGGCCAACGCGACGGGTGCGGGGCTGAGCCCGCTGGAACTGTTGTCTCGGAGAGGATGTGCGGCCCGCGAGATGGAGGCGGGGCATGGCCGGCTTGCGACCATGCCCGCCGGGGCGGTTAACCCGCGCCCTGTGTGACGTTGACGGCCTGGAGTCCCTTGGGACCCTGCTCGACGTCGAACTCGACGGTGGCGCCTTCGGCCAGGGAACGATAACCATCGCCCTGAATCGCCGAAAAATGTACGAACACATCTTCTCCGCTGGATCGCTGGATAAAACCGTATCCTTTGGATTCGTTAAACCACTTCACTACACCTTGTTCTGGCATGACTGAAAAATCTCCTCGTTGAAAACACGCTGTTGATCTATCGTTCTGATTCTTCCTAGGGTCTTGCAAGCGCTGTCAACGGGAGGTTGATACCTACCGCTTTCCGTTGTGCGAACAAAAAATTGGGAATTCAGGAACCAATACAACAGTCTATTTATTATCGCACGAGTTGGCGGCCCGTGTTGTCAACTCTTTCCAGAGATTAATTTGGCGGATTTTCGCGGGGTCCGACGAGGGCGTTCCAGGACTCGATGGCGTTGCCGCCGGGGTAGTGCTTGATCTCGATGCGGACGGAATGTTCGAGGACCTCGTGCTGGTGCTCGACGCCGAGCGGGTGCTGATAGCTGTCACCCTGTTCGACGATGCGCGTTTCCTTGCCGATGCGCATACGGACGCGTCCTTGCTTTTGGTAGCCGATGGAGTGGTGGTCGGGATGGACATGTAGGGTGTCGATGGCTCCCTTGGGGCGGGATGCCTCGAAGACGATGAGATGAGACGTGGCCATCAGGACTTTGACGGTATCGACGCCATCCACGTCGCGCGAGTACTCAGGGACGATGGTGAGGGGTTCGCGCTGGGAGCTGGGGACGAAGACCTTCTCGATGTCCTCGGGATGCATGAAGGCGACGGCGGCGGCGATGGAGACGGATTCGTTCATGGGGTTCTCTGTGATCGGCTTTACGCGGAATTATAGCGGGCAGGGCGAGCAGGCTGCCTGAGTGATATGCTTTCCCCGACATGGCTCTACGTTTGATCGAAGCGGTTGTGCCTGATGACCAAGCGGACGCGGCGCGTGAACTTTGCCAGGGCGACGCAATCCACGGCGTTTGGACTTACGATTTCGACGATGAGCATCGCGGCGTTCGAGTCCTGCTGGACGCGAAGGGGACGGAGGAGTTGCTTGACCGGCTGTCGCATCGGTTCGAAGGCCAGGAGGGTTTTCGCGCGCTGGTGTTTCGGTTGGAAGCCGTGCTGCCGCGGATCACCCCCAAGGAAGAGCAAGGGACGGAAAAGACGGAGCCGCAGTTCGGGCGGTCGCGGTTGAGCCGCGCGGAACTGTACGCGCAAGCGCAGGAAGGCGCGGAGTTGAACTGGGTATTCTTCGCGACGGTGTTGTTGTCAACGGTGGTCGCGTTGGTCGGGCTGCACCGCAACGACGTGGCAGTGATCATCGGGGCGATGGTGCTGGCGCCGCTGCTGGGACCGAATGTAGCACTGGCGATTGCAACGACGCTGGGGGACAAGGTTCTGGCGGCGGGAGCGTTGCGGAAGAACGTTTCCGGGTTGGTCTTGGCGGTAGCGGTATCGATTGCCGCGGGTGCGTTGCTGCCGATCGATCTCACATCCCCGGCCATCGTGGCGCGTACACAGTTGTCGCTGCCTGATTTGGCGTTGGCCGCATCGGCCGGCGTGGCGGGCGGGATTGCATTCACAACGGGCGTGCCGGCATCGGTGATCGGCGTGATGGTTGCGGTGGCGTTGCTGCCACCGGCGGTGGTGATGGGTGTAGCGGTGGGTTGGCAGAAATGGTCGATGGCACAGGGAACAGCGCTGTTGCTGGCCGTCAACGTGGTGTGCGTGAATTTGACGGCCGTGGCGACTTTCGCCGCACAGGGTATCTATCCGCGGCGCTGGTGGGAAGCGGACCAGGCTCGGCGGGCGACGCGGCGGGCGCTCTTCGCATGGGGGTTGTTGTTGCTTGTTCTGGTGGTGCTGGTGTTTGTTTCGCCGGTCGCTCTCGGCGGGTTGCAATGACCTACCGTTTGCGGCAATAGACTCTGTGTGAATCCATCGAGCCTCAAACGGTTGGGAAAGAGAGCCGTGCCACTGCATGGAAAGCGCTGTTCCCGTTCACTTCGGGGCCGGCCCCTTTTCGTTTATGCTGATGGGCAAGCTATGCGAGGAATCCTACTAAGTCTTGGCGCGTTTCTTCTGCTGAGCTGCGGATCGCCCATGAACGTTAGCGCACCCTCAGACGTTGCGATTGAGGTGGGACGTCCGTTCCCGAACCTCGTGCTGCCTTCGCTTGAAGACGGGCGACCGTCGTCGCTCGTTCAGTACCGGGGGAAGAAAGTACTGCTGCACGTCTTCGCGTCCTGGTGAGCAGGCTGCCGCAAGCACGTGCCCGGGTGGCATGAACAGATCAAAGACCTCTACGAATCCGGCGATCTGCAGATCGTCGGCATCATCCAGGAGCAGCACCCGGACCGCTGCCGTTTGTTCATGCAGTGGAAGCAGATGGATTGGCCGATTCTGGTCGATTCGTTGAACTTGCTTGAGATGTCGGCCGTGCCGGTGACCGTCGCGATCGACGAGCACGGGATTGTGCGGGAGAAGCGGCTGCGCGTGGACGCCGCAGACGACTTTCGCAATGGGTTCATGAAGACGGCGTTTCCAGCGCCGGAATCTGATGGAGCCGATGAGCCGCCGTCAGGTTGGCCCGTTGCCGTGAAGCCCGGGGATTCGAGTGACGCGCAGGGCTGGAGAGACTTCGGTGATTTGATCGTGCGGTCGAACGCGGTCGAACTGATCGACGAGGCGATCGCGGCCTACGAGCGGGCTATCGAGATGGAACCCGGCGATGGCTGGACCGATTTTCGGTTAGGCGTGGCGCTACGGATGCGCTATGACTTGGGCGATCGGCGAGACGGAGACTTTCAGGCGGCGGTTGATCATTGGAAAGCGGCGCTCGATATCGATCCGAATCAGTACATCTGGCGGCGGCGGATTCAGCAATATGGGCCGCGGCTCGATAAGCCGTATCCGTTTTACGACTGGGTTCCGCGAGCGCGGGAAGAGATTTCGGCGCGCGGAGAGACGCCGCCTGGGTTGGTGGTCGAGCCGGGCGGAGCTGAGTTCGCCGAACCGTTGAAAGAGCTTTCACGGGTGGAGGCGGTGGTCGAGCCGCCGGATGCCGGTGGACGGATTCATCGCGATGAGGGAGAGTTCGTCGCGTTGGAGACGGTGGTGGTGCCGGGCTCGATTCGTCCGGGCGAGGCGACACGATTCCATGTGAACTTCACGCCGCACGAGGAGATCAAGGCTCATTGGAACAACGAGGTCGACGGGCTGGAAGTTTGGCTCGATCAACCCAAGGGCTGCGAAGTAGACGGGGCACATCGGCGCGTGATGAATCCGCCGGTGGTGGTGAGCTTGGAAGAGCGCAAGGTGGAGTATGAGGTGCGTTGCGCGGAAGATGCGGAGGCGGGCTCGTATCCGCTGAGTGGGTATGCGTTGTATTACGTTTGTGAGGACATGAATGGGACTTGCTTGTATCGGCGGCAGGATTTTGTGAGTTCGGTTGAAGTGCGAGAGTAGCGCGTGTTTCGGCCCTTGCGGGCTGCGGGCTGCGGGCACGGCATGCGTGCCCCTACGTTTCGGTGGCCGGTTCCGGCCTAGAATAGGTTCAGCGTGACAGTAGATCGATCTTCTTGGCGGCGCTTGGCTGTAGGGCCCTGGGTTGTGCTGTTTGCGTTGCTCGCGGGAGTGTTGTCGGCGGCGGATGGAACGGTCGGGGCCTATTCACTCAGCGATGCGGGCGTATTTCTGAATCAGTATTGCCTGGCTTGTCATCAGGGCGACGGGGCCGCGGGGAAGTTTCACGTCGAGGGGTTGGATGCGTTGGAATCGTTTCGGATGCGGCCTGACCATTGGACGCGGCTCGTGGCGCGCGTTGCGAACAACGAGATGCCCCCGAAGGGCGCACCGGCGCCGGATCTCGATGCGCGCGAGGCGTTTCTTGATTGGGTGGAGACGACGTGGCGGAGCCAGGCTTGCGCCGCCGACCTGCGACCGCCGCCGAGCTTGATCCGGCGTTTGAACCGCGACGAGTACGCGGCGACGGTGATCGATCTATTCGACCTGCAGCTTGATTTCAGTGAAGAGTTCCCGGTGGATGGACCGGGTGGCGAGGGCTTTGACAATGCAGCGGAGACGCTGTTTCTCTCGCCCTTGCACTCGGAGAAATACATCGAGACCGCGAAGCTGGTTCTCAACGCGGCGTCGAAGGAATTCAAGTCACGAGAGAAGATCTTTGTGGCCAGGCCCGGCGCCGGCGTTACGGAAGAGGAAGCAGCGGATGAGATCCTCCGGGCTTTCCTTCCGAGGGCGTTTCGGCGGCCGGTGGACGATGAAACGGTCGCAAGTTATGTGGCTCTGTTCCGAGTGGCCCGCGAGGAGGGGCAGGACTTTGAGCCGGCGATCTTCTTTGCGCTACGCAGTGTATTGGTGTCGCCTCGGTTCCTATTCCACGTCGAGGCGGGCGCGGATGACCCGGAGCTGCGGCAGTACGAGTTGGCATCGAAGTTCTCGTACTTCCTGTGGGGCAGCATGCCGGACGAGTTTCTGTTGGACGTGGCGGCGGCGGGGAAGATGGACGACCCGAAGGTGCTGCGTCGGCTTGTCCCGAGGATGCTGCGGGACGATCGATCGCTTGCGTTCTCGGACCGGTTCGTTAAGCAGTGGCTGCGGACGCGCGAGTTGGATGGCGCGCAGGGCCCGGACCCTGAGTTGTTCCCTGAATACGCGACGAATGAAGAGTTGCACTCGGATGTTCTGCTGCAACCGGTGTTCTTTTTCCAGTACGTGCTGCGTGAGAACAAGTCGCTGCTGAACTTTCTGGATTCGGACTATACGATTCTGACGAGCGCTCTGGCGAAACATTTCGGCGTAGTGCCGGTGGAACAGACGTCGAAGAATCCGGAATGGAGGCTGCTGCCCCAGGGCTCGAATCGCGGTGGACTATTGACGATGCCGGCGGTGCTGGCGGTCTCGTCGCATCCGTATCGGACGAGCCCGGTGTTGCGGGGGGCGTGGATTCTGGATTCGATTCTGGGAACGCCCCCGCCACCTCCGCCGCCGGATGTACCGGAGTTGGACGATAAGCAGGAGGGCGAGACGCCGAAGTCCATTCGGGAACTGCTGGCACAGCATAGTGCGAATGCGGCTTGCGCAAGCTGCCATCAACGGATCGATCCGCTTGGGTTCCCGCTCGAGAACTACGATGTCGTCGGACGCTGGCGCAACGAGGACAATGGCACGGCGATCGACTTTTCGAGCGAGTTGCTGGATGGGACACGCATTGAGGGTCCGAGAGGGCTAAAGAAGGCTTTGCTGGACCGACGCGAGCTGTTTATTCGCAACCTGACGAAGAGAATGTTGGGGTATGCTGTAGGGCGTGGGCTGACCCCGGCCGACGCCTGCGCGGTGGAGACGATTGTCGATCGCGTGGAAGAAGCCGATTTTGAATCCTGGGCGCTGGTCCGCGAGATCGTGTTGAGCGCGCCGTTCCAGGAGCCCTAAGCAGAGGCACAGCGATGAACTTAATCCGCACCAAACCGATGTCACGCCGCACGTTGTTGCGCGGTGTAGGGGCGGCCGTCGGGCTGCCGTGGCTGGAAGCGATGACCCCGGTGATCGGGCGAGCGGCCACTCCAAAGAGTCCGATGCGGATGGCGGCGCTCTACATGCCGAACGGCGCTTTCCCGCTGACGTGGACGCCGGAATGTCCCGGGCGCGACTACCAGTTGACACCGTCGCTGGAACCGCTTGCGGATCTTAAAAGCGAAGTGGCGGTGCTAAGCAACCTGTGGAACGAGCAGTCGAAGGACGGCGACGGTCACTACGTTAAAGAAGCCGCGATCCTGACTTCCACGCGTATTAAGAAGACGCAGGGCGCGGATATTCGCAACGGCGTTTCTGTGGATCAGGTAGCGGCGAAGAGCGTCGCGCATCTCACGCCGCTGCCGTCGTTGGAACTCGGCATTACGCCGGTCGCGGTGGGTAATGACGCGGTGGTCGGTTATACGCGCGTCTACGGTTCGCATATTTCGTGGAGCGGTCCGACGACGCCGTTGGCGCGCGAGCTAAATCCGAAGGCCGTGTATGAACGGCTGTTCCGGGCGGCGAACGGTTCGGGGGCTGACGAAGCGAAATTGGATTCGCTGTTGCTCGACCGCGTCCTCGGGGACGCGAAGCAGTTACGGCGCAAGGTGGGCAAGGAAGATCAGGTTCGGATCGATGAGTACTTGTCGGTGATGCGTTCGCTGGAAGAACGGCTTGCGCGCGCGAATGATCCGGGACGCGACTCTTGGGAAGCGCGTGCGCCGATTGATGCCGAGACGCCGCCGACGGACCGTCCGTCCGGTCACTTGGAGCACGTTCGCTTAATGCTCGACATGATTGCGCTCGGGTTCCAGACGGATACGACGCGCGTGAGCACGTTCATGTTTGGAAACGCGGTGAGCAACGTGAGCTTCCGGTTCCTCGACGATGTCGATGCCGGGCATCACGACGTTTCGCACCACGCCAACAAAGACGACAAGCTCGACCAGTACAAGATCATCAATCGCTGGCACGTTGAACAGTACGCGTACCTCCTGAAGCGACTGGCATCGATGCGCGAGGGCGAGTCGACCGTGCTCGACAACTCGATGATTCTGTTTGCGTCGGCGCTGGCGGACGGGCAGAAGCATGATCCGCACAGGCTGCCGATCTTGCTGGGCGGACGCGGCGGCGGTCAGATCGATACGGGTCAGCATCTGGTTTACGGCAAGGACCATCAGTTATCGAACCTGTATGTTTCGATGCTGGATGCATTTGGCGCGCCGGTTGAGCGGTTCGCTGACAGCACAGGCCCGCTGGCGGGCTTGCTGCATACGTAATCCGATATGGATTTTCCTTTTAGGCTCTTGCGGGGCCATGGGCATGGCGTGCTGTGCCCCTACGTTTACGTTTGGGGCTGGTTGCTGATTGTTGGGTTGTATGCGCCGGCCCTTGCGGCTTCGGCGGCGGTAGACCTTACGGGGACTTGGATGGCGTTGATCCCGGCTTCGGGGCGGCGGTTTGCGTATAACATCGAGTTCCGGCTGGTTCAGAAGGGCGGCTCCCTGAGCGGGAAGCTTTACGGCGATGGATTCAGTAGCCCGATTGTCGAGGGCAGCGTGAACGAGCGCGGCGAAGTGGAGTTCGTTATCGAGACACGCGAGCAGGCCGGCAATCAGGTCAACATCGTCGAGTACCGTTTCAAAGGCGTGGTGTGCGATGACGGCATCGAGATTACTCGTGAACGGGCCGCCGCGCGTGATGCCGTAAGCGGAGCCTCCACACCGGTGCGGCGACCGGACGATACCCCCGAAGAGGATCGCCGGCGACGCTTCAAGAGCTTTCAGCTCGAGCGTTTGTTCTAGCCTTCCGCGGGATTACACCCGCGCCTCTTTCTCTTCTGGCATCAACCGCGTTGCTTGAGCAGGTCCCGAATCTCGCCGAGCAGCACTTCCTCTTTGGAGGGCTCTGGGGGCGCGGCTGGCTTCTCTTCTTCCTGCTTCTTGAGCCGGTTCATCTGCTTGACGACCATGAAGATGGCAAACGCAACGATGATGAAATCAACGATGGTGCTTCCCCACGCTCCGTAGTTGATCGTCACCTGGTTGGCCTCTTTGGCCGCTTCGAGGGTGGCGAAGTCACCACCGCTCAAGTTGATAAACAGGTTGGAGAAATCGACATCACCGATCAGCAACCCGATGGGCGGCATCAGGACGTCGCTGACGAATGACGAGACGATCTTTCCGAAGGCGCCGCCAATCACGATACCGACCGCCATGTCGACAACATTGCCGCGCATGGCGAAATCCCTAAACTCTTTCAACATGCTGCTCTCCTCCTCGTAACGCTAAAGCGTTTGCGGAGCCATGATACCCGATCCGCGCGTTGAAGCGGGCCGGGGTCGGCGATTACTCCGCGCGAATGGGGCGGCCGAACAGGTCTAGCTGGTCGCGTGTGGGCGGTGCGCGGCGAGCCCGAGGGGCCCGGCGGATCGGACTACCGATCACTCCGAGCACCTTGAGTTCCGACAAAGCGGCGCGCGGAACGAAGACTCGTTGGGTGTTCGCGTTGGGGTCCGGGGGCGTGACGGTAATGCCTCGTTCGCTCAACTGCAGCAGGTTGTTGGGGATGATGCCTTCGAGGATTTCGCCATCACGCAGGTTGAGTCGCACCCACAGGCCGTCGGATTTCGGGCGAGCCCCGAAGGTCTTGCGCTGCTTGGGGTCGGGCTCATCCTCAAAGTCGCGCACGAACGAGACGGTGCGGACTTGGTCATAGGGGATGACCTGAAGTTGGGCGGCGCGATCGAGGAACTCGATGCTGTCGGCCCTCAGGTAGGTCTGCGGGCTGACGTAGCCGTGGATCAGGCGTTCGTCAAAGCAGCGAACGCTGACCTTCTTTGTTGTTGATCCAGCCAAAAGGCAAGCCGCTCATTTGCGCCCCGCGGGAAGGAGCGCCCCTTTGTTTCCAGGTGCTACGTTGTCTTCAATGCTAGTACGGATGCAGTCGAACCGTCAAGAGAAAACGGCGTGTAAGTTATTCATTTTGCTACTGTTGAGTTGATGTCGGCAGCGCCGGTCGAGGAGTTTCTGTTTTACTGCCGCAGTGAGAAGGGGCTGGCGGGGAACACGCTGGCGGCGTATCGGCGGGATCTTGAGAAGCTGTCGGGATACTGTGCGAAACACGAGCGGGACGTACTCGAAGCGGGCGCAGATGACGTTCGCGGATTCGTGGATTCGCTCTATGCCGCGAAGCTGACGGGCCGATCGATTGCTCGACACATTGCGAGCGTACGCAGTTTCTACAAGTACTACCTTGCCCGCGGACGCATCACGGAAGACCCGGTCGCGGATATCGCCTCGCCGAAGCAGTGGAAACGGCTTCCGAAATTCTTGACGCTCGACGAAGTAGATCGCTTGCTCGCCGCGCCGGACGAGAGCAAGCCGCTGGGGCTGCGTGACCGGGCGATGTTGCAACTGCTGTACGCGACGGGCCTGCGGGTTTCGGAATTGGTGTCGGTCGAGCAGCGCAGTTTGAACACGGAGATGGGTTTTCTGCGGCTGACGGGCAAGGGCGGAAAGCAGCGGCTGGTGCCGGTCGGGCGGGAGGCTCTCGCGGCGATTGAAACATATGTTAGTAGTGGCCGCCCGGGGATACTGAAAGGAAAAGCGTCCGGATTTCTGTTCGTGAATGCGCGGGCAAACCGCATGACGCGACAGAATTTTTGGATGCGACTGAAGCGCTATGGGCTGGACGCGCGGATCATGAACCCGTTGACACCGCACGTCATGCGGCATAGTTTCGCGACCCATCTATTGGAGCGCGGCGCCGATTTGCGGAGTGTACAGATGATGCTGGGGCACTCCGATATTTCGACGACGGAGATTTACACGCATGTGCTTCGAGAACGGCTGCGGAAAGTGTACGATCAGCATCATCCACGGAGCTAGCTGCATTGATTGGCGAAAGGATTTAAGGATTGCGGATCATCACATTGATAGCAAGCGCAACAGAAATTGTTTGTGCATTGGGGCTGGAAGAGTTTCTTGTGGGGCGGTCGCATGAATGCGACTTCCCCAAGTCGATCGCGGAATTGCCTGTTTGCACACGGCCGCGGTTCGAGGTGGCGGGGACTAGCCGTGAAATTGACGAGCGCGTCAAGGCGCTGCAGAAGAAATCCCTCGTCGAGGATGCACTCGGTGTCTACGAAGTGTTCCCGGAAAAGCTTCGCGAGTTGCAGCCAACGCATATCGTGACGCAGGCGCAGTGCGATGTGTGCGCGGTGAGTCTGCGGGATGTGGAGCAGGCAGTTAAACAGGTGGCGGACTGCGACGCGGCGATCATCTCGTTGCAGCCGAACAATCTCGCCGACTTCTGGGCGGATCTATGCCGTGCGGCATCCCTGTTGGGTGTCACCAGGACTGGGGTGCAACTCGTGGCGGACTTGCAATCGCGAATGGACGGAATCGAGTTTGAAACGCGGCCTCTGCCGCTGGCGGCGCGTCCGACGGTCGCCTGCATTGAGTGGGTCGACCCGTTGATGGCGGCCGGGAATTGGACGCCCGAGTTGGTGAAGATGGCCGGCGGCGAGAACCTGTTCGGAGAAGCCGGGAAGCATTCGCCTTGGATGACGTTCGAGGAGTTGCGCGAGAAGGATCCGGCGGTAATCGTAATCGCGCCGTGCGGTTTCGATTTGACGCGCACGCGTGAGGATGTCCCGTTGCTTCAGGCACAGACGGGTTGGGCGGAGTTGCGGGCGGTCCGCGAGGGGCGGGTGTATCTGGCGGATGGGAATCAGTATTTCAATCGGCCGGGGCCGCGACTGGTAGAGTCGCTGGAGATTCTGGCGGAGATGCTGCATCCGAAAAGATTCCAGTTTGGGCATGAGGGCACGGATTGGGAGCGAGCTTGATAGGTACCGATTGATCCTCGCATTTGGATATAATGATACCAGCCATGGTTGAGACAAATCTTGTTGTCGATGTGCTCGGCGGCCGAAAGGTGATCGGGCGGCGCGTGCGTTCGCAGATCGAGCTGATCGAGGTGATCGAGCGTGGGTTTCCCAAGGAGACTCTCCGGAACGTGGCGGCCCGGGCGTTGGACGATCCGGCGGCGCGACGGGAGTTAATCTTCCAGGTTGTTCCGGAAGCGACATACAAGCGACGGCGCGAGCGGTTGTCACCGGCCGAAAGCGAGCGCACTGAGCGGTTGGCGCGTGTGATCGCCATCGCGGAGTACGTGTGGGACGACCACGAGGACATGCGCCGTTTTCTGATCACGCCGCACCCCGAGTTGGGAGACCGAACGCCTTTGGCCGCCTGCGCGACGGAGCTCGGCGGCCGGCAGGTTGAGTCGGTACTGACCAAGATATTCCATGGCCTACCGGCTTAGGAAACCTTTCGCCGCGTTTCGCATCGCGGATGGCCGCCGGCCGGTTTTCGACGCGAGCGGCGCGGCACTATTCGGCGGGCGATGGAACTCAGCGGGGCGGCGCGTGATCTACGCGGCGGAAACGTATTCGGGAGCGCTCCTCGAACGGTTGATTCACTCGAATATCGGGCGCGTTCCAAAGCATCACGTGTGGGTGCGGATCGAGATTCCGGCGGGCGTTCGCGTTGAGGAGATTCGCGAAGAAGAGCTGCCTGGTTGGGCGGACGCTGATGAGTCGGCGAGCCGGCGGTTTGGCGATCAGTGGTATGACGAAGGACGATCGGCCGTGCTGCTCGTCCCGTCCGTTGTGAGTCGGGTAGAGCGGAACGTGGTGATCAACGAAGCGCACCCAGAGTTCGGGGAGATCTCCGCGCAAGTGCCGCGGTCCGTCGTTTGGGACAAGCGGCTTTTTGGAGGCATGGAAAACCGCGAACGCAATCGCTAGAGGAATGGGGCTCGACATGTTCGATGAAGGGCATTCTGGCGGCGCTCGAAGCGGCTCGTGGTTAGTCGAGGTTTTCGCCCGACGACGACAGAGTGAGGCGGCCGTGCTTCACGCCTTTCGTACTGATGAGGGTATTGGCGATGCGTTGGACGTCCGCCGCCTTGCCTTTGACCAATAAGACCTCAAGGCAGTTGTTGTGATCGAGGTGTACGTGGAGCGTCGACAGGATGGCGTCATGGTGGTCGTGCTGGACGTCGAGAAGTTTGTCGCTCAATTGCCGGACGTGATGATCGTATACCAGCGTCACTGAGCCGACGACTTCGCTTTCGGGCGATTTCCACGCCTCCTCGACAAGTTCGTTGCGAATGAGATCTCGGAAGGCTTCCGAGCGGTTGGAATAGCCGCGCTGCTCGATCAATTGGTCGAACTTTTCAAGGAGATCGGCGTCGAGGGCAACGCCGATCCGGGTGAGATTACTCATTTGGTAGCAGGGTACAGCAGAGCCAGAACCGGCGCAAGTTGAGCCTGCGGGCACGGTATGCCGTACCGCTATTTTCGATGTCTACTGATCGCTAGCAGCAGGGACATCGCGCACTAGGCGCAGGCCGTTCCAGCGGTATTGCCGCGTAGGGCGCTCGCCGTGACGCAGGGCCGGATGGAGTAGGTCGGCCATATCGGCGTAGCCGCCGCCGCGCAGGACCCGATGGCCCGGGGCGTCGGGTGATTCCCGGCCGTCCGACGGATCGTAGAAATACGGCTTGAGCATGGTCGACGTCCACTCCCAGACATTGCCGTGCATGTCGTGGAAGCCCCAGTGGTTCGCCTCTTTCTCGCCGACTGAGTGTGTCGAAAACGCATCGATCTTGCGGAAGTCGACATCGGGGGAAGATGAGCTGGAGTTCTCGCGGTACCAGGCGTAGCGCGCTAGCTCGAAACCCTTGAAGAGTCCACCGCCGGCGCGCGCGGCGTACTCCCATTCCGCTTCCGTCGGGAGACGAAAACCGTTACTCGGTACCCGTAGGTTGAGCTTGCCGATGAACTCCTGGGCGTCGTGCCAAGAAATACGCTCTGCGGGTAGGTGGCCGTCACCTTTGTGCTCACTCGGGTTTGCGCTCATGACGGCTTCCCAGTCCGCTTGGGTAATTTCGAACTTGCCTAAGTAGAAAGGTTTGACAGTAACGGTGTGGACGGGCTGCGATTCCTTGAAATCTTCGGCGCCGATATCGAAGTCACCGCCGGGCACGAGTCGCATGACGATGTCTGTGCCGGTGACTTTGACTTCGAGGGGCAGTCCGGTGACGTCGTCGTATTCGTCTCCGACGATCTCGAAGCCGGGCATCTCGGGTGAGAGGCGACGTTCGCAGAAGGCGATTCTCTCGATCGTCTTCGCGTCGCCGGGACGCAACGCTAGCGCTTCTTCAAAGACGCCCTTGGCGGCGGCCCAGTCCTTTTCCGTGACGAGGCCCTCGGCGCGTTCGATCATCTCGCGAAACTGGGCGAGGCGCGCTACTTCTTCATGGATCGGATGGTTCGAGCGGTCGCCCTCGAAGGTCTGGAGTTGCTGCGGCTTGGTGAGCGAATGCTGGTTGTGACAAGAAGTGCAGTCGAATGTTTGCTTCGTGGAAGGGCAGCCTTGCGTGTGACAACTTGAGCAGAGTCCGTCGGCTGCTTCGCCGCGGGGAAGACGGTCTGGGCTGACCTCGTTGCGCTCGTTCGCGACATGGGCCGCGCTGGGTCCGTGGCAGACCTGGCAGTTGGTTCCCGCCTCGACGTGCGCCGAGATCTGCCATTCGAGCACCGAGACAACGTGGCAGCGCGAGCAGACGCCAGCTTGCTTAAGGTCGGACTGGGCCGGCACCTTCGCGACAAAGGCGCAGAGCGCGAGCAGGACGACTCGCGATATTAGGATGCCGTTCCGGTTCACGCCCGGAACTCGCGGTCGAGCCAACGGTAGTGCGGCGGCAGCCATCCCGGCCCCATGGCGTCGGCAACCTTGCGGGCGGCCTTGAGCGTGCTTTGCTCGTCACGATTGAGAGTCAGCGAGCGTTGCAGTGCCTGATAGTTGTCTTCGACCATGTAGTCGTCGAACATACCCGGCATGGCCGAGGCCATGAACGGCCGCGTGTAGACGAACCGCAGCGCCGCTTGGCAGAGCGTTTCGTCGGGTGTGCGCTCGAGGCTCTTGGTCAGCTCGGAGACGACGGCGGGCGGCAGCGGGCGATGGTTGTCGCGGTAGAGTCGCATGTTGTGGTTCTCGGGCTTGCTGCCGGGGCGGGCCAGAGGATCGAGGTTAACGATGGAACCCGCCGAGAGCGGCTTGATGGCGATGAGGCCGACACCCTTCTTCCGCGCCGCCGGAATGAAGTCCGTGTAATCGGTGCGCGCGTGGATGAAGTTGTACGGAAACATCACGTAGTCGAGGTCCTCGAATTCCTCAAGGGCGCTCATCATGACGGCTTCGCTGTGGGTTGAGATGCCGATCGTCCGCAGCTTGCCGGCCTTCTTGGCTTTGCGCAGGACATCCCAATCTTCGAGGTCTTTCGGGCTTACGCTCTTCCCGGCCGCTAGATAGATACGGTACATATCGACGTGGCCGTAGAGCTTCGCGGCGCGGTCAATATTTTCGCCGACGAACATTGGGAACTGACGGCAAACCGAGACGAGCACTTTGTCGCGGCGTGGCTTGACGACGCGGGCGACGGGTTCCCACTGGCCGTTGTTCTCGTAGGTGTCGACCATGTTGACGCCCAGGTCGAACGACCGCGCGAGCTGGCGGTCGCGGCGCTCCTGACCCTCGGGGTTCAGGACGCGTCCGTGCTTGGCGGCGACCTTGTAGGCGGGGTCGGTATGCGACCCGAACGACAGCAGGGATAGGTACAGTTCGCTGTTGCCGAGTTGGCGGTAGACCATCCCGCCGCGCCTGAATTCTTTGACGGGCTCGATCGCGGCGGCGGGCAGCACGGGAGCGGCGGCCATGGCGGCGGAAGCGGCGAGAAATCTGCGGCGAGACAGGCAGGGTTTCATGTGGGAAATTGTACCATCGCTCCGTTGGTTCTCGAAGCGCGTGGGGATACGAAGATCACTAGTTGAATGCCCCAAAACGGCCGATAGGACTAGTAATGGGCCAACCGCTGGAGGTACCTCAACTTACCGTTATCGACGGCAAAGCGCCTTCGCTCACCAACGAGCAGCGCGCCGCCGTCACCCTCTTAACAGGGGTGGTGCGCGGACTGTCGTCCGACCAGCTTCTCGTATTGCTCCGACTGATCGAGGAGTTTCGTAAGGACGGCTGCCTCGAAAATCTGCGCGAAACGGACCTGCCGCCGCTGCGGATTCTTGCGGAAGTCCTCAGCGGCTGGGACAGCGACGGGGTGTACGAGTTTGCCCGCGCCTGGACGAGTACGCTGGTCGCACGTGAAGACGGTTTCGACTGGCTGACGTCTGGCGCGGACGAGAAGGAGTATCACCGCGACCGGATTGCTGAAGAGATGGAACGGCGCGGGGTTCGGCTGGGTTAGCGAGAGCGCCGCGCTACTTCACACCGAAACAATACAGCGCCTTGGAAGTGCGGACGTAGAGTTTGTCGTCTACGATGGCCGGTGTTGCGTAACACTCACTATCCATCTTGTTGGCCGCTAGGACTTCCCACTGTTTGCCGTGACGCAGCACGGAGATGACGCCCAGTTCGCTGGTCATGAAGACCTTGCCATCGGCTGCGACGGGTGACGCAAAATAGCGATCGAGCGCGTGGGGTAGACGGCCTTGCTTCAACACCTTGCCCGTGCGTTTGTCGAGGCTGGTGACGATGCCGCCGTCTTTGACGAGGTAGACCACGTCGCCGTAGAGCAGTGGCGACGGCACGTTCGGCAGGGTTTTATAGTGCTGCCACTTCACGGCGGACTTGGTCATGTCACCGCGGCCACCGAGCTTGATGGCCTGCATCGAGTTGACGGATTTGCGCTTAGCGCGCCAGATCTCCCAGTCCCCGTTCTCCATATGATCCGTGCGGTCGAGATCGTAGGCATACCAATTATTCTTCGCCCGGTCACCAAACAATGCCTCGGCCTCGTTCGCGGAGAGGCGTCCGTCACCGTCGGTATCGTATTGGCCCAGAATCTCTTCGAACGGCGGAACATCTTCCTGGTTGCCAAGGTCCGCCATGCCGGCCCAACCCAGCACGTAGATGGTGTCTTCGTCCATCACGGGCGTGGGCTTCATCTGCCAGGTGAGGCTGCGAACCCACCAAACTCTTTCGCCGGTTTCGACGGACCTCCCCTGTAGCTCGAATGAGCCGGGGATGAGGAACTGCAGGCCACTCCCGTCCGGCGGATTCCATAAGACGGGTGTTGCATAGCCGCGATTGGCGATGGGGCGGTCGTGCTTCCAGGCGACCTCGCCGCTGTCCGCATCAACACCGACGACGAATGAACCGGTCTCGGAATCGCACACCATGATGATCTTGCCATCAGCCAGGATGGGAGACGCCCCGATGCCGAACGGGTTATTGAAAGGGCCCAGCGGCACGCGCCAGCGCTCGTTGCCGTCCGGCCCATATGAGATAAGACCGAGGTCTTGGAAGAATACGAAGACGTTCTTTCCGTCGGTCGCGGCGGAAGGCGCGGCCGGTCTGTTGGGATCACGAAGGGGCCCCTCGCGGTCCCGCGTGACTTCGCGCCGCCACAGTACGCGGCCCGTCGATCGGTCGAGTGCGATGGTGTAGAGGTTTTCGCCTTCGAATCCCGTGAGGAAGATGGCGTCTTGCCCGAAGACGGGTGAAGAATTGCCGTCGGGGAGATCGGTCTTCCAGGTGACGTTCTCATCGGGGCCGAAGGTTGTCGGCAGACCGGTCGCGTCGGCAACGCCAGAACTATTTGTGCCCCGGAAGCCGGACCAATCAGCACCAGCGAGCGTCAAGACGGAGATCGAAGCGAAGAGCGCCGTTGGTAGAAGTAGCTGAATCCGCATCGTGTCCCAAGTTTAGTCCACGAGCGCCGCAGGTGAACTGCTCTGATCCCGCGGGCCTTCACCGCCGGTCTTCGTAGCTGAACACGACTTCACCGAACGTGTTGATGTAGGCGAACTTGCGGCTGACGTCTGATAGACCATCTTTGCCGATGGCGAAGAGCTGGACATGAGCCAAGCCTTTGAAGAAGGGGCTTGCCTGGGCAAATCGACCCGGGAAGGCCTGCTCTCCTCTCGTGTCGATGAAGTGGTAGCCCGTTTGTTCGACCGGAGCAAGGCCATCCGCAAAATCTTCGGCCCTCTCGAAGATCGGGTGTTTTACGTATGCTCCAGAAGTGTCAATGAAACCGAACTTACCCCTGACACGCACTCTCGCCAAGCCGTCGGAAAACGGCCAGGCGTCGTCAAATGAAGGCTTGATGACCGTCCGACCTTCCGAATCGATGTACCCCCACTCGCCATCAACGCGAGCGGGAGCCATTTCCTCGCCGTAGTCCCTAATTCGATCGAACTCACGGTCCAGCAACTTGCCCGACTTGTTGACAAAGGTGTACTTGCAAAAAGGCAAGCCCTCAGCCTCAGGGGTTCCCCATGGCAGCACTCCGACTTTTCCACAGGCATGATCGGAGACATACCAGCAAGGCTCGTCAACGACGACGACACGGGCCATTCCCTCAACAAACTTCTCCGCTTCCAAGAACCGAGGCTCGATAGCAAAATCACCATTCCTGTCGATATAGCCATACTTCCTGTTCACTCGGATACGAGCGAGCCCATCCGAGAAGGACGACAATTCCTTGTCCCGTGAGAAGCGCGGCGAGATTGCGAATTCACCGCTGCTGTCGAGGTAACCCCGCAGCCCCTCCTCTTCTTCCATTGCACCTGCCAAGCCCTCCGAGAAATCCCAGCCGAAATAGAAATCCTTATCGAAAGCTCGCTTACCCTCGCGGTCAACGTACTTCCCCTCGCTGAGGTCCGTGGTCTCAAGTAGGCCCGCGTGAAACTCGCCGCCGCCGTTGCCCCAGGCTTCGAACGTAGGCGGGATCACAACTGTGCCACTCCGGTCGATATATCCTGCCTTGCCTTGCACAACGAATCGATATAGCGGATCGGCATCTTGGCTCCGAGGGATCCAGATCAGATATCCTGACTCGCAAGCCAGCGCGAGTTGAGTGGCTGCAATAAGCAGGAGAACAGTGCGGGCTGCTACGTGGTACATTCGTCACGCTCCCAGATCGAATGGGCTAGAAACTTCTCTTCACATTATCCATCCTGCGCGGCAGTAGTCCTCGATCGAACTGTCAGAGGCAAGGGCGATGGCCAGCCCTCACGCGAGGATGTCGTGGATGGGATTGCCGAAGTCGATGTCGAGGCGCTTGCGGCCGGGGACTTCGAGCTTTCGTCCGTCGAGGCCGAGTTGGTGCAGAACGGTGGCGTGAACATCGGTCACGTAGTGGCGATTCTCGACGGCGTGGAATCCGAGTTCGTCGGTCGCGCCATGGGTGACCCCGGGCTTAATGCCGCCGCCGGCCATCCAGACAGAGAAGCCGAAGGGATGATGATCGCGGCCGGATGCGCCTTCGGCTCCGGGCGTGCGGCCGAACTCGGTGGCCCAGACGACAAGAGTTTCGTCGAGCAGGCCGCGCTGCTTGAGGTCTTTGAGGAGTCCGGCGATAGGCTTGTCGACCCGCGGGCACAGATCGTCGTAGCTCTTCTTGATCTGGCGGTGGGCATCCCACTGCCCTGCCCCGGCATTGCCGCCATGGTAGAGCTGGACGAATCGTACGCCGCGTTCGGAAAGCCGCCGCGCCGCCAGACAGACTTCGCCAAAGGGTTGCGTAGCGTCTTCGTCGATGCCGTAGAGCTTCTTGGTGGCAGCGCTCTCCTGCTTGAACTCCAACGCTTCCGGCACCGACATCTGCATGCGGAACGCCAACTCGTACGACTTGATGCGGGCGCGCAGGGCCGGGTCGTCGGGGTACTCCGTGCTCGAAATCTTGTTGAGCTTCTGAAGCAGCTCGAACTCGCGCTTCTGCTCTTGCCGGTACATGTCGGGACCGGGCGATGCGAAGGGCAACGGGTTCGCTGGATCGACATCGATACCGATGCCGGCATGCTCAGGGCCTAGGTAACCTGAACCGTGTGTGCCGTCGCCGCCACAGCAATCGGCGGGCGGCTGTCCGAGAACAATGTAGCTCGGCAGGTTGTCGTTCAACGAGCCGAGCCCGTAGTGCACCCAGGAACCAACGGTGGGCAGATAGCCGAAGAAGATGTGGCGGCCGGTGTGAAACTGTAGCTGCGCGCCGTGGTCGTTGTCGGTCGTCCACATCGAGCGGACGACGGCGAGATCGTCGACGCATTCGCCGACATGCGGCCACCAGTCACTGACCTCGATGCCACTCTCGCCACGTTTGCGATAGCCGGACTGCAACGGGAAGAGATTCATGCGGAGGTGCCGCGTGTTACCGGCTTCGATCGGCTTGACGTTGTCCTTGACGAAACTCGACGTCAGGACATCTTTGTGCGGTGTCTCGGCGATAGTCTTGCCGGCGTACTTGTTGATAGCCGGTTTCGGGTCGAAGCTCTCGATGTGTGAGACTCCACCGATCATGAAAATCCAAATCACACGCTTAGCCTTGGGCGCGAAGTGGACTTGACCGTCGGGCGGCGTCCAGATATCCGGCGGCGTGGCGGCGTTGATTCCTTCCCGCGCCAGCAGAGCGCCGAGCGCCAGGCCGGTGAAGCCCATCCCGGTATCAGCGAGAAAAGTGCGTCGACTGGGGTTGGGGCCGCAGCATCCGGTCGTATCGAGTGGCGGTGGCGGCTTTTTCATAACCTGTTAGCGGATCGTCACAAACTCGTTGTGGTTGAACATCACGTGGACGAAGCTCTCGCGCGAGCGATGGTGAGGATCGGACGCCGGCGGAACCTTCTCGTTCTTTTCGCCCGTGTCGAAGGGTTTCAGATCCGACGCCGAGGCATAAAGCTTGGCTTGCTCACGAATGTAGTTCTGGGATTCTTTACCTTCATCGGCTGAGGGCGGACGGCCGAGCAACAAGTCGAACGCATTGCGAACGAATTCCGAGTCCGCGCTCTTGGCTTCTCCGACTTCGTCATTGAGGACACCGGTCAACACGCGCGACATCTGGAAGCTAAGCGGACTGTTCGAGAGCGAGAGCGCCTGATGCGGCGTGATGCTCTCGCTACGGCGGAAGCATTCGTTCGGACTGGCGGCGTCCCATAGGCTCAGGAACGTCATCTGCGTATCGGGTGTGTGCTGAAAATAGAGGCTACGGCGGAACAGCGACTGGCCGTCCTCGGCAGGAATTTCCGGGCCGCCCATCTTAGAGTCGAGTTGACCGGACAAGTAGAGCAAACTGTCGCGAACAGCTTCGGCTTCCATGCGGCGCGTGTTCATGCGCCAGAGATAGATGTTGTCCTGATCCTTTGCTCTATTCGGATTGTCGGCGTCGCCCCACGACTGCATGCGATAGGTGCTACTGGTGACCATCAGCCGATGCAGGTGGCGTTGGCTCCAGCCGCTCTTCATGAATTCGATGGCAAGAAAATCGAGCAACTCAGGGTTCGATGGCGGCTGCCCGCTGGAACCGAAGTTGAACATGGTGGGGACGATGCCCTCGCCGAAATGCCGTAGCCACATATGGTTGACGGCGACGCGGGCCGTGAGCGGGTTCTCCTCATTGGCGATCCAACGCGCGAGCGCGGTGCGGCGTCCGGTGGTTGTCCGGGGATATTCTTCGCCGATCGATGTGTAGGTTTCGCCGGGGCCTTTGAGGGCGTCGAGCGCGGCCTGGAGTTTACCCTGTGCTTGTTTGATACGTTTCTCGTCAGCGAACTTTTTCTCTACTTCCTTCTTGTCTTCCTTCTTTGCGTCCGCGCTTTTCTTTTCGTCTTCGGTCTTTGGGTTTGGATTGAGGAGGGCTTCGGTCAACTCCTGGCGGGCTTCGAGGATATCGGCATCGGCCTTGAGAATGCGCGCCGCTCGCTCTTTCTTGAGGGCGGTCTCGCCCAGGGCCTCAACATCGGCACCGTCCAGAAGACCGTGCTTGGCCTTGTCGGCCTCGACGCGGGCTTCCAAGGACGGGATGTGAGCTCGGGCCGCGATAAGACGCTTTTCAGTGAGGGCTACTTTGTTCTTGGCGCGGCGCAGTTCGCCCGCTAGCTCGTCCTGACTTTCGGCCTCTGCATTCTCTCCGCTTGACTCGCTGGCTCGGTTGCCGCCGGCGAGCAACGCAGGCTCTTCGGTAGGCCGACCGGCATCGGCCAGCTTCCGCCCCACCTCGTCCAGTTCGTTGTGGGCTTCGGAAAGGGTTTTCTCAACATCGTCGATGTTCTTATGCGCTTTCGCAAGTAGATCTCTGTGGACGAAGGCTCGGATCGCCGGATAGTAGACGTCGCGCGGCAATTCGACGGGCTGGATATTCAGATCGCCTGCTCCGAACATACGCGGTACGCCGGGATCAAGCGGATGATCTTCATCGGGGGTCTTATCGTTGCCGCGGATGAAGCGGTATGTTTGCGCGCCGGCATCCGCATCATAGGCGCGAGAAAGGCCGGCCTTCATCGTGTCGGGTTCGCCGGGAACGCGGTCCATGCGGATTTCGTGCGGCTCGAAGAAAGCGCGGAAGCGGTAGTAGTCGGTTTGCAGCAGCGGGTCGTACTTGTGGTCGTGGCAGCGCGCGCACTTCAGCGTGAGACCGAGGAACGATGTGGCGGTGTACTCGGCGGTCTCTTGCAACCAAACGTTGCGGTTGAACATGTACCAACTGCGCGCGAGGTAGCCGGTAGCGCGAACGGTGTCCTCATCTTCGGGAGCGATCTCATCGCCCGCGAGCATCTCGACGACCATTTCGTCGTATGGTTTGTCCTTATTGAGCGCTTCGACGATCCAATCACGCCAGCGCCAGACGTGACGGTGGCTGTAGCGAACTTGATTCTGCTCGGTCCATCCGTACCAATCGCTGTAGCGCCAAATGTCCATCCAATGGCGGCCCCAACGTTCTCCATAGCGTGGACTGTCGAGCAGCTTCTCGACGATGTGGTCGTAGGCATCGGGGGAATCGTTGTCGAGAAACGCCCGCATCTCTTCCGGCGTGGGCGGTAACCCGACGAGGTCGAGATAGACACGGCGTAGCAAGGTGCGTTTGTCGGCAGCGGCAACCGGTTGCAGACCCTGCTCTTCGTGCTTGGCCGCGACAAAGGCATCGATGGGATTGCGAACCCAGGACTGGTTTTGGACGGTGGGCGTGGCGGGTAGACGCGGCTGCTGGAACGCCCAATGCGCGCTGCGGATGCCGCCCGCCGATGCCTTGAGCACGCCCTCAAACGGCGCACCTGCTTCAATCCACTCGCCGAGACGATCAATGGTTTCTTGCGCCAGCCTCTCCGAGCGGAAGGGCATATGCGGCTCGGCGAGATGCGCGACGGCTTTGAAGAGTTTGCTGTCGGCGGGTTGGCCGGGCTCGAGGACTTTGCCGTTCTCACCACCGGCGAGAAGTGCGTCGCGCGTCGATAGATCCAGACCGGAGGCCTTGGTTTCCGGCGAATGGCATTTCAGGCACGTGCTTTCAAAAAGCGGCTGGACGTGATTCTTGAAGAGCTGTTGACCCTTTGCCGCGCGTTCGTCCTTGCGACTCGCCGCGGCATTGGTTTCGGCGTAGTGCGCACCGGCCTCGATCCACGCCGCGAAGTTGTCGATGACATCTTGCGGAAGGCGTTCCATGCCCATCGGCATGAAGGGCTGCGACTGATGCGTGATGCTCCTGTAGAGCAGGCTGCGGGCTGGTGCGCCGGGGACGACGGCCGGACCGTTGTCGCCGCCCTCCATGAGCGCCGCTCGCGTTGTGAGGTCGAGCTTCGATACGTTCGACTCCGGCTTGTGGCAGTTGAAACACTTCTGCTCCAAGACGGGTTGGATGTTCTTCGTGAAGAAAGCCGGATCGGCCGGGTCTGGTTGCTGCGCGATGAGCGATGAAGCGAGCACAACGAGCATTCCCAGCGCTGTGGGTAGCTGGCAGAATTGTCGAAGTCGTCGGCGCATGTGGAGAACCACGAATTAGGGGGTACAAGTTTGCTTCTAGCTAGGATACTCCACCGCGAGGGCAAGCAGGCTGAAGATCGGGAAGCTATTCCGGCCGCGATTCCGTTTGCGAAGTGGTTGGCATGGGACGGGCCCAAGTGGGATGCTCTTACATTGACGCGGTAGTTCGCCTGGAAGGGAGGCGTTGCGTCACAGCCTTATGCCGACGACTATTTACGATCCCGCGCGGATCGACTTCAACAAACCTGGGAAGCATCACTACCATGTCGCTTTCCATCTGGATGGCACGTGGGGATATTCGCTGCTCCCGCTCACGGTCATCAATGGAACACGGCCCGGCGATGACGCGCCGCCCGGCGTGGTGGCCTTCGGCGGCACGCACGGCAACGAGTACGAAGGGCAAGTGTCGGTCAAGCGGCTATGCCATGATCTCGATCCCGATACGCTGCGCGGCCGAGTGATCCTCGTTCCTCAGTTGAGCCCGAGCGCCTGCACGGCCAACAGCAGGACCGCGGCGCTCGACGGCGTGAATATGAATCGCGCGTTCCCGGGAAACGCGAAGGGGACGATCTCGTATCGCATCGCCGATTTCGTCAAGCGCTATATCTTCCCCCAGGTCCATGTCGTAGTCGATATTCATTCGGGCGGCATGGAAGGGTGCTTTCCCATCTGCACGTCGTTCCATCCGATTCCCGATCCGGCGCAGCGGGAAGAAATCGAGCGGGTCGCTCGACTTTTCGACACACCGTTCATCATGATCTACTCGAGTGACATGACTTCGGGGCTTCTTACGGATGAGGCGGAAGCGGACGGCAAGATCGCGATTGGCAGCGAGTTCGGCTACGGGGAATCAACTGATGTGCACGGCACGCGGCACGCTTACGAAGGCGTCAAGAACGTGCTTCGGCACTACGGGATGCTCGACGGCGATGTCGTGAAGATTCGCCAAGAAGACGCCGCGCCAACGCGCTTGGTCGACGCGGCGAACCTGGATGACTATGTGCCGACGCCTCGCGACGGCGTGTGGGAGCCAGTGGTCCGCATGGGGCAACGCGTGGAGCCCGGCGACCTACTCGGACGTCTTCATGACTTCTCTGACCACTCCGCGCCGGGACTTGAAATCCGGACGGATCGCGCCGGGTGGGTGTTGATGCTCCACTTCCGGGCCATGGTCAAGAAAGGCGTCACGCTTTACGTGGTCGGCCGCGAGACGTCGGGCTAGGCTTGCCATGAAGATCACGAACGTCGAGCTCATCATTCTGAAGTCGAAAGGGCTCTACAACGCGCCTGAAACCGCCGAGGAGCCACAGGGACCGACGTTCCTTGGGCTCGTCAAAGTTTCAACCGACGCGGGCATCACGGGTTACTCCGATATTGAGACCGCGCCGTCGGTGGCGAAGGCGGCTATCGATGCTCCCCGTTGGGACGAAGAAGGCCTGGAAGCCTTCGATGGCCTAGCCACTTTGATCGTCGGCGAGAACCCGCTTGAGACCGAACGCCTCTGGTACAAGATGTATCGCGGCAGTATCTACTACGGCCGACGCGGCGCGACGATCCAGGCGATCTCGGCGATCGATATCGCGCTGTGGGACATCGCAGGCAAGTTCTACCAGCAGCCGATTCATATTCTATTGGGGGCCGCTTGGCGCGATAAGGTGCGCGCCTACGCGAGCACGCTGTTTCGGGGCACGCCCGAGGCGATGCGCGAAGCCGCCCGCGGTTACCTCGACCAGGGATTCACGGCGGTCAAGTTCGGGTGGGGCGTTTTTGGGCGGGATCCGGATCAGGATGTTCGGCTAGTCGAGGCCGCGCGAGAAGAAATTGGAAGCAAGAACGATCTGATGGTCGATACGGGTTGGTTCATTGAACGGACGCCGAAGCAGGCTATCTCGGTTGTCCGATCGATCGAGCAGTTTCGACCTTACTTCGTTGAAGAGATCCTACATCCCGAAGACTATGACGGCTATGGAAGGCTCGCCGAAACGGTCGAGACACAGATCGCGTGTGGTGAACAGGAGGCCACCGAATGGGGCTTTCGGCAGTTGATCGATCGAGGCAAGATCGATATTCTGCAGCCGGATCTAACGCGCTGCGGCGGTTTTACGACGGCGCGCAAGATCGTTCACATGGCCGAGTTGGCGAACCGGCTCGTAATTCCTCACTCCTGGTGCTCGGATCTACTAACGGCCGCATCGCTGCACCTGAACGCATTCCAGCGGCGTGCGGTCTTTGTGGAGTTCAACACCTCCCAAGGGCCACTCAGCCGCTCTCTTGCGCGAAACCCGCTGGTAATCGAAGACGGCTTCGTCCGCGTCCCGCAGGGGCCGGGATTGGGCGTCGAGGTCAACGAAGACACGATTGAGAAATACAGAGTCGCGTGAGTCTAGTGGGCAAGTTAGGAACCGCTTCAGAACGGGAATACGAGCGGACAAATCGCGACCGTTAGTACCGCGACTACGACCGTGAGCGGAATACCTAGGCGGCCGAAGTCCTCAAAGCGGTAACCGCCGGGGCCGTGAACCATCAAGTTCGTTTGATAGGAGACGGGTGTCACGAAACAGGCGCCGACGGCGACCATCAACGTAAAGATGAACGGTTCGGGACTGAGGCTCAACCCCTGCGCGGTCTCCATCGCGACGGGAAAGATGAGAACAGCCGCGCCATTGTTCGTAACAATCTGACCGCAGAACGATGCGATGAGGAACAGGACGAACAGCACGCCTCGCGGACCCAAGGTCAACGTGTCGGATACTTCGAGCATCAGCATGGCAAGCTCGCGCGCCGCGCCGGTCTGCACCAGCCCTTGCCCAATGCCAAGAGCGCACCCGATGACGCCAAGGACCTGCCAGTGGATGCTATTGCGCACCAAGTTCCCGTTGACGCAGCCCGTCACGATCATCGCCACCGCGCCGAGGATGGCAACCAGAACTGGGCTCAAGTCGGTGAATGCCATCCCCGCGACAAGCGCGCCAAGAACGGCCAACGCGACCCAGGCGCGGTCGTGACGCACGGGTTCAGACCCTTCAACCATCGAGACGAGATAGAAATCATCGCTATTGCGGTAGCCGTCCACGAATCCGCGGTGTGTTTCTACGAGCAGGGAATCCCCCGGTCTCAACTCGATGTCACCGATCTTCGCGTTCACCTGCTCACCGTTTCGATGAACAGCAATGATGGCGCCGTTGTAGACGGTGCGAAAGCGGGATTCGCGCACCGTCTTGCCGACAAGCGACGAGCTGTGCGACACGACAGCCTCAACAAGCGTGCGCTGCGTAACGCCGGCGTCCACCTTGTCGACCTGATCCGTCACTGGCGTTAAGCCTCGCAACTTTCGCAAATCGACTACGGATTCGAGGATGCCGGCAAAGACCAGACGATCTCCCGCGCGGACATGAAACTCCGGTCCGGGGGCGGGGATCAGTTCTTCATCCCGCTCGATCTCAATCAGGTACAACCCCGGTAGGTGCCTGAGGCCGGCTTGCTCGATGCTTTGGTTCGCCACGGGACTGCCGGGTTCTACCTTGAGGTCCACCGTATACTTGCGGGCCTCCATGGCTAATCCCGCTGCTGGTTTTCTTTCGGGAAGCAGCCATTTTGATACGCCGACAATGAACAAGGTTCCGACAATAGTTGTGGGCAGCCCGATCGCACCAATTCCCCAAAAACGCTCGATGGAGGAAAGCCCTTGGATCTCGACGGTCCCGAGGTATTGCGTATAGAGCTCCATCACGACGATGTTCGAGGAACTACCGATCAAGGTGAGCTTGCCGCCCAGTATCGCGGCGAAGCTCAGCGGCATGAACAGCTTCGACGGGCTCATGCGTATGCGCCGCGCCCAGCTACTCACGATGGGGAGATACATCGCCACGATGGGCGTGTTGTTCATGAAGCCCGATAGCAGCGCCACGGGGAACATCAGCCTTAGTTGCGCTTCTGCCGCGGTCTGCGGCCGGCCGAGGACGCGGTTTGCCACAGCAGCCACCGCGCCCGTTTCCCTCAGGCCGGAGGCAACGACGAACAGAGCGCCGATGATGAATATGGTCGGCCTGGAAAAACCACTGAGAGCCCCTTCCACATCGACCACTCCGGCCAAGGTAAGAGCCAGCAGCCCGCCCGCCATGCATAGCTCGACGGAAACGCGGTTGGTCATCATGGCGCCGACTGTCGCGGCGAGCACGACAACAGCAATCCACCCATCAGCAGACATCGTTTGTTAAGTCTCGCATAGCGTCCAGAAAATAGAACATGAGGCTTCCGTCCTAGACTTCACAGCCCGCTATACTGGGCTCGGTTCAGCGTCCAATGTCGGAACTCCGGCCATCACAGGACACAATACTCCCCAATGCGGAAGATCATCATTTGCTTTGCCCTACTCGGCGCATTCGCCCCATTCGCCGCCGCCGCGGATGTATCTCTCTCGGTTGCCGCGAGAAACGTTAAGGAGATCGTCGCGCACCGCGGGGCGAGCATCGCCTTTCCCGAGAACACAATCGAGGCCTACCAGGGCGCGATCGATGCCGGCGCGCATCTCTTCGAGATTGATCTGCGCAAAACGAAGGACGGGGAATTGGTCAGCCTGCACGACGATACGCTGGATCGAACGACGAACAGCACCGGGCCCGTCGGCGATAAGACTCTCCTGGAACTCCGGTTACTGGACGCGGGTAGTTGGCACAGCGCCAAGTTCAAGGGAGCGAAGATCCCCGTGTTCCGCGAGATCCTCGAAACGGCAGGAACTTCGTCTTCTGTCTTGATCGACCTCAAGGGTGAAACGCCCGAGTACCGCGAGCAGATCGTGGCTGAGATCAAACGCTACAGCGATCCCAAGAGGATCGTTTTCGGCGTCAGGTCCGTGGAGGCAGCAGAGTACTTTCGCAAGCGGCTACCCGCATCGCGCCAGATCGGCTTGATTCCCAAAGAGGATTCGATCGAAGCATTCGCGAAGGCCGGCGTGGAAACGATTCGACTCTGGCCGCGCTGGCTTGGTAATGAATCGCTCGTTCCGCGCGTTCGGAAGGCGGGCGTCAAGCTGCATATTGGCGCGGGAGCCGGGAGCCGGGAAGAGGTCGTGCCGCTGCTGGCACAGCAACCGGATTCGCTCTCAAGCGACGATCCGGGGCGCTTGATCCAAACGCTGAAAGAGCTGGCTACGGGCGACTAAGCGATACAATGGCGGCGCAATGCGGTGCACAGCCATCCTCGGCATCGTCGGCGTATGGGCCCTGCTCGCCACCGCCTTACTACCCGCCCAGCAGACCCGCTCTCGTGATCTGCGCCTCTCGAAGGCCGCGCGGCAGGCGTTGGTCATCGGAAATAACAACTACGGAAAAGCGCCGCCTCTTCACAACGCGGTCAACGACGCAAATGACCTCGCGGCCGTGTTGCGAGAACTCAACTTTCAGGTAGAGGTCGTGACAAACGCGGACCGCCAGGCGATGGAGCGGGCGATCCGACAGTTCACGGGGTCATTGGAAGCAGGCGATGTCGCCTTCTTCCATTTCTCGGGGCATGGATTGCAGATCGACGGCGACAACTTTCTAATTCCCGTTGATTTTGAACTCAGTGACGAGGTTGGCGCGAAGTATGACGCTTACTCGACCTCGGAGATCCACGACCGCATCGCCGCCTCGAAGGCGGCGCTGAATATCGTGACGCTTGACGCCTGCCCTAACAACGGCTTTCGTTCGTTTCGAGGGGGCAGCACGGGGCTTGCCGCGATGAACGCCGCGCGCGGAAGTTTTCTCGCTTTCGCGACGGGGCCGGGACGAACGGCCGACGACAACCCAAGCGGCCGCAACGGGCGGTTCACGGCCGCGATGCTGAGTGAGCTTCGTGAGCCTGGGCTGGAGTTGGGGCAAGTGTTCCGGCGTGTTGGTGAACAGGTCATCGACGGCACCGGCGGGCGGCAGGTGCCGTGGACGAGTTCGAGCGTTGTGGGTGAATTCTACTTCTTGATCGACGATACGCCCGCGCCCGATGAAACTGCCCCTCGGGAAGACGTCACGCAGCAAATGGAGCTCACCTACTGGGACTCCATCAAAGATACGGACGATCCCGCTGCCTTCGAGTCGTATGTGGAGCGATATCCGCGAGGCACGTTCACGACACTGGCGAGACTGAAACTAGGCCGTCTGCGCACGCCGCCCAAGGAGCCAACTACGCAGCCGCCGAGGCAAGGCGAAGTGAGGTCAACGCCATCGACGAGTTGGAGTACGTATGGGCCCCGCCGGGCGCCTTCATGATGGGGTGTGTATCGGGCGACGAATACTGCAAAGAAAACGAAAAGCCCCGTCATAAGATCACGCTCAGCAAAGGTTTCTGGATCGGACGCACCGAGGCCACATTGCAAGCCTACACAGACTCCACCAAGGCGACTGGGCGAGCCATGCCCCCGGGCGCGGCGAACAGCCAAGAGTTGAAGAACCTGCAACATCCTGTTCACCGCACCACGTGGCTTGAGGCCGAAGCCTATTGCATATGGGCGGGCGGCCGGCTCCCGACCGAAGCGGAATGGGAATACGCCGCGCGAGGCGGCAAGGCGGGACTTACGTATCCGAATGGAAATGACCTGTCAGAAGGCGACGCGCACTTCGGCGTAAGGAACAGCAACCCGTTGGTAGCCGTCGGCACGCTGACGAAGAATGACTACGGACTTCACGACATGGCGGGCAATGCGTCCGAGTGGGTCGTCGATCGGTATGGCGAAGGCTACTATCGGCAATCGCCCACGACAGATCCGCGCGGACCTAGCTCCGGTGCGAAGCGCGTAACGCGCGGCGGGAGTTGGTTCGAGTATCGCTGGGACTTGCGTGCATCCCGCAGAGAGGCGTTACTTCCTCAGCAACGCCAGGGCTTCCGGTGCGCCTTGGACACGATGCCGTAAGTAAGTTTCGCGAGCAGGAAGACTGAGACTATCGATCCTGAGGCAATGCCAGGCCCAGGTACTTGCCGTCCTCGGCAACGGCCAAGCCATCAACACAGAATTGGTCGAGCGACTCGCGTACATCGTCTTCGGAAACATCGAGACCGTGTGTGGCACGGGCATGCGCCGCGACCTGCGCGATGGAGCGGATGTGATCACTGATGAATTCGTAGGCAGTGGCGTTCGGCCCAGATAGCGAATGAAACCCATGCGGCTCCGGCCCCCGCTTGTCGTTGATGAGAATGCGTTCTCCGGCGCGACGGTAGACGAGAGAGTCACGCCGGCGACTATTCCAGCGCGCTGTCCACTCGCTGACCCATTCTCGCGTTGCCTCATGAATCGACGCCGGTGCAACATCCGCCATGTTGTAGTCGAAGAAGTAGGCGATACGCTCCAGGTTTACACGTGGCGGATAGACAAAGGAATAGCTGCGTTCCGGCCTGACGGCATCGATTGGGAACTGCTCGCGCTGATCGAAGTAGGGTGAAAAACGTTCCAGCCAGATCCGGCTCGCACTCCCGGGTGGATCGAAGTGGGAAATCAGACGGAGGACCTCAAGTTCCCGTGCATAGTCCGCCTCTTGTTCCCCGGGGAAACCCCATATGGGATTCCAGTGCACCTGAATACGGTAGTAACGGAACCACTTCAGCGCCAGCACATTCTGCAACATCGTGGAGCCTTTGCGCATGAGGGCAAGCACGTGGGTGCTCAGGCTCTCAATACCCGGCTGCACGGCGCGTAGGCCGCCTTGGTGTAGGGCGTGAATCTGATCACGAGAAAGGTTCGCCTTGACCTCGCAGAAGAACTTGAAGCCGCAGTCGCTTTGAGCGGTTTTCTCGAACAGCACGGGCCCTTCTCGGTGGCCAAGAATGTTGTCCGTCGCAAAAAAGAAATCGACCCCATAGCGGTCCGCCTGATGGTTTAGCTCTTCAAACACCTTGTCAGGATGTTTCGTGCGGAACTGCATCGTGCCGCCGTTGAGACCACAGAAGGTGCAATGGTGTTTCTCTCCCCACCAGCATCCCCGAGAACTCTCGAACGGCAGAACCCTGCCGTAGGATTCAACCCCTTTCAGCTCAAGGTCGGTGACCCGCTTGAAGTAGTCATCGAAGTCCGGCAGGGGCAGCGAATCGAGGTTACGAAGAGGAGGGGCCGAGGCCGCGCTCTCTACCCCGCGTGGGCCACGCCGCACGACACCTGGCGTCGCGCCGGGATCGTGACCGCCCGCTAGGGCCTTGAGAAACGCCGGAAGTGCCTCCTCGCCTTCACCCGACACAACATAGTCAATATGCTCGAAACTACGGAGTATTTCGGGCCCCATCTCGTCTTCCATATTGGCGCCGCCGAATACGATCACAACATGCGGATAGCGTTCCTTGATGCGCTGCGACAAGGCGATGGACGCGACGTTCTGCTGGAAGGTGGAGCTAAACCCGATGACGGCGCACTGACTGACGAACTCGATCAGGTCGCCGGGGGAGCCGGCTACCTCAAGATCCAAGGTGTCGACGGGGAATCAATCGATGCGGCCGCTCCGAGCGAGAACTTTTCGTTCAGTAGTCGACTGCGACGCAAGCGGTAGCAAGACCAACCCCGACGAAACGAATGGAACAAAGAAGGCGCGAGTTCATTCCACCGCGTCGGAGAAGGTAACGTTCGAGTCCGCGCTGAACTTGCGGTACTCGCTGTACGTCCCCACGATCTCACGGTGCAATCCCTTGAGTAGAGCCACCCGTCCGTGCAAGCGGACCCGAAACGCTTCGATCAACCAGACTTCGTCGTTCACTTCGGTCTGGCTGAACTCGATGATCGAACCCGGACCGAGACGGAAGAGAAACCACCCAAAACTGATCGTATCGAGCGTTTCGGCTTCAAGCCGCATCCAGGCGTAATCAGCCTTGGCGATCCAGAATCTCCCGCGCATCTTGGTAAGGAATCTTGCTCTGTCGAAGTCGGCCTTGTAGTCAGTCTTCGGACTGGCGTCGATGACGTACGTTTCCACGCCGTCGACCGTCTCCTCACCCTTGAGTTGGAAGTCGAAGCTGTTCTGAATCTCGGCGATCCACTTGCGCTGCTCTTGCTTGTGCTCGTCCCGCTTAGCAAAGCGTTTGGCGCGTTGCTTGGGCGTTTCGTTCTGAACTTTCTCGATACTCTTGTCGAGCTTGCGCTGTTCCTTCTGTTCTTCGGCGGAGCTGAGGGGTTCGTCATCCTTTGCGATCAGCCGCCGGTATTCTGTGCCATCGAGCAGGGTGACATCGTGAGTCCGCGATTTCGTTGACTTGATTTCGCCTTTCTTGTTGAGGGCACGCTCTTCGATCCGCTGCTGGAAGGTGTAGTTCCGCGTGAGGATCTCGTTCCGTTCATCGTGCTCGAACGCTAGGCGAATGATCTCCCGCGCGTCGAGATCTTGAGCGACGGCGGGCTGCACGCTGAGAAACCCCGCAACGAGCAGAACTGCATGACGAAGCACGCGGACAACTTGGGTTCTGTAGCGGGGAATCATTAAATCAACATTCAAGACCGAACGCACGATCGCTCTCTTTGAAGCATACGCGGATTCGTTGGGCAAGGTTGGATGAAAGGTAAATTCAGCCATTCCTAAAAGCCACGATCACAAGCTCTCAAAATCTTTATCCCCCACGCTCCCAACCACTTAGCTCTAAGCCGCCCCCGTTAATCCACTACCCCAGGCGCATACTAGCAACGGAGCGGCGCATGCAGATGCACCGGCCCGCGCCCAAAGGCGCGGAAATCTTCACCCTTTTCAATCCAATCAAAGGAGCACGACAATGACAACCGCTGCACAAAAAAGAGCCAACAAACAAAACGCGCAACACTCAACCGGTCCGCGCACCGAGCAAGGCAAACAGCGCACATCGCTCAATGCCCTAAAACATGGCTTCCGGGCCAAAGACCCACTCATCCCCGGCGAAAACCCGGACCACTACTACCGGCACAGCGCCGAGATCGAACACGAACTCCAGCCGGCGACCCCTCTGGAAGAAACCCTCGTCGATCAAATCGTCGATATCACCTGGCGTCTCAAACGCTTCGCGCGTATCGAAGCGGCCGTCGTCAACGAACTCTACGACAGCGCCGCCGAGCATCCGCGCAACCACGACAAAGATGAAGATCAACTACTCGGCAAATCGCTCGCGCACAGCAACGCGCTCAACCGCCTCAGCCGTTACGAGGCGCAACTCGGCCGTCGCTACCAAAACACCATGAAAGAGCTGCGCGAACTCCGCAAGCGCCGTCGCGCAAGCGCCTTTCTCAACGGTCTCGGCGTCGGTCGTAAAGTCGAGGCGGTCGAACCGACCCATTCCACCGCAAGCCCCATGGAATCAACGGCACCGACAAGTACTCAAGGCAGCAACCCCGCACCAGACCACCCCGACATGACCAAGATCCATCCACCAACCCCACAAAACCCAGCCGGGACGGGCAATCAGGAGGCCGCCGTCTAGCTCCAACCCCACTCCCAAGCCACGAACCACCCCACCCCCATCCGCCGTACAGCCAACCTGCGCCCAACCGCATCAACTCACGCCAGAAGCAACAGAGGCGCGGATGGAAAATCCGCGCGTCCGCGGGCCCAGCCCGCGGTGCAGCACGACATGCACGCCCCACGATGTCATGGCGACCCGAGCCGCGCCGCGCCCGGAAATCGGAGACGCACGCCATGCGGAGTTGAGCGCGATCGCTTGTTGCTTGCACGGTTCCATCCGATGACGCCTTGCGGGATTCGTGAATCAACCGTATGCTGCGAATATGCTTGGCGGCTGGAGCGGATCGCGTAAACCTGTGCTCCTGGTTGCTTTGATGGCGGCGATCGTCGTCGTGCTGGCCGTCGTGCAGTACGAGTGGAGCGTCCAGGTCAGCCGCGCTGAGCACGACCGGATGCAGCGCGCCCTCGATAACTCGGTGCGGCAGTTTCGCGAGGACTTCAATCGCGAATTGCAGCGGCTGACCGGCGGTCTGCAACCGCGGCCCTTCGGGTTCTCGGATGACTTCGAGTCCGCTTACACGCGCGCTTACGAAGAGTGGCGGCAGAGAACGGACTATGCAGGCTTGGTCCGCTCCGTCTTTCTTTCCAAGGTGAACGAGGAGGGCGAAGCGAGCCTTCTGCAACTCGATCGTGGGAGCGGCGCATTCGAGGCCGTTGCATGGCCGGAGCATCTGCGGCGCGTGCAAGATACTCTGGGCGGCCCTCCACGCACACCGGATGCGCCCGCGCGATTCCCGATGAACCCGTTTGCCTGGACGATCCTCTACGAAGGCCCGGTGTTGGCGCAAGTGCTAGCCGAAACTCTCGAGTGGGGTAATCCACGGGGACCGCGAGGTTTCGGCCGCAGGTTTCGGGGCTACGTCTTCGTCGAGTTGGATCGCGGCTTCCTGCGCGATACGCTTCTGCCGGAATTAGTCGAACGACACTTCGCCGGAATCGACGGATTGGTCTTCCAGGTTTCGGTCACGGGCGGGGATGAACCGCTGTATCGTTCGGATTCTGATTCATCGTTGGATGCGAGCGCCGATGCGAGAGAGCCCTTATTGTGGGGCCAGGAGGAGTTGGTGTCGCGGTTGGCCGGCCGTGGCAGGCCCGTCCCCGACGGCCGGGGAGTTCGCGGTGGCGAACGGCGTCCAAGGGGTGCTGGACGCCGCGGCAGCCCGGGAGGACCAGGTGGTCCGGACGGCCCTCCGCCAGGTGCTGACCCGTTCCGGCGAATTCGAGGGATGCGAGACGCCGTTGTTTCTCCTCCGGGAGTGGACGGTGCGTGGGAGCTTGTTGTTCGCCACAGCGCCGGCTCCCTTGAGCAAGTTGTAGCGGCGCATCAGAATCGCAACTTGGCGGTCAGCTTCGGTGTTCTACTGCTGCTGTGCGTAAGCATGGGGATGATTCTTGTCTCCGCGCAACGCGCCCAACGACTGGCGAAGGCACAGATGGATTTCGTCGCCGGCGTGTCTCATGAGTTGCGGACTCCGTTGGCTGTCATCTGTTCAGCGGCGGAGAATCTCGCGGACGGCGTGGTAGGCGAGAAGGCACGGATCGCGGAGTACGGCGCCTTGATTCGAGACGAGGGGCGACGCTTGACGGGCATGGTTGAACAGACATTACAGTTCGCCGCCGGGCAGTCGAACCGCCAGACGTATGAGCTCAAACGGCAACCAGTTGCGGAGATCGTCGAAGATGCTTTGCGGCAGGCTAAACCCACGCTTGAAACCGCCGACTATCACGTCGAAAAGTCAGTAGCGGCGGACTTGCCCGCCGTCGACGTGGATGCAGATGCGCTTTCGCAGACGCTCCAGAACCTCATCGGAAACGCCGTCAAGTACGGTGGCGCAAGCCGTTGGGTCGGCGTGCGCGCTGAATCCGCCGAAGCCCCAGCCGGTGGACAGGAAGTTCGGATCTCCGTCGAAGACAAGGGGCTCGGGATTAGTTCGCACGAACTGCCACATGTCTTCGATCCCTTCTTTCGAGGCAAGCAAGCGACGTCGCGCCAGATTCGCGGTACCGGCCTGGGTTTGAGCCTGGCGCGTGACGCGGTTGTCGCGATGGGTGGACGCATCACCGTCAAGAGCGCGAATGGAGAGGGAAGCACGTTCACGATCCACTTGCCCACCGCGTCCGCGAACGGCGCACCCAAAGTGGAGTCCGCTTAAATCATGACTTACAAAATTCTGATCGTTGAAGATGAGCAAGGTCTGCGTTTGACTCTAGGCGACCGGCTGAAGGCCGAGGGCTATGAAGTCGAAACGGCTTCTGACGGAGCCGAGGGGCTGGACCGAGCAACGAACGGTGGATTTGACTTGATCGTGCTCGACCTGATGCTGCCGGAGAAAAGCGGCCTCGACGTTTGCCGCGACTTGCGACAGCAAGGCATGACGACTCCGATACTCATGCTCACGGCGCGCGGCCAGACTTTGGACAAGGTCGTCGGGCTGAAGATCGGCGCGGACGACTACGTTACGAAACCGTTCGAGATGATCGAGCTACTGGCGCGAATCGAAGCGTTGCTGCGCCGCAAGGAAACGGCGGCCCGGCCTCCCGGCAGTGTCTATCAGTTCGGAAACGTGCGGGTTGAAGTTCGCGGCACGGAAGTCTTTCGCGACGAACACATCGTCACTGTTTCGGCCAAAGAGTTTCAGCTCTTGCGTTACCTGCTCGAACATCGCGGCGAGACCCTTTCACGCGAAACGCTGCTGCATGAAGTGTGGGACTACGAATCCACACCCTCGACACGCACAGTTGATGTTCATGTAGCTTGGCTGCGCCAGAAGCTGGAAGAAGACCCGAAGAAACCCGAGTGGATACTCACGGTACACGGGCATGGGTACAAGTTCGCGGAGTCGAAGGACGCGGATTCACCGGCAACCCAGTCCGCATAGCAGTCGCGAGATGTTAAGTCGACGTAAAGCAGCTTTTACTTCGATTTAACCGCACCGACCTAACATCGCGCGCCCTCCCGCCGTCTAATAAGACAGAAGCGACGTAATCGAACGCTACCTAAATTGAAGGAGGGTAAGACCATGAAAACTCTAACGACTGTTATGACGGCAATGCTGTTTGCGATTCCCGTACTGGCGCAAGGGCCGCCAGAGGGCCCCCGAGGGCCGCATGGTCTTCGAGGCCAGGCGCTTCAAGAGCATCTCCAGTTGACCGAGGAGCAGCAGGCGGGCCTTAAGGCGAACCGGCAGACGCTCCGCGAAGCAACAAAACCACTGATGCAGCAGATGCGCGAGAAGCGGAACTTGCTTCGCGAAGAGATGCACTCGGAGACGCCGAACGCCGGAATCATCGGGCAACTGAACGTCGAGATCAAGGAACTCGCCGAGCAGATGAAAGCGGCACGCGAATCGTCTCGAGCCGACGCTGTGGCGCTACTCGACTCGAACCAACAAGCCGCACTCGGCGAACTCCAGCGGGCACTTGAGTTGCAGGGAATCGCACGGCAAGCTGCCGGCGCCAACTTACTCGCCGCGCCCGAGGGCGGATTCGGGATGCGGGGCGGCATGGGTCCGGGGCCCAGAGGTCCGAGAAGCGGCCCCGATAAGGGCTTCCGCGGCGGAAGCGGATTCGGACGCGGTCCGGCGCCGGACGCGAACTGAGCTAGCTGAACGAGAGGGGCCCATCCGTCCCCATCGATCACGCTGACACGAAGCCGGCAGGTGATGAGCCTGCCGGCTTTTTGGGTCTAGGACGCTTAGACTACGGAAGCTCGGTGACGATCCCGTACCCTAAAACATTTCCATGACGCCCTCGTAGCCGAGATAGAGAGCGGCGGTCGCTGCAAATACCAATACCGTGTTCGTTAGCCAGCCGTTGACGTGATCGCCCATGAACTTTCGATCTGTCGTGAGCCGAAGCAACACAACGATCGTCGCCGGCAGCATGACCGCGGCTACCAGCGCCGTCGCCATCAATAGCGGCACCGGCTTCCAGTCGGTGAAGAGCACCATCAAGGGCGCAATGGCGAACAGCACGAGAAACGGTCGAAACGCGGGAAGGTAGGCTGCTCCCCGACCCTCGTCTTGCTCACGGATTGCATCAGAGGGGTACAGGAACCGGTGGTAGATGTCCGAAAGCGTGAGCGCATAAGCAGTGGCGCTTCCCGTAACACTCGTGAACACCACGCACCAAACGCCGAGAGCCAAGACAACTCGGCCCGCCCCACCCAACACCTGTGCGAAAACGGGGACGAGGTCGGCGACCTCGGCCACTTGGATTCCGAGTGGATGCAAAGCCCCAGCCGCCGCGATTTGAATCAGCGCAAGCATCACGAACATACCGCATGCGCTCAAGACCAAATCGATCCGCTGACTGCGCAAGTAGGAGAGATCACGCCATCCCTTCTCGTGAACGAACGCAGCATACTTGATATTTCCGATCGAGCCGATGGCGCCCATGGCAACGCTGAGTACGACGAGCGAAGCTCCGTAGAGACTGTCCGCCTCTGGAACGGAAGGAACAAACGTACCCTTCACGGCGGCCGACCAGTCCGGCTTGGAAAGGAAGGCCGCGATTGCCAAGGAGCCGACAAGTAGGAAGCCCAGCGGCTGGCTAATCTTTTCCACGAGCTTGTATCGGCCAAAATAGAGTACGGCGAAGGCCGCGAACCAAGAGCCGAGTGCCCAGATCACCTCGCTGTGGGGGGTGGAGAGTGGATACAGCAAGTGTCCCGCTTCGCCCAAGAGAGCGAGTTGGACCATACCTGTGATGAAGCGTTTGACGAGAGGAACGCCGAAGATCATCCAGACAAGCCAGCGGCCGGCTTTCCCGCAGCCCGTGACAAGGCTCTCTCCGGTGACGATGACGTAACGCGCCGTGGATTCGAGGATTGCGATCCGAGTGGCGATCGCCACCGCGAGAAGCCAAATCAAGCTGTAGCCGAACTCCGAGCCGGCCACGGAGTTTGCCACCAGGTCTCGCGGCCCGACGATCGAAAGCACGAAGACGAGACCCGGGCCCGCCAGCGTGAGCTTGCGCCACCAGGGTTCACGAGGAACGAGGGGACTCCCACCGACAGCGGCCGAGTCTGCTTCTATCCCCAAGGCTAAAACCTGATCTTCAAACCGAACTGTAGTTCCCTGCCCCGGCCCGCGTTCGTGATCCGGCCCGCATCTTCGCTAACGCCATCTTCGTCGAAAATGGCCATGCGGTCCACCGTCGGCAGATCGAAGTTAGTTCGATTGAAAAGATTGAAGGACTCAAATCGAAAGTCGAGTGATCCGCTGTCGCCTAGCTGCGGGAGACTCACACGTTTTACCAGCGCGAAATCAACTGTTGCCAGGTCCGGGCCGATCACAGTGTTGCGGCCGAGGTTTCCGAGGTAGCCGGGAGCGGGAGCCGAAAACGCCGTCACGTCGATCCATCCGTTAGGATCTCCTGTCACGGGATTCGTGCTCCGACCAGGGACGAGATCCGGTCGCTGGCCTGATTCCGCGTCGTCGCTCGTCGTTCCTGTGCGAGCCGCGTCATATCCGAGCCGCGCCGTTGTGGGCTGGCCCGCCGCGTAGGTCACGATCGGGCTCGCTTGCCAACCACCGAATACGCGCCGCCAGCCAGGTCCGTCCGTGACGGGCAACTCCCACACGCCGCTGGCAACGAAGTAGTGCCGGACATCATGCGCCGAGAGGCCGCGATTGAAGCGCGGCAGTCCGTTGACGGGCAGCGAGATTGAGTTCGCTCCCTCGGTCGTGGAAAAGAAGTTCGAGCTATCGTCAATGCTTTTCGAGAAGCTATAGGAAATCTGTCCCAGAAGCCCCTTCGCAAAGCGCCGGCGAAACTGTGTGTTGAGCGCGTGGTAGTAGGAACTCGCCTCGAAGCGCCGGTCTCGGATCCGTCCGAACGCGCTATTGATGTTCTCACCGTCTTCCGGGAAAAAGAGTCGCCCATCGGGCAGTGTGGTGGGCACGACGAGGTTGGCGTCTTCCACCATCGACATCAGGTTTCTCCCTGTTGAGCCAACGTAGCCGATCCGAAACGTGTGGTTGCCGTCGAGTAGCTGCTCGATGTTGAAATTCCACTGCTGGACGTAAGGCTGCCGGGCGTCCCGTGGGAAGCGTTCCACCCTTAGGTCGGGATTGTCGCTCGCCACGATCTGGTCGAAACCGCCGAGCGGCAGTGAACCGGGAAGAGGATTGCGAACCGTCGCGCGCCGGTAGAACGGTGGATTCCTAACCGCGGCCACGATGAGGTTATGCGAAAGAATCAGATCGTGATAGATCCCATAGCCGCCCCGAACAATCGTCTTGCCGTTGCCAAGTAGGTCGAAAGCCATGCCAACGCGCGGAGCGAAGTTGTTCAGCGACGGATTGTCAAACAATGGTCCGCCGACGCGCATCGTCGTGTCGGAGAGATTGTCGAGGTTCGCTACTTTCCCGTCCAACTCCGACGGCACCGTGGCCCACTCCCAGCGCACCCCGAAATCGAGGGTCAGGCGGTTTGTGGCTCGCCAAGTGTCTTGGATGTAGAGCGCACCGATCCACTGTCGATGACGGCGGGCCGTGTCGGATCCAGGTAGCTGGGCGCGAAACCGGCGGGGCCGATTCATCAACAGGTCGGCGATCGTGGCGAACTGGTACTCACCGCTCGATGTGTTTTGCGTGTCGGTATTGAAATGTGTCTTCTCGAAACGAGCACCAGTCTTGATTGAGTGCCGGCCATGCAGCCAAGTCAGGTCGTTACTCGGCTGGAAAGAGTTGAAGACGTGATCGTCGACATCAAGAGCACCGGTTCCACCGGGAAAGTCCGACAACGCTTGCGACGTAATTTCTCCCATCACACTCTCGGTCGGCAGAAAGGCCAGAGATGGGTCGTCGGTCCCTGGCACCTGAGACTCAACAGCTCCCACGAGAGTCTCCGTTCGGAGGAAGCCGAAACGAGCCGAGTTGATCACGTTGGGAGAGAACAGGTGGGTGTGCTCCACTACGCCTGATTGAGCCCGTGTCGTGTTTGAACTTGCTCCAATCGCAAAGTTCGTTTCGTCGCTGAGTGCGCCATCGTCGAAGCTGTAGCGCATGAACAGCTTGTCGGCATCTCCGATGTTATGGTCGACCCGCGCGGTTACGAAATCTTCCTCGGCCTCGACGTCGTTTGAAAAGATGAAGAGTCCGGTATCACCGAACACCTCGCCATTCGGTAACGGATAGAGTTCGACGATCCGGGCCATTACCGGATCGACCTGAATCTGCCCCGTCGTGAGGTTCCCAGTGCGGGCGTCTTGGCTGATCGTCGTATTGATCGTCGTGTTGCCCCGAGCTTCACGCAGCGCTTCATAGTTCACGAAGAAGAAAGTCTTGTTGCGCGCAATGGGACCGCCAATGGAGCCGCCCAGTTGATGACGCCGAAACTCGGGTAGCTCGCCGGGGTCAAAGAAGTTCCGGGCATCGAAGTTATCATTGCGATGGAAGTAGAATCCGGTCCCGTGGATGTCGTTGCCGCCGGACTTCGTAACGGCGTTGATGATTCCTCCCGAGGCGCGGCCGTACTGAGCACTGAAGGCGCTGCTGTGGACACTGAACTCCTCGACCGCATCGACGCCAAGGTTCACCCCGTTGATGCTGCCCGGCGTCGAGCCGTTGTAGCTCACTAAGCTCACGCCGTCCAACTGAAAGTTGTTTTGCGTGGGACGCGAACCGGAAATACTGATCTGAACCCCGAAGCCGGTATTGACGTTGCGAACCTGCGCCCGCTGCACCGGCACGCCCGCCTGCAAGGTCGCCAATTGAATGTAGTCACGCCCGTTGAGGGGTAACTCCTGAATCTCCTTCGCATTGACCAGGCTCGTCAGCGCGGACGGCGCCGCCTGGATCGTGCGCGCCTCACCCACGACCACCACGCTCTCGCTCTGCTGTCCGACGTTGAGCACATGGTCGACAACGGCCTCGCGGTCCAGGGCGAGGGCCACTCCCTCATGTCTGCTGGTTTGAAACCCCTCGAGGGAGGCTTCGACTTCGTACAAGCCGATTTCAAGCAGAGGAAGCCGGTAGAACCCGTTCTCGTCCGTTTCCCCCGAGCGCGTTTCACCCGTGGCGACCTGAGTCGCCTGGACCGTTACACCCGCTACGACAGCGCCCGATTCGTCGGCAACCGTACCCGACATCGCGCTCGTTCTGCGTTGTCCCCAGGCGGTAGATACCACGCCCAAGACAATCACCATGACACCGATACACCTAGCGACCTGAACCATTCTACGATCTTTCCTTATCCCTGCCCTAGTTGGGGCGTATTGAGCTTTCATTGGTCGTGCCGAGAAGATGCAACGGTAGCACTTTTCGCTTGCCGACCAAGAAGGGCTCGGCGAACACAACCCGAACGCCTTCGGTGCGTGTCCAGTGCCTCTCGGTCATCGACCCGCCCCATACCTTCTTGAGTTTCTGTAAGAAGAACCGCCGGACATCATCCTCGGAGTTGAGTCCGAGGCGCGGATGCACACGGAGTTCGATCTCCGTCTGATTGGAGCCTTCCTTTTCCACTAGTTGATAGTCCGTGGGCGCACCGCCGAACCGGTCAGGTAGTACCCGTTCCAAGATGTCGAGGAGGTCGCTACCGACAAGCGTCGTGCCCTGGCCGGTCAGCTTACCGTAGCTGAAGATCCGGTCCACCTGCTTGGTCAGTCCGAGGCGTTTGAGGCCACAATCGCAAGTGGCCGGGCCGATCTGGCCGGCATCGTCCATTTCAGCGTTCACGAAAAGCAAGGGCGCCCACCAGCGAAGCGTCGTGAACAGCAGCGAATCGACTTCGACTCCGCTCAAGGGCGCTAGTTTGCGGTGATTGAGAACGGCGAGGGAATCCTCCATCAAGTGAACGCAGTTCCCGCGCATCTCCGGGCACGCCATACCGATCATCCCGATCTCCGAGCAGCCATAGCGCGCATGAGCGCCGGCCCCGGTGCGCTCAATCGCTTCACACTTCGCATCCGTGAGTTGTTCGGCACCAACGAAGAACTGACTGCCACTGATGTCCAAGCCGAGTTCACGGGCGGCGGCGGCCACACGCACACCCGAGCTCACGTTCGACATCATTGCGACATTTTCGCCCGCCGCTTTTCGTTCCGCGATCCATTTCGCGACCGGCGAGAAGTCATTGTGCGGAAGGGCTTCGGGATAGGGTATTCGCAGCCCTAGCAACCGCGATTCCGCGACTAGGAGTTTCGTTACAGCATGGTAGTGCGCGTCGTGCACACGCCCGCCGAGCGTGAACCAGGCGTCAAGACGCCCCCCGCGACGGACGTAGGCTACGGCCCGGCGCAAGCCCACCGATGAAGGCAGGATCTGCATCAGCATCACGATCGGACGGTCGTAGACCCCGAACTCGCGCCAATAGAGAGATTCTTGCGCCTCGCGGTGATGCAAGTACTCCAAGCTACGCGGCGAGATCGTGCCCCGGCTGCGGCTGCCGCTGCTGGAGCCCTCCATTACCTTCTCGGCAAGCGGGTTGGTGAATTGCTCGGGCTCGAC